>Ga0137403_10010697_pt1 | contig 10149 bp, 8 predicted proteins | sample CZOMad2_1_16fung_FD_122057 | JGI IMG/M metagenome (GOLD analysis project Ga0137403, IMG submission 122057) | Vadose zone soil fungal communities from Angelo Coast Range Reserve, California, USA - CZOMad2_1_16fungal (Hybrid Assembly) | ecosystem: Environmental > Terrestrial > Soil > Vadose zone... | reverse complement strand
CGCCACAGGCTTTCGCTGACGATTGCCACCGCAGGCGCCCCGCGTTTGCCGTCCTCCGCGAAAAAAACTCTTCCTGCCAGCGGCTTCTCCTCCAGAACCGAAAAAACCTCCGGCGTCACGATCGAAGCGTTCACCACCGCAGGCTCACCTCGCCCCGTCAATGTGAGTTGATGAAACTGGCTTCCCGCCATCTCACTGAAAACGTGATTCTGTTTGCGTAGCTCCACGAAGTTCGTATACGACCATCCGGTCCCCATCACTCCTTCCTGCGGTTTCGCCTGAAACACGGTGACCAGTTGCTCGGGCTGTGCGTACGGTAGCGGCTTTAGCAGCACCGCATACACCACGCTGAAAATAGCCGTGTTCGCCCCGATGCCCAGCGCCAGCGTCAACACCACAACCGCCGTAAAGCCCGGATTCTTGCGCAGCATTCGCAATGCGTATCGCGTATCCTGCAAAATTGTCTCGAGTACCGGCAGCCCCTTCATCTCGTGATTCGTTTCTTTAAGTTGTGTTACTCCACCTAATCGTGTCCGCGCCACGCGCACGGCTTCTTCGGGCGCCATTCCTCGTCTCAAATTTTCTTCAGTGAGCATGGCGAGATGCTCTTGCAACTCTTGTTCAAACTCAGAGTCTGCTTCGTTATGGGAAAGCCAAACGCGAACGCGTGACGCCACCGCTCGTATCCAGGCAAGCATAGCCCTTATCCTCGCTCCGCCGCGCGCAGCACCCGCCCAACCACCGTCGCAATCCGCTCCCAATTCTCCGCTTCCGCCTGCAACTGCTTACGCCCGCTCTTCGTAATGGAATAAAATTTGGCCTTCCGATTATTCTCCGATGTGCCCCAAGCTCCCGAAATCCACCCCTTCTGCATCAGCCGCACCAGCGACGCGTAAATCGTCCCCTGATTGATCCGCAAAGCCTCGTCGCTAATCTGCTCAATCCGCCGCGCAATCCCATAACCATGCAAAGGCCCCATCCCCGCCAAAGTCTTCAACACCATCAAATCCAAAGTCCCCTGCAAAATCTCCGCGCGACTTCCAGCCATCCCAACCCTCCTGTGGCATGCAAACAGGAGTATGCCACACTCCTGTGGCATGTCAACATATGGAGTGCGGCGGTCAAGTCAGTTTATGGAGTGCGGCGGTCTTGTGTATCCTGAGCCTCGAAGGGCCGCCGCTTTTGAGGACCAAAACCCGTCATCTTAGTAAGCGATACGCGCAACTCCCAACGCTAAGCCTTCTTCTCCCATGTTTTAGGCCAGTGGCGATCTTTTGTACCTCCGACCAGTTTCCCCAACTCTACAACCCACTTAAAATAAACCGTGATCGCCAATCTCCAGTCGGTTTCCCGCGCAAATTCCAATCGTCTCCCCTCCACGCCTTCGCAGTTCGTCTCTGATTCTCGACGACGGTCCCGTTCCCAGCAGAGCCTTCCACTTTGCTCAGCCAGAAATCCCAATTTGTCGCCCCTTTGTTTTCATGGTCTTACAAATTGCTTTTCCCGCAATTCCTTTCCTTTGATAAACATCTGCGTTGCCCCCCGGGTGTGGGGGTCGGCTTGCAATTTTCTCGTCACTCATCGTCGGCCGCCACGCCCACTAACTCCTTTCGCTGCCACACATGCAAAATTGATGCACGCAAGTCCTTTCCCTGCCACACATCCAAAAAAACAGGGGGTGGCCACGATTATCGTTAACCAAACCGCCGGACACTTGACGTCCGAAGACGGGCAGAGGACTATAAGCGCCCAAAGGTGCTTACTCGCATCGCAAACATCCTATGAAACTTAATCCCAACCTCCTCAAGGCCACCGCCGTCGGCGCGCTCGGTGGACTCCTGTTCGGCTTCGACACCGCCGTAATCGCCGGCACCACGCATTCCCTCACGCTCGCGTATAGTCTGACGCCGCGGCAGCTCGGCTTCACCGTCTCCGTCGCGTTGATTGGTACCGTCATCGGCGCGATGTCCGCCGGAATCCCCGGACAGAAATACGGAGCGCGCGAAACGCTGCGTGTGCTCGCCGTTTTTTACGTGCTCTCCGCCTTGGGCTGCGCGTTTGCCTGGAATTGGGAGGTCTTGCTTCTCGCGCGATTTCTCGGAGGTCTCGGCATCGGCGGCTCCTCTGTCCTTGGTCCCGTTTACATCGCGGAACTCGCTCCTGCAAGAATTCGCGGCCGCCTGGTCGGCATGTTTCAGATCAACATCGTCATCGGCATCTTGCTGGCTTATCTCTCGAATTTCGTAATCGCGCGCCAAAGTCTCGGTGCGACCGAGTGGCGCTGGCAATTTGGCGTGGCTACGCTGCCTGCCATCCTGTTTCTGGTCATGCTCTTCGGCATCCCGCCAAGTCCGCGCTGGCTGGTCACCAAAGGGCGCGTAGACGAAGCGCGCCAAGTCCTGCAGAAAATGGGCGCAGACGATCCGGAAACCGAGCTGCAAGAAATCGTCAGCTCCATCCATCTCGAAAGCTTGCAAAAGGATGAGCCGCTCTTTAGCCGCAAGTACCGCTTCCCAATTTTCCTGGCCATCACCATCGGCATGTTCAACCAGCTCTCCGGCATCAATGCCATCCTCTACTACCTGAACGACATTTTTGCCGCCGCCGGCTTCAGCAAACTCTCCGGTGATCTGCAAGCAGTGGCCGTAGGAGGCATGAACCTGCTCGCCACTCTGCTGGGCATGTCCGTAATCGACAAGCTCGGCCGCAAAACCTTGCTGCTGATCGGTTCGGTAGGCACAGCGCTCTGTCTCGCGGGCGTCGCGCGCGTTTTTCTCACCCATCAGCATCAGGAATACTTGCTGTGGTTCCTCGTTGCCTACATCGCATTCTTCGCCATCTCCCAGGGCGCGGTAATCTGGGTCTACATCAGCGAAGTCTTCCCCAATCGCGTGCGCGCGAAAGGCCAAGCCCTGGGCAGCTCCTCGCACTGGATTATGAACGCCATCATCGCTTACACCTTTCCCCAGTTAGCCAAATCCTCCGGCGCCTACCCCTTCATGTTTTTCTCAGCAATGATGATCGTGCAATTCTTCGTCGTTCTGTTCTTTTATCCCGAGACGAAACGTGTCTCGCTCGAACAAATGCAGCACCGCCTGGGAATCGACTGATGGCCGACAGAGATGCATCCTTCTCTTGTGGGACAGCCAATCATGGCTGTCCTCCGGCAACCAACAAATGAGCGCAAAGGAGCAAGCAACCGAGCAGCAAAATCATTACACGCTAGGCATCGATGTCGGCGGCACGAAAATCGCCGCCGGCCTGGTCGATAGGCAAGGAAAAATTCTCTACCAGACCCGCGTGCCCATGCCCGCCCGCGAAGATGCCGCCGCGGGTTTTGCCGCCCTGGAATCCGCGATTAACGCCGTATTCGCCGCGCAGCCGCAAGCCCGCGACGCGCTCACCGGAATTGGCATTTGCGCTCCCGGTCCGCTCGATCCGATTCGTGGAGTGGTCCTGAATCCGCCCAACTTGCCGTGCTGGCATAATTTTCGTCTCGCTGACGAAGTGCAGCGAGTCTTCCAGGTGTGCGCAAAAATCGACAACGACGCCAACGCCGCCGGACTCGCTGAAGCCATCTGGGGCGCAGGCGTCGGATTTCGCAACGTCTTCTACGCCACCCTCGGCACCGGCATCGGAACGGGAATTATTTTCGACGGCCGCATCTACCACGGACGGACCGGCAGCGCCGCGGAAGGCGGCCACGTCAGCATTGACTATAACGGCCCGCGCTGCGGCTGCGGAAAACGCGGCTGCATCGAAGCGCTGTGCTCCGGCCCCGCCATTGCCCAACGCGCCCGCGCGCGCTTGGCGGAATCCAGCGCGCCGTCAAGTTTGCGTGAACTCACCGAAAGCAAATTCGAAAACTTGAGCGCGGAAGATGTCGCAAAAGCGTTTCATGCCGGCGACGCTCTGGCCAAAGGTGTTCTCGAAGCCACCGCCGATTTATTGACCGTATGGATGGGCAACATGATCGATCTGCTCGAGCCCGAAGTCATAATCTTCGGCGGAGGCATAGCGAAATTGATGAGCGATTTTTTCCCGCGTATGCAGCTTGAGCTGCCCAAGTGGTCCATCAATGCGCGCTGCTGCGAAATCCCCTTATTGCTTGCGAAGTATGGTTCCGATGCGGGAATAGCCGGCGCAGCCGCGCTTTGCCGTCAGCAGTCCTGGTCCGAACCTGTGACGGTGCGCAGCTCATGAACAGCCAGATTATGTGCTACCAGGTGTTGTACGGGGTGCCGCTGAAAGGCGAGACTTTGTCTGAATTGGAATGTACGTCCACGATTCCGGTGGTGGACTGGTCCGGACTCATCACCGTGTCACCAAAATCCACGTGCCAGTCTCGGGCATCGGTAATCGGGTCTTTCGGAATTTCGCGCAGGTATTGCGATTGAGGATTCGTCAAATCCTCCAAGGATTGCGGCGCAGCCTCTTTGTCCAAAGTGTAGTGGTCAATCGCCTGCCGCATCACGGTCAAGTCGCTCTTGAGCGTCGCTTCCCTGGCACGTTGCACCGATTTGACATAAGCGCCCGCAGCGATGCCGACCAAAATCGAAATGATGGTGATGACGATCATCAACTCAAGCAGCGTGAACCCGCGAGCCGCCGAACTGCTTCGCTTTGCCGCAACAGGCTGCTTGGCGCAAGCAATTTGCCTGGCGCTAACAGTCCGCTTCGGGCCGGCAGTTTGCTCGGCTCTACCAGTCTGCATAGCGCGTCCCATCGCTGGCTGTGGCTTGTGATTTCGAGTACACATCAAATACATTTTTCCCTGCCCAGCTTCGTGAATCAGGATCATCCGACACGGCGCGCAATCCCCAATCCGCCTGTCCGGTCATCGGGTCTACGGGGATGCGCCGCAAGAATCGTATTTTCTTGTCGTCGCCCGCGCCCACCTTCACGCCTTTCACCAACGTTTCCAAGTCGGGCGGGTAACCCTCGGTGCCCACTTCCACGCGAATCTTGTTGGAGTCGGCCAAGTCTTTGTAGCGATCGATCGCGTCGCGCATCTGCCTCAGGTTGTAATGCAGCAACTCTTCTTTCTTATGAACGATTGTGTACCGCGCGATCGGCAGCGCCGCGGAAGACAAAATCATCAGGATCGTGCAGGCAATGATCAATTCGAGCAAACTCATGCCCTGTTGGGAATGGGTATGTCCGTGATTCCTATGAATTTTGCGCATAAAACAACCTCTTACAGACTTACGGCTGCACTTGCAACGTGGCCTCGCCAGTTACCAGTGGAATGGGCTTCTGCTGCGAATCCTTGGCGTTCACTTGCACAATCGACAGATTCGATGTGCCCGGTCCGATGGCTTTCACCACGATGCCCATAATCGTGCCGGTGCCGCTGACTCCGGCCGTGTTGGGCTGACGCGTCGCGGAAATAATCGCTTGCCCATGGTCTTTGTCACTGCGATTGGGCGAACGGCACCCGGAACACACGATAGCGATTTCCTGGGTTCCGCCGGACAAAAATCCTCCGTGCTGCACTTCTTCCACGCTGATCACCGCGGGGTTGTACTGCAGCAAGAACGGAATCGAGAACAAATCCTTCACATTCTCGACCACCACGCCAATAGTTTGCGACTGTCCAACCTTCAGTGACAAGCTGCGTGGCTCAAACCGAATCTGTGCCGCATTGGCTGCGCCCGGCACGGTGGTCGCCGCACCCAAGGCAGTCGGTACAGTCCCAGGCGCGCCCTGCGCGGGCGGAACCGCTGCCACGCCCGGAGGTTGCTGGGCTGCATTTGCGGGACCCGGTTGGATCGATGCTTGCGGCTCCGAATTCGGCGAGCGCACTTCCGCTTCGCGACGCACTTGTACTTGCGATTCCGATCCGGTGTACAGCGGCCGCAAATTAGCGCGCGTCCATTCGGGCATACGCACGATATGCGGCGTCAGAATAATCAGGATTTCGTCGTCCTCGCTGTTGTGCGTGTCTTCGGAGAAGAAATAACGCAGCAACGGAATGTGCGCCAGTCCAGGCCAACCGCTAAGGCTTTTCGTATCAGTGCGGGTAATCAAGCCGCCCAACACGTTTGCTTCGCCTTCTTTCAAACGAATCTCATGCTCTAGCTTGCGCTGGCTGATAATCGGCTGTTGAATTCCGCCGATGGTGGCCTGCCCAGTTACCGAAGATACTTCGACGCTCAACTTCATGCTCACTTCGTGGTTCGGATGGATACGTGGCGTGACGTCTATGTTTACGCCCACGTCCTGATACTGGAATTGCGTGTTCACCAGCGGATTCACAAAGCCGGTGCCCGCGGTCCCGCCAACGCCTACGCCCGCCTGAAAGCTGCCCGTCGCGATCGGCACTTTATCGCCGATGCGTAATTTAGCAGGCTGTCCATCGACCGAGCGGACTTCCGGATTTTGAATAATTTTGGTTGTCGAGTCATTTAGCAAGGCAGTGGCTGTAAAGCCAGGCAAAGTGACGGCATAATCCGCGCCGGTAAGATGACTAAGCTGTTGGATGGTTATACTCTGATTGGTAGTGGTCGAGGTAGTATTGTTATTGGTTGTCGTCGTCGTACCGGGGGGCACAACACCAATACTGGCGGTCGTTCCGGGAGAGATTCCCAAGCTCCGCGCCTTGTCCACGCGCGCTTCCACTACCTGCACCTGAATCACTACTTCCGGCTTGGCTTTGTCGACGTCCTGGATCATCTTGGCGGCCACCAGCAGCTTGTCCGGAGTATCCCGAATAACGATGGCGTTCTGCCCATTGATCTGAAATATGCGCTTCAAATCCAGGAGTTGGCGCAGACCAGTCACGATTTCCGTCAAATCCTGCGCTTGCACCGTGTTCGACAGGTAGAAAGTACGCACAACGTTTTCTTCGTAGTCGCGGCGCTTTGCCGGCTGATCCGGAATCACAAAAATAATATTTTCCGTCACCGGCTTCACGAATGCTTTGCTCTCCAGGGACACGATTTCCAGCGCCTGCTCCAGCGTCACATTGTTGAGATCTACCGGGATTCGCCGCGCCGGGAAGTCCGGATCGTAAATAACGGTCAATCCGGCCAATTTACCGATGGTGTCGAAGACGATCTTCGCGTCATTGGTCATCTTCAAATTGATGGATGCGCGCGAAAGCGGTTTGATCTCCGGCGGCATCGAGGCTAGCGGTGGTTCGTTGCCCTCATCTTTGGGAGGTTCGGTGGCGGCGTTGTTGGCCCGGTTCTTCTCTTCGATTGCGATTACCGTCTTGCGCAATTCCTGCTCGGCAATCGGGCTGGAGGGATCAATGGCCACGGCGCGCTGAAATTCCGAGGCCGCGGCTTCCAATTGTCCGCGATCGCGCAGCTTCACGCCGTTTTTGACGTGCAGCGAACTAGCTTCAAAGCGGGCCTGGTTGAATTTGATCAGGTATTCGGCGTTTTCGGGATCGTGCTTTAGAGCTTTTTGGTAGTAATCGTATGCTGCGTCGTAATCCTGGAGATGTTCCGCTTTGCGTCCCTGTGAGTAGTCCGTTTTGCCTTTGGGGCAGCCCGCCGCCAGCAGCCCGGCGCTCAGGCAAAAAATCAACGTGCTGAAACGGCGCATGCGCTCTCCATTTTCTTCAAAATAGACCAACCGAGTCTAGCATTCGGGTTAGAGGTGGGACAAGGTACGGCGGGTTGGCTGCCTTGCATAGAGTAACCCTCGCAGCTAAGATTTAATGCTGCCGCGACAAACGATTGGATCTAGTGCCCAAGCCGCCTAAAAAGACCGAAAAGGCCGAAAAAAGCAAAGAAGAGGTGGTGGCGCAAAACCGCGCAGCCTCCTACAACTACCATTTGCTTGAGAAATATGAGGCCGGCTTGGTGCTTCACGGCACGGAAGTGAAGGCCCTTCGCGAAGGAAAGGCGAATATCCGCGACGCCTATGTCGATTTCAAGCCCAGCGGGCCCTGGTTAGTAAACGCGCATATCGCGCAATATTTACCGGGCGGCCCATGGAACCACGAACCGCTCGGCTCCCGCAAACTGCTGCTGCACCAGAACGAAATTCACAAGCTTGCCGGCCGCACGGAGGCCAAAGGTTTGACCGTGATTCCTCTGCGGATATACTTTCGCAACGGCATCGCCAAATGCGAAATTGCACTGGCTCAAGGCAAAAAAACCTGGGACCGCCGTGAGGATGAACGAACCAAAGAAGCGCGCAGGGAAGCGGACCAAGCTATGTATCGCAATCGGAGGCGATAGACGCAATTATGCAGATCACGTTGGAAACAAAGCCGTTTGCTACGCTGGAGATGGATGCGCTGGTCTCCTATGTCTTTGAGGATTCCGATCCGGTGCAAGGTCGCATCGCGGAACTGGATCAATTCACCGAGGGATTGCTGAAAAAGCTGGCCAGTAGCGGCGAACTGACTGGCAAGCCTTTGGAAATGACGCTGATTCATGCACCTAGAGGTGTGAAGGCCGCCCGTTTGCTTTTGGTGGGGGCAGGGAAGCGCGAGAAGTTTGATTCCGCGGTGCTCCGCAAAATCGCAGGGGCCGCTTTGCGTTACCTTAAGTCGCGCGGCGCGAAGCAGTTCGCTTTCGTTCTGCGCGAAAACGAAGCCGTGGAGAAGGCGGCGCAAGCCGTTGCCGAGGGCGCTCTTACTGCCAACTTTGAATCCGACAAGTACAAAACTGACAAGAAAGACGCCAAGTCGGTCGATTCCATTGCGGTGACTGGATTTCCTGAGTCGGATCGGGCCGCAGCCGAAAAAGGTTTGGGGCGCGGTCGCGTGATTGCCGATTCGCAGAATTTCGCTCGCGATCTGATCAACGAGCCTTCCAACAAGCTCACGCCCAAGACTTTGGCGGAAAAAGCGGAAGCTATGGCCAAGCAGGCTGGGTTGAGCGTGGAGATCCTGGACGAAAAGCGCATCGCGGATTTGAAAATGGGTGCGCTGCTTAGCGTGGCGCAAGGCAGCGTCGAGCCCCCGCGGATGATGGTGGTCACCTACACGCCGGCCAACGCGAAGCCGGGAACTCCGGTGATCGGACTTATCGGGAAGGCGGTCACCTTCGACACGGGTGGAATTTCCATCAAGCCGTCGGATGGCATGGAGAAAATGAAGTACGACATGGCTGGCGGCGCGACCATGCTTGGTGTCATGCGCGCGCTCGCGGCGCTGAAGCCCAACGTCAAAGTGATTTGTGTCGTTCCCAGCACGGAAAATATGCCCGGCGGCCGCGCGCAAAAACCCGGCGATATTCAGACTGCTATGTCCGGCAAGACCATTGAGGTGCTGAACACGGATGCGGAGGGCCGCCTGATTCTCGCTGACGGCATCCATTACGCCAAGCAACTCGGGGCAACGCATCTCATCGATGCCGCCACGCTTACCGGGGCTATTGTGGTGGCGCTCTCGAACATCAACGTCGGTGTGTTCGGTTCTGATCAGGCTTTCACGGACAAGTTCCTCGCTAGCGCGAAAGCCGCCGGTGAAAAAATGTGGCAGATGCCCTTGGATGACGAATACCGTGAATTTATCAAGGGCACCGTCGCCGACATCCAGAACATTGGCAGCGGCAAAGGTGGCGGCGCCATCACCGGCGCGATGTTCATCAAGGAATTTACCGGCGACTCGCCGTGGATACATCTCGACATCGCGGGAACCGCGTGGAACGATGACGCCAAGCCCTGGCTGGCCAAAGGGCCCACGGGCGTGGCGTTGCGCACGTTGATTCATCTCGTCATGTCGTACTGAAAGTGCTTAATGGCCAAATTCATAGGCGCTGCCTGCGTTTTGGGAATTCTGGTTGGGGCGCTGGCGAATTCGACTTGTGCGCAGACGGCTCCGACCTTTGTGGGCATACGGACATTTCTTAGCGCGCCGTATCAGCCTGATCTGGACAAGCTCGATGCGGACTTTGCTGTTCTTGGTGTCCCCTTCGATGAAGGGACTTGGGGCCAGCCCGGCGAGCGCTACGGACCACGCGACTTGCGCGAAAATTCTCAGGAGTACGCGCACGACCTCACCGAAGGTTTTTATTACATCGATGGCGATCGCACGCTGCTGAAGGGCAAGCGCTGGGTGGATGTCGGTGACGTGATTGTGTATCCCACCGTGCCTGCCGAGACCGGACAGAAAACTACGGACGCAGTTAAGAAAATTCTCGCAAAAAAATCATTTCCAATTATTTTGGGCGGCGACCATAGCAT
>Ga0137403_10010696_pt1 | contig 10150 bp, 8 predicted proteins | sample CZOMad2_1_16fung_FD_122057 | JGI IMG/M metagenome (GOLD analysis project Ga0137403, IMG submission 122057) | Vadose zone soil fungal communities from Angelo Coast Range Reserve, California, USA - CZOMad2_1_16fungal (Hybrid Assembly) | ecosystem: Environmental > Terrestrial > Soil > Vadose zone... | reverse complement strand
TTCAATTGCAGATTGCGTTCAGTAAATTCTTCCTGCTTCTCTTTTAAAATTTTCTCCAATTCACTTTCATACTTGGTAATCGCATCCGCCTGCGGCGAGTAATCAAACGGAATCAGCTCCGCGTCCGCTAGCCGCATCATCGCCGTACCGGCGGTCTGCGCCAGGGCGCGTCCGTAAACAAAATCGGTGTCTACAAAGTGCGTGTACCAGTAAAAATCGTCGTAAATGGAGTGATATTGCGTGCCATCATCTTCATCGCCGAACTCAATATTTAATGACGAAACCCCGGCAAAATCTTGAAACGCTGTGTAATCCGACCCATCGCCCAGAGCGTGTACCACCAAATCATTGCGCTTGTGCAGATCTTTACGCTCGTCCCCATCAGCGGCCTTGGCAATGCTTGCCAGATGTGAACGCTGAAATACACTCATCTTGGTTTCTGGGTCCTGAATGTCTCGAGCGACATCACTGATAAAGGTCTGCAAATCCTGTGTTCCACCAGGGAACAAGAACCCCCGTTCGTTGCTGTCCGAGTTGAGATAAGCCACTGCATGTTTTTGCAGCTCAGCCCGATGGGTCTCAACCCACTCCACCGATCCCAGCAATCCTGGTTCTTCTCCATCCCACGCGCACAGAATGATCGTGCGCTTCGGCTTCCATCCCGCCTTCAGCAACTCGCCCAATGCGCGCCCTTCTTCGAGCACCGCCACCATGCCGGATGTCGGATCTTCCGCGCCATTCACCCACGCATCATGATGGTTTCCGCGAATCACCCACTCGTCCGGAAACGACGAGCCGGGAATTTTCGCAATCACGTCATAGACCGGCTTGAGTGGCTCCCAATTTGATTTCACCTTCAGGTGCACTTTGGCGGCGCCTGGCCCAACGTGATACGTAATCCCCAACCCGCCGCGCCAGGCTTCCGGTGCAACTCGCCCAGTCAACGCGGCCAACAGGGGCTGCGCATCTCCATATGAAATGGGCAGCACAGGGATTTTCGTAATCGTCGGCGCATCCTTGACTGGCAGGCGCTTGGCGTTCTTCGTCGCCCCGATTCCCGGCGTCAGCGGATCGCCCGGATAAATCGGCATGTCCGCAACGCTGCCGCGCTGCACGCCATCTTTGGGGCGCCACGCTCCATTCGGAAAAGTATCGCCTTGCACGTAGCCGTCCTCATGCGGATCGGAATAAATAAGACAGCCCACGGCCCCGTGCTCCGCGGCGACCTTGGGTTTAATTCCACGCCACGAATGAAAATAGCGCGCGATAACGATCGCGCCCTTCACCGAAACGCCCATCCGTTCCAGTTGCTCGTAATCTTCTGGAACACCGTAGTTGACGTACACCAGCGGAGCCGTCACGTCGCCGTCAATCGAATAGGCGTGATACGTCGGCAGTTGCTCATTCTGCTGATTCGAGGTTGGATCCTGCGGAACCGGCGGTTCCTGCAACTTGGCCACAAACTTCGGCCCGCCGTCCACTAATTCAACCACGCGTTCTTTCGGCGTCGGATACAGCACGTCGAACTGCTCAATGTGCGCATCCAACCCAAACTCTTTGAACTTGGCCAGGATCCATTCGGCATTCTCCTTGTCATAAGGAGATCCGACGTTGTGCGGACGTGCGGACAGATGCTGCATGTAGGAGCGCAGATTTTCTGGACTGGGAATCGCGCGAAATTTTTCCTCCCATTGCCGCTCGGCTCGAGAAGACTCCGCCGAATAGCCAAACAAGGTTTGCTCATCAGCGATGACGTGACTCCCAAACGGTACAAACCAGGCGGCCGCAAACAAAATCCCCGCGATGATGCTCCTGCGATTCATCCATCCTCCTCACACACGAACGGCGCCCGTATTCTGCCTGAAGCTCGTCTATTTAGGGAAATGAAAGAAATGTATTTTAGAAATGAAAGAACGGCGGTTCGTGTAACGTAACGCCCTGGATTTCGAGCGTGACCTTACAAACCGCCCTTCAGCAATTCAGCAAAGTATCGGGCAATATGGCGAAATGATGCGAATATGATCGCGATTTGAAACGTCACGATAAAAAAGCCCGCATAAAATATACCAGGCGATCGTTCCTTGTACTGCAGTAGCGGCAGCGTAGTACCCCTTCGGAACGACTCGATCCGGGCCAGGTATGCGACTCCTATGCCGATGAGAGCGCCGACCACAAGGTCTGTTGGATAATGAAAACCCATGTACAAGCGAGGCATGCATACGAACAGAAGCACGTAGCAAAATGCCGCAATCCCGGCTCGTCGCGAGACGAAAAAAACGGAAAGCGCCAGCGCAAAAAACATCGCCGCATGATCGCTGGGAAACGAACTCCAATGAACTACTGTGCTCTCGTTGAACACGAATGGTATCCGGAGCTGCAGCTCAGGCCTATGGATCGGCCGCTCGCGGTAAGGCAGCAGTGCCGCAAGACCTCGCGCCGCGACTACCGACAGAAAAGCAGTGAAGATTCCGCAACTCAAGAACTCACGAACCACGCTTTGATTTGGATTGCGCCGAAACCATGCCCACCAGATCAGGGCGGCAATCGCGCCGCCGCTGAAGAGAGTGTTGGTGGCAATCAAGGCGAACGTGGCATCCACCGCAAACCAGCGATGCACAAAACTATTTACGAAATAAATGATGCTCGCATCGAAAAAATTCAAGGTGTGCTCCAGTTACGCGCATCATACCGCGTCGTCTGGCGAAGTCCAGCACCCACGGGAATCACCTGAAACTTAGATAAGGGACTTAGACAGCAGAATGAAATGCGAAGGCATCTTACTGACTAAGTTAGCGGGAAAGGGTTCGGTGCGAAGGAAGACGTAGCCCATCCGCCGATAAAACGGCAGCAATTCCTCCCCTCGCGCGCTGATGACGCGCAGATCCATAACCCGGCAACCCGATTCTCGCGCAAAATCCTCCGCTGCTGCCACTAATCGGCGCCCGAGTCCGGTTCCCTGACGCGTGGGCTGTACCGAAAGCAGACCCAAATAACTGCGATCTCCGCGTGTCTCGATGTAAACGCATCCAGCCAAAGCATCCGAATCTTCGGCCACCAGAAAGGTCCCGCTGCTCATATACACGCCTACTCCCAAATCGTCCACGCGATCGCCTTCGAACACGATTTGCTCAACGACAAACGCCGCGTTGATCAATCGAGTGAGACCGGGCACATCCTCGTCATTGGCTCGACGAATGCGCGCCTCAGAGCCGGACGTGCGCGAATTGGCGAAAGCAGTCATGAAGGTATAAGGAATTCGGCTGTGGGCTGGAATTCTAGTTATCCCAGCGCTGCCTTGCCGTTGAATTTTGCGCTCGCGCCCAACTCTTCCTCGATGCGCAGCAACTGGTTGTACTTGGCAATTCGGTCCGTGCGCGAAGCCGAACCAGTCTTGATCTGCCCCGCCGATGTGGCCACCGCCAAATCCGCGATAAACGTATCCTCCGTCTCTCCCGAACGGTGCGAAATGATCGAGTTGTATCCGGCTTTGCGCGCCAATTCGATGGCGTCGATCGTCTCCGTCACCGTGCCAATCTGATTCAGTTTGATCAAGATCGCGTTGGCGATACCTTCGTTGATCCCCCGCGACAGCCGTTCCGTATTAGTCACAAACAAATCGTCGCCCACCAACTGAATCTTCTTCTTCGACGACTTGCTTCCCACACTCTGCGTCAATTGCTTCCATCCCGCCCAATCGTCCTCGGCCATCCCGTCCTCGATCGATACAACCGGATACTTTTCAGTCCACGCCGTCCAATACGCCGCCATTTCCGCCGATGAGTGCGGCGACTTGTCGGATTTCTTAAAAACATATTTGCCGCTTGCCTTGTCGTAAAATTCACTCGAAGCTGGATCGAGCGCGATGCTCACCTGCTCGCCCGGTTTGTACCCCGCCGCGCCAATCGCTTCCAGCACGATCTGAATCGCCTCTTCATTCGATTTGCAGTTGGGCGCGAACCCGCCTTCATCGCCCACTGCCGTCGAGTACCCGTGCTTTTTTAGCGCTGTTTTCAGCGCGTGAAAAATTTCCACGCCCCAGCGTAGCGCCTCAGAGAAACTCGGCGCGCCCACCGGCATCACCATGAATTCCTGGAAGTCCACGGAATTGTCCGCGTGCGCTCCGCCGTTCAAAATGTTCATCATCGGAACGGGCAGCAGGTTCGCCGACCTCACCGTCGAATAGTTAGCCAAATATTTGTACAACGCCAACTTCTGCGCGGCCGCAGCCCCCCGCGCCGCCGCCATGGACACCCCCAAAATCGCATTCGCACCCAATCGCGACTTCGTTGCCGTGCCGTCCAGCTCGATCATCCGCTTATCCAACCCGCGCTGATCACCCGCGTCCAATCCCACGACCGCCTTCGCAATCTCGCCATTCACGTTTGCAACCGCTTTGAGCACGCCCTTGCCCAAGTAACGAGACTTATCTCCGTCTCGCAGCTCCAGCGCCTCGTGCTCCCCGGTTGACGCCCCTGATGGCACGGCAGCCCGTCCTCGCACTTCACCAACGTAAACGTCCGCCTCCACCGTTGGATTTCCCCGCGAATCAATAATTTGCCGAGCATGTACCCGCGTGATCTTTGTCGACATCGCCTCTGTTGTCTCCTAATTCCGATGTGAGCTAACTATTCTACAGAAATCTGCGGGGCGAGTTGCGACCTGTACTCGCTGCTCGTGGAAAAGTTCTGGGGAAGCTCTGACCCGCGGTTAAGCCAGTTCTGGTTCCTCAATCAGCGATTCCTGCCGCACCACCACCACAATTCCCGAGTCCGTCACATGGAATCGCCGCTTGTCCGCTTCCGTGTCGAATCCGATTTCTGTACGCTCCGGCAACGTCACATGCCGGTCGATAATTGCCCGCCGGATACGCGAATGCCGGCCCACATTCACGTGGTTGTACAAAATGGAGTCGGACACTTCGCAGTAGCTGTTCACACGCACGTCGTAGCCCACCACGCAACGTTGCACGCGTCCGCCCGATACGATCGACCCGCCGCCCACAATTGAATCCAAAGCCACGCCCATGCGCTCCGGGTCCGCGAAAACAAATTTCGCCGGTGGATACTGATGCTGCCACGTGCGCAGCGGCCAATCCTTGTCGTAAAGGTTAAAAATCGGCGAGACCGATACCAGGTCCATGTTGGCCTCGTAATACGCGTCCAACGTCCCCACGTCCCGCCAGTACAGCGCATCCTTTCTGTTTTCATCGATAAAGTTGAACGCAAACACGCGGTGCTTGCTGATGATGCGCGGCAAAATATCTTTACCGAAATCGTGCGCAGACTTTGGATCTTCGGAATCCGCCAGCAAAATCGGAATCATCAAATGTGTGCTGAAAATGTAAATGCCCATCGACGCATTGCAATGGCCCTGGTGATGTGGCGACTCCTTCGGCGCCGCAGGCTTCTCCTGGAATCCCACAATGCGCCAGTCCTTGTCTACCTCAATCACCCCAAATTGCTTGGCCGCCTGCTGCGTGGGGATCTCAATCGTCGCGACGGTTACGTCCGCGCCGGAGTCGACATGCTGCTGCAGCATGCGGCTGTAATTCATTTTGTAAATATGGTCGCCGGATAAAATGAAAACGTACTTCGAGCGTTCGCTGCCGATCGAATAAATGTTCTGATACACCGCGTCCGCCGTGCCTTGATACCACTGCTGCGAAACGCGCATCTGCGGCGGCAACACCTCGATGTAATCGCCGAGCCCGGCCAATGGCGACCAGCCCGCGCGAATGTGCCGGTTCAAGCTCAGCGCTTTGTACTGGGTCAGAACGAATACGCGCCGCAAATCCGAATTGATGCAATTGGAGAGAGTGATGTCGATGATGCGATACAGCCCGCCGAACGGCACCGCCGGCTTCGCGCGATCCCGCGTCAGCGGCCACAATCGTTCGCCCTGCCCTCCAGCCAGGAGTACCCCAATGGCATCCTTCATGTCGGACATAGCAGACCCCCGCAGCGCACGGCGATGGCGCGGCACATTCTAACAACAGAAATGGTGGAAAACACAATCTGCGCCACGTTACCCATCCAATACGCTCACGGCCGGTCTGAGCTTTACCGGTGTACGCTTATGTTGCAGTAGATGCGATCCAGGCGGCCAACCAAACTTTCAGTCGGTGGACATAATGAACGGTAGCAATCGAAATCATCAATCTGGTACGACTGTGCTCGGGGTACTCCTCGCGATCGGGCTCATTGCCGGTGGCTGGATTCTTGGGACAGAAATCAAAGCCACACGGTTGAGCGATCGCTATGTGACCGTGAAAGGTCTTGTCGAACGCAAGGTCAAGTCGGACCTCGCCATTTGGCCTCTCAGCTACAAGCAAGTCGGTGACGACCTCGCGGTTGTGTACGCCAAGACCGAGTCGGATAAGAAAGCGGTCCTACAATTTCTTGATCTGCAAGGCATTAAGCCTACTGAAATCGAAATGGGTGTCGTCCATGTAGTTGACACTCAGGCTAACGAATACGGGGCCGGCAATCGCGCACCCCGCCGTTACATCGTCGAACAGCAAATAACTGTACGCACCTCAAGGGTTGATCAAGTTGTCGCCGCCGCCCAAAAAACGATGCAGCTTTTACAGAAGGGAATTGTGCTGGGCGGTAATCCTGGTCAGGGAATCGCTTACGTATTTACCGGACTGAACTCCATCAAGCCGGATATGATCACCGAAGCCACAAGGAATGCCCGCGCGGCCGCCGATCGATTCGCCTCGGATTCGGGTAGCAAAGTTGGTTCGATTCGGCAGGCTAATCAAGGCGTGTTCGCAATCTTGTCTGCTGATGCTGGAAGGGACAGTAGTGAGGCGAACGAAGCCGGCTATGGAAATTTCTCGGCCGACGGGAGTGTAATGAAGACCGTGCGTATCGTAACTTCTGTTCAGTACTATCTCGATAAATAGATAATCCCTTATCTCCATCTGCACGCACTCCACGGTCGGCCGACCCGCCATAAAGATTGCTTGACTTCTACACCCCTAATTGATTAGAAGATGCCATCTACCTCGTGCGATAATCTTCAGGGGCGGTGTGTACCAGCGAGAGAACACCGCACAGTTTGCCAATCCGAACGGATTGGGGGTGAATTTAATAACGTGGCTGAAGTCATCATTCAAGAGAGTGAGTCTCTGGAAAATGCCCTGCGCCGCTTTAAGCGCAAGGTGCAACAGGAAGACATCATTAAGGAAATCAAGAAGCACAGCTTCTACATGAAGCCTGGCGAGAAACGCCGGGCCAAAGAAGCGCTTTCGCGGAAGCGACTGCGCAAGAAGCAGCGGCGCGAAGCGGACTAACCTCCCTCCTCGTCGCGGCTCGGCGCCGCACTTCCGAGAATCAGGCCCCGTAAGGCAGAGATGTTGGGTTTCTGTTGCAGCTTCGTGCCCGCAGGCCCAAGGGATCTCTCTCGTTCCCTCGCGAGAGTGATCCCCCATGTTCCCAGGCCCATGGTGCAAAGTGCGCCCATCCCCCTGCCCTTTCCGGGTCTAGGGAGAGCGGCTCATGGAATACCACGACAAGGTCCTGAAGTGTGCGGAGTGTAGCGCCGAGTTTGTTTTTACTGCGGGCGAGCAGATGTTTTTCGCGGACAAGGGCTTCAAGAACGAGCCCAAGCGCTGCAAGGCTTGCAAGGCCAAGCGCGCTGAAGGGGGCAGCAGCGGTGGAGGCGGCGGCAACTCTACAATGCGTGCCGAAACCAAAACCAATTGCTCCCAGTGCGGAAAGGAAACCACGGTGCCCTTCCGTCCCACCCAGGGCCGTCCCGTCTTTTGCCGCGAATGCTTCCAGCAGCGCCGCGCCATGGGCGCCGCCTAGCTCCTAAATAGCGGCACCTTCAAGTCGGCCACCGATCAAATAAGCTTGATAAAGGGCAGACGCACGTGTCTGCCCCTCTTTTTTGCACAAAACTTCTCGATCCTTTTTGAGCCTATCCGAGCATCCCCAAACTTTGGTCCTGCTGGCCTCGCAAGGATGTATTTTCCACACCAGCGCGGTATGATACGCGCTAGCAGTCCCCACAACTCTAGGTCCCGGAGGGCCACCCCATGGCTCACCGCTTCACCATCGGCGTAGAAGAAGAATTTCAGATTATTGATCCCGCTACCTGCGAGCTCCGCTCTCACGTGATGCAGCTCGTCTCCGCCGCTTCGCCGGATATCGTCGAACAGGTCAAGCACGAGATGCATCAATCCATCGTCGAGACCGGCACGAAAATTTGCGAAAACGTCAGCGAACTACGCATCGAGATGCATCGCACACGTGGCGAACTGGTTGCTGCCGCCGAGCGCGCCGGCCTGCAAGTCGCCGCCGCCGGCACGCACCCCTTCTCGAGCTGGATCGACCAGGTCATTTCTCCCGGCGAGCGTTACCAAAACATTGTCGAAGAACTCCAGCAGCTCGCGCGTTCCTTGTTGATTTTTGGCATGCACGTTCACGTCGCCATGCCCGACAAACAGACCACCATCGACATGATGAACATGGTCCGCTATTTCCTCCCGCACCTCCTCGCGCTCTCCACCAGTTCGCCCTTCTGGATGGGCCGCAACACCGGTCTGAAATCGTTCCGCACCACAGTTTTCCGCCGCTTCCCGCGCACCGGCGTGCCCGAAGAGTTCGAGTCCTGGAGCGCCTACGAAAATTTTCTTAGTCTCCTCGTCAAGCTCAACAGCATCGACAGCGGCAAGAAAATCTGGTGGGACGTTCGCCCTCATCCCACGTTCGGCACTCTCGAGTTCCGCATGTGCGACGTCGCGACCAAGGTCGAAGAAGCCGTTGCGATCGCCGCGCTCACGCAAGCCATTGTCGTGAAGCTGCATCGCCTTTACACCGGTAATATGAGCTTCCGTGTCTACCGCCGCGCCCTTATCGAAGAAAACAAATGGCGCGCCGCACGCTACGGCATCGAAGGCAAACTCATCGACTTCGGCAAAGAAGCCGAAGTGCCTATGCGCGATCTTGCCGTCGAGCTCCTCGCCTTTGTCGACGATGTTGTCGACGAACTCGGCAGCCGCAGCGCCGTCGAGTACGTTCACACCATTCTCAACGAAGGCACCAGCGCCGAGCGCCAACTTCGCGTCTACCAGCAGACCGGCGATCTGCGAGCGGTAGTAAAGCACTTAGTGGAAGAGACTCGCGGAGGCGTCACCGCCGCGCGCACCTCCTCCGCCCATGCCATCAACTAGCGATCGCGCCTCTTGTGGTATCGCTGAGTCCCGGAGGGACGCCGAAGAATTTAGCCCAGCACGCAGTGCTGGGAACAGTGCATCAACACTCGCCCTGAGTCCGGGAGAGACGGCGCAGAACCCGCATCAACTCGAGACAGCGGCGGCATATCCAATAACTGATGGTTACTGCTGCCCTCCCATACTTGTCTCTGTTATTCTTCCGCGTTGCATTTTTAGACATCGAGGTGCATTTATGCGCAGGTCTGTGGGTTCTCTGCTGCTTCTCTCTTTTGCTGCCGTGTGCTTTGGTCAGCAAAACTCATCGAGCACGCATTTCGACGGCAACTCCTGGTGGGCACACGTGAAATTTCTGGCGGACGATTCGCTCGAAGGCCGCAACACCGGCAGCGAAGGTCTCCGCAAGGCCCAGGAGTACGCGGTCGAACAATTACGCAAGGCTGGCCTCGAGCCCGCGGGCACAGATGGCTTCTACCAGCCCATTCATTTCATGCAATTCCAGGTGGACGAATCCAAGTCATCCCTTGCGCTCGTTGCCAAAGGACAATCGCAACCCCTCTCGTTCTTTGATGACGCGTTCCTCGGTTCGCGCCTCACGCGTACCTCGGGCAGTCTCAGTGCGCCTTTGGTTTTCATTGGCTACGGTCTCAAGATTCCCGAAAAAAACCTTGATGAACTCGCGGAAATAGACCTGAAAGGCAAGGTTGTGGTTTATCTCTCCGGTTCGCCCTCTGACATTCCTACAGCGCTGGCATCGCATTATCAGACTGTGGCCGAGCGCTGGAAATCGCTGCACGCCGCAGGCGCCGTCGGCGTGATCAACATTCCTAACCCTGCGTCGATGGACATTCCGTGGTCGCGTATCTCGGTCAACCGCAACCAGCCATCAATGGATGTTGCCGATCCGGACTTCTACGAAACGCCTGGGCTTCAAGTCGGCGTCACGTTCAATCCAGCCTCAGCGGAGAA
>Ga0137403_10010695_pt1 | contig 10151 bp, 11 predicted proteins | sample CZOMad2_1_16fung_FD_122057 | JGI IMG/M metagenome (GOLD analysis project Ga0137403, IMG submission 122057) | Vadose zone soil fungal communities from Angelo Coast Range Reserve, California, USA - CZOMad2_1_16fungal (Hybrid Assembly) | ecosystem: Environmental > Terrestrial > Soil > Vadose zone... | reverse complement strand
GGATTGCGACACGTTTCGAAAGTGAGTGGAACTTGTAGGGGTGGCACTCCGTGGCCACCCCTTCGTGATTGCGACATGTTTCGAAAGTGAGTGGAACCGGGAGGGGGCGGCCACGGAGTGCCCCCCCACGACTGGGCTATCGTGCTTTTATCGCTTGCGCTTCCTTGAGGACGGTGTTGTCGGGATCGATGTTGACGGTGGTCGGAGGCTCGCTCAGTTTCACCTCTTCGATAGTTTGCATTCCCGTTGGTTTCAGAATGACGCGGCGCTTCCCGGTGGCCGTTAGGATGTCAATCGGAAGCGCGTTGGGGAATGCTGGTTCGGTCTGCAGCTGACGCAGCACGAGCTTCACCTTTTTCGTGTTGGTTTCCCATTCCCACGAGAGCTCGTAACGCGGGTGCCCGGCGCCGTATATCCAGCGCGCAAAAAAATCCTTCAAATCCCGTCCCGACGCTTTCTCAAACGCCGCGCGCAAATCCTCACTGTTAGCTATCGAGTTTTTATGCGCGTCGTAGTAAAGCCGAATGCCACGAAAGAACTTCTCGTCGCCTAACTCTGAGCGAAGCATGTGTAAAACCCAGGCGCCCTTCTGGTAGTTGTTGGGGTTTAGAAGTTTGAAAAGATCTTCGGTCTCGGTATCGTGGATGGGCGTGCGCGTTATCTTCTCGTAATTAAGATACCGCTCGGCTTCCTCTTTCATGTATTGCTGAAAAGCCTGCTCGCCTTCGTAGCGTTGTATGAAGAGTCCGGCGAAATACTCAGCAAAGCCCTCGCTCAACCAGAGGTCAGACCAGGTCGACTCAGTAACTGAATCGCCAAACCACTGATGCGCTATCTCGTGTGCCACCACCGCCACAAGGCCCTCGCGAATCTTGAAGACGCTGCTCATTCGCGCCTGTGGTCTTGGATCAAACAGCGTGCTCGAGAAAACTATGGCGCTGGAATTCTCCATGCCGCCAAAACGCGTAGCACCGACTATCAACGCGAGTTTTTCGTAAGGATAAGGTGCAACCGTTTGGCTGAAAAACTTCAGCGAAGGATTGGCCGGAGCAAATCCCTGCATCGCAAAATCCTTGTCAGTGGTTGGAACATAGTAAGCAAGCGGGGTCACTTCTGGCGTGGGAGGCTCAAGACGAGCAAACTCCCCAACGGCGATAATCATGCAATATGGTGGGATAGGAACTGATTCTGTATAGGTCCAGGTACGCGTGGTAATCGAAGTGTTTTCGACTCGCTCAAGCTTACCATTGGCAACTACGGTATCGCGCGCCGGCGCTGTTATCGAAAAAGTCACCGTCGCTTTTGCCGCGGGGTGATCCAGACAGGGAATCCAATGATGCACGCGATTGGGCCAGTTGTCGCCAACCGCCGATGGCTTACCCGCCTTGTCGGCTGTCAACATTAATCCATCTTTAGGTTTACCGTGATAGGCAATAACGACGATGAAACTAGTACCGCGGCGCACGGCATGCGCCAGTTTGATGTTGAGGTAACCGCCGGAACGGTCATATGGCGCCGCCTGATTGTTGACGGTGACTGAGTCCACCGGCATTTCACCGAAGTCAAGGTCGATTTGCGATAACGTGTCCTTCAAAGAGAGAACTGTTATCTCGGCCTTTGCGCTGCTGAGCTCTGATAGACGGTCGCTGAAGATGAGCGACACGTGGTAATTGACTGGTTTCCAGGAAACGATAAGACGCTCATGACGGACCGCAACCGCCTGAGTTACGAAGCATGACAGGATCAAGATCAGAAGCAATGCCGGGGAAACCAGACGGGGGATAGGAAGAAGCAACCAAACGCGAGCGCTTGCGCGCGGGCAACGTGATCTTGAGTGATTAAATTTGGCCACGATGTCTCTCCTCGAGCGGTGGCGGTTGACTACCACCCCAGCCGGGCTGCCCGTCTGGGGACCCCGGTCTGCTCCCGGTTCTGATTAGCTATCGAATTCCCAGCAACAACAATGCGGATCGATCAGAGACCGTCCGAGTCTCTGACTCTTCCCACTCGCGATAGGCGGCGAGTTCTTTTTCCGTCAGGGGCCGGTTGCCGAGTCGCGCCGCCGGCGTTCGTTCGAAAGCACGATCGGTAAGCGCCATATGCGCCTTGCGGATACTCAGCAAACCCGGTTGGGTCAGGGCCGCTTCGGCAGCTTCTACGCTCGGAAAGAATTCTTCGTAGGCAAGCAAATGCCAAACTGTCTCCGCTCCTTCGCCCTCGACGGCGAGGATACGAAGCAGACCCAACCCACTTTCAAGTTGAAAAATAAGATCGTCGCCTGGGGCAAATTGATGTGGCATGTTCAAAACGAGTTAGAGAGAGCTTGTCAGAAGCCGCATAGCGGCGAAATGTTTATAGCACATGACAGGAAACAGGTTGAATATCAGAACCGAGAGCGGTAGCGACCGGCCCTTGCTCAACTGTGCTAACTAATCTCTTCAAATTGAGTGTGTGGCCGGTCGCTACCGCTCTCGGTTCTGATGGTGAACTGCTGTTTCAAACTAGAGCGTCTAAAATCACAGGCTTCCTCTGTACTAAGATAATTGCAAATCGGTAACTGCAAATCTAAAATCGCAAAACCCGCATGAGCCAGTTTGATTCGCACAAGGATTACTACGACATCTTAGGCGCAAACGAGCGCACCAGCCCACGGGACCTCGAGCGCTTGTACAAGCGCATGGCAGCGCGGCGACATCCCGACAAAGGGGGCAGCGAAGAAGAAATGAAGTCTCTCAACGAGGCTTACAGCGTCTTGCGAAACAAGGAAACAAGACGCGAGTATGACGCGCAACGTATGAAACCTGTTGGCTTCGTTCCTGTTTCGTCGCCCGCCGCCCCGGAGGTTGGACTGCTGGGACAGGGCCTCAGCGCCTTCTTCTGTACTCTCATCGGATTGTTTCTTCTGTTCCTGGTCCGCCTTCAATGGATTAGGTTCTTGTGGCCGTTGGCGGTTCTTGCGGTGCTGGTGATCCTGTTTGGAATTTTGATGGCGCGCAACGCAATGCGCGCGCTGAACGCGTCGCTGCCGGTTTCCAATCCCTTGCGCCGTTACACACGCGTGCAGGAAGCGATCTTCTGGAGCGTCGTTATTGGCAGCGGCTATGGTGTCTACCTTCTGCTGACTGCAGTGTGAGAGACTGTTGACATGCGCGTGTCAGGACTGGAGCTGTTGTTTCTCGAGGTTAACAGTATCGAGGAGTCGCTCGCCTTCTACAACGGCCGGCTCGGCTTTGCAATCGACAAGCACACTCCGGAATCCGAGCCGCCAATGGCGACCTTGCAAGCGGGCGCTTTGAAGATAACTCTGGCTCAGCATCTGGAGACCATGTTGAAGCGCGGCCGCGGTGTCAATTTCTTCCTGGGCGTCGATGATGTTGACGAATACTATCGTGAATTAACCGAGAGAGGCGCCGAGGTTTGGCCGCCGGCGGATGAAGGATGGGGTGGCCGCTTTATCACCTTGCAGGATCCCGACAAATACCGGTTTTTTTTCGTTCAGTGGTCGGAGGAGAAATCAGAGAAGACACAGCTTGGGAAAGAGGAGGTGGCTCCGACCGCCTGATTGGATGGGAGCGTCGAAATGGAACGACAGCACACGGAAAATTTGTTTCGCCGGTATAAAGGCCAACTCGTGAACATCAGGAGTGTCTCCGGTGGCGTTTACAGGGGTTATGTAGTCGAAATAACCAACGACTACCTCTCGCTTAGCGACCGCGATACGGAGAACAAGACGCAAACCTTTGTGCTCTTTAGCGCCATAGAATCTATTGTGGTGGTCGAAGCCTCGTAGTTGATGCGACCGTGCGGCCGTCGCTCTCGCCAAATAAACCTCACATCTGATAAGCTCTGTTTCATCGATAACACGCGCTTGCATTGGTAGGCACGAGTCTAAACGCGAAAAGAGTCTTATGCAGTACGTCGCAAACCCGCCCAATCCCTGGCTCGCACACTCAGTCGAATGGTTGGGCGAGCCGCCCGAAGCGAAACTCGAAGTGTTCGAAGAGACGGAAACTCGCCAAATAATTACGCACAACGACAGCCCCGACGTCGGCTTTGACTACACTGTCAATTGCTATCGCGGCTGCATCCACGGTTGCACCTATTGTTTCAGCCGGCCAACGCACGAGTATCTCGGTTACGGCGCCGGCACCGACTTCGATCGCAAGATTGTCGTCAAGGTCAACGCGCCCGCGTTGTTGCGCAAAGAGTTTATGAAGCCTTCGTGGAAGGGCGATGAGATAGTTTTCTCGTTTACTTCCGATCCTTACATTCCGCTCGAAGCCAACTACAAACTGACCCGGCAGTGTCTGGAAATCTGCGCCGAGTTTCGTAATCCGATAGGAGTTATTACTAAATCCGCATTGATCCGCAGAGACATTGACGTGCTTCAGAAACTCACGGAGGACGCACGGCTGACAGTGTTCTTCACAATTCCATTTACGGATCGCGAAGTGGCGCGGGCGGTAGAGCCCTACGCGCCCTTGCCCGAGGCGCGCTTTCACGCGATGGCTGATCTGGCCGCCGCCGGCATCACGGTAGGGATCGGAATCGCGCCGGTAATCCCGGGGCTAAGCAGCGAACTACCGGTGCTCCTGAAGCGCGCGAAGGAGGCGGGCGCTACTCTTGCCTTCATCAACATGCTGCGTTTACCCGGCAGCGTCGCTCCGTATTTCCAGGAGCGCCTGCGTGAGAAGCTGCCGACGAAAGCTAACCGCGTCATCAGTCGCATTCTTGAAGCGCGCGATGGCAAGTTGAACTCCAGTGTTTTTGGCGAGCGCATGCGCGGGAAAGGCGAGTACTGGGCAGCTACTGAGCGTTTGTTCAAAATTCACTCGGAGCGATTGGGCTTTAACAAAACCAAAAGACACGTGGACCGGTTGGACAGCACATTTCGCCGGCCGTCCGCGCAAGCGAATCTCTTTGGCTAGCTCGTATTCAACGACGCGCAGATAGGGCGAATGATCAACCGCGGATTCACGCGGACGACACGAATCTGAAAAAACCCTTCAACATCACCCTCCTATTATTTGAATATGATCAGCGTCTATCCGCGCAAATCCGCGGCTAATTCTTTAAGCTAAGCGGTGTGTTTCACTAGAGACAGACCCTCCAGCTTTAACTATAATAGTCGCGCAATCCCCTACAACGCGAGCACATCCCCAGGAGGCTCAACCATGATGCTGATCAGACATGTCATTCGAGATCGTGAGCCTTATTCCATGAACGCGTCGGCAACTGTGCAGGACGCTGCGGAGTTTATGGCGTCGCGCAACATTGGGGCCGTCTGCGTAGTCGACGATGCCGGCAAACTGCTTGGAGTGTTTTCCGAGCGCGATGTTCTAAGACGCGTTGTTGTGGCGCGGCGCGATCCTTCCTCGGTGAAAGTCGGCGATGTCACCAGCGAGCTGCGAGCGGTGATCAATTGCGATGAGACCCCGCATCAGGCGCTGGAAAGAATGGAGTTGATTGGCACGCGCCACTTGCCGGTGGTCGACGGCGAGCGCTGGGTGGGCATGCTTTCGATGCGCGACTTGTTGCGTGTGGAACTCGGCGAACAGGGCGATGAGATCAAGCTGCTGCATGAATACATCCAACACTGAGTTTAAAAAGGGGAAACGGGGGAACGGGCAATGGGTAGAGGTGAACGGGTAAGGGGCCCTGCAAACGTCGCAAGATGAATCGAATTGTATTTGCCGTGTTCTGTTTGCTCACCCTACTGGTGCTGTCCTGTGGGCATCCGCCGCCGGGCCGGGGAGCCGGCGAAGTGGAAACAACTCCGCAAAAGTCTGCACCGGGGCAGGTAAGTTTTCGTGTTGAGACGGTTGTCGGTAATCTCGAGGTGCCCTGGTCAATTGTGTGGGCGCCGGACGGCCGCATGTTCTTTACCGAACGGGTCGGCCGCGTCCGCGTCTATGAGAATGGCAAGTTGCGACCCGAGCCGCTATTCACCGTTCCCGACGTTGAGCCCTCCGGCGAAAGCGGACTGATGAGCATTGCGCTGCATCCGCAGTTTGCCTCAAACCACCTGCTATACCTTTCCTACGTTTACAAAGGCGAGAACCAGAATGTTCGAGTAGTGCGCTATCGTGAAGCTGCAACCGGGCTCACGGATCGAAAAGTCATTATTGAAAACATTCCCGCCGCGCAATTTCACGCCGGGTGCCGCCTGCGCTTCGGTCCTGACGACAAGCTTTACATCACGACGGGCGACGCAACGCGACGTGATCTGGCGCAGCGGCTCGATTCACTAGCCGGGAAAATCCTGCGCGTGAATGACGACGGCACGGTGCCGCCGGATAATCCCTTCGTTGGCCAAGCGAATGCACGTCCGGAAATCTGGTCTTACGGTCATCGCAATCCGCAGGGAATCGATTGGCAGCCGGGCACGAATCTGTTGTTTGAAACTGAACACGGACCGAGCGGCTTCGATGGTCCGGGAGGTGGCGACGAGGTAAACATCATCGAGAAGGGAAAGAACTACGGCTGGCCCATCATTCATCACACGCAGACGCACGCCGGCATGGAAGCACCGTTGTTGGAATACACGCCGGCATGCGCGCCCGCGAGTGGAATGTTCTATCGCAGCACAGCGTTTCCGCAATTTCGGGGCAATTTCTTTTTTGGTTGCCTGGTAGGCGCGCGGATAATTCGCGTAGTGCTCGATGGTCGTCGCGTGGTCACGCAGGAGAATCTACTCCAGGGAAGATATGGGCGCATCCGCGACGTCGCCGAAGGCCCCGACGGTTATCTGTATTTTTCAACTTCCAATCAGGATGGCCGCGGCACGCCTGCCAGCGATGACGATCGAATTATTCGGCTCCTGCCGGTGAAATGACCATGCTTCTATTGACGAGGAAAATTCAATCAACAATGAAGTTGTTTGTTGTGCTACTCAGCTGCGGCATGCTGGCATTGGCCCAGTCTGGTCGCAGTGGAATGCGCGGCTATGTAGCTTTTGAGGATTTGTCCTACAACGACGTAGCAGAGCGCAAGGTCCACGCCAGGGTTGAGCTGCGCAGAACCAAAGAAGACAAGGACGCTATCATGACGAAAACTGACGAGCACGGCCTGTATGATTTCCAGTCCGTGTCCCCGGGGGAATATGTTTTACGGATTTCCTCACCGGGTTATCGAGTCTATGAAACGGAGATCTACCTGCCATCGGATTTCATTGGCAACCTGGCAGTTATGCTGAAAAAGGAAAAACACTAACCGTGACGACAGCACAAAAGACAGTCGGCGTTCGCCGAGAAATGCCTGAAGAGGAATGGCAGGCGCGCATCGATCTGGCGGCCGCCTATCGCCTGGTTGCACACTACGACTGGGATGATCTCATCTTCACGCATTTGTCGGCGCGCGTGCCAGGACCGGAACATCATTTTCTAATCAATCCCTACGGGATGATGTTTGAAGAGATCACCGCTTCGAGTTTGGTAAAGATAAATCTCCAGGGTGAGATCGTGTCGCCTTCGCCTTACTTTATCAACCCGGCCGGCTTCACGATTCATAGCGCCGTACACGCGGCGCGCGAAGACGCGCTCTGTGTAATTCACCTGCACACGGATTACGGCATTGCCGTATCTGCACAGAAGGACGGACTACTCCCGATTTCCCAACAGTCGTTGTTTGCGCTGGCTTCGTTGGCGTACCACGAATACGAGGGTTTGGCGCTCAATGAAGACGAGAAGTCGCGATTCGTTTCAGATCTCGGCGACAAGACAAACATGATTCTTAGGAACCATGGGTTGTTAACGGTTGGAAAAACTGCCGCGGAAGCGTTTCTTTCGATGTACATTCTCGAGCGCGCTTGCCGGATTCAGATTCTGGCACAATCCGGAAAGGGAACGTTGCTGCCCGTTTCTGAACCGATCCTTGAGAATGTTGCCGCACAACTTGGCGCGGTGACTGTCGGACAGGGCGCGCAACTCGCGTGGCCTGGCTTGCTCCGGAAGCTTGATCGCATTGATTCTTCTTACCGCGAATAGAAGTCAGAGAACAGAGGTCAGAAGACAGAAGGCAAAAGTCAGAAGAGAGGTCAGACGCGGAGGAAAGTCTGAAGGTCCGAGATGAAAATACTAATCTCTGATCTCTGACCCTGACTTCGTCTCTGACTTCTGCTTGTTAGAGCTTCTGGGCGAGCATCGCTGTCTTGCTCCAGCCGATGATTTGCAAAGGCGGGAAGCGATACTCGTGAACCATGCAGAAGTGCCGTTCTGTCTGGCTCAGTATCTCCTTGCGTGGATGCGACTTGAACCGAAACAGGATTTCGAGGAACGTGGTGGCTGGAGAGGGTCGCCGGCAGGGAATGTGAAGTAAATGTCCACCCGGCATGATCACTCTGCCGAGTTCCGACATGCCTTCGGCCAGCGGGACGTATTCGAGCGCACCACTCGTCACTACCAGATCAAGTGAATTATCGGCGAAGGGAAGTGACAAGAGATTGCCTTCCGCAAACGTGACGTCGCGCGTCCGTCCGGGGCTCTCGGCAACTGCCTTTCTGGCGGCGCTAATTGAAGTGGCAGAAAGGTCGAGCGCGGTAATGTTCACGGGAAAGTGTACTGAACGCATGAGAGCCAGCGTGAGTAAGCCGGTGCCACAGCCGGCATCGAGAATCCTGGCGCCGCGCGAAATCGGCAGCGGGTTGTTTGCGAAGTACTGATCGAGCGAGCGGCCGTAACCGTTGAGCTTGAAAGTCAGATCATAAAAGGCCGCAATCTTGTTGTAGTACGAGCCTGCACGAGCTTCGGTCTTGGTTGCAGTCAGTACGTATTCCATTATGTACTCCTGGCGGCGATTACGTCAGAATCGATGGGAAGCCTCAGAAAGAAAGGCGCGTCATTGTAGCCTTCCTATCTTTTTTACTCAACACCCCGGCTGAAGGCAGGCGGCAGGAGCAGACCGCAGCGGCAGGAGCAGGCGGCAGCGGCAGGAGCAGACGGCAGCGGCAGGAGCAGACGGCAGCGGCAGGAGCAGGCGGCAGATTTTCCATATCTCATTTTTCATTTGTCATTTTTCATTGTAATACCCCTCTCTTCGTGATCGTCCTCTGTCTGAAATTCCAAAATGACAAATGAAAAATGAGATATGGAAAATCTGCCTTCTGCCTTCTGCCTTCTGCTCCTCTCTCCCGCCGCTGCCGTCTGCTCCAACCTACTGCTCCTGTTCCGCCACGCAAGATCAGTCCTAGCCAGTCGTTCCTCCCATGGGTCGGAAGCCATTTTGCGTCAGGAGGAAAAGCGTCATGAAAAGAAGGCTGGTATTACTTGGCTGCGGAGGCTTAGCGCTGATTGCTGTCAGCGCTTTCATGTATTCAAACCCGAGGACCGAAGCTGCCGTTGCTGAAACCGTTGTGAGTGTCCCCGAGCCGCTGGATTTCGACCGCGGTTTTGAAGTTCAGATTCTGGTCGATGGACGTCCGCTCGAGGAGTATGCGGCGCGCGGCAAGAGCTACGTTGAAGCGATCGCCGGCGCGGAATACGAAGTCAGGATTCGCAACCCTTTGCCGTATCGAGTGGCAGTCGCTTTGTCAGTCGATGGTCTGAACTCAATCGACGCGCGGCGCAGTTCAGCGTGGAATGCGAGCAAGTGGGTAATTGAACCTTACGGAACAATCAGCATCAGTGGCTGGCAAATGAGTTCGGAGCGCGCGCGCCGATTTTACGTTCGCGCCCGCCAAGTTCGCACTGGACTGGCCCAGACGGCCTCGATCGGTCGTTGGGCCAATTGCAAAAACACCAGTCGCGCCGGAATGAGCGGCGTCATTAGCCGGTGGCTGGGTGCGGTGGAGGATTTACCCGCAGTAGCTGAACGATTGCTCCGTGTGCAAATTGAAAATCGACCGGCTATAAACATCATCCGCCTCTACGATTCACCGGTCACACTTTTTTACTGCGATCCGCCTTATGTCCACTCGACGCGCGGGGACTCGAAGGCTTATGGTTTTGAAATGACCGACGCGAAGCACGAGGAACTGGCCGCAATCTTGAATTCGGTTCATGGGATGGTGGCTTTTTCGAATTATCAGGCCAAGATTCTCGAAAAACTTTATCCCGCGTCGAAGTGGCACAAAACGGTTTCGCCCCCGCGCACGAACCATTCGACGAAAGACAAGCGGGTCGAAGTCTTGTGGACGAACTACGATCCGCATAAAA
>Ga0137403_10010694_pt1 | contig 10151 bp, 11 predicted proteins | sample CZOMad2_1_16fung_FD_122057 | JGI IMG/M metagenome (GOLD analysis project Ga0137403, IMG submission 122057) | Vadose zone soil fungal communities from Angelo Coast Range Reserve, California, USA - CZOMad2_1_16fungal (Hybrid Assembly) | ecosystem: Environmental > Terrestrial > Soil > Vadose zone... | reverse complement strand
GACTTCTGCTTATCCGGTTGTTTCAGCAAAACCGGATATCTTGGGCGTCGTCGAAGCCAGCACCACAACGTCTGGTGGCGACCTGAAAGAACCAGATAAGCAGGAGGCGACTACCGAACAAGCTTATTCAAATGGGCACTCACCTAGGTGTCAATCGCAATGTCGCCGATCATGCAACGGACGCAGACACAAAAACGCGGCTTGGGTCATTCGAGACGCTACCGCGCTTGCGTATGTTCTTGTCGCGTGTTCATTCATTGCAGCTACGATTAGCTTCGAAAGAAACGACCCGGCGGAAATATAGAGGTGTCGCGCCTATGGCGCTGAAGGGAAATCCACCCCAGGAGGGCGGCATGTGCTGGTTACCGTTTTGCTAGAATCGGGTTACTGGAATCGGGAGTTCGCGCGAATCAACGGTTGATGGCCGCCTTCTACAAAATCGATAAAGAACGCAAGCTGGTGATGACGACCGCTTCGGGTGTGCTTACCATGGCGGAGGCGTTGGGCACCAGGAAAAACTTCATAAAGACCCGGATTTTGCGCCGAGCTTTTCTCAGTTGTTTGACGTGACGCATGTCACGGATGTGCAACTGACTGCCGAAGACGTTCGCACGCTGGCGCGGAGGAGCGTGTTTTCACCAGATTCTCGCCGTGCCATCCTGGTGAATAGTGATCTGAAATTTGGATTAGCGCGCATGTTTGAGGTGTTACGCGACACGGTGGGCGAAAAGGGCATCCGCGTCTTTCGGAATTTAGATGATGCACTCGAGTGGATTTTTGCCAAGGACCAAGAGGTTTGAAAATCCTCTGTACACAGCGACTGAAGGCAATCAGGAGCAGATGATCTTCGCCATAATTGCGTTTTAGTCTCTCGCCCTGATAACCCGAGACCCACACGCAACTTCGGCGTGTGGGGCACCCGCCCCAGATTGTGCTTGAAGTTGAGTCTAAACCCGCACCCTCAAAATCGGAGGAGTGCGGCACCCGATCCGTCCCGCAAGAGCGGGACGGGAGTTTAAGGTTTCCAGATCCGGGAATAGGCCGAAAAACCAGTGGGTCGCAAAACATCAAAGGCCACGTGCTGCGGCGCTCCTGTTTGAGTGAATGCGAGATCGACCGTGACTTCCGCGCCGGGAATGATCTCCGGAAGCTCCACTTCTTGTCGCTCCATCGGGACGCCGCCTTGGCCATAGAAAATTCCCGTGAGCTTATAGCCCCGAAGAGTGTACATGGGAAGATCAGGACGGGTTTGTAGCCGTAACTGGAAGGAGTTCACGCGGTTTTCGGCAATTAACGATTCGACAGGGCTGCATTCCTCCCGCAAGGCGGAGTAGGAAGGTTTTCGCCGGCCGAATAGATCCGCGACTCCGTGAACATTTTGCCGTAGCGCTCCCAGCCCGGTCGGGCCGACGTGAGAGCGGTAATCGTTATAGGAGATATCGTTGAATCGTGTCAAACCAAATCGGGTCTAGCCGCACATGCCGCCAGACTGGTGATCAGCGCTGCCTTGCCGGGTGTTCAACGAGACTTGGACGAATAGGCGGCGAGGAGGAAGGAGGCGCCGGAGAAGGCCAGAGCTACGAAGAGGCTTACGAGTTCGTCGGTGTTGTGGGGACTGGCGATTACGCGTGGAGTGTGAAGAGTTACGACCCAGAGAAAGAACATTAGTCCGAGCAGGACCGAGGCGAAGCGCGACAAAATGTGGACGGCGATGGCTACTCCCGCGGCGATGAAGGCGGTGCCGGTGAAGTATGCGAGGAAGAGATGGGCGGGCATCCACTTGGGGATTAAGAAGGCGATGAACTGCGCGTACATAAAATGTTGCACGCCGAAAATGATCATGGAGAAGGCATAGATGTAGCGGCCGATTACGGCGAGCATGGGATTGGCCGAGCTCAGGAATTGGATTGAGGAACCTTTGGAGACGAGAACTGCGAGGATGAAGGCGGCTCCGCCGAGGGCGAAGGTTTCGAAGGCGCGAGTGCGGGTGTTGCCATCGTGAATAATTTCTGAAAAATGTTTCCAGGCGTGCAAGAAAACTACGCTGAACATGAAGAGCAGGCCGAGGATGGTGGCGGAGAGGCGCGCTTCTTTGTTGAGGAGGAGGCTGATGCTGATCAGCAGCAGGACGGCGCCGGCTACATAGGAAAAAATGTGTTCGCCGTGGGTCCAGGGAGGGACGGGAGGCATGCCGCCTTGCCAGCGGCCGCGGGCGACATATTCAATGGCGAAAACGATCAGAGGAATGGTGAAGAAGAGGCGGCCTAGCTTGGTTAGGAGAGTGGCCATGGTTGTCCTTTCGGGCGAACCATATTAGACGGGAGGCAGATAAAAGTGTCTAGGCCTATCTCTAAATTGGAGTCTCGGTACCCCGAAGCCTAACTCAGGGGCTAAGCCCCTTAAATTTGCGCGCCAGGCGGCTGCAAACAGAACGATGGCCACCTGAGGTGGCCGCTGCGACCGCGAAGATTACAGAAGCCGGGCTGAAGCCCGGTACGGCGTGGAACAGAAGCGGAGATGCCCCGCGAAAATGGGCTGGATTTCTTGACTTGCGCGGGACGCGACCCAATAATGGATAGGCATGAGTGCGAGCGCTAGAGGTGCTGAGTCGATGTTCCTGGATGTGAAGGAACTGGCAGTCCACAAGCTGAACATCCGGAAGAGCTACGCTCCGGGGAAGATCGATTTCCATACGGCGGAGTTGAAGCAGATTGAGCCGCTGGAAGTGGTGGCTACTGCTGAGTTGATTGACGCGCAGATTCGGATTACCGGGCAGCTGGAGACCAAGATCGAGTTGCAATGCGCGCGTTGTCTGGAGCCAGTGGTGGAGGAAGTGCAGCGGCACTTTGACCTTTTTTATAGTCCGATGCCCAAGATCAGCAAGCCGGAAGAAGAACGGCTGAAGGATTTGGACGCGGATATCGGATTTTATAAGGACGATGGACTGTTTTTGGCGGACGTGTTGGCGGAGCAGGTGTTGTTGGCGGTACCGATGAAGGCGATTTGCCGCAGTGATTGCCGCGGGTTGTGCGCGGCCTGCGGAGCGAACTTGAATCACGAAGAATGCCGGTGCGAGACTCACGCAACAGACCCTCGGTTGGCTCCTCTGGCGCGATTGAAGCAGGATTGGCTTAAGAAACAATAATTTAGGGTAGTGGCAGAGTTTTTTAAGTGGTTAGGTGTGTGGACGCGGTGTGGAAAAGACGGACCAGAGTAAAGCAAGAGCAGCGGGATCTCCGGTGACGACCGGGGTGCAGATCGCAGAACCCCGCTGCTACATAAAGAAGGAGCGGAGGGATGAAACCTTCGCTACACAAACAAGCTAGAAAAGACAAGGAGTAGTACGATGCCAAATCCAAAGAGACGCCATTCCAAGCGACGTACCAGCACGCGCCGGGCGCACGATCATTTGTCGAAGCCCGCGTTTGGAAAGTGCCCGCATTGCCATGAAATGAAACAGCCGCACCATGCGTGCCCCAGTTGCGGCTACTACAAAGGCAAGCCGGTGAAAGAAGTTCGCGCGTAGGTTTTGTGGAAGAGGACGGCGGCTTAGAACCTGCCTGCGGCAAGCAGACCGCAGAGCTACAGTAGATTCGCAAGCGCTCCTTTTTTTGAACTCAGGGTTTGTAAGTACAAACCCTGAAACCCAGAAGCGGCATTAGGCCCCCAATGATCACAATTGCCGTGGATGCGATGGGAGGGGACAATGCGCCCCGTCCCGAGGTTGAAGGAAGTGTGCTGGCTGCGCGCGAACTGGGGGTACGCGTGATGCTGGTTGGGCAGCCGCAGGTGGTGAAAGCGGAACTGGCGAGGCACGACCGCAGCGGGCTGAAGATTGAAATTGTGCCAGCGAGTGAAGTGATCACCATGGATGATCACCCGGCGCAGGCGTTTCGACGGAAGAAAGACAGTTCAGTGCATGTAGCGACGCGGTTGGTGCGTGAAGCCAAGGCGGACGGACTGGTCAGCGCGGGGAATACTGGCGCGGTGATGACCGTGGCGCGATTTTTGTTGGGGACGTTGGAGTCGGTGGATCGCGTGGCGCTGGCTGCGCCGTTTCCGAATGCCAAGGGCGGTGTCAGCGTGATGTTGGACGTCGGCGCGAATGTGGATTCAAAGCCGGAGCATCTGGTGCAGTTCGCGGTGATGGGGGAAATGTACTACCGCGCGACGTTTGGCAGCCGCAAGCCGCGTGTGGGGCTGCTCTCGATTGGCGAAGAAGAGAGCAAGGGCAATGAATTGACGCGCGAAGTGAACGAGCGGTTGAAGGGCGCGCATATGCAGTACGTCGGGAATGTTGAAGGCGGAGACCTTTTTTCCGGCAATGTGGATGTGATTGTGTGCGACGGATTTGTGGGCAACATCGCACTGAAGATTTGTGAAGGGTTGGCGATGGGAATTTTTGGGCTGCTGAAGAAATCACTGAAAAGTTCTTTGATGTCCCAGCTTGGCGCCCTGCTATCGCAGGGGGCGTTCAAGGTACTGAAGAAGACGATTGATTACACGGAGTATGGTGGGGCGCCGCTGCTGGGAGTCCGCGGAGTTTGTGTGATTGGGCATGGCCGTTCAAACGCGAATGCGATTAAGAATGCGATTCGCGTGGCGGCGGGACTGGCCAAGGCGAATATGAACGAGAAGATTGAACAGGAGCTATCGCTGGTGACCGAGCGCGCGTAGCCGGGCCGCTCTTTTTCTTTATGGTCGTCATTCGAGCGGAGCGAGGAATCTCTCTTGGTCTTTGGTCTGGGCGGCAAGAATCGAAGAGAGATTCCTCACTCCGCGGACTCCGTTCGGAATGACGGCTTCTAGTTTTTGGATTGGGTTCGGAACGATAGAATTTGGTTTCTAGGATTTGTGCGAAATGGCGGATCCCGCCGGTTATGAAATGAAGTTATGGAATGAAGTGAACGCGAGAAGTGCGGTAAAGACAGGAAAAAAAGTATGGGAAAAGTAGCGTTTGTTTTTCCGGGACAGGCTTCGCAATACCCGGGAATGGGCAGAGAACTGGCGGAGAAGTACGCCGTGGCGCGCGCTGTGTTCGAAGAAGCGGACCAGGCGCTGGGATTTTCCATTTCGAAGATGTGTTTCGAAGGCACGGAAGAAGAATTGAAGCAGACGGCGAATACGCAGCCGGCGATTTTGACCTGCTCGGTAGCGATGTTTCGCGTGGCGGCGGAGCAAGGATTGTTGCCGGACTTTGTTGCGGGGCACAGTTTGGGAGAGTATTCGGCGCTGGTGGCGGCCGGTTCGTTGAAATTTTCCGATGCAGTGCAATTGGTGCACAAGCGTGGGAGGTATATGCAGGAAGCGGTGCCGGCGGGCGAAGGCGCGATGGCCGCGATTCTGGGATTGCCGCCTGCGGTGGTGGCGGATGCGTGCAAGCGCGCGGCGGAACACGATGTGTGCGCGCCGGCAAATTTGAATTCACACGAACAGATTGTGATTTCGGGGAACGCGGGCGCGGTGAAACGCGCAGTGGAGATCGCGAACCAACTGGGAGCGAAGCGCGCGGTGATGTTGCCGGTTTCGGCGCCGTTTCACTCGGCGTTGATGATGCCGGCACAGGAAAAATTGGCGAAGGATTTGGAAAAGACGGAATTTGCGGATTTGAAGTGGCCGCTGGTAACTAACGTGGATGCGGATACAGAGATGAAGGGCAGCGAAGCGCGCGATGCGTTGATACGTCAGGTTACGATGCCGGTGCGGTGGGAAGAATCGGTGCGCGCTTTGATTGATGAAGGTGTGAATACTTTTGTGGAAGTTGGTCCGGGGCGGGTGTTGACGGGACTGTTGCGGCAGATCGAGCGGTCGGTGGCGGCGCTGAACATCGAAGACGAAAAAAGTTTGGCGATGACGGTGGATAAAATTACCGGCGCGAAGTCCGACGCGGCGTGAAAGAAGCGATCAGAGGTCAGCGACCAGTGAGCAAAGAAATGGCGACTGGCTGGTGATGAGTGGCGAGCGAAGGTAAATGTTCGGATTGAGCTAACGATATCAGAGATAAATTTGCCACAGACAGAGTTCCGAGGGATCAGAACAAAAATGTTTAGTTTGAAGGACAAAGTGGCGGTGGTGACGGGTGCGTCGCAGGGCATAGGGCGCGAGACGGCGATGGCGTTGGCGGGAGCGGGCGCGAAGGTTGTTGTTGCTGCTCGAAATGAGGAAAAGTTGGCTGCGCTGGTTTCGGAAATTGCCGCGGCGGGTGGGGAAGCGTTTGCGGTGAAAATGGACGTGGCGGATGCGGAGCAGGTGAAGGCGGGATTCAAGCGGGTCATCGAAAAATTTGGACGACTCGATATTTTGGTTAACAATGCGGCAGTGACGCGCGATGGCCTGGCGATGCGCATGAAGAAGGATGACTGGGACGCGGTGCTGCAGACGAATCTGACCGGCGCGCATTTGTGTATTCAGCAGGCACTTCCGACGATGATGAAAGCGCGGGCAGGGCGGATCATCAATATTTCGTCGATCGTGGCGCAGATGGGAAACGCGGGTCAGGCGAATTACGTGGCGGCTAAAGCGGGGCTGATCGGTTTGACGAAAGCAATTGCCATCGAGATTGCTTCGCGGGGTATTACCGTGAACGCCGTGGCGCCGGGATTTATTGAAACGCCGATGACCGATGTGCTGCCGGATAAAGTGAAGGAAGAATTGAAAGTGAGAATTCCGCTGGGGCGGATGGGTTCGGCGCGAGATGTGGCTTCGGCGATTGTGTTTCTGGCGAGCGATGAGGCGGGATATATTACGGGTCATGTCTTGAATGTGAATGGCGGAATGCATCTGGTGTGAGTGATAGGTACTCAGAAACCTGGTCGGAGTATCGCAAGGCGCGAAATCGGGCGCTGTTAGCGACCTTGGGTTTTTTGCCAGGAATGTTCCTAATCAGTCTGGTTCTTCGCATGTTTCCGAGATCGGCTATTGCGGACTACGTTTGGGCCGCGTGCGGATTCGCAGGGATTCTGGCCGTTCTCGGCACTGGAGCTGTAGCGCAGTCTCTGGCCTGTCCCCGGTGTGGTAAGACATTTGCGCGCAAATGGTGGTATCGCCGAAGCATTCTTTTGGCCGGAACGTGCGCGCACTGTGGACTGCGAAAATATGCGCAGGATGACAGCACAAGTTGACCTAGGGGTTGGGCGGAATCTGGGGGATGATTTGAGCGAATTCCGAGATCTACGACTCATTCCCGACTGGCCGCGCATCAGAAAGCTTGTTGCGAAGCGGTTAGGCAGGAGTGAAGACGAGATTCAAGACATGACAGAACAGGCCATGGCAAAGAGCGATAGTTTGCTCGACCCTGCGGAGTTGGTGAGGGCAATCGAAGAGGGTTTAGGGATTCATATCGACGGATACCCGCAAAGTTGACCTAGCGGTGGGGCGTGCTTAGAATGGGCAGGTTGCCCAGGGTGGGTAAAACGAAGAGTTTTGTGGCGGTTTGACTTAACGTACGGCGAGTTTAAGCAAGAACAACAAGTCCCGACCCGGTCGGGACGGAGGAATGCGAATGGCCAGCGTAGAAGAACGCGTAAAACAGATTATCGTCGAGCAGCTCGGCGTGGATGAGGCGGAAGTGACGCCGACAGCATCGTTCGTGGACGACCTGGGCGCGGACTCGCTGGACCAGGTGGAATTAGTGATGGCGTTCGAAGAAGCGTTTGGCATCGAAGTGCCGGACGAGGACGCCGAGAAAATGACCACGGTGAAGGACGCCGTCGAGTACATTGATAAGCACGCCAAATCCAAGTAAGCCGGTGCGTTCCGCGCGGCATCTAAACATTTGTCACTCAGGGATTGCAAGTACCATCCCTGAAACTCTGATGGGAGCGGTTAAACCGTGACTCGCCGTGTTGTGGTAACGGGAGTTGGGCTGGTCTGCGCGCTGGGCATCGGCACAGACGAGTGCTGGAAAAATCTCCTCGCTGGAGTCAGCGGCATTGGGCCGATCACCCATTTTGATGCTGCTGCGTTTGATTGCAGAATCGCCGGCGAAGTAAAAAACTTCGATCCCTTTCTGTGGATTGAGAAAAAAGAACTGAAAAAGATGGGCCGCTTCATCCAGATCGCGCTGGCTGGCGCCGACTTTGCGGTGAAGCACGCGCAGTGGAAACCGGAAATGTCCAACCTGGAAGAAGTGGGCGTTTACGTTTCTTCCGGCATCGGTGGATTCGACATCATCGAACGTGAGCATGGCAAGCTGCTCAGTGGCGGGCCAAATAAAATTTCGCCGTTTTTTATTCCTTCCGCGATTGTGAATCTGGCTTCGGGACATATTTCCATTCGCTATGGAGCAAAGGGTCCGAATTCGGCGACTGCGACGGCGTGTTCGGCGTCGGCGCACGCCATCGGCGATTCGTTCAAAATTATTGAGCGCGGCGCTGCGGACATGATGATCTGCGGAGGCACCGAAGCGACGATTACTCCGATGGGTGTTGGTGGATTCGCTTCGATGAAGGCGCTCTCCACGCGCAACGATGATCCGGCGACAGCCAGCCGTCCCTTTGACGTGGATCGCGACGGATTTATCGTCGGTGAAGGCGCGGGTATCCTGATTCTGGAGTCGCTGGAACACGCGACGCAGCGCAACGCGCCGATTCTTGCCGAAATTGTGGGCTATGGAATGTCCGGCGACGCCTATCACATCACGCAGCCGGTCGAAAACGGCGACGGGGCGTTTCGCGTGATGCGCGCGGCACTGAAAGATGCGAAGCTTTCGCCTGACGACATCAGCTATGTGAACGCGCACGGAACTTCGACTCCGATTGGTGACGTGATTGAAACGACCGCCATGAAGCGTTTGTTTGGCGAACGCGCGATTGCCAAGAAGCTCCCGGTAAGCTCGACAAAATCCATGACTGGACATTTGCTGGGCGGCGCCGGTGGACTGGAAGCAGGTATCAGCGTGCTGGCATTGCGCGATCAGATTCTGCCGCCGACGATCAATCAATTCCACGCCGACCCGAAGTGCGATTTGGACTATGTGCCCAATGTGGCGCGCAAAGCGACAGTGGATTACGCGCTTTCCAATTCATTTGGATTTGGCGGAACAAACGCCGCGCTGATTTTCAAGCGCTGGGCAGGGAAATAAGAACAGTTCTCTCTCAGGTAAGGAAAACTCCCCGTGAAAATTATTGTGTGCATTAAACAGGTGCCAGCAAAAGATGCGCCGCTGGCGATTGCTGGAAACTGGATCAAGGAATCGGACATTGGATTTGAGATGAACGAGCCAGACAGTTTCGCGCTCGAAGAAGCGCTACGGCTGAAGGAAAAGCACGGCGGCGAAGTGATTGCGCTATCGATGGGACCGGAACGCGTAAAGCAAGCGATCAAGGAAGCATTGGCGAAAGGAGCGGATCGCGGGATTCACATTGCGGATGATCAGTTTGCGCAACTTGATCCGCTGGGAGCGGCGAGCGCGCTGGCAGCGGCCGTGAAGAATGAAAACGCGGACTTAATTTTGACCGGTTTGCAAAGCGACGACCAGGGATTCGGTCAGACCGGCGTTTTATTGGCCGCCCTGCTCGACAGGCCGCACGCGACGATTATCATGGCCATTGAAGCCAGGGAAGGAAAGTTGAAACTCAAGCGCGAACTGGAAGCCGGATGGTTTCAGTGGATCGAATGCCCACTTCCCGCGGTGCTTTCGATTCAGTCCGGAATTAACAAAGTGCGCTACGCGACGTTGAAGGGAATCATGGCCGCGAAGAAAAAAGAAATCGTGGCGCTAACGCGCGAATCGCTCGGCGTGAAGAGCGAACCCACGCAAAAAGTTGAGAAGATTTACGTGCCGGTGAAAACCAAGACGACCGAGTTCTTGACCGGAACTCCGAAAGAAGTGGCGGCAAAGCTGGTGGAAAAACTGCGATTTGAAGCGCGGGTGATCTGACCATGAAGATCCTGGTGATCGCGGAGCAACGGCAAGGGAAGTGGAATAACGCGAGTTTTGAGACGCTGGCGGCGGCGCAGCAGATCGCGTCGGCATTGTCTGGTTCGGTGGCCGCGTTGGTGATTGGCAAGGGCGTTGATGCGCTTGCCGCGGAGCTTGCTGGCAAGAATGTAGCGGAGGTTTTGCAGGTCGAGCACGACTTGCTCGAATCCTACACGCCCGACGGATATTGCATCGCGCTGAAGCAAGCGATCGAATCTGTGAAGCCGGA
>Ga0137403_10010693_pt1 | contig 10152 bp, 7 predicted proteins | sample CZOMad2_1_16fung_FD_122057 | JGI IMG/M metagenome (GOLD analysis project Ga0137403, IMG submission 122057) | Vadose zone soil fungal communities from Angelo Coast Range Reserve, California, USA - CZOMad2_1_16fungal (Hybrid Assembly) | ecosystem: Environmental > Terrestrial > Soil > Vadose zone... | reverse complement strand
CCATTGCTAGGGTTCGCTCCGGCATCATTCTCATTCTTTTGATAGCGGTTGTAGGAAAAACCAAACTTCAGAATATGTTTGCCCTTGAGCCACGTGAGATTGTCGAACCAGTTGTGGTTACGGTTGTAATCAAGGTACGGACCGAAACCAAAATATCCGGATCCCGTGCTGAAATCGAGGTTGGGAATGCGTTGTAGAGGTGACGCAAAGGGCAGAGTGATCGCCGCGGGGACGTTGGGTGATGCTGCAAACGTATTCAGTCCTGTGGGTTGTGAGATCAATGCGCCATAGGACCAGGCATAGCCGGCTTCGTTCAAGAGATTATGCGAGAACGTCATGGTGCCACGGATCAACAGGCTGCGTCCGGGCGAGTCGGTGCTGGTAGTCGCGTAACCGGGGATGTCGGACTGGCCGAACAACCCATTCGGATTGATGGTCGGGATGGTGTCGTTGATGAAGCGTCCGGTCACCATCAATCTCGAATTGAAAGTGTGGTCGAGGCGAAAGAGTTCCTGGCGATAGTTGAAGATGTTCTTGCCGGGAAGGATCACGGTGTGATCGGAAGAACTGAGCGAGTGCGGGACCTTGGAAAAAACATCCTGAATGTAAGCGACGGCTCCGGGATTGAAGCTCGCCGGATTAATGGCGGTGGTCGTAGGGCCTATACATGCGCCCGTCGTATTGTCGAAAACCGGGGTCGTGCACACCAACTCATCAAAGTTTCCTTGCAACTCAGCTGCTGTCGGCACTACGGCGAATGAGTTTGTGGTGGTGACGATGCGGCGAAATTCCTGGGAGAAGAAGAAAAATGTCTTATCTTTGGAGACGTTGTAGTGTCCCGGGATGTAGACGGGACCGCCCAGCGTCCATCCAAAGTCGTTGTAGCGAAGAGGAGGACGCGGCACGACGTCGGCGGAGTCATGCTTATTGAGGTATTCGTTCGCGTTCAGACCGTCGTTGCGGAAAAACTCATACAACGTACCGTGAAATCTATTGGATCCCGAGCGGGTGATGATGTTGATCTGACCACCGGCGCTGCGACCTTCCTCGGCATTGTATTGGCTTCGCAAGACCTTGAATTCTTCAATGGCGTCAACACTGGGATAATTCAACAAACTGAAGTTGCCGCCGCGGTCTACGTTGTCGGCACCGTCAATCGTCCAATTGGTTTGAGAGAACCTGTTTCCGTTGATGGAAAAGTCGGGTTCGTTGGTTCCGCCACCCGGTGTCTCGACTCCGACGAAGATGGTGTCGGTGACGGCAGAAGAAACGCCCGGCATCAATGCCACCAACTCTTCATAGTTCCTTGCGCTGAGCGCCAATTCGCGGATCTGGGTGCCGTTGATCAACCCGGTCGCCGCAGCGGATTGCGTATCCACCAGCAAGGCCTGCGCCTGCACGTTCACTACTTCGCTGACCTGGCCGGGAACCAGCGTGGCATTCACCGCGAGTCGGTCGGAGACGTTCAACTGCAGGTCTTTCACGGTATGCGTCTTAAATCCCGGCGCCGCGACCGAGACGGAATAGTGGCCGACCGGCAAAAGAGCAGCGACATAGTTGCCGTCGTTGTTGGTCTTCACAGTCCGGATAACAGCGTTGCGGTCGGTATTGGTGACGGTGACGGTCGCGCCAGGAAGTACGGCGCCGGTAGATTCCTTCACGGTGCCGACGATAGTCCCGGTGATTTCCTGGGCAGAGGTCAAAACGCAGACGCACAAAAAGAACATGGCAAAGACGAGACAACGTCGCATGGTTCCTCCAGCAGCGGTCAGATTTTCGGAGAGCAACCAAAGGCAAGGTCGGGGGTGGCTGCTCTATTAAAACGGTTTATTAAACCGCTTTAATAGGGGAAGTCAAGCAAAAAGTTAAAGGACGGTTAATTTCGCCGGGTCGAAACGGCTAGGGGATGCGCCGGGTAGACTCGCGAATTACCAACTCCGGCGCAACTTTGCGATGCACAACAACATTGCCGTCGCGACGCTCGACCGCGGCGCGGATGGAGTCCACAACGATCTGCACGGCGGTGGCCCCCATGGCTTCCATGGGCTGGCGGATAGTAGTGAGGGCGGGAGTGGAGAATGCCGCAGGCGCAACATCGTCGAATCCGATGATGGAGCACTGCTCCGGCACCTTGATGCCTGCCCGCGAGAGCGCCCGGATGCATCCGAGTGCGGTCATATCATCGAAAGCCATGATGGCAGTGAAGGCTCTTTTGCGGCGGAGGAACTCTTCCGTGGCGCGGGCGCCTCCTTCAAATCCGGCATTGGGTTCGCGAAGGTCTGGCAGTTCGGTTACCAGGTGCTCATCGATGGTCATCCCGGCAGACTTGGCGAAGCTTCGCAATCCCTTCCAGCGGCTGCCGCTGTCGGCCAGCATTTTGGGGCCGCGGATGAATGCGATTTTGCGATGTCCGAGAGAGTGGAGATGCTCCAAAGCCAGCTTGCCGCCGGCTTCGTTGTCCACCAGGACTGAATTGACGGAACCGCGCTGCAACTCGCGCCCGATGATCACGGTGGGAATATTGCGCTTCTCCATGTCGGCGAGCAGGTTGATGTCCACGAGCATCCAGTTGGCAACAACGACCAATCCTTCGACGCGACGCTCGAGCAGCATCTCCAAGTAACGCTCGAAGCGGCCGCGATCATTGTGCGCATCCGCCAGGATAGGGACGAAAGACGCCTGATACAAAGTGTTTTCGATGCCGCGCACGATGGGCGTGCAGTAGGGATCAGTAATGTCGAACACCATCACACCGAGAGTGTGATTTCTGCTGCTGCGTAGCGAACGCGCCAGCTGATTGGGACGATATCCCAGACGCCGCGCCGCCTTGGCAATGCGCTCTTTAGTGTGTGCAGGAATATAACGGGCAAGCGGCGCTTCGTTCAAAACGATGGAGACGGTGGCAGGGGAGAATCCGCTCTCGCGCGCGACATCGCGCAACGTGATGGTGCCGTTCTTCGAGCGCCGTGGATTCACCTGAGTTCCCCGCACCGTAGATATCCCATCAGCCGCGCCTTTGCAAATTGCCTCTTGACAGCGAATGTGGTTTGCATTGTACTAAACCGATTTAATAGAGCGTACTGAAATCTTTCCGCTCAAGGCAGGAGGAGTATGGCACTGACACCTCGAGGCGTTGCTTCCCTGCTAGCCACAATGCTGGTGGGAGCGGCATCCACATTTGCACAGGAGTCGTCCGCACAGGATCGAGTGCCGCTGCGGCAATGGAAGATGCAGTCTGGTTGCAAAGTGCAAGGCACCGGAGAAGTAATCTCCCTGTCCAGTTTTAAGACCACAGACTGGCACGCAGTCGATGTCCCTTCGACGGTGGTAGCGGCACTGGTCGCAGATCACAGCTTGCCCGATCCGTTTGTGGGAACGAACATCTTGAAGCTTCCCGGCTACTCCAACAAATATGACTTCTCCAATTTCGAGATGCCGGAAGGAAGCCCCTACCGATGCGCGTGGTGGTACCGCACAGACTTTCCGTCGCCGCCCGCCTTTACAGGAAGGAATACATGGTTGCATTTCGACGGAATCAACTATCGCGCGAACATCTGGCTGAACGGTGTCAAGCTCGCTGATTCCCGCGATGTGGCGGGAGCCTTCCGCGCGTATGAGTTCAACCTGACGAAGGCATTAAAGCCAGGGGAAAACAATGTTTTGGCGCTTGAAGTCTTTGCCCCAACCGCGGGGGATCTTCCCATTACGTGGTGGGACTGGTGTCCCACACCTCCGGACAAGAACATGGGAATCTGGAAGGACGTATACCTGTCCGCAAACGGGCCGGCCTCGCTGCGATATCCAATGGTGACCAGCAAGATCGCGTCTTCGCTGAAATCCGCCGAACTGACGATGCAAGTCGAGGCGCGGAACGATTCGCCAGCTCCGGTCAAAGGCGTCTTACGGGCGCAGATGGAGGGCGTCCAGCTGGAGCAGCCAGTTGAACTAGCTGCCGGAGAAAAAAAAATCGTCCGTTTTACTCCCGATCAATTTCCAAAGTTGCGGATCAACAACCCGAAGCTTTGGTGGCCGTATCAGATGGGACCGCCAAATCTTCACAACGCGACCTTTGTGTTTGAGTCCGACGGGAAGCCTTCCGATGCTGCGAACGTGCGGTTCGGAATCCGCGAGATCACCTCAGAACTCGACCAGGATAAGAACCGGGTGTTCAAGATCAACGGGCGAAGGATATTGATCAAAGGTGGCGGATGGGCGTCTGACATGTTGCTGCGCCAGTGGCCGAAGCGGTTGCGGGACGAGCTCGCTCACGTCCGTCAATTGAACCTGAACACGATCCGCTTGGAAGGAAAGATGGAGACGGATACCTTCTTCGATCTTGCCGACCAAGAAGGGATCCTGGTAATGGCAGGATGGATGTGTTGCGATCTGTGGCAGCTGCATGACAAGTGGACGTCGGAAACGCATGAGGTTGCGAGCGAATCCGAGCGTACGCAATTACTGCGGCTGCGCAGCCATCCCAGCATGCTGGTTTGGCTTTACGGCAGCGACGAGCCACCGCCGGAGAATGTGGAGCGCGAGTATCTGCAGGTCATCAAGGAAACTGAGTGGCCTAACCCGGTGCTGTCGTCCGCGTCGGCGAGTCCTGCGGTCCTGACCGGAGTCTCTGGGGTGAAGATGAGTGGCCCATATGACTACGTTCCACCCTCTTACTGGCTGCATCCGCACGCGCAATCACTCACGTTGGGTGGCGGGTTCAGTTTCAACACCGAGACTAGTCCCGGATTCGCCATCCCGACGCTTGAATCGCTGAAGAAGATGGTGGGGCCCGATCATCTGTGGCCGATCGACGAGGCATGGACCACGCACGCCGGCGGAAACGAATTCGCCCACATGGACATCTTCAACAACGCGATGAAGGCGACCTATGGGCCTCCCGCCGACCTGAATGATTATTTGCGGAAGTCGCAGGCCATGACCTATGACGGCGAGCGCGCCATGTTCGAAGCATATGGACGCAATAAATACGCTTCGACCGGAGTCATCCAGTGGATGCTGAACAACGCCTGGCCATCCACGCTGTGGCACTTATACGACTACTATCTGCAGACCAGCGGCGGATATTTCGGGGCGCGCAAGGCGAATGAGCCGCTGCATATTCAATATTCGTACGACGACCGCAGCGTCGTGGTTGTAAACAATCGCTACCAGCCGGCGGCGAACCTTAAGGTGCTGGCCGATCTGTATGACGCTAACCTGAAGAAGATTTCCGCGCAACGGAAAGTGATTCGCGCATCTGCTGACAGCTCCCAACGCGTGTTGCAGGTAACCACGGCCAAGAGTCCGATCTCATTCCTCAAACTGACATTGCAGGATCCGGGCGGCAAAGTGGTCAGCTCCAACTTTTATTGGCTTTCGGCTGACGCTGCGACCTTTGATTGGGCGAAGACCACGTTCGTCAACACGCCTTCGCCGCACTATGAAGACATGACCGCGCTGAACAAGTTGCCCGAGGTGGATTTGAAATCTATTGTCGGCTCGACTGTGGCGGGTGATCGGCAGCTGCTGCACGTAACAGTTTCGAATCCCAGCAAGGCGCTCGCATTTCAAGTCGCGTTACGAGCTCATGCAAAGAAAGATGGAAGCGACATCGTTCCGGTGCTGTGGGACGACAACTATTTCTCTCTGCTGCCGGGTGAATCGCGTAGCGTAACAGCGAGTATCGCGACCGAAGACCTGCATGGCAATGAGCCGGCTGTCGAGGTAGGCGGATGGAATGTGAAAGCGAATGATGCACCGATGATGCCTCCGAGCAGGAAGGAGAAGACACTTGCTAAATAGATTCCTTCTTCTGCTGCTTTTCACTGGACTGCTGGATGTAACCGCTGGTGCTCAGCAAGCGACCAAAACAGTGCAGGAGCGGCTGGGCTATCCGGCCGACGCCAGGCTGCTCATCATTCACTCCGACGATCTGGGAATGAACCACTCGGTGAACCGTGCGACATTTGAAGCTCTCGAAAAACACTGGATCACATCGTCAAGCATCCTGGTTCCCTGCCCGTGGTTTCCTGAGGTCGCACGATTTGCAAAAACGCACCCTGACGCAGATTTGGGGATCCATCTTGCCTTGAACAGCGAGTGGACGGATTTTCGGTGGGGACCGGTGAGTTCGCGCGACAAAATCCCGAGCCTGCTTGACAAGGAGGGCTACTTCCCTCTGCTGGAGACTGATGTCGGCAGCCACGCCAAGCCTAAGGAGGCAGAATCAGAGCTGCGCGCGCAGATCGAGAAGGCGCAAAGCGCTGGCATTCCAATCTCGCACTTCGACACCCACATGACCGCGCTGATGCAACAGAAGGACCTGTTGAAGGTCTACGAGAAGCTCGGGCGCGACTATCACCTGCCCGTTCTGCTCGACCGTTCCGGCTCCCGCAAACTGCCACCCGGCGGAACAGTCGAACCGGAGCAAGCGCTGGTGGACAGCATCGTCGAAATCTCGCCGGGTGTTCCGCCCGAGCAATGGGCGAATTGGTACAAGCAAACGCTTTCGGCGCTGAAGCCCGGCGTCTATCTGATGACTGTGCACTTAGCGCACAATGACGAGGAAATGCGGGGAGCGACATGGGACCATCCTGACTGGGGCGCGGCGTGGCGACAACATGATCTTGATATGGTGAGCAGCAGCGACTTCCAGCAATTTCTAAAGGATCAGAAGTTCGTATTGGTAAAGTGGAGCGACGTCGCCAAAGCGCTGCCGGCGAAATAAAGGGAGCAAGGAGATCGTGATCACAATGGTTGGAAGATTCACCTTGTTGTTTTCCCTGCTCGGCGCGGCTGTCGCGCAACAAGCTGCCCCCAGTCCAGAAACGAGCAATCCCTTTCGCGAGATCAGCGGCAAGACCATTATGATCATCTCGCCGCATCCGGATGATGACATCATCGGCGCGGCGGGCGCTCTGGCGTACTTAAGCGGTCGCAGCAATAAAGTCATCACTATCTTTCTGACTTCCGGTGAAGTGGGAACGTATGATCCTGCGCTAAAGCCAGAGCGGCTGAAAGCGATTCGGATGAAAGAGACGGCGGCAGCGTACGTGGCGCTAGGATTTACCGATGCTGAGCAGATATGGTTTGGCTATCCCGACGACGGCTTGGACTTTGCTCCGTTACAGGAAGTGCGGCAGCGCCTGGTAAGAGAGATCCGCAAGAGAAAGCCAGACGTGGTCTTCGCTTTAGATCCCGGCGCAACATTTTTTCGCTACCACTATCACGATCATCGAGTGGCGGCGATCGCTTCCGTGGACGCACTCAATTCGGCGACGCTTCCGTTGAAGTACCCAGAAGCCGGGCCGGCCTACAAGGTTCCGAACATCTGGTACTTCTACACGGGAGAGCCCACCACTCGCGTGGATATCTCCGACGTGCTGGACAAAAAAGTGGCCGCCCTAGGAGCGCATCGCTCGCAATTCTCACCTGCCCATGAACATTATGAGAATCAAGGCCTGGTGCCCGCGCGACAAATACTGGAGGACTTCATCGCATTGTTCACTGGTTCAGTTAAGCAGGAACTCTACCGCCATGTCACAGAGCCCTAACCTATTGGCTGTAGTTTTTTGGAAGGTTTTTATTGATTCTCATATTTCAAAGCCCCTGATCAGTCGTGAGTGGCTGATTCAACCTTCACAGGATTTCGATGATCGGCTTCACCAGACGGCGTTCGTCACTGGCTTCCAGCGATTCGTCCCACTTTTCATCTCGAGCCCAGCCAGTGCAACCGAAACCGCCCTCTGGCACGTCCCGTGCACTGGTGTGTGGCATGACCGGGAACACGCAAATCGCACATCGCTTCAGCATCAAGGCTGAACCCTTCCTCGCTTACCTGGCATTGACGGAACAACATCACTTCGCAAAATGGTGGTCGTCGGATTCGCTGGTAGAAAAGTGGATCGGCGGACGACTGCACCTGGGTGCGCTTCCCCACCAGTGCGCGATGGTGGTTGAGACCTTGAGGTCCGGCGAGATTGTGGAATGGAAGTGCATGCCAGAAGGAAATGCGGCCAAAGACGAGTGCTTTGGGACCACAGTCCGATTCCAGATCGCCCGCAACGAGAAGGGCGGCACCGATGTGACCTTCCGGCACGACGGCTGGAAGTCGCAATGTGTATGCTTCAAGCGCTGGAGCGCTACCTGGGCCCAATTGGCGGGTAAGAGCCTGAAGGCTTACCTGGAGACCGGCCTGGGAATGCCGGTCTGCTAAGTCCAGTCCCATGCGACGGACCGCAGATTGGCGGTGACGAAACGGGTTTGGCCGCGTCTAGTAGACAGCTAAACTGAGTGGCTGGCGAGACTTCGCCTTCGGTTCAGGGATTGAAGAAAACTTTGGCAAGAGATCTTGCGCGGCATCCGTGGCGCATCTGGGTGATCAGCTTTCCGCTGATCGCGCTGATCTCGTTGATCGTTTCTACCGCTTCCTATAACAGCGCTGCCCTGAAGCCGACTGACCTTCACTACAGATTCCTTCCGATCCTGCGCAACGTATTCATCTCCTTTTCCTATGTCGCGTTACTTGCTCCCTACATTCTTGCCTTCGCGCGACGTTTCTCGATCGGTCGTGACACTTGGAAGCGCAACCTTCCCCTGCATGTGATCGCGGCGGTTGCGTTCACGGCTGGGCACGCGGCGTGGATGATCCTTCTGGAGCAGCCGCAGTTCCCCAAAGACGTGATGCCGATGACGCTCAAGTATTGGACCAGCTTGACGCTATGGGCACTGAATCAAGACGCCTTTGATACCTACGGCACCCTGGTGGCGATCGCTCACGTGTGGATGTACTACGAGCGAGTACGAGACCGGGAGATCAGAACTTCGCAGCTGGAAGGCCAGCTAGCCCGCACCCAGTTGGAGATGCTGAAGCTGCAACTCCAACCGCATTTTCTATTCAATACACTGAATGCGATCTCTGCCTTGATGCACCAGAACGTGCGCGCAGCGGAGAGCATGCTATCAAGATTGAGCGACCTGCTTCGCATCTCCCTGGACAATGTAGGAGTGCAGGAGGTGCCGCTGAAGAACGAAATCGAGTTCGTGCGAAGTTACCTGCACATCGAGCAGGTCAGATTCCAAGACAGACTTTCAGTGACGTTGGACATCGACCCGGAGACGCTGGATGCCATGGTCCCGAACATGGTTCTACAACCCTTGGTCGAGAACTCGGTGCGGCATGGGATCGCGCGAAATTCTGGACCTGGAACGATACGTATTGAGAGCAGGCGCGCGAATGATCTGGTCCGCATCACGATCACCGACAACGGTCCCGGTTTCCCGGCCGCATGCAATGGCAACGGAAACGGAAATGGAAACGGAAAACCCAAGGGCGGATTAGGGCTGGGCAACACCCGCGCGCGCTTGCGCCAGCTTTATGGCGAAGCTCACCGCCTGGAAGTCCACAATGCGCCCGGCGGCGGGGCGATCGTGACGCTGGAAGTCCCGGTACGGCTGTGGGAAGGGGAATCTCAGATCATCGAGGAGGTCAAGAGCGCATGAGTATTCAAACCCTCATCGTTGATGATGAACCGTTGGCACGGGACCGTCTGCGGCAGCTGCCAGCACAAGCGCCCCTGCGGCCTTGCAAAAATTCCTTCGAGAATGCCCCGTGCCGGGAAGCCATTTCTCGCCCGACCTCCCCGCGTAACGTTCGCGACGTTTGTCGGTGATGCGATCTCGCCAAGCACACATAACTAAAGTGCTCCGTTCTCCGAAGTTAGGACTCCACCGAATTCTTTGTGATTCCTGTATGCAACGCGTGCATTTCTATCGCTGCTCCAGCAACGAATTAAGGATCCAGCACCGCCTGAAGATCTCGGCTTGCTCTCTACGCCGTCTCGCGCCGATCACATCGAAACGCTTCTTGCGGAGTTCCGGTCTGGCACATTCCAGATCGGATTGCCCGACGCAAAATCCGCGAGCGTTTCGCTTGGAATTTGGATCATGTGTTCGATCGTAGCCAAGCCAAGCCCCTTCGGATGGTCCCAGCAGTAAACCAGGAAAGCGATGGAAGATCATAACCAAATCTGTGTTTCATGCTATATTTTGTCAGAATCTTGAGCATTACTGCGCGCTGGGAATTGTCCGTTCCTTTATCGGATTCCCACAAGAGAAAAATTGTGACGAACGCCGTTAGCATCGTTATTCCCGCAT
>Ga0137403_10010692_pt1 | contig 10153 bp, 8 predicted proteins | sample CZOMad2_1_16fung_FD_122057 | JGI IMG/M metagenome (GOLD analysis project Ga0137403, IMG submission 122057) | Vadose zone soil fungal communities from Angelo Coast Range Reserve, California, USA - CZOMad2_1_16fungal (Hybrid Assembly) | ecosystem: Environmental > Terrestrial > Soil > Vadose zone... | reverse complement strand
GCGTCGGAAGTTTTCTTCATCTCGTCAGACGTTTTCTTCATCTCATCAGCGACAGCTTTCTTTTCTGGCTGAGCAACCGCGCCGTGCTGCATCCCCTCGTGGTCTTGCATCTCGCCGCTTTGTTTCATTTCGCTCGGCTGCTCCATCTTCATGCCCTCATCTTGCATCCCTTGCATCCCGCCGTGTTGCATTCCCTCATGCTGCATGCTCTCGCTACTTTTCGCCGTGCTCTCGGTTTGACTGAGTTCTTTTTCGATAGCGAGCGTCGTTTCATCACGCGCGAGGAGATTGCGCGGAGTTCTTGCATGACCAGTAATTTGTGGATCGGCGGGATTCCCAGGAGGAAGCGGTGGCGGATTTGTTGCGCAGCCCGTCCAGAATCCGGCTACGCAAATTGCAACGAGCGCAATTAACTGATTATGGCTTCGGTTCGTCATGGTGATGCTCGTCATGTTTGTGTTGCTCGGGCGATAGCTGGGGACTTGGCGATGCGTCGGGGCTTCCGCCCGGACTCGCCGACGGACTTCCTCCGGCGGCTTCAAGCTGTTTACGACTGGCTTCGAGCTGCTTTCGGCTGGCTTCCAGTTGCAGCCGGCTAGCTTCCAATTGCTTTCGCTCCTGCTCACTCTTCGCTTCTTCCGGTTTAGGCTGCATCTCTTCATGACCAGCATGCTCCATCTGCGGTTGCACTGACGCCGCTGGTTTCTGCTCGGTCGCGTGCTCATGCGTTTCAGCTCCGTGCTGCTCTTCCTCATGTTGATGTTCTGCCATGCGCGGCGGCGGTGGCGCTTCGAAACGGAATTCTCTGTGGCGAACGTGGCCCCCGGCGTACCCGATGTAACCGCCAGTGCCGAGAGTGACACCGCCCAATACGAGTGTGCCTACCGTGATCGCAAACGATGTACGCGGCCATTTCAACACTGCGCCGACTCCAATGGCTGCTACGCCGGCTAAAACGTAAAAGAGCCAGATCATTTTCTCTCCACGCGCCATATGCTCATCGAGCCATTGCTCGCCAGGCGCGTCGGACATTGATTTAACGCGATCGTACGCGGATTCACCGTATTGATAAACCGGCCACGCCGAGATCGCGCCGACAAATACAAGCACAAGGGCAGCGACAGTAACGCGATAGTTTCGCAGGAGCAGAGCGAGCGCGAGCGCCAGCGTTCCAAACGCGAGACCGTAAACTGGCAACGGGTTGAGCAGCACATGCATGTATTCCGGATCGCGCAAATGCTGGAGGAACGTGTTCATGGCGTTGTTACGCAGGGCCGAACCACGATTGTGCCCAACCTTTCATCTGCCGCATTTCGTCTTGCTGCTCCTTCGCCATCTTCGCCGCGAATTCCTTCAATTCGGAATGCGTAGCCTTCTTCTCGGCCTGCTCGCACATCTCGACTGCCGCGTGGTGATGCTTCGGCATCATCTCAAGGAACGCCTTGTCGAAGTCGGCATCGCGTTTTCCGCCGAACATCGACATGTGCATCTTCATCTCCTTGTTAGCTGCATCGTTCGCGACTTCCTTCGGAGAAGCGTTGTACCAGCTCTTGAGCCATCCGCTCATTTTCTCGATTTCTTCCTGTTGGCTTGAGATCATTTTGCTCGCGAAATCGCGCAGTTCGGGTCGCTTCGTCTGAGCGCTGGCGAGTTTCGCCATTTCAATCCCGCTCCGATGATGTTGGATCATCTGCTGGAGAAAGCTTTGCTCGAACTCCGCGCCTTTCAGCAACTCGAGCGAAGCATTCATTGGATCAGGCTTCCCGCCCGGGTTGTGCGCAAACGCGCCCGTTGCCGCGATTAACGTGAACACCGCGATAAGCGGCATGATGTTTTTTGGTTTGTTGTTCATATTATTTCTGAATTTCTCCGCAGCCGATCATCTCTTTGCCGCCATAGGGATTGGAGATGGCTGTCGCTGTTTGCACCCAATCCTTGTTTAGCATTGGGCAATGGGCGACGTGATAGCCGTTTTGACCGGCCGTTATCGTCTTGACATGCGCGCTGAGTTTTTCGAATCCAGCCCGCGCATTCCTTAACGAATTTGCATTGGCAATATCATTTCCCGAATCGCCCAGCTCAGTTGCGGCCGCTTTTACGCCTGGCAGATCGTCTGCAGCTAAAGCGATATGGATTTTCTCATAATTCGTCAGGAACTCTTTGTCCTGATCTGAAAGATTGGCTGCGTGTCCGGGCGAGGCGATAACTCCGAACGCGATCGCCGCGAAGAGCAGCCCGAAAAGTTTGTGTTTTGGTATCTTCATTTTTTGGTTGTGGTTGAATTGCGATTGTTAATGAAACGGCAGCGCAGTACGCAGCCGAGAGGTTGCAAGCGCGACGCAGCAGCGGCGCGCTAGGAAAGAGCAGGCGCGCGCAAGAACCCTGCGAACAGGATGCGCCGCGTTAGCTCAGAAAAACCGGAGGAGCGTGAGCGAGAATGCTCCGCTGCAAGACAGATTCCGCGAACGAGCCCGCAAAGGGCGGTCCGGTATCAAGCTCGCGCGACGAAAGCTGCGGTTCAGCCGCGGAAATTAATTCGGCAACCATCCAATCCTGAATTGGAAGAAAAGTCTTGCTCGCAACCTCAACAACCTTTGCTTCGCTGGTGATTGTCGCACGGAGCATCTTACAGCAAGGCATTTCCTCCTCGCTGCTCTTCTTCGACGGCGCTGGCTGATTCCCGTGACAATGCATCGACGCCACAGCCGAGTCGGTTTTGGCAATCAGTCCGCCTAGTGCGCAATGATTTGAGATCGAGAACCACGCCACGATAGTCGATAGGACTACGGCGAGCCGAATTATCTTATCGCGCGTCCGCTTCACTGCTCCTTGTTCGATTAACGCAAAGGGTGAAATGTTCAAATGTTTTTCGCCGACCGAGCGCTGTTCTTTTTTGCTAGCGCCAGATGTTATCACCGACACAATTAATGCCTATGAAAAATTATGCGAAGATCCTGTTTTCAATTCTGGTCGCGGCCGTGTGCACTGTCTCCTTTGCAGCGGACAAGCCGAATTGTAAAAAGACCGGCAAGAACTGTCCCATGAACGACAACAAGGAATGCAATTGCGGCAAGAGCTGCGACTGCGCTAAGTGAGCGAAGCTCCCCTGCTGGATCGCGCTGTTTCTAGGTTTCGTTTGCGCGATACAGTGCAGCTAATCAGTTTCTGGTGTCATGCGACCGCCTTCGCGGTTTCCATGTCTTCGGTGTATTTGCCGAAGCGTGCCTTGCTGTTGCATAAGGCGCGATGATGCAACGCCTTTTGCGCAGCAGCGACATTCGATGCATCGCCTTTCCAAGCTTTAAGCACGGGAGCTTGCAAAGCGCGCCCATAAGAGAAGCTCAACTGCCACGGCAGGCCGCTCATCCGGTTCATGGCGTTGAGATGCTCGGTCGCTTGCTGATCGCTCTGACCACCGGACAGAAACACCAGACCGGGAACCGCCGCAGGCACCACGCGCTTCATGCAACGCACCGTGGCTTCTGCGACCTCCTGCACAGACGCTTGTTGCGGACATTCCTTGCCCGAAAGCACCATGTTTGGTTTCAGCAGCATGCCTTCTAACACAACGCGATGTGCGGCCAGAGCATTGAAAACATTTCGCAATGTTAGCTCGGTCACTTCGAAACAGCGTTCGATCGTGTGCGCGCCGTCCATGAGCACCTCCGGCTCGACGATCGGCACCAAATCCCCTTCCTGACAAAGCGCCGCGTAACGCGCCAACGCCTCCGCGTTCGAGTCGATGCAGGTGCGCGAGGGAATTCCGTCGCCGATTGCGATAACGGCGCGCCATTTGGCAAAGCGCGCGCCCAACTGCCGATACTCCACGAGGCGATCGCGCAACCCATCGAGACCTTCTGTGATTTTCTCGCCGGAGAAATTCGCCATCGGCTTGGCGCCTTTATCCACCTTGATACCGGGAATGATTCCCTGCTGCTCCAGCGCTTCGACAAAAGTGTGACCATCGCGAGTCTTCTGCCGTATCGTTTCATCAAACAGGATCACGCCGCTGATGAATTCACCGGCGCCTTTGGTCGTGAACAAAACTTCACGATACGCGCGCCGGTTTTCCTCCGTCGAAGGGACATTGATGCTTTTCAACCGCTTCTCGATCGTTCCCGAACTTTCATCGGCTGCGAGGATCCCTTTTCCGGGCGCGACCAGTTTTCTTGCAACAGTTTCCAAATTTTCAGTTTTCATAATTCTCTTCTCAAGATCATAACGAAATCACCGCCTTCTTTCTTAAAAAATGGCCGGAGAAATGCAAACGAAAACGATCCAGAGCATGACCAGGAGCGGGAGGGACGATGAACACTTTCCTCGACGCGCGGTCTCACCTGTGATAGAGGCAGATTTAATGCTGAACAGGATCATGATTTCATTGGCGGTGGCTGTCGCGCTGGTCGCGACTCCAGTTGGGGCCGTCGCGCGATCGTGCATCCTTGTCAACGCGGCAAGTCCAAAGGCCTGTCAACCAAGTTGCTGCGCGAACAAAACCTGTTGCGCGACATCTTCAAAGAACACAGCTCCGGCCTCGCAGCCGCTTGCGAAAACTGATTCCGCTCAGCAACTGAGCGCAACCTGTTCTGCAACTGCCACCTTGCCTTCGGCAAATTGTGCAACCGGAACTGAGCAGTTCCGGTTGCACGTCACATCGCTGTGGGCGCATTCGGCGCCGCAGCTCGCGCTGCTCTGCACGTTTCTCATTTGATCCACGGACGCTGACGCCCGGGGTATGCCCATTTACCGGCATGCCTGGTCTTCAATCGTTCTCTTGGATCAATGAAAACAACTTACCCTATACTACTTAATTTAATTTTAGCTTTAGCGTTTCGGACTGCGCAGGCCGGAGATAACGAGAGCGCAGTTCGGCAAGGCCGCCTTTCGCTCGATCAGGTGATCGGCGCGGTGCTCGCGCATAATCCTGCAATCAAAGCGGCGCAGGAGAAGTGGCAGGCGATGAAGGCGCGCGTGCCGCAAGCGGCCGCGTGGGAAGATTTGAGAGCGCAGGCAAGGTCGCGCGTTGCGCGCTATGTCTCGATCCCGCCGGATGCATTCACAGATCAGACCTTCATGCTTCAGCAGGAAGTTCCAATTTCAGGAAAAAATCTGAGTCGAGCACGAGCAGCGACGGCCGAAGCCGGCGCGACCTTTGAAGATTTTCGGCGGACCGAGCTCGATGTACTCTCGCGCGCCCGAGCGGCCTTTCATCGATTGGCGAACGAATATGCGCAGCTCGAGGTAAACCAACGCAACGTCGACCTGCTCAATCAATTCGCTGAAGTAAACCGGCAGCGCTACGAAGTTGGCAACGCCAGTCAAGCCGATGTACTAACTGCGCAAACCGACGCGGCGAAGCTGCTCGAAGCACAGTCTGACATCTTCCGCCGAATTTCAGACGCGCAATCGCAGCTCAACGTGGTCATGAATCGGCCAGCGCAGTCGCCGCTTGGTCAACCATCTCAGATTCCATTTCAACCACCACATTTCTCATTGCGAACGTTGCAAGCTGTCGCCCTGAGCGCGCGACCGGAAATGCAGCGCGCGCAAAATCGCGTCGACACCGAGAGATTTCGCCTTGAACTCGCGAATCGCCAGTGGTTCCCCGATCCGACAATTGATGTTCAAGCGCAGCGATACAACGGTTCCGGCCAGGCCGTCAGCGAACTCGATATTGGCGTCTCCGTTCCTCTGCCTTTTGCAAATCCGAGAAAATATTCCGCGGGGGTGACCGAGGCCCGGCGGAATTTCGAAAGTGCGCAGCACGAGCTCGAAGCTGCTCGCACCGAAACGCTCGGTCTCGTCCGTGATCAGCTCAAGAAAATCGAAACAGCGGCCCATCACTACGAGCTTTATAGCGACAAAATTTTACCGCTCGCGCGGCAGGCAGTGCAGTCAAATCGAGCTGCCTACGAGACAAGCAGCGCGAACTTTCTGGAGCTAATCACTGCGCAGCGCGTCCTGCAAGACGTTGAATCGACGCACGTAAATCATCTTGCCGACTACCAGGTCGCGGTTGCCGAGCTCGACGCCATCATCGGCCTGGAGGAGTCGCTTTCCCCGCAAAATTCTGCGGAGAAGACGAAGTCAAAATGAAACAACTTTTCCAGAACCCCGCCTTTCGTTTGGCAATTGCCGTATTGCTGTTTGCGATCACGCCCGCGTGCTCGAAACGCGATGGCGCAGGCGGCAGAGGCAGCAACATCGATTACTGGACCTGCACGATGCATCCTTCGGTGCATTCGAAGGAGCCTGGTAAATGTCCCATCTGCTCGATGGATCTTGTGCCGGTGATGAAAGACAGCGCAACCCCGGCAAGCTCCAGTAAAAACCCGCCTCATCACGATCACGCGGCAATGCTGGCAGGAAAGCCGACCGGCAGCAGCGCGACTTCATCGCCGTCACACGAATTTGTTGTGCCCGTCGAGCGTCAGCAACAGATCGGCGTTACCTACGCGACAGTGCAAACGAAACCGCTTAATCACAGCATCCGTGCGGTCGGCCGCGTCGTTCCGGAAACGCAACGAGTCTGGCGCGTCGTGTCGCGAACGGCCGCCTACGTGCAGGAGCTCGGCGTGAACGCTCCAGGCGAGTTCGTTAAAAAAAATCAAATGCTGATGAAAGTTTACAGTCCTGAGTTGCTCACCACGCAACGCGAATTAATCGATTTGCTGCGTTCGCGCGACCGCACACCGAAAAGCACGCACTCGGCGCGCGAAGATTTCCAGCGTTTGATCGAATCGGCGGAACGTCGGCTCAGACTCTGGAACGTTACTGACGAACAGATTGCGAAGATTGAACAAACACGACAGGCGGAGGAGTCGCTTCCGATCCTGTCGAAAGTCGATGGCATTGTTCAAAGCCTGCCTGTGACGCAGGGCGCGAACGTCGCCATGGGCAGTCCGCTCGTGGAAGTGGCCGATCTCTCGGTCGTGTGGGTTTGGGGCGAGTTTTATCAGGACGAATTACCGATGCTTCAAATTGGCCAGGAAGTCACAGTGACTTCTTCCTCTTACCCCGGCGAAAAATTCCACGGACAGATCACACTGATTGATCCTTTCATTGATGCGGCGAAACGAACCGGCCGGGTGCGGATCGATATTCAGAATCCGGAATTAAAGCTCAAGCCGGACATGTATGTCGATCTTGTGCTCGATATGAATATGGGAGCGTCGCTGGTCGTGCCGGTAAGCGCGATTATCCCGACGGGCAAGCGCAACATCGCCTTTGTCGATAAGGGTGAGGGCAAGCTCGAACCGCGCGTTCTCGAGCTGGGTGGAAAGTTCGGTGACGTTTACGCCGTCAACAGTGGCGTAAAAGAAGGCGAACGTGTCGTGGCAAGCGCGAATTTTCTAATCGACGCCGAGTCGAAAATCCAAGGCGCACTGAAAGATTTCCAGCAATAAACGGAGCCAATCGTGATCGAGCGATTAATTGAGGCGAGCGCGCGGAACAAGTTTCTCGTTCTCATTTTCGTTATCTTTGGCGTCGCGGCCGGCATTTACGGATTGCTCAACGTTCCACTCGATGCCATCCCCGACCTGAGCGATGCGCAGGTGATTGTTTACACCGAGTGGGAAGGACGTTCACCCGATCTTGTCGAAGACCAAATCACTTATCCGATTTCCACCGTCTTCATCGCCGCTCCGAAAGTGAAATTCGTGCGCGGCGAATCGATGTTCGGCAAATCGTTCGTTTACGTCATCTTCGAGGACGGAACTGACATTTATTGGGCGCGATCGCGCGTCATTGAATATTTGAATTCGGTGCGCGGCAAGTTGCCGGAAGGCGTGAACCCGACGATCGGCCCCGATGCGACGGGCGTGGGATGGATTTACGAATACGCGCTCGTTGACGATAGCGGCAAACATGATCTGGCCGAGCTGCGTTCCATTCAAGATTGGAATCTGCGTTACGCCCTCGAGTCGGTGAAAGGCGTCGCGGAAGTCGCGCCGGTCGGTGGCTTCGTAAAGCAGTACCAGGTCGATCTCGATCCAAACGCGCTTGTCGCCTACAACGTCCCTCTCAGCGACGTCGTTAGCGCGATCAAAACGAGCAACGCCGACGTGGGCGGCAAGACTTTCGAGATCGCGACCACGGAATATTTCGTGCGTGGCCGGGGCTATATTAAAAGCGTCGCCGACATCGAAAACATTGTGCTGAAAGTCGATAAAGGCACGCCAGTTTACATAAAGAACGTCGGCACTGTCCACCTGGGCGGCGATATCAGGCGCGGAATCGCGGAACTGGACGGAAGAGGCGAGACCGTTGGCGGAATTGTTGTGATGCGTTACGGCGAGAACGCACTCAATGTCATCGACGGCGTCAAAAACAAAATCGACGAGATCAAATCATCCCTGCCGGCCGGTGTGCGCATCGTGCCGACTTACGACCGCAGCGAGCTGATCCGGCGCGCCATCGCGACCCTGCGCGAAAAACTGATCGAAGAAAGCATTGTGGTCGCGCTCGTCTGCGTCGTTTTTCTCTGGCATGTGCGTTCCTCGCTGGTGGCGATTATCACGCTGCCCGTCGCCATCATCCTGGCGTTCATCCCGATGTGGTGGATGAATCTGACCTCGAACATTATGTCGCTCGGCGGCATCGCGATTGCGATTGGCGCGATGGTCGATTCAGCGATCATCATGATCGAGAACGCGCACAAAGCGCTCGAACTGTTTCGCGATGAACACAAGCGCGAGCCGAGCGCGAGCGAGCGCGCTGGGGTGATCGTCGGCGCTGCGAAAAGCGTCGGTCGGTCGCTCTTTTTCGCGCTGCTCGTCATAACGGTCAGTTTTCTTCCCGTCTTTTCATTGACTGCCCAGGAGGGCCGGCTCTTCAAGCCGCTCGCGTTCACCAAAACTTTCTCGATGTTCTTCGCGGCATTCCTCGGTGTGACACTGGTTCCCGTGCTGATGATGCTTTTGATCCGCGGCAAGATCACACCCGAGATAAAAAATCCAGTCAACCGATTTTTGATCTGGGCCTATCAACCGCTCGCGAATTTCGTCCTGCGCTATCGCCTGTTTACGCTCTCCTGTGCCGCGCTCCTTCTCGCGCTCACGATTTTTCCTTTTAAAAAACTTGGCAGCGAATTCATGCCACCGCTCAACGAAGGCACGCTGCTTTACATGCCGACAGCCGTGCCAGGAATATCAATCGCCGAGGCATCGAAAATTTTGCAAATCCAGGATCGCCAACTCAAAAAACTTCCTGAAGCGGTCACTGTATTCGGCAAAGCGGGTCAGGCGGATACGCCAACCGATCCCGCGCCGCTCTCGATGTTCGAAACCGTTGTCGCGCTGAAACCGCCCGATCAATGGCGAAAGGGAATGACTTGGGACAAGCTGCTCGCTGAGCTCAACGCCAGCATCAAGACGCCCGGCATGGCGAACATTTTCTGGATGCCGATCCAGACGCGCACCGAAATGCTCACCACCGGGTTCCGCAGCGTGCTCGGCATAAAAGTTTTCGGCCCCGATCTCGGGCAGATCCAAAAGCTCTCGGTGCAAATCGAAAAAGAACTCGCCGATTTGCCAAACACACGCAGCGCCTTTGCCGAGCGCACCGTGGGCGGCTATTTCCTCGACTTCACCGTTAACCGCGAAGCCGCGGCGCGGTACGGTTTAAAAGTTGGCGACGTCAATGATATCGTTGAGTCAGCAATCGGCGGAAAAAACATTACGACCACGGTTGAGGGGCGCGAGCGTTATCCGGTCAACGCGCGCTACGCGCGAGATTTTCGGCAGGACATCGACGCACTCAAACGTGTGCTTGTTGCCACGCCCACCGGCGCACAAGTGCCTATTGAATCCCTTGCCGACATTCGTTACAAAACCGGTCCGCCCTCTGTGCGCAGCGAGAACGGAAAATTGGTCGGGTTCGTTTTTGTGGACATCACCACGAGCGACATCGACGGCTATGTCCGTAAGGCGTCGCAACAGCTCAGCCAGCGCATTCAATATCCGCCAGGCTATTACATTTCGTGGGCAGGCCAATTCCAATATCTGCAAGCGGCCAAGGAGCGGCTCAAGATCGTGATCCCCTTCACATTGCTGATCATTTTCGTGCTCCTCTACATGAACACGAAATCGTTGGTGAAAACTGCAATTGTGTTACTCGCCGTGCCGTTCTCGTTGATCGGCGCTTTCTGGCT
>Ga0137403_10010689_pt1 | contig 10154 bp, 10 predicted proteins | sample CZOMad2_1_16fung_FD_122057 | JGI IMG/M metagenome (GOLD analysis project Ga0137403, IMG submission 122057) | Vadose zone soil fungal communities from Angelo Coast Range Reserve, California, USA - CZOMad2_1_16fungal (Hybrid Assembly) | ecosystem: Environmental > Terrestrial > Soil > Vadose zone... | reverse complement strand
CAGCTTCCGGGGCGCACGGGGCCGTCCACCTCGCGGGCCAGTCCCATCGCCACGCCCTCGACGAGCTCCCGCTTGTTGATCGCGTGCGCGAAGGCCTGGCGGACCCGCCGGTCGGCGAAGCGCGGGTCCTTCAGGTTGAAGGCGAGGAAGGTATAGCCGCTGCCGGGGTACCGGAACTTCTGATAGGCCTTCCGGAAGGCGGGGTATTCCGTCTGGCGCATGTACTGGATGGCGGTGAGCCCCTGAGAATAGTCCACCCCGCGCGCCTTCAGCTCGAGGAAGATCGTCGCCTGGCTCGGGATCACGCGGTAGACGATTCGAGAGAGATAGGGCTTGCCCAGGTAGTAGTCGGGGTTGGCCACCAGCACCACTTTCTCGCCGCTCCGCCACTCCTTGAAGCGATAGGCGCCGGTGCCGATGGGCAGCCGGTTCTGGGGCGATTCGCGCAGCTTGCCTTCGGCCACGTACGGCTCGAGCCGATGCTTGGGCAGGATGTATTCCTGCCAGCTCTCCAGCGCCCGGGCATAGGGATGGGGATAGATCACCCGCACGGTGTACGGATCCAGGACCTCCACGTCCTTGATCTGGAGGAACTTCTCCTTGAAGGGCGCGGGCGTCTTGGGGTTGACGATGGCCTTCCAGGTGAAGACGACGTCCTCGGCGGTGAACGGCTGCCCGTCATGCCACTTCACGTCCCGGCGCAGCTTGAAGGTCAGCGAGAGGCAATCCTCGCTGAAGGTCCAGGACTCCGCCATCGCGGGTGCGTTGTTCAGATTCTTGTCCTGCCGGACCAGCCCGTCGTAGATCCAGCCGCCGATCTCGTGCGAGGGCGCGTCGGAGGCCAGCGTGGGGATGAGCGTGCCGATGTCGCCGATCGAGGCCTCGACGAAGGTGTCGCCGTAGGCGCGGGCGTACTGGCTCCCATCCGGTGCCTCCGTCCGAACCTCCACCTCGGCGCCGCACGCGGCGAGCGCGCCGGCCGCGAGCAGCAGGAGCACGCGGCCGGCGCGGGAAAGCATGCTACTTCTGACCGGCGGGGGCCGGCGCGGGCGCCGGACTGGGCGCTGCGGCCGGCGCGGGGGCCGACGGCGCAGCGGGCGCGCTCGCCTCGGTGGCCGGCATGATCGTCGTCCCCCGCCGGCCGCCGTGGGAGGCCAGCCAGAACGAGGTCAGCATGAAGGCGATCGCCACGCCGGCGGTGACCTTGCCCAGCAAGGTCGGCGTGCCCATGGATCCGAACACCGCCTGGCTACCCGAGCCGCCGAACGCGGAGCCGATGTCGGCGCCCTTGCCGGCCTGGAGTAGGACCACGGCGATGATCATCAAGCAGACCAGCACGTGGAGGGTCACGACGAGGTAGAACACGGCGACGTCACTCCTTTGCGCCGCCGCTCTTCGCGGCGGACTTCTTGACGATGGTGATGAAGCCGGCGGCCTGGAGGCTCGCGCCGCCGACCAGGGCTCCGTCGATCTCCGGCTCGGCGGCGAGAGTGCCCGCGTTGTCCGGCTTCACGCTGCCGCCGTAGAGGATGCGCATGGCCTGGGCGGTTTCCTTGGAGGCGAGCTCGGAGACGATGCCGCGCAGATAGCCGTGGACCTCCGCGGCCTGGGCGGGGGTGGCGTTCTGGCCGGTGCCGATGGCCCACACCGGCTCGTAGGCGACGAGGCAGCGCGCGATCTCCTCCGCGCCGAGCCCGGCCCAGCCCGCGCGGAGCTGCCCCTCCACGATGGTGAAGGTCAGTCCCTGCCGCCGCTGTTCCGCCGTCTCGCCCACGCAGAGCAGCGGGGTGAGCCCGTGGCGCAGGGCGGCGGCCACCTTGCCGCTCACCTCCTCGTCCGTCTCGCGAAACAGGTGGCGGCGCTCCGAGTGCCCCAGGATCACCAGCTTGCAGCCGAGCTCCACGAGCATGGGCGCCGCGATCTCACCGGTGAAGGCGCCCACATCCTCCCAGTGACAGTTCTGCGCCCCCAGCGAGATCGGCGAGCCCGCGAGCACGCCCCCCACCACGTGCAGCGCGGTGAATGGGGGACAGATGGCCACCTCCACGCCGCGCGGCCGCTTGAGCCCGTCGCGGACGGCCTGCGCGAGGTCGCGCGCCTCGGCGCCGCGGCCGTGCATCTTCCAGTTGGCGACGACGAGCGGCGTACGCATCAGTTGGTCTCCTCGCGGGCGGGCCCCGCGCCGGCGGGCGCCGCGAGGGCCGCATCCGTGAGGGCGGCCACCCCGGGCAGCTCGCGGCCCTCGAGAAATTCGAGGAAGGCGCCGCCGGCGGTGGAGATATAGCCGATCCGGTCGGCCGCGCCCGCCGCCTGCACCGCCGCGATGGTGTCGCCGCCCCCGATGACGGAGAAGCCACCGCAGTCGGCCACCGCCCGAGCCACCCCCACGGTGCCGGCGGCGAAGGGCGCCTTCTCGAACACGCCCATGGGCCCATTCCACACCACGGTGCCGGCGCCCTTGAGGGCGGCCCCGAACTGGTGCACCGTCCCCGGGCCGATGTCCAGGCCCATGAGGTCGGCGGGGATCTCGCGCACCGGCACGGTGCGGATGCCGTCCGTGCTATCGAGGCCGGCCGCCACCACCACGTCCACGGGAAGGCGGATCGCGACCCCGCGGGCCCGCGCCCGGTCCAGGATGGCGCGCGCCGCCTCCACGCGGTCGGGCTCGAGGAGGGAGCGTCCCACGCCATGGCCGAGGGCCACCAGGAAGGTGAAGGCCATGCCGCCTCCGATGAGGACGCCGTCCACGCGGTCGAGCAGATGATCCACCAGGGTCAGCTTGTCGGAGACTTTCGCCCCGCCCAGCACCGCCAGCACCGGACGACGCGGCCGTTCGAAGATGCGCGCGAGCGCGTCCAGCTCGCGGCTCATGAGGAGGCCGGCGACGGCGGGCTTGAGGTAGCGCGTGATGGCCTCGATGGAGGCATGCGCCCGGTGCGCGGCGGCGAAGGCGTCGTTCACGTAGACGTCGGCCAGCGCGGCGAGCCCGCGCGCGAAGACGTCGTCATTGGCTTCCTCTTCGGGATGGAAGCGGAGGTTCTCGAGCATCAGGACCTCGCCGGGCGCGAGCGCCTTGGCCAGCGCCTCCACCTCGGGCCCCACGCAGTCGGGGGCCAGCGGCACCGGGCGCCCGAGCAGCGCGGCGAGGTGGGTGGCCACCGGCGCCAGCGAGAATGCCGGATCGGGCTTGCCCTGGGGACGGCCGAGGTGGGAGGCGATCACCACCGCCGCGCCCGCGTCGAGGCAGTGCCGAACGGTGGGCAGCGCGGCGGTGATCCGGGTGTCATCACCCACCTGCCCGTCTTTCAGCGGGACATTGAAGTCGACTCGAAGAAAGACGTGTCTTCCCGCGAGATCGACCTGCCCGAGGCTGAGCTTGGCCAATCCGGCCTAGAGCGAGCCGGCCATGTAGCGAATGAGGTCGCGCACGCGGCACGAGTATCCCCACTCGTTGTCGTACCAGGCCAGCACCTTCACGAGATTACCGTCCACCACCGCCGTGGAGGGCAGATCCACGATGGAAGAGTGCGGATTGCCGTTGAAGTCCACCGACACCAGCTCCTCGTCGGTGGCGTCCAGGATGCCCTTGAGCCGACCGGTGGCCGCCTCGCGGAAGGCGTCGTTGACCTGCGCCGCCGTCACGGTCTTCCCCAGCTCCGCGGTGAGATCCACCACCGAGACGTTGGCGGTGGGGACGCGGATGGCGATGCCGTCCAGCTTGCCCTTGAGCTCCGGCAGCACCAGCCCCACCGCGGTGGCGGCGCCGGTGGTGGTCGGAATCATGCTCACGGCGCCCGCCCGGGCGCGCCGGAGGTCCTTGTGGGGGAAGTCGTGGATGGGCTGGTCGTTCGTGTACGAGTGCACGGTGGAGGCGAAGCCGCGCTTGATGCCGAAGTTGTCCAGGAGCACCTTGGCCACGGTGGCCAGGCAGTTCGTGGTGCAGGAGGCGTTGGAGACGAGCTCGTGCTTGGCGCTGTCGTACTTCCCCTCGTTCACGCCGAGCACCACGGTGATGTCGGGATCCTTGGCGGGCGCGGTGATGACGACCTTCTTGGCCCCGGCCTGGAGGTGCTTCGAGGTGGTGGCCTTGTCGCGGAAGATACCGGTGGACTCCACCACGATGTCGACCCCGAGCTGGCCCCAGGGCAAGGCGGCGGGATCTTTCACCGAGCACACCCGGGTCTCGCGGCCGTCCACCAGGATGGTCTCCCCCTTGATCGAGACTTCGGCACTCAGATTGCCATGCACGGAATCGTGCTTGAGCAGGTGGGCCAGCGTCTTGGCGTCGGCGAGGTCATTGACCGCGACGACCTCGATGTCCTTGGACGCCAGCGCGGCCCGGAAGAAGACACGACCGATCCGCCCGAACCCGTTGACTCCCACTCGCACTGTCATGTGCGCTCCTCACTCTCGATTCAGTCGAAATGAATTACACGAGTAATGACCGATACTTCCGGCGCTCCACCGGGGCCGCCATTATACCGGCCGCGGCGGCGGCGAAGCAAGCAGAGGCCCGCTACCCCGCGCGGGCCACCGTGACCACGCCGACGATGGCCGCGCCGGCCTCCCGCAGGGTCCGGGCGCAGGCCCCGGCGGTGGCCCCGGTGGTCATGATGTCGTCGACCAGCAGGACGTGACGGCCGGCCACGAGCTCCGGGCGCCTCACGCGGAAGGCACCGCCAACATTGAGCCGGCGGGCCTCGGCGCCGAGCGCGGTCTGGGGCGGGGTGGCGACCCGCCGGGTGAGCACGTCGGCACGGGCCGTGATACGCCAGGCGGCCGCCACCCGGCGGGCGAGGAGCCAGGACTGGTTGAAGCCCCGCTCCCGCTCCCGCCGCGGGTGCAGCGGCACGGGCACGATCACGTCCACCGCCGGGAGCGGCAGCGCGGGGCCGAGCTCGGCGAGGAGATCGCCCAGCGGCGCCGCCAGTGCGCGCCGGCCGCCGAACTTGAAGGCGTGCAGCGTCTCCCGCGCGTGATCGCCGTAGTGGGCGGCCGCCCGCGCGTAGGCGAAGGCGGGCCGGTGGCGGCGGCAGGCTCCGCAGATGCCGCGGCCGCGGTCCGTCGCAACCGCCGGGCTTGCCTCGCCGGCGAACCCGCCGAACGGCAGCCCGCAGAGGGCGCAACCGGGTGCCGTGATCCGCTCGAGACCCTCCCAGCATCCGCCGCAGAGGGGGTCGCGGCGGGCGGGCCCGAGTCGCTCGGCGCAGACGGGACAGAAGGGCGGGAGGACGAGATCGAGCGCGGCGGTGAGCCACTGCCGCCACCCCGGAGGCGACGGGCGTGGCGGCGCTAGGGTCGGAGGCTGTTCCAGCGACGGCATGACGGACACCGATCGGCCCAGCCCGCGTGCTCGGCGCCGCACGCCGCGCACCGGTGGGGCCACTCGAAGCTCGACAGGGCGCGGAGCGCGCGGCGATACTCCTCGAGCGCCTCGCCGACCTGCCCCCGCCGCTCGAACACCGCCCCCAGATAGGCGTGGATCACCGGGAGATCGGGCATGCGCACCTCGATCTTCTCCAGCTGCTCGGCGGCCTCGTCGAGCATGTGCAGGTCGAAGTACACGCGGCCCAGCGCGAGCGCCACCGCGAGGTTGTCGGGAGCGCGCGACAACGCCGCCTGATACAGCGCGATCATGCGCGTGGGTCGGCCTTCCTCCCTCCGCTGCCGCTCGATGCGGGACAGGAGCGGCAGGGCCGGCTGGGCCTCGGCCGCGCGCTCCCACACCTTCACCGCCTGGGCGGCGTCGCCGGTGGCGAGATGCGCGTCCCCGAGCGCGATGGCGGCGGGCAGGAACTCCGGCTGCACGCGGAGGGCATCACGAAACGCGGAGATGGCGCCGTCGGGGTCCCCCGCGGCGGCACGCGCGCGGCCCCGCTCGTAGTGGAGCCCGGCCAGCTCCGCCACCTCGCTCGCGCGCTCCCGCGGCTCCGCCGCCCCTACCAGCCGCTCCTGCGCGGCGACCGCGTCGGCCCACCGGCCGGCGGCCGCGGTGAGGTCGCGCAGGGCGCGGAGGGCGGTGAGATGGCCGGGGGCCCGCGCGATCACCTCGGCGTACAGCGCCACCGCGTCGTCGAGGCGGCCCACCCGCCCGTAGGCGTCGGCGGCGGCCAGCATGGTCTCGGGCCGCTCGTCCACCCGCATGGCCTGGAGGAAGTGGCGGAGCGCGCCGGCGTCGTCGCCGCGGGCGCGGGCCAGCTCGCCGAGCCGCGCGTGGGCGGCGGCATGACCCGGCTCGCCGCGCAGCAGCGCCTCGAAGGCCGCCGCCGCGGCCGCCGGCCGGCCGGCTACTACCGCGTCCTCTCCGTGGCGGTAGAGCTCGGCGCCCGCCGCGGACGTCTCCTCGCCCTCGAACGCCCGCGCGTCGCGGACGGCGCGGGAGAGGTTGCGAACCAGGCCGAGCGCGATGGCGAGCACGGCACCGGTCGCGAAGGCGCCCGCGGCGAGGACCCAGAGGGGCGCCTCCCACGAAAGACCCGGCCCCAGCGGGATGGGGACGCGGGCGGGACCCAGGGACGCGAGGTAGGCGACGGCGCCGCCGGCGAGGAGGAGGATGACGAGGGCGGGCCGGATCGGCACGGGGAACCGTGGAGCGGCGGAGGCGTTAGCCGGCGGCCGTCCGCTCTTCTTCTTCGACGGCGCGCTGGCAGTCGATGCAGTAGCGCGCGAACGGCAGCGCTTCGAGCCGCTTCTCGCCGATGGTCTCGCCGCAGCGTTCGCAAGCGCCGAAGCTGCCGTCGTCGAGCTTCTGAAGCGCGGAGGCGACGTCCTTCAACTGCCGACGCTCTCCGTTACCCAGGCCGAACAGAAACTCCCGGTTGTACGCGCTCGAGGCCTGGTCGCCCAAGTCCTTGATCGAGTCGTCTTCGGGCCCCTTCCCGTACTGGACGTTCTTGCCCACCTCGTCCACCAGCTGGCGGTGCTTCTCCTCCAGCTTCTTTCGGAAGTGGGCCAGACGCTCCTTCCTCATCACGACCTCCTTCATACCGGCTCGCACGCCGCGCAACGGCACGCGGTAGTGGCGGAGGCTACCATGCCCCCCCAGCAATTTCAATCCCTGGGACCCCGTCAACCCTCGACGGAGAGCAGCGGCGCGTCGCCCCACAGCCGCGCGAGCCCGTAGAACGCGCGCGTCTCCTCGTTGAATACGTGGATGACCACGTCACCGTAGTCGAGGAGGAGCCAGCCGCTCTCCGCGGTGCCCTCGCGGTGCCGCACACGGATCCCCTCCGCGCGGAGCGCGCCCTGTACCGCCTCCACGATGGTGTCCATCTGCGCGGTGGACCGCCCATTGCAAACGAGGAAGAAATCGGCGAGCGACGAGAGGCCCTGCAGGTCGAGCACCACGAGGTCTCCCGCCTTCTTGTCCAGCGCCGCCGCGGCGGCCCGGCGCACGACGGCTTCCGCCGAGCGCACCATCAGCCCGCGTCCCGGTACAGCCCGTGCTCGCGGATATAGGCGACCACGGCGGCCGGCATGCGATAGGCCAGGCTCCGCCCGGTCCGCGCGCGCCGGCGCAGGTCCGACCCCGAGATGGGCAGCGAGGCCGCCTCCTTCAGCACCGCGCGCCCGTTCTCCCCCGGCCGCGAGAACGATCCGAGCGCGAGCTCGGTGAGGACCTTCTGGGCCGCCGGCGCCTTGGGGTCGAACGCGTTGCCGCTTCGCGGCACCACCACCAGGCGCGCGAGGCCGGCGAGCCGCCGCGGCTCGTGCCACGAGAGGAGTTCCAGGAAGGTCTCCGAGCCGATGATGAGGTGCAGCTCGCCCAGCGGCTCCAGCGCCTCCAGCGTGTCCACCGTGTAGGACGGCCCGCTCCGGCGCAGCTCGACGTCGGAGACCTCGAAGCGTGGGTGCTCCGCCACGGCCAGCCGCGTCATGGCGAAGCGGTGGACGGCGGGGGCGAGCTCGGAGGCCGGCTTGTGCGGCGGCACCGCCGCGGGTACGAAGAGCACGCGATCGAGGCCGAGCGTTTCCGCAATATCGTCGGCGACGAGCAGGTGTCCGAAGTGGATGGGATTGAAGGAACCACCGAACACGCCGATGCGCGCGGGCAGCGGGCTACTCCCGGATCTGCCCGTCGCCGATCACGACGAACTTCGTGGTGGTGAGCTCGCGCGCCCCCACCGGACCCCGCGCATGCAGCTTGGAGGTGGAGATGCCCATCTCCGCGCCCATGCCGAACTGGCTGCCGTCCACGAGGCGCGTGGAGGCGTTGACGAGCACGGCGGCGGCGTCCACCTCGTGCGTGAAGCGGCGCGCGCGCCGCAGGTCGGCGGTCACGATGGCCTCGGCGAGCCCCGAGCCGTGGCGGCGGATGTGGGCCACCGCGTCGTTGAAATCGTCCACCACGCGCACCGCGAGGATGTAGTCGAGGTACTCGGTATCCCAGTCCGCCGGCTCGGCGGGCCGGGCGGCGGGCACCAGGGCCCGCGTGCGCTCGTCCCCGCGCAGCTCCACCCCGGCCTCGGCGAGGCGCGCCGCCACCAGGGGCAGGAAGCGGGGGGCCACCGCGGCGTGCACGAGCAGGGTCTCCATGGCGTTGCACACGCTGACCCGCTGCGCCTTGGCGTTCACCGCGATGGCCACCGCCATGTCGAGGTCCGCGCCCTCGTCCACGTAGACGTGGCACAGGCCCTTGTCGTGCTTGAGCACGGGCACGGTGGCCCGCTCGTTGACGAGCCGGACGAACTCCTCGCCGCCCCGCGGGATGATCAGGTCGAGGTAGCGGTCGAGGGTGAGCATGGCCATCACCGCCGCGCGGTCCGGGGTGTCCACGTACTGGATGGCCTCGGCGGGCAGCCCGGTCTTCTCCACTGCCTTCGCGAGGAGCTGGGCGATGACGGTATTGGACTCGAGCGCCTCGCTGCCGCCCCGGAGCAGGACCGCGTTCCCGGACTTCAGGCAGAGCGCGGCGGCGTCGGCGGTGACGTTGGGACGCGACTCGTAGATGAAGCCGATCACGCCCAGCGGCACGCGCACGCGCGAGATCTCCACCCCGTTGGGCCGGCGCCACACCTCGACGGTCTCGCCCACCGGGTCGGGCAGGGCCGCCACCTGGCGCACGCCCGCCGCCATGTCCTCGATGCGCGAGTCGGTGAGGGTGAGCCGATCCACGAAGGCCCGCGGGTACCCCTTGACGCGGGCGCGGTCGAGGTCCGAGCGATTGGCCTCCACGATGGTGCCCACCTTCTCCTCGAGCGCGCGCGCCATCAGGATGAGCGCATCGTTCTTTACCCGTGTCGTCGCCAGCCCCAGCGCGCGGGACGCTTGCCTGGCCGCGCGGGCCTTCGCCGCCACCTCGGTCGCCACGTCCGTCGTCATGCCGCTCCTGTCCCGGCTAGAGCACCACCAGGTTGTCCCGGTGGATGACCTCGCCGATCCCCTTGTAGCCCAGCGCGCGCTCGATGTCCGCGGTCTTGGCGCCGCGGATCTTCCGCAGCTCGGCCGCGTCGTAGTTGACGAGCCCGCGCGCGAACTCTCCGCCCGCCGCCTCCATGAGCGCGACCACCTCGCCCGCCTGGAAATCGCCCGCCACCTCGACGAGACCGGACGGCAGCAGGCTCTTGCCCCTCTCAGTTAAGGCCTTCTTGGCGCCCGCGTCAACCGTGAGCCGGCCCTGGGGCCGCACCGCAAAGGCGATCCAGCGCTTGCGGGCGGCGAGCCGGTCGTCGCGCGGCTGGAAATAGGTGCCGAGGTCCTCGCCCTTGAGCAGCCGCGCCACCACCGAGGGCTCGCGGCCGCTGGCGATGATCATGGGGATGCCGGAGGCGCCCGCCTTCTGGGCCGCCTCGAGCTTGGTGCTCATGCCACCCACCGACACCCCGCCCGCCTCGTCGTAGACGAGCCGCTGGATGTCCCCGGTGATCGCGGCCACGGTGTCCACGCGCCGGGCGGAGGGATCGCGGCGCGGATCGCCGGTGTATAGCCCGTCCACGTCGGTGAGGAGGACGAGGAGATCCGCGTCGATGAGGTGGGCGACCAGCGCGGCGAGATTGTCGTTGTCGCCGACCTTGATCTCGTCCACCGCCACGGTGTCGTTCTCGTTGACCACCGGCACCACGTCGAAGTCGAGCAGGGCGAGCAGCGTGTTGCGGGCATTGAGGTAGCGGCCGCGGTCACTGATGTCCTGGCCGGTGAGGAGCACCTGGCCCACC
>Ga0137403_10010687_pt1 | contig 10155 bp, 6 predicted proteins | sample CZOMad2_1_16fung_FD_122057 | JGI IMG/M metagenome (GOLD analysis project Ga0137403, IMG submission 122057) | Vadose zone soil fungal communities from Angelo Coast Range Reserve, California, USA - CZOMad2_1_16fungal (Hybrid Assembly) | ecosystem: Environmental > Terrestrial > Soil > Vadose zone... | reverse complement strand
GATCTTGCTTTTTCCAGGTTCCTGAGCGATCTGCGCAGCCCCGTGCTGCTCGCGCTCGCCACCCAGGACATCGTCGTCGGGGCCATCATCCTCGTCGTGGCCGCGCTGCTCGTGGCGCTGCTCGCGCGCGCTCTCGTCTCCCGGAAGGCGCGGACTCCCCAGGAGCTCCCGGCGGCGCCCGAGCGGGAAAAGGTCGCGCCGCCGGCGGTGCCGGTGCCGGAAGCGGCGCCTCCTCCGGAGCGGGTCATCCGCGAGCGGCGCGCCCGCGAGGAGCTGGAGGAGGCCGAGCAGTCGCTCCAGACCGCCCGGGAGGCGCTGGGCCGCGAGCCGCAGTCCTCCGCCACCCGGGCGGAGGTGGACCGCTACGAGCGCCAGGTCGCCGACCTCAGGCGTCGGCTCGACTACGAGCACCGCAAGACCGAGGAAGCGCGAGAGAAGGCGCGTCAGAAGGCCGAGGCGGCCGCGCGGGAAGAGGCCGAGGCCCGCGCCCGCGCAGAAGAGAAGGCGCGGAGCGATGCGGATCGGCGCGCGGAGGAGGAAGCGCGCCGCAAGCTGGCGGAGCAGGAGGCCGGACGCACGCTGGCCGAGGGTCTGGCGAAGACACGCGGCGGCTTCATGGCGCGCCTGAACGCGTTCATCGGCGCCAGCAAGGAGCTGGACGAGGCCGCGCTGGTCGAGCTCGAGGAGATCCTCTTCTCGGCGGACATCGGCGTGCACACGGCCACGTCGCTGCTGGAGAGCGTCCGCGACAAGCTCAAGCGGCGCGAGTTGTCCGACATCGCCAAGGTGAAGGCCGCGTTGCGCGAGGAGATCGAACGGATCCTCTCCAGCTCGTCGGGCGCCCACGGCGGCCTGCCCGACTCGCCGCGCCCGCAGGTCGTGATGGTGGTGGGGGTCAACGGCACGGGGAAGACCACCACCATCGGCAAGCTGGCGGCGAAGCTGAAGGCTTCCGGCAAGTCGGTGATCCTCGGCGCGGGCGACACGTTTCGCGCGGCGGCCGGCGAGCAGCTCGACGTCTGGGCGGACCGGGCGCACGTGCCCATCGTGCGCGGCAAGGACGGCAGCGACCCCGGGGCGGTGCTGTTCGACGCGGTGACGCGGGCCCGGAACGAAAAGCTCGACGTGGTGCTGTGCGACACCGCGGGCCGCCTGCACACCAAGGCGAACCTCATGGAGGAGCTGAAGCGGCTGAAGCGCACTCTCGCCAAGGCGCAAGAGGGCGCGCCGCACGAGGTGCTGCTGGTCGTTGACGCGACCACCGGCCAGAACGCGATCCAGCAGGCGCGGCAGTTCCACGAGGCGCTCGGCGTCACCGGATTCGTCCTCACCAAGCTGGACGGCACGGCCAAGGGCGGCGTGATCATCGGCATCTGCGACGCGCTCAAGATCCCGGTCCGGTACGTGGGCGTGGGCGAGAAGGTGTCGGACCTCAAGGAGTTCGACGCGCACCAGTTCGTGATCGCGCTCTTCGAGGGGTAGCCGCTGCTATAGTCCTCGCGTGGCGAGCCGCGGCACCATCCTCGTCGTTGACGACGAACAGGCAAACCTGGACTCCCTCGACCGGATCTTCGCGCGCGAGGGCTACAGCATCCTCCTCGCCCGCAGCGGAGAGGAAGCGGTGGAGACCCTGCGCGCGCAGGCCGTCGACGTGGTGCTCACCGATCTGATGATGCCGTCCATGAGCGGGCAGGAGCTGCTGCGCGCCGTGCGCGCCGTAGCGCCCGACGCGGAAGTGGTCCTGATGACCGCGTACGGGACGGTGGAAGCGGCCGTCGCGGCGATGAAGGACGGCGCCTATGACTTCCTCACCAAGCCGCTCAAGCGGCACGCGGTGCTCAAGAGCGTGCAGCAGGCGATCGAGAAGCGGCGGCTGGTGCTGGAGAACAAGGAGCTCCGCGCCCGGCTGGCGGGAGCCGAGCAGCCCATCGTGGGCCAGAGCCCGTCGCTGCGGGCCACCCTGGACATCATCCGGCAGGCGGCGCCTTCCTCCGCCACCGTGCTGCTGCTGGGCGAGAGCGGCACCGGAAAGGAGCTGTTCGCGCGCGCGCTGCACGAGCATTCGCCGCGCGCGCAGGGGCCGTTCGTTCCCATCAACTGCGCGGCCATTCCCGAGACGATCCTGGAGAGCGAGCTGTTCGGGTACGAGCGGGGGGCCTTCACCGGCGCCGTGCAGAGGAAGGAAGGCCGGATCGAGCGCGCGCAGGGAGGCACGCTCTTCCTGGACGAGGTCGGAGAGCTGACGCCCGCCGTCCAGGTCAAGCTCCTCCGCTTCCTGCAGGAAGGCGAGATCGAGCGCCTGGGGGGCAGCGGGACGGTGAAGGTGGACTGCCGCGTGGTCGCGGCCACCAACCAGGCCCTCTCCGCGCGCGTGCGCGAGGGAAAATTCCGCGAGGACCTCTACTACCGCTTGAACGTGATCCAGGTGATCCTCCCCCCCTTGCGCGATCGGGTCGAGGACATTCCGTTGCTCGCCGAGCACTTCGTCGGCAGGTATGCGGCGAAGAACGGCAAGCCGATGGGTGGGCTCACCCGGGCCGCTTTCGCCGCGCTGGAGGCGTATCCCTGGCCGGGAAACGTCCGCGAGCTGGAGCACGCCATCGAGCGCGCGGTGGTCCTCTCCCGCGGGGCGGAGATCGACGCGGACGACCTGCCGGAATCGGTCCGCAGCGGAGGGGCCGCGCGCGCCGCCGGTCTCGGCGCGGGGCTCGAGGGACGCACGCTCGCGGTGCCGCTCGGCACCACCATGGAGGAGATCGAGCTGCGGGTCATCCGCGAGACGCTGCGCCAGACGAAGGGCGACAAGAACCTCGCCGCGCAGCTCCTCGGCATCGCGGCGCGGACCATCTACCGCAAGCTCGATCGCGAGAAGGACCAGGTCCCGGGCTGACAAAATGTCACCGGGCGCGCGACCCGCCTTGTCACCTTGTCGCTCGCCCGCCTTCCTCCCGTCCCGGCCCCCGGAATCCAACAAGGAATTCGCTGGCATGAGCCTTGCTGCTCCATTGTTGCATGGAGATGGTCCTCCAGCGCTACTCGTGGGCCGTCGATGCGATGGCCGTGGTGATCGGCGCCTATCTGGCGGCGCGCACGGTGAACACCATCGCCGCGGCCGCCATCGCGCCGAAGCCTGCGCTGGTGCAGCAGGCCAGCGCGACCCCACAGGCTTCGGGGCAACCCCAGCGCGTGGAGCTCGATGCCGACAAGGTCGCGAAGCTGTTCGACGTGCCGTTGCCGAAGCCACCCCAGCCCGGCGAGGAGAAGGCGCAGCCGGTGCGGGCGGGATGGAACCCGGTCCCGGTGCGATCGTCGCTGCACGGCTCGCTGGTGGGCACGGCCATCGCGGAGCCCCGCCAGTACTCCCTCTGCCAGATCATCAATCCGGACCTGAACGAGACGCAGGTCTACACCATCGGGGACAAGTACCAGGGCGCCCGCATCTACGGGATCGAGAAGGATCGAGTGCTGATCGACAACTCGGGCGTCAACGAATACATCGACAACAGCGCGTCCGCCCCGCCCAACCTGGGCGTGATGCCCCTGCCCCAGCCGGTCGGCGTGGCCCAGGGTGGCGGCGGCGAAGGCGTGAAGCAGCTGTCCGAGAACCAGTACGTGGTCGCGCGCAGTGAAATCAACAATGCGCTGACCAACCTCTCCGACCTCGCCACCAAAGCCCGTATCGTCCCCTCGTTCAAGAACGGCGTGGCGAACGGCTTCAAGCTCTTCTCCATCGTTCCGGATTCGCTCTACGCGAAGATCGGCGTGCAGAACGGCGACGTGATCCGGCGCATCAACGGTTACGAGATGAACAGCCCGGACAAGGCGCTGGAGATCTACCAGAAGTTGCGCGACGCCAGCCGGATCGAGATCGAGCTCGAGCGCCGCGGCGAGACCTTGCGCAAGTCCTACTCCATCGAATGACCCGGGAGAATTTCGTGCACCAGGTGCGCTGGGCTTCCCTGCTCCCGCTTCTGGCGGCGCTCGTCGCCGCGCAGCCGTCGCGCGCCCAGCAGCAGGCGCCGCAGCCGCCTCGCCGCCCTGGCCAGCTGCAACCGCCGCGGTCGCCCACCGCGAAGCCGGTTCCGCAGCCTCCCGCGGAACGTCAAGCGGAGCCACCCCCCTCGGGCCAGCCCGCGCCCGCGGCGACGCGCTCGACACAGCCGCCCGCCACCCCGCCGGTGGACAAGAAAGACATCCTCACCGGCGCGCGCACGGTGGTGATGTCGTTCGACAAGCGCGATCTCACCGAGGTGATCCAGTTCGTCAGCCAGTTCACCCAGCGCAACTTCATCCTCCCGGAGCGCGTGTCGGGGAAGATCACCATCCTCTCCAACTCGCCCATTCCCGCGGACGACGTCTGGAACGTCTTCGTCGCCGCGCTGGATGCGAACAACTGGGCCGTGTACCCGGTCGGCAAGTACTGGAAGCTGGTGGAGAAGAAGCAGTCCTCGCGCGCCAACATTCCCATCTTTCTCGAGAAGGGGCAGGAGCCGCCGCCCACCGAGCAGATGGTGACCAAGCTCTTCAAGCTCCGCTACGTCGAGGCGGACCAGATGCGCAACGTGCTCAACCAGTTCACGTCGCGCGACTCCGACTTCCAGATCTTCCCGCCGGACACGCTGGTGATCAGCGACCTCGGGCTCAACATGCGCCGGCTGGAGAAGCTGATCGAGCAGCTCGATCAGCCCGGCGGCTCCGAGGAGATCCACATCGTTCCGGTGCATTACGCGGGAGCGCAGGAGCTGGCGCAGAAGCTGACCGAGATCTTCCAGGCGCAGGCCCCGAGCCCCAGGGGCGGCGTGCCCCGGCAGCTGGGGGTGGCCGAGCCCATCGTGCAGCCCGGGCAGCCGCTCCCGATGCCCCAGCCCGGCCAGGCAGGTGTCGCGGCAGGCCCGGTGCAGATCGGAAAGATCATCCCCGAGGAGCGGACGAACAAGCTGATCGTGATCGCCGGCGCGCGTTCGTTCTCGCGCGTGATGGAGCTGATCCGCCAGCTCGACGTCCCCGCCGGCGAGGGCGGCGTGCACGTCTACTACCTGGAGAACGCCAAGGCGGAGGACGTGGCCTCCACGCTGCAAGCGCTGGCGCAGGGCGCCAGGCACACCCCGGGAGCCCCCACCGGCGGCGTGCGGCCTCCGGGCATGCCGGCCCCAGCCGCTGCCGCGGGCCCGGTCAGCGCGGATCTCTTCAGCGGGGAGGTGAAGATCACCGCCGACAAGAACACCAACTCGCTGGTGGTGATCGCCTCGCAGTCGGACTACCGCAATCTGTTGAAGGTGGTGCAGCGGCTCGACATCCGCCGGCGCCAGGTCTTCGTCGAGGCAGTGATCATGGAAGTCGACCTGGAAAGCGATCTCAACATCGGCGTCTCCATGCACGGCGGGACCATCATCAAGGACGTCAATTTCGGAGGGACGCGTGGAGACGCGCCGGTGGTGGTCGGGAGCGAGATGGGCGGACTCAACTCCCTGGGCGGCCTCGCTTCCCTGGGAAGCCTGGGCGGGTTCCTCGCCGGCTTGCAGGGGCCGCCCATCACCGTTCCGGGCCTGAACATCACGCTGCCTTCGTTCGCCATCCTGCTCAACGCGCTGCAGAGCTCGAGCGACGTGAACGTGATCAGCACCCCGCACGTGATCATGACCGACAACACGGAGGGCGAGATCACCGTGGGGCAGAACGTGCCCTTCCAGGCCGGGTACGCGCCCGGCGGGCTCGGGTCGCTGACGTCGGCCGCCACCACGGGCACCACCGGGGGCACGGCGGCTGGAGCGCTCACGGGCTCGCTGGTGGGCCTGGGCGGGATCGGATCGCTCTATGCGCCCATCCAGCGGCAGAACGTCGAGCTTCGGCTGCGGATCAAGCCGCAGATCAACGAGAGCGACTACGTGCGCCTCGACGTGGACGAGCAGACCGAGGAGATCGCCAGCAACGATCCGGTGCTCGGGCCCACCACGGCGAAGCGCTCCGCCAAGACGACGGTGGTGGCCAAGGACCAGGAGACGGTGGTGATCGGCGGCCTGATCCAGGAGCGCACCATCCGCGGGGTGAAGAAGGTGCCGGTGCTGGGATCGCTCCCCGTGCTCGGGTGGCTGTTCCGGAACGAGACCTCGAAGAAGACGAAGACCAACCTGCTCTTGTTCCTCACGCCCTACATCATTCGCGATCAGGCCGACTACCGGCGCATCTTCGAGCGCAAGATGGCCGAGCGCGCCGAGTTCGTGAAGCGCTTCTACGGCGAAGACATCATCTCCGAAGGCGCGATCGACTACGACCGCAAGCCGGGCCCGCTCTCGCGGGTGCGGCGGGGTACGCAGCAGGAGCTCAACCGCTACGAGAACGGCGGACCGGGCGGCGAAGACGAGCGTGTGATCCGCCCGGCCCAGCGTTATGCTCCGCCGCAGATGGACAAGGGCGATACGGCGAGGCCTGTGCCCTCGCCCGCTCCCCTACCCCTCGAGCCAGCGGAGGAGCCCGCGCCGGGCACGCAGCAGCCGGCGCAACCGGCGCCTCCCCCGCCCGAAGAATCCAAGCCCAATCCGGGAGAGTGACACTCATGGACCCGCGGTCGATCGCCATCCTCGATGCGCCCGCCCGCAAGGGCGCGGTGCGGAGCCTTGCGGGGCTGCCGATCGGCGAGATCCTGCTCGCGCACGCCGCCGTCACCCGCGAGAAGCTCGACGAGGCGCTTGCGGCGCAGGCGGAACGCGGCGGGCGGCTCGGCGAGGTGCTGGTGTCGCTCAAGGCCTGCTCCGAGGAGCAGGTGCTCAAGGCGCTCGCGGCCCAGCTCGAGCTTCCCTACCAGATGCGGGTGGGCACGGACGAGGTGTCGCAGGAGCTGGTGTCCAAGGTCCCGATCAACTTCGCCAAGCAGGCGCGCCTGCTGCCCTTGCGGATGGACGGCGACCACGTGGTGGCGGCCGTCGCCGACCCGCTGGACACGGGGGCCATGGACAGCTTGCGCCTGCTGCTCGGCGCCTCCGTCGCCCCGGTGCTGGTCCCCACCCAGTCGATCCTGGACTGCATCAACTCGGTCTACGACCGGGCGAAGAACGAGGCCGAGCAGCTGGTGGGCGACATGGAGGCCGGCGACCTCGACACCGTCGCGCACGAGCTGGAGGAGCCGCAGGACCTCCTCGACTCCAGCGACGAAGCGCCGATCATCCGCCTGGTCAACTCGCTCCTCTTCCGCGCCGCCAAGGAGCGGGCCAGCGACATCCACATCGAGCCGCAGGAGAAGGACATCTGCGTGCGGTTCCGGGTGGACGGCGTGCTGCAGGAGGTGATCCGCCCGCCCAAGCGCTTCCAGAACTCCATCATCTCGCGCGTGAAGATCATGGGCGGCCTCAACATCGCCGAGAAGCGGCTGCCGCAGGACGGCCGCATCCGGGTGAAGCTCGCCGGCCGCGACATCGACATCCGCCTCTCCACCACCCCCACCGTGTACGGCGAGCGCGTGGTGATGCGCCTCCTCGACAAGAACACCGTGCTGCTCGACCTGGTGGAGATCGGCATGGACAAGGCGCAGCTCCAGATCATGGAGTCGCTCATCCACAAGTCGCACGGGATCATCCTGGTCACCGGCCCCACCGGCTCCGGCAAGACCACCACGCTCTACGCGGCGCTGAGCAAGATCAACCGGCCCGATCTCAACATCATGACCATCGAGGACCCGGTCGAGTACCAGCTCAAGGGAATCTCGCAGACGGCGGTGAACCCCAAGATCGAGCTGACCTTCGCCAACGGGCTGCGCAGCTTCCTTCGCCAGGACCCGGACGTGATCATGGTCGGCGAGATCCGCGACCTGGAGACGGCGGAGATCGCCATCCAGGCGTCGCTCACCGGCCACCTGGTCTTCTCCACGGTGCACACCAACGACGCCGCCGGCGCGGTCACCCGCCTGGTGGACATGGGCGTGGAGCCGTTCCTGGTCGCTTCCTCGCTGATGGGCGTGCTGGCGCAGCGCCTGGTCCGCGTCCTCTGCAAGGATTGCCGGACGCCCTACCTCCCCACCCCGGAGGAGTTGAAGGAGATCGGGCTCACGCCCGATGAGGTGCGCGAAGCGAGCGGAGGGATGCTCTACAAGCCGGCCGGTTGCGAGCAGTGCAACCAGACCGGGTACCACGGCCGCTCCGGAATCTACGAGATGATGCTGATGGACGACGAAGTCCGCGCGCTCACCCTCAAGAACGTCGACAGCGGCACCATCAAGCGGACGGCGGTCAACAAGGGCATGCTCACGCTGATGGACGACGGCGCGCGCAAGGTCGTGCGCGGGATCACCAGCGTCGCCGAGGTCCTCAGCGTCACGCAGGAAGACGTCGCCTGATGCCGGTGTTCGAGTACACGGGCCTCACCGAGGCCGGCAAGAACGTGCGCGGCATCCGCGATGCGGAGAGCAGCAAGGTCCTGCGCCAGATCCTGCGCAAGGACGGCGTGTATCTCACCGACGCGCGAGCAGCGGAGGCCGGCGCCGTGGCCGGCGAGGAGAAGACCGGGCTCGGGCGCGAGGTGGACGTCGGCGCGATGCTGGGCTTCAGCGGGGTCTCCTCCCAGGACCTGGCCATCGCCACCCGGCAGCTGGCGACCTTGATTGCGGCGGGGATCCCGCTGGTCGAGGCGCTCACCGCGCTGGTCGACCAGGTCGAGCAGCCTCGGCTGAAGCGAATCATGGGCGCCGTGAAGCAGAAGGTGAACGAGGGCTCGTCCCTGGCCGACGCGCTGGGCGAGCACCCCAAGGTCTTCTCCGCCCTCTACGTCAACATGATCCGCGCCGGCGAAAGCTCCGGCGCGCTCGACGTGGTCCTGGTGCGCCTCGCCGACCTGACCGAGTCCCAGGCGCAGCTGCGGAACAAGATCATCGGCGCGATGCTCTATCCGGCCATCATGGTGGTGGTCGGGATCGCCATCGTCGGCATCCTGTTCGTGGTGGTGATCCCGAAGGTCACCAAGATCTTCGAGGACATGAACGTGGCGCTTCCCTGGACCACGCGCATCCTCATCGCCGTCTCCTCGTTCGCGCGCGACTACTGGTACCTGGTGCTGGCCCTCCTGCCGGCGGCGGTGTTCGGCATCCGCCGCTGGATGAAGACGCCTCGCGGCCGCGCCTGGTGGGACCGTACCCAGCTCCGGGCCCCGGTGTTCGGCGAGCTGGTGCGGATGCTCGCCCTTTCCCGCTTCGCCAAGACGCTGGCCACGCTGTTGGCCAGCGGCGTGCCGCTGCTCACGGCGATGGACATCGTCAAGAACATCGTCAGCAACACGCTGCTGGCGGACGTGATCGAGAAGGCGCGCGACTCCATCCGCGAGGGCGAGTCGATCGCCGCGCCGCTGAAGAGGTCGGGCCAGTTCCCGCCGCTCGTCTACCACATGATCGCCATCGGCGAGCGGAGCGGACAGCTCGAGGAGATGCTGCAGAACGTGGCCAAGAGCTACGAGGCGCAGGTGGAGATGCGCATCGGCGCGCTCACCTCGCTGCTCGAGCCGGTGATGATCGTCGCGATGGGCGGCGGGGTCGCCTTCATCGTGTTCTCGATCCTGATGCCGATCATGCAGCTGAACACCTTCATCCCCCAGTAGAGGATTCGCACATGTTTGCAAAACATCTGAGAAAGGCCGGCAAGGCCGCCGCGCGCGGCATGACGCTGATCGAGATCATGGTGGTGCTGGTGATCCTCGGCCTGATCGCCGGCGCCATCGGCTTCAACGTCTTCCAGCGCCTCAAGGAGGCGCAGATCCGCACCGCACGGCTGGACCTGGCGGCGATTTCGAACGCCGTGGACCTCTACCACGTGGAGACCGGGCAGTGGCCGGACGGAGCCCAGCAGCTGGTGCCCAAGTATCTCAAGGAGATGCACAAGGATCCCTGGGGCATCGACTACGCATACGTCCGGAGCGGAGACGGCTTCGACGTCTATTCCTACGGGCCGGACAAGGCGCAGGGCGGCGGCGACGACATCACCGTCCACGGCGGCGAGGGCGGCGGGCCTTCCACGGCGGGGAAGTAGCGGTCCGGATGCGGGAGCGGCGCGACAGCGGCATGACGCTGATCGAAATCGGAGTCGCCCTGGCGGTGGCGGCCCTGATGCTCGCCGTCGCCGTCCCCGCCTTGTCCGCGGTCACGCGCGCGCAGCTCCGGCAGAAGAGCGGGCAGCTCGC
>Ga0137403_10010686_pt1 | contig 10157 bp, 8 predicted proteins | sample CZOMad2_1_16fung_FD_122057 | JGI IMG/M metagenome (GOLD analysis project Ga0137403, IMG submission 122057) | Vadose zone soil fungal communities from Angelo Coast Range Reserve, California, USA - CZOMad2_1_16fungal (Hybrid Assembly) | ecosystem: Environmental > Terrestrial > Soil > Vadose zone... | reverse complement strand
AAATGACAGACGATTATATGACGGGGCCCTTGTGTGGGTCGGACACTCTTGTCCGACAACTGACAGCACCGGAGAACCCGCTGCGGCATTGCCAGCGCAGACAGTTGTCGGACAGGAGTGTCCGACCCACAGGCCCCCTTCCACATTTCCCGCTCTGCGACTAGGATATGGAAATCGATTTTGCAGTTCAGCCGTCTGCAACGGAGGGGGAAATGATTCGCCTGAAGGTCAACGGTCAAGAAAAAACATTTGACGGCGATCCGGACATGCCGCTGCTGTGGTATTTGCGCGACGTGGCCGGGCTCACTGGAACGAAGTTCGGCTGTGGGATGTCGCTCTGCGGCGCTTGCACTGTGCACCAGAACGGCGAGGCCATCCGCTCTTGCAGTACGGCCATGAAAGATGTTGGCGGCGCCGACATCACGACCATCGAAGGCATTGCGCCCATGCATCCCGTGCAGAAAGCCTGGATGGAAATCAAAGTCCCGCAGTGCGGATACTGCCAGACTGGACAGATCATGCAAGCCATCGCAATGCTCAAGGTCAACAAGAATCCCACCGACCAGGACATCGATACCGTGATGTCCGGCAATCTCTGCCGTTGCGGCACCTATTCACGGATTCGGGCAGCCATCCATCAGGCTGCGAAGGAGAGCGCATGAGCACTATCGAGAACGTCAGCCGTCGCCGATTTGTTACGGGAGCGCTCGCGGGCGGAGTCTTGATTTTGGGTGCACGCTATGCTCCTCGATTGTTGCGGAGTACAAAAGGTGAGGCCGCTCCGTCCGCCGCGCTCGAACCTGGCCTCTGGATGGCAATCTCATCCGATGGCACGGTGACCATCGTCGCCCACCGATCCGAGATGGGCTGCGGAAGCCGCACTGCCCTGCCGCTGGTTGTCGCGGACGAACTCGACGCCGACTGGTCCAGGGTCAAGATTGATCAGGCGATCGGCGACCCGAAGTACGGCGACCAGGATACCGACGGATCGCATTCGGTCCGCAGTTCCTTCGACCTGATGCGCCAGGTAGGCGGAGCCGGACGCGCCATGCTGATCACCGCCGCGGCCGCGCAATGGAATGTTTCCGCCAAAGACTGCACGACCGAGCCGCACTTTGTGGTACATCGAGGCAGCGGCCGTAAACTTGGCTACGGCGAGCTGGCCGCCGCGGCGGCGAAGCTGCCGGTTCCGAAAATAGAAGATCTCAAGCTCAAGTCGCGCTCGGAATGGCGCTACATCGGAAAGGAAAGCAATTCCCTCTTCGATCTCCCCGACATGGTCACTGGCAAGGCCATTTTCGGCATGGATGCCACTATGCCCGGCATGGTCTTCGCCTCGATCGAGCATCCGCCCGTCCTCGGCCAGAAGATTAAGTCCTACGATGACAAGGCTGCTCTGAAGGTCCCGGGAGTGAAGCAGACTCTTACAATCGACACCGTCAAGCCACCGCACGTGTTTCAGCCGTTGGGCGGAGTTGCCGTAATTGCCGACAATACCTGGGCCGCATTCAAGGGACGAAAGAGTCTGAAGATCGAATGGGACAGCAGTCCGCACTCGACATACAACTCGGCAGCTTACCGCAAGACGCTCGAAGCGACCTCGCAAAAGCCTGGCAAGGTAGTTCGCAACATCGGCGACGTGGATGCGGCCTTCGCGAAAGGCGGCAAGATCATCGAAGCGGAGTACTATGCGCCCCACCTGGCGCACGCTTCCATGGAACCGCCGGTAGCGGTTGCCGAGTATCGGGACGGGAAAGTGCTAGCATGGGCGCCCACACAAAATCCGCAGGCGGTGCAGGACACGGTTGCGACCGCTCTCGGCATCAAGAAGGAAGACGTGACGTGCCACGTTACACTCCTGGGCGGCGGCTTTGGACGGAAGTCAAAGCCAGATCAGGTCGCTGAAGCGGCCGTTCTCTCCAAAAAACTCGGCAAGCCGGTAAAAGTCGTATGGACTCGCGAGGACGACATTCGCTTCGACTTCTTTCACTCTGTCGCTGCGATGTACATGAAAGCTGCGGTCGGATCCGACGGCAAGCCGACAGCATGGCTCCAGCGCAGCGTGTTCCCTCCGATCGGTTCAACGTTCGACGCAGCTACAACCTATGGCGACGACGAAATGGGTCTCGGATGGAACAATCTGCCCTTCGACATTCCCAACCACCGCGCAGAAAACGGACCGGCTGACTATCACGTACGGATTGGCTGGTTGCGCAGCGTCGCCAACATCTATCACGCGTTCGCGATTCAATCGTTTGCCGACGAGCTGGCAAAATCGGCCAACAAGGACTCGGTTGAGTATTTACTTGGCCTGATCGGCCCGCCTCGGATTGTGAATCTCGAACACAAAGCGGAAGACGCCGAAGAGGCAAAGCTGTTCCCGTTAGACACCGCTCGCCTGCGGCGAGTGGTGGAAATTGTCGCGGACAAATCCGGCTGGGGCAAACGAACAATCGGCAAAGGACGCGGTTTGGGCATCGCCGCCCATCGCAGCTTCCTGACCTACGTCGCTACGGTGGTGGAAGTCGAAGTCGATAACAAGGGCCAGGTTCACATTCCGGGAGTGTGGACGGCGGTAGACGCAGGAACGGTAGTAAGCCCTGATAATGTTCGTAACCAGTTCGAGGGCGCGGCGGTGTTCGGAACGAGCCTCGCCCTGTTTGGCGAGATCACCGCGACGAACGGTGTGATCGACCAAAGCAACTTCAACAACTATCCAATCACCCGCATGAACCGGGCACCGCGGCAGATCAGCGTGCACGTGGTCGAGAGCGATGCCCCACCGGCAGGCGTCGGAGAACCCGGCGTGCCGCCGTTCGCGCCCGCATTGTACAACGCGGTCTTCGCCGCGACCGGGAAGCGCGCGCGCGAATTGCCGTTGTCGAAGACCAAGCTGGTGTGAAGCAGTGGCTAGCATTTGGGACTTAGCACTTAGTACTTGCTTTCGGCAGTTGGGTTGGGGGACGAGACTACCAAGGCTATTCGTGTAAAGGACGGCAAAGACACGAAGAGACTACCCCCGCCGAATGCAGCCCCGGAGGGGCGGCCCAGCTTAGCCCAGCGCTTCAGCGCTGGGTAGCGAGCAACATGACCTACGAGTCCCGGAGGGACGGCCGAGTCCGCTTAACCGCCCTGCGCGCAGGAGCGCCGATTGCTATCAAAAACTTTCTTATTCGCCGTCCTGTTGTTTTCGATTTGCGTCTCCGGCCAAGAAATCACCGTCGCCGCCGCTGCCGACCTAAGCACGGCTCTGCCTGAAATCGTCTCGGCTTATACAAAGCAGACCGGGCAAACCGTCAAGCTGACATTCGGCTCCTCCGGCAACCTGACGAATCAGATCCAAAACGGCGCCCCATTCGATGTATTTTTCTCCGCCGACGAGAGCTATCCCGCGCAACTCATCGAAAAAGGCCTCGCTCAAAAAGATTCGCTCTACCGCTACGCCGTTGGGCGACTGGTGCTCTGGGTACCGAATGAACTCCCGCTCGACTTGCAGAAGCTTGGCATGCGGGCACTGCTCGACCCTTCGATCAAGAAGATTTCGATAGCGAATCCATTACATGCTCCCTACGGACGCGCCGCTGAGGCTGCCCTCAAGCATTTGGGCGTCTACGATCAGATCGCGCCCAAGCTAGTTCTCGGCGAAAACATTTCACAGGCCGCCCAGTTCGTCGAATCTGGCAACGCCCAAGCCGGGTTGATTGCGTTGTCGCACGCGCTCTCGCCCGCGCTGAAAGGCAAAGGCCACTATTGGACCGTGCCCTTGGACGCCTATCCCACTCTGAACCAGGCGGCAGTCGTTCTCTCGAAATCTAAAAATCCAGAAGCCGCCCGCAAGTTCCTCGACTTTGTTCGCGGCCCTGACGGCGCTTCCCTCCTGAAAAACTACGGCTTCAGCCTCCCAACGGAGACGTACTGATATGAACGGGCAGGCCTTCTGGCTCACCGTGCGCTTGGCAGTCGTCGTCTCGGCATTGCTGATTGCGATTGGCATACCCATCGCCCATTGGCTCACCTATTCGCGCTGGCGCTGGAAATTTCTAGTGGAAGCGGTGATCGCGTTGCCGATCGTGTTGCCACCGACCGTGCTCGGATTCTATGTCTTGATGGCTCTCGGCTCGCGCAGCCCGCTCGGCCGCTGGTGGGAATCGATCACCGGGCACACGCTGGCTTTTACCTTCGAGGGCCTGATGATCGGCAGTGTGTTATACAGTCTGCCCTTCGCGGTGCAACCTTTCGCAGCTTCGTTCGCGGCCGTGGACTCGAAGTTGCTGCGCGCCTCGGCTTCGTTGGGACAATCGCCGATGCAAACGTTTCGACGCGTGGTGCTGCCTCTCTCAAAAGCCGGACTGGTCACGGGATTTGCTCTCAGCTTCGCACACACACTCGGCGAGTTCGGAGTCGTCCTGATGGTAGGCGGCAACATTCCAGGCGTGACGCGTACCATCTCGATCGACATCTACGACCAGGTGCAGGCGGGCAATTACGCTGCCGCCAATCACACGGCGCTCGTGCTGCTGATTGTTTCCTTTGTTGTGCTGTCCCTTGTGTATGGAATGAACCGGCGGGCGTGGACGGTGGGGCCATGGAAGTGAAAGGCGTACCGGCTGCCGAGGCTGCACCATCACAGGCGCAAAATTCCGATCTCGAAGTCCGCATCTGCAAGCGCTTTCCCAATCCCAAGGAATCCTTCGATCTCAACGTCGATTTCCGCGTGAGCGCAGGATTCACCATCCTGTTCGGAGCCTCGGGCGCCGGTAAAACCACTGTGCTCGATTGCATCGCTGGTCTGAGCCGTCCTGATAAAGGGCGGGTTGCAGTCGGCGAAGATCTCTTTGACTCGGAAAAGCAACACGACGTTCCCGCATGGAAGCGCCGGATCGGCTACGTCATCCAGGATCTCGCGCTCTTCCCTCACATGACCGCCGAAGAGAACGTTGCTTTCGGGCTGCACGCACTCGGCGCGGCAGAACGGCAAAGACGTAGCCGCGAGATCCTACGCACATTTCGCATCGAACACCTGCGCGACCAGAAACCCGCACAAATTTCGGGAGGCGAACGCCAGCGCGTGGCTCTAGCACGTACGCTCGTCACCGAACCGCGCGCTCTCCTGCTCGATGAGCCGCTGGCGGCGCTCGATCGACCCACTAAGGCGCATCTCCTCGACGACCTCCGCCAATGGAACGAGTCGCACCGCGTTCCGATTCTCTATGTCACACATAGTAGCGAAGAAGTCTTTGCGTTGGGCGAACAGGTCATCGTCTTAGCTGCGGGACGGATCGTAGCGCAGGGACGTCCACACGAAGTCATGAGCGCCCCGCGCTTGGAGACGGTGGCGCAATTGCTGGGATTCGAAAACATCTTCGACGCAACTGTTACGTCGCTTCACGCAGAACGCGGCACCCTGACCTGCCGACTGGGAGCGGGACCCGTGGAACTGGAAACGCCGCTGGTGCGCGGGGATATTGGATCGAAACTGCGGGTCGGGATTCGCGCCGGCGACCTCCTTCTCGCCAGCGAGAGTCCGCGCGGATTGAGTGCGCGCAACGTCTTACCCGGAAGCATCCTGCGGATCGAGCAGAGAGACGTCATCATCTCCGCCACTGTCGATTGCAGTGGCACGAAGTTTGAAGTACATCTGACGCTGGCCGCGCGCGAAGCCTTGCAGCTTGCGCCCGGGAGGAGCGTCTGGGTGGTAGTGAAGACACACTCTTGCCATCTAATGTCTGGATAGGTGAGAACGGAAACGGGTCGCGCCGCCCGCAAAAGTGGCGGCGGGACGCCGCCACGACAGCCGGCAAGATGCCGGCGCTACACCCGTTCAGGCAGTCGCGGGACCAGCGCTTCTGCAGTTACTTCCCCGTCCGCAACTCAGCGTTCTCTTCCCTCTCGAACGCGATTACCGCAACCCATTGCCCATCGCTCCTCTTTTGAAACACGACCCGCCCGCCGATGCGCTGCGCAATTTCTTCCGGCGGCAGGTCGCGGTGGTAGCCGAAATATTTCTCTTTGAGCGACTGCCACAATGCCCAGTCCTCAAGTAGGGGATGCGCTGGCTGATACTTGGTCGAGAACGCCAGCACGACGTCGAACTGATTGGTCGCCCTAGCGGCAAGGGCAATCTGGCCCGGCGTGAAGTCCTCGATCCGCAACACTGGAAACGGACGCGACACGTAGCCCAGCCACGGTCGCGAGAGTTCGTCCGAGGCCGGCCACGCCGTCAGGACGCGCGCCCGCGGATACCGCAAAGCCAGAAACCGGCTGGCCTCCCCGTGCATCACGATGTAGTCGCGGTAGGCGAGGTTATCTTCGATCGAGAACCCGTACGGCGGGTTGGTGAAGAGTCCCGCCACGAATGCTATCGCCGCCAGCACCACCACCAGCCGCCAATAACGCACCCGCCGCCAGACAGTCGAAACCATTACTAGCATCACCAGCGGAACAACCGGTAGCATGTAGCGGGCCAGCACGGCGCCTCCGACCGCCGACATGAATCCCAAATAGGCGACCAGCACGGCCAGAAACGCCATCTGCATCCAGATCGGTATGCGCGGTCGAGCATCTCCATTGGCCGTCAAAGGTGGCCGCCGCATCGCCAGCAGACCTCCAATCGTAAGCAGGTACAACCTTAAGTATCCCAATAGCTGCCAAATCCGCAGGCCTAGCGCCAAGGGAATGCGCAACGGATCGAGAGTCGCTGTCACGTTGTAACGAAGAAACTCAGGATTTCCAAACAGGAAGCCCGTCTTCACATAGTGATTGCCGTACCAGCAAGCCAGCGGAAGCAGGGGCACGAGCAGGATGAACGAACGCGAGCGACGTCCAGCGGGCGGAGTCAACTCATTCCAGCGCGCGGGCAGCCACGGTGCGAACAACTCCCACCCAAAGAGTGCCAGCGGAGCGATGATTGCAGTCTCTTTTGCAAGCGCACCCAGGGAAAACCACAACGCTGGCTTCCACCTATGATCTTCGAAATAAGCAAGCAGTCCCCAGAATGTGAATCCCGCCGCAGCCAGGTCCAGGTGCGCTAGAGAACTCTGCGTGAAGAAGACCGGATACAACGCGACCAATACAGTCGTGGCCCACGCCACCGGAAGGTTCGCAGCGAAACGCGCCAACCGGAAGAGTCCGAGCAGAGAAAAGGCGGCCACGAGAAGCATCGCCGTCCGAGTAACTAATGGGGAATATCCAGCGATACGCCAAGCCAGCGCCAGCCAGGCCAACACCAGGGGAGGATGCGCATTCGAAGGAGTCGAATGTGGAATGACCGCGCCGGTCAGATACAAATCACGCGCAGCTGGGATGTAGTAGCCCGCCTCGTCCCAAAAATACGGGAGACGAAGCAGCGGCGCATGCAACAGCATGATCACCACAAAGATCGCCGCAAAAAGAAGTAAGTCTTGCGTCCAAGGTGAGACAGTCGGCTGCGGGCGTTCTGCGCCGGAAGGAGCCGCCCGCATCAGTGCACGGGTCCGCCCGGCTGGCGCGGATCGAGTTGAATCGGGCCGAACGCGGACTCGTAGTTGGCGACGTTCTGTTGCAAGAGCGCCATCAGCGCTTTGGCCTGCTGCGGGCTTAGATAAACTCCCTGAAAATTGCGCAATTCCACTTGCGTCTCCGAACTCTGCTGCATAGTTCCGAAGACGAGGAAAAAATCCCAGACGTTGACACGGATCTGCACGCTGTTCGCGTAGGCCTCGCGATAGTCGGCCGTCTGGGCAAACTTGATATTCGGTTGTGGCGGCGTATTCATAGATGGCAGTGTACCGTCTGAGCGAGTCGTCGGCAAAGCATCTGGGCGTGCCTTTGGCAGACACTGTCGCAATACTGATACTCTTGGAAATCTCCCAGGAGGATGGCACGTGACGGACTCTCCCGAATTTGTAGCTCTCAAGCAACGCATGAAATCCACCTGGATGGCCGGCGACTTTGGCCAGATCGCGCGCATCAACGAGCGCTCAGCGGAAGAATTCGTCGGTCGCCTCGGTCTGCATCCGGGCGTTCGTGCGCTGGACGTTGCCTGTGGAACCGGCAACCAGTCTGTGCCCGCCGCCCGCACCGGAGCGGAAGTTGTCGGCCTCGACATTGCTCCCAACCTGCTGGAACAAGCGAAGGAACGCGCCCGCAAAGAAAATCTGAAGATAAGTTTCGTCGAAGGCGATGCCGAACAACTACCTTACGACAACGGCCACTTTGATGTCGTGCTCTCCATGTTCGGAGCAATGTTCGCGCCTCGTCCGGAACGCGTTGCTTCCGAGTTACTTCGAGTGTGCCGTGCCGGCGGACTGGTCGCGATGGGCAACTGGACCCCGGGAGGATTTGTCGGTCAGTCGTTCGTCATCACTAGCCGCTACGTTCCCCTTCCACCGGGCGTGGTGCCCCCTGTTCTTTGGGGACAGGAATCCGTGGTCACGGAGCGCTTCGGAAACCGTGCTCAGCTGCAGATGGCTCGTCGGACGATGGAATTTGATTTTCCGTACGGGCCCGAGAAGGTTGTGGACCTCTTCAGAACCTACTTCGGACCCACCAAAATGGCCTTCGAACGCCTCGACGACGCCAAACAACAGGCGCTGTACGACGATCTTCTCCGCCATTGGACCGAGCACAATGAAGCGAGCGATGGCCGCACGGTTGTGCACGGGGAATACCTCGAGGTACACGCCAGGCCGAATTGATCGAGCCTACGGCAGCAACTCGTAGCTCACAAACGCGAACTTCTTCGAATCCGGCGACCACGAGTTGACATTAATTGAGCCCTGGCCTCCGAAGAACTGGATGAGAACCGGCATGCCGTCGTCATCATCGTTTTTCGGCAGCTGGGCAGTCGTGCTACTCGCCGGCAATGGGATCATGCGAAGCTGTACCGCCGTTTTAAAATCGTGCGTCTTTGTTCCCGCCGGGAACGTTAGAAACACCAGACGATTGCCATCGGGCGATGGATGCGGGAACCAGTCTTCCCCGGCATCTCCGGTCACACGCTCCGCCTTGGCGTCGTTAGCGCCGGCGCCTTCAGCGGGGAATCGCCAGATGTCCCATCCGCCCGAGCGATCGGTGTTGATGTAGATCCATTTTCCGTCCGGCGAATAGTCGGGGCCGTCGTCAAAGCCCGTGCTCGAAGTGAGACGTTCTTCTTTACCGCCGCTCGCCGAAACGCGGTAGATGTCGAAATTTCCGTCACGCTCTCCGACAAACGCCAGCCATCGGCCGTCGGGCGACCAGCCGTGGAAGTAACTCGGAATATTCGCCGTGACCATTTGCGGGCTGGTGCCGTCCGCTTTGGATACATACACTTGCGATCCCTTCGCGGGAGCATGCTGCGCCGAGAATGCCAGCCGCTTGCCATCAGGGGATAGGGCCTTGTCGTTGTTGCAGTCATATGCGTTGTCGAGCGCGAGCTTCTCGGGTTGCGCTTGGCCGTTCGAGTCCAACACGAAGCGGTGGATCAGTCCGCCCGAATTCGCGATTAGATATTTGCCATCCGGAGACCAGTCGGGCGCTTCCCACAATTTATCCGCCGAGTAAACGACTTGCACACTTTTGCTCTCGAGATCGTAGATCGAGATTTTGCTGCGGACGTTTTCCGGATTGGGATCAGGCTTCGTCGCCGGCAGTTCCTCAATGCTGACGTTCGAAAACATGGCCGTCTCAAGCACCTGTGCATCGTGCGAACAAACGCCGATCCCGACATACACCGGACCGTCAAGAACGACCGTTGCGGGAACGGACTCCTCGAGCGGCTGTCCGGGCTTTCCCACCGACATCAGGAACTGGGCTCCGCGCCGCTCAAGACGAATACGAATCGGCGCGTTCACGCTCGACCGCACCTCGGAAGTTTCCGCTCCCGGGATGGGACGGAACTGGAGCGCGGTCAGGTCGTCTCCGTGGAGGGCGACATCGGCGTAGGCCGCGTTCGCGTCTAGACTTTGACGCACCGCCAGCACGGCTTTGCGATGACCTTCGACACCTTTGCCGATGAACCGAACGTCAGCGGTGATCGCGAAGTTCCCCGCAGCGCGCTTCCAGACGAAGTGAAACGCGTCCACCTGTCCCCACACGTTGGCACCGCCCCCCGCGATGCGATATTCGCCGGTGGCAGAGTCATAGGAAGTAGAGCCTTTTCGCGGGGGGCGGTGCCAACGTGTGGGGACAGGTGGACG
>Ga0137403_10010685_pt1 | contig 10158 bp, 15 predicted proteins | sample CZOMad2_1_16fung_FD_122057 | JGI IMG/M metagenome (GOLD analysis project Ga0137403, IMG submission 122057) | Vadose zone soil fungal communities from Angelo Coast Range Reserve, California, USA - CZOMad2_1_16fungal (Hybrid Assembly) | ecosystem: Environmental > Terrestrial > Soil > Vadose zone... | reverse complement strand
ATTATTTCACGCCCAAATCCGGCTATTTTCAAACCAGGATGCCGATGCACAGCCTCGGCCATCAGGTCGGCACGTGCAAATTCGGGGAAGACCCCAGGACTTCCGTACTCGACCTCAACTGCCGAGCGCATGACGTGGACAATCTCTACGTCGTGGATGGCAGCTTCTTTGTATCGAGCGGTGCGGTGAATCCGACGCTCACGATCATTGCCAATGCCCTGCGCGTGGGCGATCATCTGCTCGAAAGATTGAATGTAGCCGCCGACGTGAGGAGGCGGACTGCGCAAAATGAAGACCTCCGCCTCGTTACCTCGGCGGCTACATCTGAAATAGCCGCCATCGCATAGCCGTATGAACCCAAACTTACTCCAAGACAAAGTCACGATCGTTACCGGCGCAGTCGGGAATCTCGGAACAGCGACGGCGCGCCTTTTTCAACAGGCCGGCGCAAAGACGGTGTTGGTGGACCGTTCACAGGATCGCGTTCGCGAAGCGTTCAAGGACATCGCCGACTCGCCCGACCATTTGCTCGCGGGGGGGATTGACCTCTCGGATGCCGCATCGCTCGGCAAACTCATCGAGCAAACGCTCGGCAGATTCGGCCGTGTGGATGCCCTTGTGAACACCGTGGGCGGTTATCGAGGCGGCAAGCCGGTGCATGAAGCTGATCTCGCGGATTGGGACTTTCTTTTCAACGTCAACGTTCGGACGACGCTGCTTTGCTGCCGCGCAGTCATTCCGCAAATGTTGAAACAGCAACGCGGGAAAATCATCAACGTTGCCAGCCGAGACGGTTTGTCGGGCAGCGCCGGATACGCCGCTTACAGCGCATCGAAAAGCGCGGTGCTGCGATTGACGGAAGCGCTTGCCAACGAACTGAAGGCGTCGAACATCAACGTGAATTGCATTATGCCGAGCACCATTGACACACCGCAAAATCGGGCTGCTGCTCCCAAGGGCGATTTCAGCAAGTGGGTGGAGCCAACGGCGATAGCGGACGTGATTGCGTTCCTGGCCTCAGAAGCATCGCGCGCGATCAACGGTGCAGCGTTACCCGTTTTCGGCAAAGGTTGATCCGTAAAGCCGCGGCATTAGAGCATTGTTGAAGATTGCGATCAGAGTGCATCCGCCGCGAGCTTCATGAAGAACACCTCCGTAATCCTCTGAGCTCCCAATCTCTGGTAAAACTTAGTGGCCAGGTCATTCGCATGATAAACGGACCAGATTATCTCCTGTGAGCCCGCTTGGCGGGCGATTCCTGCCGCCGCCATCATAAGAGTTCTGCCAACGCCTTGCTTCCTGGCGTTGGGATCCACATATAGATCCACAACGTGCAAATTGCTAAACGCTCCGTCCGAGTCGTAACCAAAATGGTAGAGCAAGTAGCCAATGACCTTGCCATCTTGTTCCGCCACCAAGCCCTTAAAAGCAGGCCGTAAACCAAACCCGTCTCGCAGATACGCGTCAGTGGTCAACTTAAAGTCGGTCTGGTCACCAAGAGCGCGGAGATAACTGGCAAATTGTTTCGCCAGGCTGCCGACTGCAGGCGCATCGGTCGCCAAAGCTGATCGAATCGTCAATCCCATAGCGACCTTCACTTTGTTGGAGGGTAATCAAGGACGGCACAACTGCCCTTCGGCTGCATGCTTCCGACGGCCAGGTCATCAAAAGTGTTAAACATATCTCGTTGCTCGTTGACCAAATTTGTCGTCAATCTGCGTCGGGATCACCGAGCGAATCCTTACAGACGTTTCAATTTTTAGTTGCGCATCGGCGCTGGCATTTATCGCCGGAGCTAAGCTGGCAATGCGTCCGCTAGGACCTTGTAAGGATTAGCCCGTTGCGCCGACCAATCAGCGCATGACTTGCAAGGTTACAGCATTGGTTTGTCCGACTTGGCAATTCGTCGGCGGAGGGTCTGAACCATGAACCATCCGATGGAATATCTACATCACACCAGCTTCGGCATTGGGGTCCTGGGCGTGCTGGTGATCGTTTTTGGCGTCGCCTGCGGCCTGGCGAGATTTGCTCGCGCGGAGTTTCGGGCGGCGCGCGGCGCGGATGTGGGAGATGACCGCAAACGCCTCCGGCATGAGCTCGGTTATTACCTTTTGCTGGGTTTGGAGTTTCTGATCGCAGCGGACATCATTGATACGCTGATGAAACCCAGCGTGCAAGACTTGATCGTGCTTGGCGCGATTGTCTTAATCCGCACCGTAATCAGCTGCTCACTCAATGCGGAATTGAAATCGGAACATCAAACGAGAGCCACCCCGCCATGATCGCCGCTGTATTTTTGATTTTGCTTGGAGCATATCTTGCCTGCGGGTTGGTGTTCGCCATCCCATTCGCTTTGGTTGGCGTGAAGAAGATTGACCCGCACGCTGCGCACGGGAGTTGGGGATTTAGGCTGCTCGTCATCCCTGGCACGATGGCATTTTGGCCGGTGCTGCTGCGACGTTGGGCCACTGGGGTGCAAGAACCGCCCGAAGAGTGCAACGCGCATCGTCGCGCTGCACGGAAAGGAGTCGCACCTTGATTCGCCCGTTGCGCCAACGGCATCGCCTCATGTTCCTCGTGCTTGGCATTTTTCTGCCGATCGCGTTTGCCGGTGGCATTGCGGCGCGGAAATCTGTGCCGGGCATGACTTCATTGCCAAGGGAATTGGTCGCATCGCCGGGAGAATTCGCAGTCACCGAGTGGGAACGAGCTGACCTTTTTACGAACAGGCCGATTCAGGTTCGGCTGGTTCGCGAGCGGGTTGGCGCGGGTCGCTTCGCGGTGAAGTTTTCCACGGTTCAAGATTTCGTGAAGCCGGATTTGATTGTCTATTGGGTCGCGCGGAGTCCAAACATCACCAATACCCTGCCGGACAACGCGCAGTTGCTGGGCACCTTTGACCCGGCCAACCCCTTACCGCTTCCACAAGAAGCTGGCTCGGAGAGCGGCATGTTCGTGCTCTACAGCCTGGCCGACCAGGTAATCATCGAAACCTCAAAAAGCCTTAGGATACCGTGAAGATATTTGGAATTTGGAGCATGGGATCTCTTTGGGATTTGGAATCTGGATTTTGGAGTTTTTAGCATGAGTGTCGAATACGTCTCAGTTCAATGGAATCGCCAGAAGAAATTCTACGACGCCGTGTTGATCGGCGGCGTGGCGGCGTATCTCGCGATCTTCGGTGTGCTGACCAAGATGCTATTCCCGCACGTCACTGACGAAATCATGCTCATGCGCGCGTTTGGAACGGCGGCATTTCTTTTGTTGCACATTATTCTGTGCATCGGGCCGCTGTGCCGACTGAATCCGACATTTCTACCGCTTCTCTACAACCGCCGCCACGCCGGGGTAACGATGTTCACGCTTGGCCTGGTCCACGCCATCTTGGTCGTCATTACTTATCACGCAGGCGGCGACACTAATCCCATCTTGAGCATCTTCAAAGGCAGTCTGCTCAACAGTTCGGTCTCCGGCGTGCCATTTCAGCCGTTTGGATTCTTCGCGCTCATCATTTTGTTCCTGATGGCCGCTACCAGCCACGACTTCTGGCTCGCGAACCTGAGCGCGCCTGTTTGGAAATCGCTGCACATGATGGTGTATGTCGCTTATGCGCTGCTCGTGCTGCATGTCACTTTTGGCGTCCTGCAAGGCGAGGGCAGCCCGCTTTACGTCGTCGCGACGTCGCTCGGCCTGATCACGGTTCTGGGACTGCACGTCACGGCGGCGAAGAGGGAGGAACCGTTGGACCGTGCCTGTGACGCCGCTCGTAGCCGCCGACGTGAGGAGGCGGATGTGCTCGATCAGCAAAATCCGCCTCCTCACGTCGGCGGCTACGTACAAGAAGGATTCATCGACGCCTGCGCTGTCGCCGACATTCCCGAAAACCGCGCGCGCATCGTCTGCCTCTCCGGCGAGCGCGTGGCGATTTTCAAATACGATGGAAAAATCTCCGCCGTCTCGAACGTCTGCCAACACCAGAACGGACCGCTCGGCGAAGGCAAGATTGTTTTCGGCTGCATCACTTGTCCCTGGCATGGGTATCAATATGTGCCCGATACAGGGGCGTCACCGCCACCTTTTGTCGAAAAGGTGCCGACGTTCAACATCCGCGTCAGAAGCGGTCGTGTGCTGGTTCATCCGAGACCAAATCCGGCCGGTGTCCGCGCCAGGCCCGCGTTGGTTGAAGAAGCCCGGGAAATCGAGGCCAAAGCGTGAACCTCGGTCAGCTCCAAAATCTTCTTGTCTCCGGGGTTGTAACTTCGACCCTTCTGGCCATGAGCCAGGCACCGCAAATCCGACGCATTTTGGAGACTTCGCTTTACGCAGAGGACCTCGATCAGGCCGAGCTGTTCTATACGACGGTGCTCGGGTTGAAGCTGTTTACCAAAGAACCCGATCGCCACGTCTTTTTCAGATGCGGCGATCAAATGCTGTTAATATTTAATCCAGCCAGGACAATCAAGGAAACCGAAGTCGCTCCGCATGGGGCGAAGGGTCCTGGACACGTGGCCTTCGCGGTACCGATGACCGAATTGGACCAGTGGGCGGCTCGGTTGCGCGCGGCGAACATTCGCATCGAAAAGGAAGTGACGTGGCCAAAGGGCGGGCGTTCCCTTTATTTCCGTGATCCGGCTGGAAACTGCCTCGAATTGGCCTCGCCTCTCGTTTGGGGCATGAGGGATCAGCAAGCATGAACCCACCACAAAGCGACGAGTTTTACATAGGCTGGGAAGCCAAAGCCGCTTCAGGCATCGGCAAGACAGTCCGCAAGATCGTCGTTGCGCTGTTTCTTCTCGCGTTGTTTGCACCCGTCGTGCTCGCGGTTTCGCAGCGCATGATCGGCGCCAGCGTCTTCGAGTGGGGCACACACAAGACGTTCTCCGGTATCCTGCAAACCACCCCCTATCCGCATTTGCTGGTGCCGCGACCAGGCAAAGCTGACGGTCTCACGCGATACTCGACCTACTACCTGGTTGCGCCGTGGAAATTTGGATTGAATTCCCAAGCGATTGCGCCGTTTGCCGGCAAATCCGTCACACTTCAAGGCACACTCATTTATCGCGGCAATCAGACGATGGTTGAAGTTCTACCCGGATCAATTCAGGCAACCAATATCGCGGCAACGACAGGTCTTCCCCAGGCCATACCGCTTGGCAAACAAACACTCGTGGGCGAAATCGTGGACAGCAAGTGTTTCCTGGGCGTGATGAATCCCGGCCAACTCACTCCCCATCGAGCGTGCGCGATTCGCTGCATCAGCGGCGGCGTGCCGCCGGTGCTGCTCGTGCGGCAAAAAGACGGCCTGGCGATCTATCTGTTGCTCGTTTCCGCCGATGGCAAACCAGTGAACAGACAAGTGCTGGATATGGTAGCCGAACCCCTCGAAATCACCGGCGATGTCGAGCGTCAGGGAGAGTTATTGATTCTTCGCGCCGACCCGGCTACGTATCGCAGACTGTGAATTGCTTCAAACACAGCACCGCTGCCGTTGCCATCTGCGCGCATTGTGGGCGGGGGCTATGCAGCGACTGCATCCAATCGCCAACCGCGCCGCGCGTGGTTTGTTCGAACGATTGTGCGGTCGCACTCTTGCGCGCCGCCCAGGCCATGCAAATGATTCTCCAACGCAGCGCACAAAGCGCGCGGGCCAGCGCATTTTATTGCTATGTTACCGCAGGTCTTTCCGCTGCGGCAGCGGTCGTCGCCTGGTTCATGTTGCCTTCGCCATTCCTCATCCTCTTCACCGCGGGCTGTGCCTTGGTTCTGCTCATTTCAGGGCTCTGGTATGGCCGCGCCGCGCAGAAACAAAATCCATAATCTCTCAGTTTTTTTGAATCTATTATGAATACATCCCGAAAAAATGTTCTCGCCTTAGCGGCCGTCCTGTCTGTCACCCTCCTCCTTGCTCGCGCGGCCAGTCCGCCCGCGCCGGGCGAGGCCGCTCCAAACTTCACCCTGAGAACACTCGATGATAAGCCCGTCGAGCTAAAACAGCTCACCGCCAAAAGGCCGGTGGTGCTTGTGGTTTTACGGGGTTGGCCCGGGTATCAATGTCCGCTTTGCACCCGCCAGGTAAACGATTTCGTCAGCCACGCCTCCGAACTCGATGCGAGCGGCGCCCAGGTGCTGATGGTCTATCCCGGCCCGGCGGCAGACCTCAAGGCCCACGCCCAGGAGTTCCTTCAACACAAGAACTGGCCGAAGAATTTCCTCTTCGTGGTTGATCCCGATTATAGTTTCACCAAGTCCTACGGCCTTCGTTGGGAGGCCAAAAACGAAACCGCTTATCCCTCGACCCTTATCGTGGACAAGGAAAACAAGGTTCGTTTCGTCCATATCAGCAAGCAGCACGGCGACCGCGTTGGTTCTGCCGCAGCCCTCAAAGCCCTCGGGGAAGCCAAGCGATAACCCCGGCCTACGCCTTTCCACCGAAGGTGACGTGATCGTCAAGGTCGAGGTAATCGAACCAGGTCTTCACATCCTCGCGGGTCTTGCTTAAGCCGCCCACGCGCTCGGTGAAGAACTCCAGCGTCTCCACATCACCGTCCGGGCCGCGCTCGCTGTGGAAGGCACTCCATTGCTGAATCTCCCACGCCTCGCGCTTGTGTGGCGCATTTTCCTGCACCCAGGCCAGCATCTCGCCGTCGCCACTTCCTTTGGCGAGTTCAGCCTTTAGCGCCTCATGAGTGATGCCGGTGAACCGAAACCAATGCCGATCCATCGGGTTGTTGTATTTGTATTCACCCGCAGTGCCGGCGAGTTCGGCGCGGCCTTTGTCCAGGATGCGGGCGAGGATTACATAGCCTCCGAGGCGCACTCGCGGACTGCGCGGCGGTCTTTGCGTCAGGTTAGGACTGGAATTCATGGTAGGGGACTCTCGGTTGCAATTGTGTTCGAATCAAGTTGCATCGTAAGGAATCCGTACCTGTCCCGACTCATTCATGAATGCGAAAGCAACATGCCTTTGTGAATGTGATTTTGAAACGATTTGTCAGGGCCAACCGGATGCCTGCCGTTCACTCGCCCCTAATCCTACCTATCTCGAAATTGGGATGGCAGGAATCCGGCCAAGCCCTGAACGCTTTTAAGCGAACGAAGCACGGCGGTGTCAGCTTGCGGGGAGCATTACTTGCCATAACCGCGCTGTTTCTTTTGTTCTTCGCGCTTGCGCTGTCTGCACAAGCGGCCGTGCGTGAAGTTAGTGTAATTGCGCTGACTGTTGGCGATCTCGACCGTGAATTGATGTTTTTCACGAACACCTTGCCTTTCGAGCTGGTTTCAATTTCCGAAGCGAGTGGTCGGGAGCAGGACACGTTGCTGGGTTTGAGCCATGTGAAGCTGCGCGTCGCGATGCTCAAGCTGGGTAATGAATCCATCACCTTGACTGACCACCTTGGGAGCAAAGGCAGGCCAATTCCCCCGGATTCACAAAGTTACGACCATTGGTTTCAACATATCGCCATCGTCGTGCGCGACATGGACAGAGCGTACGAGCAATTGCGCCAGCACAAGGTGAAGCATGTTTCGACTGCTCCGCAAACGCTCCCCGTGTGGAATAAGGGCGCGGCAGGGATCAAGGCGTTTTACTTCCGCGACCCGGAAGACCATGTGCTCGAAATTATTTTCTTCCCGCCGGGAAAGGGCGATCCGAAGTGGCAGCAGGCTGGCACGAACATTTTTCTCGGGATTGACCACACGGCCATCGTGGTTTCGGACACCGACAAGAGCTTGGCCTTTTATCGCGACTTGCTCGGTCTTCGCGTTGCCGGTGAGAGCGAAAACTTCGGTGTCGAACAGGAGCATTTGAACCAGGTTTTCGGCGCGCGGCTGCGCATCACTGCTTTGCGCGCTGAAAGAGGACCGGGAATCGAGTTCCTCGAATATATATCGCCCCCAGGCGGGCGTGCCCTTCCGGAAAATGCCAAAGCCAATGATTTGATCTTCTGGCATACGGACCTTCTCGCCGACGAGATCAACGGCCTCGGCTTGAGACTTCATGACCGCGGGACCCGTTTCGTCTCCGCGCCTTCCGTCCGATTGCGCGGAGACTCCTCCGACTCCGTGGACAGGGTGATGCTGCGAGATCCCGATGGACACGCTCTGGAGCTTATCCGTCGGGCTGATCCCGCGCTTAGCACGGTAGTCAACTCAGGCAACCGCCTCAGCAACCGATGAGCGAAGCAACGCATTTCCTGGTGAGCCACGGGGCTCCAGTGCTGTTCGCCGTCGTTTTCCTGGAACAGATTGGCCTGCCACTCCCGACCGTTCCCTGGTTGTTGGGGGCGGGAGCTCTTTGGGCCATGGGCATGATGAGTCCATTCGTGGCGTTCGGGGTAACCGTCGCTGCCTGCCTGGTCGCCGATTTGATCTGGTTTTACCTCGGACGCCATCGCGGGAACAGTGTGTTGCGCGCGCTTTGCCGCATCTCCCTGCACCCGGATTCGTGCGTCGGACGGACACGGGCCATTTTTGCGCGGCACGGCGTGGGCGGGATCCTGGCGTCGAAATTCCTGCCTGGGTTAGGCGTCGTTTTCCCGCCTCTGGCCGGAATGGGTGGAATGAGTTCAGGACGATTCCTGTTGTTCGATGCCATTGGCTCCGCGCTTTACGCCGGTTGTTTTCTGGTCCTCGGGTCGCTGTTCAGTAACCAATTGCATCAGGTCGCAACTGCGCTGACGGACTTCAGCAAGGGCGCGCTGGGCCTGCTGGTCGCATTGGCCGTTTCTTACTTCGTTTTCAAATATCTCCAGCGCCAACGTCTCTCGCGCTTGCCGAGTGCTCCGGTCACGCACCGCCCGTCACTGGCCACTCATCAAGCTTTCAACACTTTTCAACATCCCCTTTAACCAGCTGTGCGGGACGCAGGTTTTGAACCGGATAAGGCGGGTTACGGAAGAGATCCAAATTGTGTCTGTTCACTAATGTGAAAGAAAGCCAGGCTGCTGCTTGCAGCTACCATGTGTCGAAAAAGTGTCAGACGGATCCTATGCATTATCGCAGTCGCGCTAATGGTATTGCCGATTCTGCTGCTGCATTTCTTCAGTTTTCTGTTTTCGCTTCATAACCGCAGCATGAGGGCGTGTTCATCTCGTATGGTTGCAGATTCGTCCGGCCGCCAGGTGCGTCTCTATGAACGTCTGGAGTCCGGCGCCGAATGGAACATTGTTTTCATTCACGGCACGCCCGCAACGGCGGCGGTTTTCGGAGAACAATTCCGTCATCCGTTTTCGCGTGCCAATCTGGTGGCCCTGGACAGGCCCGGCTTTGGCGCGTCCGGCCCGGATCGCCGCAGTCCAAGCCTCGAAGACCAGGCGAACGCCATTGGCGCTCTACTGACGAATGAACTGACTCGGAAAACAATTCTTGTTGGTCATTCCTACGGTGCGCCAGTCGCGCTGCTGGCAGCGCTGAAGTTCACGAACGAAGTCGCAGGTGTGGTGTTGATCGGCGGAAGCGTTGACCCAGCGCAAGAAAGAACCTACGCGATTCAACGCTTCGCGGAGTGGCCTCTCTTCTCGTGGCTTGTGCCGCGCTCACTGCGCCAATGCAATCGGGAACTGCTCACACTTCGCGGCGACCTCATCGGCCTGCGGCCGCAGTTGCCCGCGCTCGAAGTGCCAGTGGTCATGCTGCAGGGCGGCAAGGACCGGCAAGTGCCCGTTGCTAATGTGGACTACCTGCGCGACCGATTTGCAGACGCGGGCAAGACCAACCTCTTCGACCAGCTCGTGTTCCCTGATTACAACCATTTCATTCCCTGGAAGCACCCTGAGGCCGTCGAAGCGGCGATCCGCATGGTGACAGACAGATTGAGCCGCGCCGCGCAAAATCAGTGAAAGGATTTGCGCGCCGACGCGACCAATCATCACGCAATTCGAAACGCGGGAACAACAAATTGAAAATCCAACCATGAATAAAACTCTGTTCAGCCTGGTCGCAGTGCTCTCGCTGGCGGGCGCTGCTTTTGCCGACCAAACGCCGGATCACAAAGTACTTGTCCTGAAAAACAAGGAGGGCGCGGCGATTCTTGGCTACGACGCCGTTGCTTATTTCACAGATAATAAACCCGCCAAGGGCAATCCCAAGTTCCAGTCGGAATACGAGGGCGCAAAATACTACTTCGCTTCGGCGGAACACAAAGCGTTGTTCAACACGAAC
>Ga0137403_10010683_pt1 | contig 10159 bp, 4 predicted proteins | sample CZOMad2_1_16fung_FD_122057 | JGI IMG/M metagenome (GOLD analysis project Ga0137403, IMG submission 122057) | Vadose zone soil fungal communities from Angelo Coast Range Reserve, California, USA - CZOMad2_1_16fungal (Hybrid Assembly) | ecosystem: Environmental > Terrestrial > Soil > Vadose zone... | reverse complement strand
CGGCGCTGCGGACCCGGGGCTTGTCGGGCCAGATCGCCAAGGCCGCCGATATCTTCCAGCATGACTCCCGCGCCGGCGAGTCCGCGAACCTGACCGCAGTGCGCGATTGCATTGTCGTCGTTCATGCCGCCGGGGGGCCCATGGCGGTGGCCGACGAGCTGCCGCCCACGGACCTGATGGTGGTGGTCAAGCGGGCCAATCCTCTTGCCCAGGCGACGCCGCCGCTGCCCGAGCCCCTTGCCGATATGAAGTTCGAGCTTCACATCGATAAGGCGACGGGCCAGGCATACGAGGTGAAGGCCGGCGACTACATCCAAATCCTCGACGTCGCGGGGCGACAATGTTCGGATTTCCTGGCCTTCGATGCCCGCCAGCTTCAAGCGGGCCGTGAGCGCAGTTTCGACATGACCGCGACGCGCTCGCTCACCGGTTACATCTATCCTGGCCCCGGCCTTTATTCGAAGTTCTTCGATCAGGATTTCCAGTCGCTGTTGGAACTGGTGCGCGACACGGTGGGTCGCCACGATTCCTTTGGTCTCGCCTGCAACGCGAAGTTCTATGAGGACCAGGGCTATCCGGGCCACGCCAATTGCTCGGATAACTTCAGCAATGCCCTGAAGCCCTTCGGCGTCACGCCGCGCAAGGGCTGGCCTTGCCTCAATATTTTCTACAACACCGGCATCGGGGCGCAGAATGCCATATTCCTGGACGATCCCTGGTCGCGCCCAGGTGACTACGTGCTGTTCCGGGCGACGACCGATCTGGTCTGCGCCTCGACCGCATGTCCCGACGATATCGATGCCACCAATGCCTGGAACCCGACCGATATCCATGTTCGCGTCTATCCGGCCCGCAACAATTTTTCACGAGCGATTGCCTACCGCATGACGCCCGATTCAGAAGCCAAGCTGACCCGCGAGACCCCCTTCCATCCGCGGACCTCGACCCTTACTCGCAACTTCACCGAATACCGCGGCTATTGGCTGCCTACCAAGTTCAACAATCACGGTGCCATCGACGAATACCATGCCGCCCGCGAGGGGGCGGTGGTGATGGACCTATCTCCACTCAGGAAGTTCGAATTGCTGGGTCCCGATGCCGAGACGCTGATGCAACTGACCTGCACGCGTAACATGCGGCGGCTGGCCGAAGGGCAGGCGGCCTATACCGCGCTCTGTTACGAGAGCGGCGGCATGCTGGACGATGCGGTTGCCTTCCGCATGGGCGCCGATCGCTATCGCCTGATCTGCGGCGACGAGTTCACCGGCAAATGGCTGCGCGATCAGGCTGTGGCGCGCGGGCTCAAGGTCTGGGTCAAATCCTCGACCGATCAGCTCTGCAATATCGCGGTCCAGGGACCCAAGAGCCGCGACATTCTGAAAAACATCGTCTGGACCCCGCCGGCAAGGCCCTCGCTCACGGAAATCCAATGGTTCCATTTCACCGTGGGACGGATCGGCGACCACAACGGCACTCCCGTGGTGGTCTCGCGCACTGGCTATACCGGCGAGTTGGGCTACGAGATCTTCTGCCATCCCAATGACGCGGCGGCGACATGGGATGCGGTATGGGAGGCAGGCAAGCCCCAGAATTTGACCCCCCTGGGCCTGGAAGCCCTCGACATGCTGCGCATCGAAGCGGGGCTGATCTTTGCGGGCTATGAGTTCACCGACCAGATCGACCCCTTTGAGGCCGGCATTGGCTTCACCGTGGCCCTCAAGGGCAATGAGGAATTCATCGGCCGCGAGGCCGTTCTGCGCCGCAAGGAGCATCCGCGCTGGCAATTGGTCGGCCTCGAGCTCGCCGGCAACGAGACGGCGGGGAAGGGGGACTGCGTTCATGTGGGACGCGCCCAGGTGGGAACGGTCACCAGTGGCACGCGCTCGCCTATTTTGAAAAAGAATATCGCCCTCTGCCGCATGGATATCGCTTATGCGGGGCTCGGCACCGAAGTCGAGGTCGGCAAGCTCGACGGCCAGCAGAAGCGCATTCCGGCGGTGGTCGTGCGCTTCCCATTCTACGACCCGGAAAAGCTGAAGCCGCGGTCGTAGTCAGCGCAACGCACTTCCGTGGTGCAGCCATCTCCCTCTTCCCCGTGCGAGCTTTCGTATTCACACATCTCGGCAGGAGCCATTCGAGAGCTGAAAAAAGTCGAGTCTTTTCAATGCCGCGAATGGGCCCGCCGATGTGCTTGTTCCAACACACGGGCCTACTTAAGTGCCTGATGCGGAGGCGACTTTTTTGGCGCTTCCGAAATGTGTGAATCGAATAGCTTCTTCAATGGGGGCGAGCCGGGTGGGGTGAGCCTTTGCCCAGCGGCGGGCAAAACCCTGTCTCGATCGCGCCCTGCTTCTGCAGGAAATCTGCAGGACATCCAAGGCGTCATCGGAGCTTAAATTAACTGTACCACAGGCCCCCTTCCCCCGCCGCCAACAAAAGGCGGTGGGGATGGCAGGAGACGCCTCCTCACTAATTCCCCCGCCCCCTCTTTTCCTAACAGATTGGGAAAGAAACGGAACCAAATACGAAACTCCGCGCGACGGCGCTTGAGCTAGGCTGAGGCTCGTTCGGCGATGTCGGGAAGGAAAAACGATGCAACAGGGCAGCTCGCGGGTTTACGACAATTCCTTTGAGATCCACGACAAGGATGCGCTGGCCCATGCCCGCGGGCTGCTCGACGCGGCGGCCGACGCCGAGGCGATGGGGCGCGAAGTCCTGGCCGCGGTGGGGCGCAATGCCCGCTGGCGCGGCGAGCAATGTATCAATCTGCTTGCCCCCGAGGCGCCCACCAGCCCCGGCGTGCGGGCCCTGCTTTCCGCCGAGATCGGAACCCGGGCGGCGGAAGGTCATATCGGCCCGGTCAATCGCTGGTTTGCCGGCACCCGTCATATCGACGAGGTTGAGGCGCTGGCCGTCGAACTGCTGAAGAAATATTTCCGCTGCCGTTACGCCGACCACCGCATGTGCGCCAGCATGATCGGCAATGCGGTCGTCTATTCGGCGCTGTCTGAGCCCGGCGACGTGATCATGACCGTGGCGCAACCCTTCGGCGGCCATAGTTCCAACCGCCAGATCGGGCCGGCGGGGGCGCGAGGGTTGAAGATCGTCGACATTCCCTTCGATCCGCAGGAATTGACCGTCGACCTGGACCTGTTCCGCAAGGCGGCGCCGCTCGCCCGCCCGCGCCTGGTGACCCTCGGCCTTTCCATGACCCTGTTTCCCTTGCCGGTTCGCGAAATCAAGGAGGTCATCGCCGAATGGGGCGGCAAGCTGTTCTTCGATGGCGCCCATCAATTGGGCCTCATCGGCGGCGGGCACTTCCAGGATCCGCTGCGCGAGGGCGCCGACATCTTGACCGGCTCGGCGGGCAAAACCTTCAGCGGGCCGCAATCCGGGGTCATCGTCTGGGACGATCCGACGATCACCGAGCCCGTCACCTCCGCCGTCTTTCCCGTCTGGGCCGCCACCCATCAGGTCAATCGGGTCGCCGCACTGGCCCTGGCCACCGCCGAGGCGCTCGCCTTCGGTCCCGTTTACATGGCCCAGATCGTGTCCAACGCCCAGGCCTTGGCAGGGAAGTTGCAGGATCGCGGCATTCCCATGCTGGGCGCGGCCAAGGGTTTCACCCGCACCCACCAGGTCATCGCCGATGTCGGCCGCTACGGCCGCGGCCTGGCGGCGGCGCAGAAGCTCGAGCGGGCCAATATCATCGTCAACAAGAACCTGCTGCCCGCCGACAAGCCGGAGGATTGGGATTATCCAAGCGGGCTGCGCATCGGCACAATCGAAGCAACCCGCCTCGGCATGAAGGAGCCGGAGATGGAGGTCATCGCCGATTTTATTGCCGAGGTGGTGGTGCGCGACACATCGCCGGAGGCGCTGCTGCCCAAGGTGCTCGATTTCCGATCCGGCTATCAGAGGCTCTACTACTGCTTCGAGAATGGGCTGCCGGCTTAGGGCGTCGGCGTTGACCTGTCATTTTTGACGATGGCGTCGACGACCAGGGGTTTCAGCACGTCGTAACCAGGCTCGCCCTCGAAGATCTTGAGCGTGGTGATCGTATTGGCCTGCTCGAGGTCGAGCTGGAAAACGCGCGCCTTGGCCGGCCGGCCGAGGAAGGCCTGGGCGTGGGCATTCGCCTGGTCCGATGAACTGAGGGCCACGGTGAATACGGTTCTGTTCTGGTCGTCCAGCACGAAGAACCGGTAGCGCGAGGGCCAACCGCCGAGAAGGTCGAAATATTCCCAGGCCACGATGCTGCGTGGGCCGACGACGAAGATGTCGCGAATATAGTGATCGATAGACTTGGTCTCGGCGCGATTGCTGTTCTGGTGGAGGGTCAGCAGGCCGTTGCGCTCGCGGTCGCGATTCTGGCGGTCGCCGCCGATCTGGTAAAGCTTCACCAGTTCGGCGCGCGGCAGCATAGATTCCGGATAGAGCTGCTCGCAGGTCTTGTAGAAGCCGATCGCCTTGCCCAGCTGACCGGCACCGGCGGCCGCCGTTCCGGCCCGGCAATAGGAGAGCTTCGCGCCAGGCTCCCGCGCGATGATCTGCTCATAGAGGGCAAGCGCCTGGTCGTACTGGCCAACCTGAAATAGATTTTCAGCTTGCTGATAGGCCGTCGTCGCCCAGGCGGTGTCGGCCATGGCGACGGGCATCGCTGCAGCGAAGGACAGGGCCAGGCCGGCCAACGCCGCAAAACAAAGGGAGAGGCCGAACCCGGCCTCTCCCCGATGACGTTCGCTGCCGAACGCGGGCCGGATCGCTATTGCACTATTCCGCCGCCTTGCTGGCGCCGGCCTCCTTCAGCAAACGCTCGGCCAGCGCCTTCTTGCCCGCGCCGTCGAGCTTCTTAATTTCGTTCTGCAGCACACGTTCGTTCACTGCCTGGTTCCAGTAGTCGAGGGTGGCGAAGCCCAGCAGCGAAGCCTTGCCGATGAATTGGCGCAGCACTTCGTTGGTCGGGCCCATGACCCAACCCGCCTTGCCGTCGCGCAGATAGCGCTCGATGCCCAGGCCCGGCTTGTAGCCCGTGCCACCGCAGGCATGCAGCATCTTGTCGACCACATGGGCGACGTTCTTGGCGGCATTGAACTTCACCTGCCACATCCAATGCAGGTATTGGGCGCGCGGCAGTTTGGTCAGGTCCTTATGTATGGTCCAGTCGCAATTGTTCGTCGCCTCGTCCATGGCGCGGGCCATTTGATAGACCATGGCACGCGCCGCGTTGGTATCGCTGATCGCCTCGCCCACGTAGTCCTGGATGGTCGGATAGTCGGCCACCCGCATGCCCACGTCGGCGTGCTTCTTCATCGTCGTGTGGCGCTTGGCGATGTCGATCACGCCCAGCGAGATGCCATTCCAGCAGGAGGACGAGCAGAGCAGGAAGAAGGGATCGACGCATTCATCGTTGGAATTGGCGCCGTCGCCCTTGGGGCCGACCAGGCGGTCGGTCGGGACGACAACATTGTCCACTTCCAGCGTGCCCGATTGGTTGCCGCGCAGGCCCAGGCCATCCCATTTCGAGGGCTCGGCCTTGACCTCGTTGCTCATGATCAGCCAGCAGGAGAGATCGGCGTAGTTGCCGCCGAAATCCGGGCTGGTGGTCTGAATGATGTACCAATCGGCGAAGCCACCCGAGGTGGTCCAGGATGCCTTCTTGCGCACCTTCCAGCCGCCGTCGACCTTCTCGGCGCCGGAGGAGACCGGGTACCAGAAATGCGAGCCTGTCTCGGGATCGGAGTAGGAGAGGGTGCCGATGAACACATCCTTGTCGAGGCGGCGCAGGACGCTCTTCAAGGTTTCATTGTTGTGATAGCGGAAGCAGGCTGCCGCCACGGCGCCCAGATGCATCGTGTAGCACATGGCCGTGCTGGCGCAGCCGTAGCGGGCAATCGTCTCCACCGCCATGGCGGCGCAGACATGACTTTCGCCCATGCCGCCCAACTCCTTGGGCACGATCAGGCCTAACAGGCCCAGCTTGGCCAGGGCCTCGAAGTTCTTGCGCGGGAAGAGCAGCTTCTTGTCGGACTCGACCGCATTGTCGCGTAGCGTCGTGCGCGCCAGCTCGATCAGCTTGCCCTGCAATTCCTTCTGTTTGTCCGTCAGGACCCATTGCGGGTCCCATTCGAACCCCAGACCCCAGAAGTCCTCTTCGCCCCATTTCTTTGTCTGGCTCATGTTCTTGCGTCTCCTCGCTCCCAGGGTTCGATGGCTGCCTTACGCATCCGTTGCCGCGCTAGTGGTCGGTTTCGGTCGGGCTTCGGTTTGCCGGTCGTTTTTCGAGCCTACACGATGGACATTTCATGCAGCAAGGATTTGCGCCCAATTTCAGGCGAAATCTTCGCCAATTTCAGACCAAATTTTCAGCGTCGTCACCGTTTGGGACAGGAACCGTGGCGCGTGCACCTGCCGCCTGGTCCGGAATTGGTTCGTCCAATCTGTCTCGACCGTCAGGTGCTCAAATCGTAAATGACTGCCACGATCGCTTCCGGCGCGCCCTCCCGCATCAGGTGTCCCGCCTTGGCCACGAGCCGGAGCCGCGCTCCCCGCCACGCGATAGCGCACGGCGTCGCCGTGGTAATCGAAGCTGCGATCCAAATTCCAATCGGTCATCGTCGGAAAATTCTCTACCCGGCCATCGACTGCATCGCTTCGAGTTCTACGATGACTCGACGATCTGACGATAGGCGCCGCGGTAGTAGAGCAGGGGGCGGCCTTCGCCGGTGCGCAGCGCCAGGACACGGCCGACGAAGATCACATGGTCCCCGCCGTCATGCATGGTGGTGGTCTCGCATTCGAAATTCGCCAGCGCATCGCCCAACAATCGAGTGCCTTTAACGCGGCTCTCGCGAATCTGTTTTTTCTTCTCGTCGCTCCACCGACCTTCCGCGATGCTTTCACCGGCCAGGTGCACCACCGCATCAAACCCTTCAAGCCGCGCGAGCGCAATGCTGTAACGGTCGGGACTCCACTCAATCTCGGTTTCGGAATGCGGCGCATACCTTACCAGACGAAAGATGTCGTGGCCTTCCGACTCCAACGCTTGAATCAGAGCCGTTCCAACCAACCCGTGTGAACCGCTTATTAAAATTTTCATTCTAGTTAATTGACCCAAACTATCCCAAGATCTGCTTTCTTGGGTAATGTCTTAAACGGTTCCTCTGTGTTACCCCTGTGCTCTTTGTGTCTCTGTGGTGAATAAACGACTGACAACCACTCACCACAGAGACACAGAAGACACAAAGGCTGCACAGAGAAGAGCTCAAACTAAGACACTATGCTTTCTCGCGTTGATAAGAACAGCTGACGCCTAATAGTCTGCGTAACCCCGACTCACCTTACCAGAATTCTTGTAAGAGGTTACAACCGCGTCTTTTTGCCCTGGTCTTTTCTTTCCGAAGCAAACCGATAGAATCTCTGCGTCTTCGATCACCCGGCCGCTTACCTCAAGGTTTTATTTTAACAGAACTGCCCTGGTTCATTCTTTTGACATTGCTTTTGACGGCAAAGGAACCTCTGTGCTTCGCCCGCGACGTTCACTTCTTGTTTTCTCAGTCATAACTTCTCTTTGGCTGTTCGCGTGGCAAAGCGCGCGCACGCAGTCGCCTTTGCGCCGAATCACAAACACCACTGAAGAAGGGATAAATCTGAATCCGTCAATTAGCGGCGACGGAAGAGTTGTCGCTTTCGAATCGACGGAAGACATCGCCCATGTTGGTGGGAACGAAAGTTTTCGCGCGATTCGCGCTAACATTGGCGTCGAACCACCTGCCTTTCTGCAAATAGGGGCAACGCGCGCACCCGCTCCCGCTGTTTCCCGGGACGGCTCGCATATCGCGTTCGCGTCAAAGGACGATCCGCTGGGAACAAACGGCGATGGAAATTCGGAGATTTTTCTTTACGATGGTGCCAAGCTGATTCAAGTAACAAATACTTCCCCCGGCGATCTCACTCATCGCGTAGTCAATGGAAACTTCTCGCCTTCGATCTCCGACGATGGCCGCTTCATCGCCTTTTCTTCAAATCGTGATCTCACAATTCAGAACGCAGACGAAAACCAGGAAATTTTTATCTTCGACACCGTTGGTCAAAGTTTTATGCAACTGACTAGGTCTTCCGGCATCGTCGGTTTCAGCGATGCGAAAATTAGTGGCAACGGAAGCAGCATTGCGTATATTCGCGATCCAAGTGCTACCAGCAATGGCATCCGAGACTTGTTGTTGCAAGACCGGCTCGGTCTAACCGCCACCCGCGTGTTGGCCGGCAACGCACAAACACTGGCGCTGACCTACGGTCGTGCGATCAGCGACGACGGCCTGCGAGTTGTCTGGTCGGCACTGACGGCAGCCAATACAACCCAGGTTTTTTTGTTCGATGGACGCGGCGGCAACGCGACGCGCCAGATCACGGCATTGTCGTCGCGCGTCACAGAGGTTCCGCTTCATCCAACTATCAGTGGCGACGGCTCGCGCGTAGCTTTTGCAACGCGGCGCGGCGTGTCCGGCTCGGGCAGCAACTCCGACGGCAGCGTCGAGCTTTATACTTATGACATTTCGTCCACGACCTTTGGTCGTGTTACGAACGTAACTTCATCGAGCGCGACGGCGGAGGTAGTCTCATCACTTAGTGACGATGGTTCGTTAATCGCTTTCAATTTTCCACGCATACTCTCGGACCCACTCGCGAATAACGACTTCGCAAACAATTCGGAGATTTACGTCACTAATACGCCGGCGCGACCAGGTTTTGGATCACTTACGGTATTAAACGGCGCATCGTTCGGCCACGAGCCTTCGGCAACAAAGGCAGTAGCGCCCGACAGCATAGCGGTCGCCCTGGGCAATAACCTTACGAATGCAACTCAACAATCTCAAAGGCAACCTGACGGCAGTTTCCCAACAAACGTGAACGGAACAACCGTCGCTGTTAATGGCCGGTCCGCCCAAATCTTTTTTGTTTCGCCCACGCAGGTGAACTTTCTCGTGCCGCCGGCGACAGAGATCGGCACGGCGGAAGTCATTGTTACAAATCCCGACGGATTTCCGAGTAAGAACACCGTCACAACCTTGCGCGTTGCTCCAGGAGTTTTCACATTCAGCGGCGACGGACTCGGCGAAGGTGTGATTCTTAACGCGGATACTTTCCAGCCTGGTCCATTCGATCCTAGTAGCCGCAACCTGCGGTTAATTATTTTTTCGACCGGTCTTCGTAACGCTGCGGTGGTCACGGTGACGGCGGGTGGTCGCGCGCTGACTGTTGAGTCGGTAGCTCAAACTCCGAATATGCCGGGCATGGACGAGGTTCACATTCTGGTGCCGGCAGATTTGCGCGGTGTGGGTGAGGTTGATCTGGTAGTACGAGCCGATGGCCGGGACAGCAATCCCGTAATTGTCGAGTTCACTGGAGACTCACGACGCGATGTGATGATAAACGAGATTCTTGCCGACCCTCCTGATGGGGCGGCCGGAGACGCGAATCACGACGGCGTGCGTGATTCGGGAAACGATGAATTCGTCGAGCTGGTAAACACCACAACTCACGATATAGATTTGACGGGTTACCGCGTCCTCACGCGCAGCAGTAGTGCTTCGTCAGACATTGTGAGGCACGAATTTGTCGCGGGATACATACTGCCGGCATGTACCTCGCTTGTGTTATTTGGGGGTGGCAATCCCGATCCGAATGATCCGATCTTCGGTGGTGCACAGGTCTATAAGGCGCAAACCGGTAGTCTGTCTCTGACAAACTCAGGCGGAATAATTACCCTGCGTGATCGCTCCGGCGCCAATGTTGACTCTGTCGCGTACGGCGGCGCGACTGGTCTTAATGTCGATGCAAATCAGTCGCTAACACGCGCCCCCGACATTACCGGTCCATTCACTTTGCATCAATCGGCCAGTGGCAGCGGTGGTCGTCTCTTTAGTCCTGGAACCAGGCTGAACGGCGCTCCCTTTGCTCCATGCTCGCCGATCTCACGTATCGATATTTCACCTTTGGCCGCGACGACTGAGGTAGGCCAGCGGCAGCAGTTCACAGCCCGCGTGTATGATGCCAACGGGAATGAAATTTCGGGTGTGATTTTCCTTTGGTCGTCAAGCAACATGACCGTTGCGGGCATCGATCAGAACGGATTGGCAACGGGCTTTACGCCGGGGAT
>Ga0137403_10010681_pt1 | contig 10160 bp, 8 predicted proteins | sample CZOMad2_1_16fung_FD_122057 | JGI IMG/M metagenome (GOLD analysis project Ga0137403, IMG submission 122057) | Vadose zone soil fungal communities from Angelo Coast Range Reserve, California, USA - CZOMad2_1_16fungal (Hybrid Assembly) | ecosystem: Environmental > Terrestrial > Soil > Vadose zone... | reverse complement strand
CGAGCCGGATGAAGGCGTGGCCGCCATCGGCAGCGGCGGCTCTTATACTCTGGCTGCGGCCCGCGCGCTGATGAACAACACCGACCTACCGGCGCGCAAAGTCGCGGAAGAGAGCATGAAGATCGCCGGGCAGATCTGCATCTTCACCAATGACAAGGTGAATCACGAGGAGCTGTAGGGGGAGCGGCCCGTACCGTCGCCCGCCTTGCCGTTAGAACCGAAGCACAATCCCGCCGGAGTACCGGAAGCTGTTCTGATGGTTGCTAGTGTTGTTCGAGAGTCCCGCCGACAACGCGTCGAAAGCACCAAAGTGCGTGTACAAATAATCCACCTGCGCCGGGCGAATGGCGAAAAACCGATTCAGGCCGATATCGACACCGCCGCCGAGGGCCATGCCAAAGGCCGTTGCACTATTCACAGTCGTAGAAAAGCCTCCAAAAATCGGAACCGTCACGCCTGCCGCGATGTTTGAATGGGCGGCGCCGAATAGCGCGTGGCCGAACACACTGTTCTTTCCGAATCGGGCCGTTGCGGTGGGTCCAAAAAGATAGGTGTACAGCCGTTGATTGGCCGAGGCAGAGAACCCCGAGAGTGGCGAGAATACAGCCGCGGTGCGGTAATGCCCGCTGAAGTCGGCGGTCGCTCCAAGGTAGCGATTGAAGTTCCAGGTCAACTGACCCTCCCACCCATTGAAGTTATGACCGCTGTTCCGTAAGTAGGAATACCCAGCGAAGGCTTCTACTTTCGAATACTCCTTCTGGGCTACCTGTGCTACCAGAACCAAAGGCAGTAAGACAACGCCGACCACAACGACAAGGTTTCGCATTCTGTGACTCCTTTCGGAGTAGGGATGCGAAATGCGAGCCTCTAATGAGGCCGTTGCATAACTTGACGCACGAGCACGAATAAGGATTGGCTACCGCGGTCTTCCGTGCGGCCTGAATCCGGAACCATTACAATCTCATCTAGCAAACTTCCATGGCCATCTATCTTCCCCCCACCGCTGAAGAGACTGAGATACAGCTTGACGAGCTGACGCCGAAGGAGATCGTCAGCGAACTCGACAAGCACGTGGTCGGCCAGCATGCCGCCAAGCGCGCGGTGGCGATCGCCTTGCGCAACCGCATGCGACGCCAAAAGCTGACGCCGGAGCTGGCGGAAGAGATCATTCCCAAGAACATCATCATGATCGGGCCCACGGGCGTGGGCAAGACGGAGATCGCGCGACGGTTGGCGAAGCTCGCGAACTCGCCCTTCATGAAGGTGGAAGCCTCGAAGTTCACCGAAGTCGGCTACGTGGGTCGCGACGTGGAGTCGATGATCCGCGACCTGGTCGAGATCGCGCTCGACATGGTGCGCGAGGAGAAGCTGGAAGACGTCGCCGAAAAAGCCGAGATGAATGCGGAAGAGCGCCTGCTCGATCTTCTGCTGCCGGCGGCACCGACGACTTCATCTTCGAACACGTCTTCGACCACGGGTTTCCAATTACCGTCGGCGGACGAGAACGATTCGCAGCATCGCACCCGCGAAAAACTGCGCCAGCAATTGCGCGAAGGCAAGCTCGACGAGCGCATGGTGGAACTCGACGTACGCGAAAAAGGAATGCCGTCGTTCGAGATCATCTCCAACCAGGGCGTGGAGGAGATGGGCGTCAACATCAAGGACATGCTGCCCAACATCTTCGGCCAGCAGACCAAGAAGCGGAAGATGAAGGTTGGCGACGCGATGGAGTACCTGATCCAGGAAGAGGAGCAGCGCCTGATCGATATGGACCAGGTGCAGCGCATCGCGGTGGACCGCGTGGAGCAGTCCGGCATCATCTTTCTCGACGAGATCGACAAGATCGCTGGCCGCGAGGGCGGCCACGGGCCCGACGTTTCGCGCGAGGGTGTGCAGCGCGACATCCTGCCCATCGTTGAAGGGACGACCGTCAACACGCGCTATGGCATGGTGCGCACCGATCACATCCTGTTCATCGCTGCCGGCGCGTTCCACGTTTCGAAGCCCAGCGACTTGATCCCCGAGCTGCAGGGCCGCTTCCCCATCCGCGTGGAGCTGCAATCGCTGACGTTAGAGGACTTCGTCAAGATTCTCACGGAGCCGAAGTCGTCGCTGGTGAAACAGTACACCGCTCTGCTCGAGACCGAAGGTCTGAAGCTGGAATTCACTCCCGAAGCGCTGGCGGAGATCGCGAAGTTCGCCGCGCGTGTGAACGAGAACACGGAGAACATCGGCGCGCGGCGGCTGCACACCATCATGGAACGCGTGCTCGACATCATCAGCTTCGAGGCGCCGGACATGAAAGAGAAGAACGTGGTCATCGATCCGGCGTATGTCTCGAAGATGCTGGCCGACATCGTGAAGGACCAGGACCTCTCGCGCTACATCCTCTGATGTAGTATGGCCGCACTCGGAGACCCACTCAGGATGCGGCACGCTTGAGCGCATTTCACGACTCCAATCTCGCCCGCGCCGCCCGCTTCTTGCGGCAGTACTACTCGCGCATCCTGGGCATTTCTCTCCTCGTATTGATTCCCTGTTTCTGGCTTCCTCATGCCGGGTGGGGAGATTTCCCGAGTCACGTCTACAACGCGTGGCTCTACCCCAAGGTGGCAGCCGGCGAGCTGCAAGGGCTCACCGTTTCCGGCCAGCACACCAACATCCTTGCTGACGTTGCCCTCGAGTGGCTCATCCCAGGAGTGGGCGCGAACGTGGCGCAAAGGATCGTGCTCTCCGCGAGTGTGTTGCTGATGTTCTGGGGAATATTTGCGCTCGTAGCTGCGATCAGCCGGCGACCACCGTGGTGGCTGATGCCGATCTTCGCCATGCTCACTTACGGCTGGGCCTTTCATCTTGGATTCCTGAACAGCTACGTTGCCACCGCGATCTGCTTCTGGATATTTGCGCTGCTGTGGACGGAGCCCCGAATGGCGGACGTGTTGGCCGCGGTTCCGCTGGTGCTGCTGGCGGTTTTGGCCCATCCGGTGCCGCTCGTTTGGCTCGCGGGGACGCTATTGTTCGGATGGATGGTGCGCCGGCGATCTTCGGCGGTGAGGTGGCTTTGGCTCGCGGCAGGCGTTTCGGCACTCATAGCCTTCAACCGGTTTGCTGTCGCTAATCTTGCGGGAGAGTGGATACCCATCCCCTTGCTGAATGTGAGCGGCGCGGACCAGTTCTACATCTTTCGCGCCAGATTCTGCTGGCTGGCGGTGACTATCGGCGTGCTTGGCTTCTTCGCGTTGCTGCGCAGAATGAGGGAGAGCGGCTGGAGGGAAGTCCTTTCTTCGGCTCCCATGCACATGTACCTGCTGACGTGCGCTGCCGTGTTTCTGATGCCGATCGCCTTTATTCCTCCGGGGCACGCACAACGCTTTGGCCTGCTGGCTGACCGGCTTTCGTTGATGGCTGCCGCGCTCGCTTGCGCGATACTCGCCCCGATCAATGTGGGAAGGCGCGCATGGAGTGTGATCGGCCTACTCACTCTATGTTTCTTCTGGTTCCTTTATACCGACCAGCGAGAGTTGGATCGCATGGAATCCAAGGTTGAGAGTCTGGTCGCGAGTATCCCGCGGGGCCAGAGGGTAGCGGCGCTCCTGTATTATCCCCGTTCGCGCTACGAGGCAAATCCGCATGCGCTGGATCGCGTTTGTATCGATCATTGTTGGAGCTACGGCAACTACGAACCCAGCGCCGGACAGTTTCGCATCCGCGCTCGCGGGCCGAATCCGTACGTGCTCTGGAAAAATGACGAGATGGACGACCTTCAGCATGGGCGATACGTCGTGAAGCAGACGGACCTGCCGCTCTACCAGATCTATGCGTGCGGACCGAGGCCGCTCGATCTGTGTATCCGCGCATTGCAGTCGGGCGAGCGCAACGGGTCTATCGATCTCTTGCGGCACTGGTAAACAAGAATGCGAAAGCTGCCATATCTGGTCGAGTTGCTTGTTCTGGTCGTGCTCTTTCTGGGAGCGGGCGGCGCTCTCCGCTTTGGATGGCTGCGGACCGCACCCGAATTCCAGGAGGACTACGAAGAAAGCAATGTGCTGAACGCAGCCGCGCGTACCAGCCAGGGACTCTCTCCATATCCCGATCCGCACCAGGAGCCGATCGTCTTCAATCCTTATGGTCCGGTGGTGTATTACGGACTGGGGCCGATCATAAGTCACTACGGAGTGCATTTCAGAGCGGCGCGCGTCGCCGTGTGGTGCGCGGCATTGGCTTGCGCCCTTCTGGTCGCGGCGATCATCGGACTGGTTACGCGAAGCTGGACGCCGTCGTTATTGTTCTGCGCTGCGTACCTTTGCGTCGCGGTGGTGACGTCGTGGATCCCGGTGTTGCGCGTTGATTTCTTTGGAGTAGCGTTCACGCTCGCCGGCATCCTGGTCTTTCTTGTGTCCCAGGACCGCCGATGGCTCGCCGCCTTTCCCTGGGTGCTCGCGATCTTTGTGAAGTACACATTCGTTAGCGCGCCTGCCGCCGCCTTTTTTGTGCTGGCGTGGCAGCGAAGGTGGCGCGATGCGTGGAAGCTTGCCGGCTCGGGCGCCGCTGTGGGTATGACGTGGTTTCTATACTTGCAGATCACCACGCATGGCTGGTTCGGATTTAACATGTTCCGCGCCCATCCGGATCCCTCGACGTTCAAGCATCTCGGCTGGTTTTTCGGTACGCTGTTGCCCCTCAATCACGTGGCATCGTTCTACGGCATCGGCGGCTTGGTCTCGACCTTCACCATCTTGCTCCTTGTGCTTACGGTGATAGGCGCGTTCACCGTGAAGACGCCGGAGTCGCGATTCCTTCTGCTTTATGCGGCAGTCTGCCTGGTGATCACGACCATCACTGGGGCCAAGCTGGGTTCGAACCACAATCACCTGCTCGAACTGACGGCGGCGCTGTCCTTGTGCGCGGCCGTGGGCTACAACAGCCTGCGCAAGGAGAAGGAATGGATCTTCGCTTTCGCCGCTCTAGTGGCGCTTGCCTTTGTCGCCAAGACTCCGAGGGTTTGGCGCAACGACGTGCTCCGCTACTATCAGCCGGGGGTAGAGCGCGGGTGTCCTGACTTGTACGCGTTGATCAAGGATCACCCGGGGCAGCACATCTTGTCGTCGAACGTCGGCGCAGTCCTGGTGGCGGGCAAGCCGGTGCTACTTTCGAATCCTTATGTCTATTCACAATTGGTGGAACATAGAGGATGGGAGGACTCGGTCGCGGTCAAAGTCAACCAGCGTGATTACGACCTGATCGCGCTCGATAGCGATATCGAAGGCCTGCGCGCAAACAAGCGCTTTGGCTGGTCCGAAGCCTTTGTGAATGCGGTGGAAAAAAATTACGCCGTGACGCACCGCTACGATTGCATGCAGGCAGGTGCGGTGTTCGAGCGAAAGCCGTGAGCTCATCGGACCAGAGTCGTATTACCGCCGCACAGCCTGCCGGCAAGGAGCTCCCGCGGCCGGTTCCGTTGGACTCCGTTCCAGGCCAGGCACGCTTCTATCTTCCCGAACTGGATTCAATCAGATTTTTTGCCTTCTTCAGCGTCTTCTTTTACCACAGCGTGGTCCGCGACCAGTCCTTCTATTTACAGAACGGCTTTCCCGATAGGTTAGCGAACTTTCTTGCGGTTGTCCCGAAAGCCGGAAATTTTGGGTTGGACATGTTCTTCGCTTTGAGCGCTTACCTACTGACGACCCTGTTACTCAGAGAAAAGGAGCAGCGCGGCACCATCGACGTCCGGAAGTTTTATATGCGGCGGATCCTGAGGATATGGCCGTTGTATTTCTTTGTGATCTCACTTGCATTGCTGGCGTCGCGATTCGATCCGACGGAAAAGATGGATCTCTTCCATGTGTTTCTGTTTGCGGTTTTTCTTGGGAGGGTCGCCATGGCCTATTACGGGCCGATTCCGACTTTTGCCGCGCCATTGTGGAGCGTCTCGGTGGAGGAGCAATTCTATCTGGTGTGGCCGTGGGTGGTCCGCCGCTCAACGCGCTTTATCGTGTGGCTGAGCTGTCTAACCTTATTCATCTGTTTCGTCGCCCGGTTCTTTATAGAATTCGGCGGGCTTCCCGCGCACTCACTCTTTCGCGCATGGTTTTGGCGAATCGACCCGATCGTGTACGGGGCGCTGCTGGCAATCTTGTTGAAAGGCAACTCGCCGCGTTTGAAGACTTGGCAACGGTATTTTCTCATCGCAGTTGGTCTTATTTTCATTTACGCCGGAGCGGCGTGGGCAGACGATGTGAACAGCCTCAAACCGGTCGCACAATTGGTCTTTCTTCCGCTAGCAGCTATTGGCTGCATCGCGATACTCGGTGCATGCATCGGGATCAGAGACCGGATCATTGGCCCCTTTTTGCGCTTGCCCACTCTGGTTTATCTGGGACGGATCTCGTATGGCCTCTATGCATATCACGCTTTGGTGCTCTGGCTGATGAGCCAGCGAGCGACGGCATGGCTACAGTTGCGCCTCGGGCGGTTGCATCATGGACAACTGTGGTTCGTGATCTCGTTCGAAGTAGTAGCATTTATGTTGATCGTTCTGATCTCGGTAGCTTCCTACCACTTCTTTGAGAAACCGATCTTGCGGATCAAGGAAAGATTCGCGCTGATACCGTCCCGTCCCGGAGGATGACCGAGGCAGTGTATCCTTAATTGCGCGCGCCCTTAGCTCAGTTGGATAGAGCGGCTGGCTTCGAACCAGTAGGTCGGGAGTTCGAATCTCTCAGGGCGCGCCAAAATTCCTAATTCGAATCTGTTAGACGACGCCATTTTTTTTAATGACTGAGCTATCTTCCGCCCCCAATCAAAAAAAGATCCTTTGGATGATCGCCGGCTTTGCCGTCCTGATCCGGTTGTTCTGCCTGATCTGGTTTCGGAGTTATACCTCGTCTATCGACCCTGGCTTCGCCTCGGGGTATGAGGTCGGCTTCATCAGTCGTTCGCTGATCGAAGGCCGAGGCTTTGGCTCGCCTTTCGGCGGAGAGACCGGGCCAACCGCCTGGATCGCCCCTCTTTATCCGGCGCTGCAAGTGTTGGTCTTCAAATGTTTCGGGGTGGACACGCTTGCCTCCGCCTTCGTGATGCGCACCATCAATATCGCGACCGCGCCGTTGATGTGCATCCTGCTGTATCGCATCGCGTCGCGCATATGGAACGCACGCATGGGCATCGCGGCCGCGGCGGCTTTTGCGATCTTCCCAGATTCCATCTGGTTCGACAGCACGATGGTCTGGGACACCATCTTGGCGACGGCTCTCTTATTCATTCTTGTTGATATGGTCGTTGCCCGCAGAGATGAAAACCCGAGAGCCGATGTGAAGTTTGGCATTGTGGGTGGCACGCTCGCCTTAGTCAGTCCGTCGTTACTATCCGGGGTGGCTGTGTGTCTGGTGTGGAGATCGTGGCAGATGCTGAAAGGTCGTGCCAGGTCGATGGCTTTGACCGTGCTGGTCATGGCAGCCATGGTTGCGCCGTGGATGGTTCGGAACTATCTCGTCTTCGGAAAGCCGGTCTTTATCCGCGGCAACTTCGGGCACGAACTTTTTAAAGGAAATCATCTTGGGGGCGAGTCTGGTGGGCAGCTTCGCCCTCCCGCGACCGGCCAGGATGATTGGTCGCTGAATCCCATCAACAACGAAGGGCAGTTTAGGAAATACCAGGACTTGGGCGAGTTAGAGTACGTGGCCGATCACAAGCGACAGGGTATCGCGGCTATAAAAAAGTACCCGTTCTGGTTTTTTAAACTGGTCCGAAGGAGGATTGATGCCTTCTGGAACGGACCCATCGATCTGGGCGGAATTTTTACTGCGGACCCCGAGTACCTGCCCGCAAAGAGGATCTGGTTTTCGGCCGTCAGCCTCTGCGGAATGGTTGGAATCTTGGTCTCGTTGCTGCGGCGGGAAGCCTTTGCACCCTTGTTCGCCAGCATAGTCTTCGTATATCCGCTGGTGTATTACATTACTTTTCCTCACTCCCGCTACCGTTATCCGCTGGAGCCCATCCTGCTAATGTGCGGATTGCATTTGGGAAGCCTTGCGATCGCCTATCTGCGCCGTCGGCTTGCCGTGGTTCGTCGCGGAAGAGTGCCTGCCTCAGCGGCCACAGCAGAATTGCCGTAAGAACTGGATGGGCTGATCACACTCACCGGAACGATCGGGGAGTCATGCGGCCAATGGGTCGCAGAAACCTACTGCAGTTTCTCCATCGCCTGGTTGTAGCCGGATTGGGCGCCGCTGTCGTCGGGATTGAGGACGAGAGCCTGCTTATAGAAGCTGGCGGCTGCTTTGTAATCTCCATGCGAAGCCGCGCGTTCACCCGCCAGAGCGAGCTGGTGAGCTTTTGCTTGCTCAGCCAAACCGTGATCGCCGGATGAGCCGGAAGCGCCGGTTTGCAGACCGCCTGCGCTATAGGCGTGTCCTTCGCTGCGGAGTCCAACGCTGGGATTGATCTGCAGGTGACTTACGACGCTGCGCACTCCGGGCAGCGCCTTGGCGGCTTTGACGGCTTGGTCGATCTTCGCGGCGGAACTGGCCTCTCCCGTCAGGGTGACGGTGCCATCTTTCACGCGCACCTGAATGTCCTGATTGCGCAGTGCAGCAGTCTGCGAGAGCGTGTCGCGGACATTGATCTCCATGTCCACATCTTTCGGATCGATGGATGCCCCGAGTTCGTGAGTAGCCGGCGGCGGCGCGCTGCTCTTATTAAAGATGAACAGGGCTGCAATGATCACCACCACTGCCAGGACCGCGGGAATGATCTTGTTCCAGGGAAGCTCTTTCGCGTTGTCGACAGCAGCCATCCTGGTGCTCTTCTGCGCCGGCTCTTCGAAGACGGTTTCCATCATCTTGGTGGTGGAGCCGGGCGACGGTTTGGGCGCGGGCGGCGGCGCGGCGGCCTTGACCGGCGGAGCGGCCGCAGAAGCGGCTTCAGGAGTCCGTTTCGGCAGTGGAGCAAAAAGTTTTTCTTCCAGCGTGCGCGTATCCACGGGCTCTTTAGCGGGAGCTGGAGCAGAGGCGGCCCTGGCGTCGGATCCTGCCGCCGGCGGCTCAGTCAAAATCGTCTGGTCGGTGGGACACGTCGAGATCAGGTCGGGGTACTTGCGCTGACACGTCGGGCAGTACTTCATTCTTTCGCTCTCCACAGATCCGGGAACAAACAATGGTACTGGAGGGGAACGCGGTTGGCACCAGTTTTCCGCACACTGGTAAGTGACTATGGGGTTAGAACCTTCAGCGTCGCTTCGGGCGCGGGCGCCATCCCAACAAGCGCGACAGGCGCCGCTGGTGCAGCGGGTCAGGACAGGATTGTGCGGCCGCGCCGCTCCGTGTCGGGAAGAAACAATGCGCCAGGACGAGCAGCACCGATGCTATCAAGAAGATGTGGATGGAGCCCGAGAAGGTCATTCCCCGGGCCACGGCCACTGCCCAGATGAAGGCAAAGATCGCGCTGAAGGTAAGCAGCATAATGGCTATCCGCCTTAGGGTGTGGGCTGCCAGGTTGGATGGGTGAGCGTCCGGCAAAGTTGGGTATCCATGTGGCGGATTTCAAGAAGCCTAAGGTAGCTCTGATAGGCTTTCTGCAAAATTTGAAGATAGAAAAACTCAATCTGGTACCGCCGATCGCCAAGTATGTTGGTGTCTCGGTCTTGTTGCTGATCCCTTGCCTTTGGCAGGCGCGAGCCGGGATCGGCGATTTTCCCAGTCATCTCTATAACGCATGGCTTGCCACTTTGGTCGAGCAGGGCAATCTGCCGGGGATCACGCTGGCGCACCTGAAGACCAACGTGCTGGTCGATCTTGCATTGGTCTGGTCGCTTAAGCATTTCAGCGTGCTCACAGCTCAACGCCTGGTTCTGGGCGGGTCTGTCCTCATATTTTTCTGGGGAACGTTTCTGTTGGCCCGAAGGGTTCGTGGAAGCTCGCCCTGGCAGATCGTCCCCTTTCTGGCTGTGATCGCGTATGGAGTGATTTTTCAGTTGGGATTCAGCAACTTCTACCTCTCGGTTGGGATCTGCTGTTTTGCGATGGCCCTCGTTTGGGCAGAGCTGCGTTGGTGGAAGGTGGCTCTTGGAGCCGTGTTGTTCGCGATCGCGTGGCGAGGGCACCCTCTGCCGGTCGGGTGGGCGCTGGCGACATTGTCTTTCACATGGTTCTCACGACGAGTGC
>Ga0137403_10010679_pt1 | contig 10160 bp, 10 predicted proteins | sample CZOMad2_1_16fung_FD_122057 | JGI IMG/M metagenome (GOLD analysis project Ga0137403, IMG submission 122057) | Vadose zone soil fungal communities from Angelo Coast Range Reserve, California, USA - CZOMad2_1_16fungal (Hybrid Assembly) | ecosystem: Environmental > Terrestrial > Soil > Vadose zone... | reverse complement strand
AAGACCGGCGTGGATCGCCAGCTCCTCTCCCCCGCTCCACCGACCTTCTGCTACTGGGCGCCCGGCCCCGCCGCGGCGGAGTGGTGCCGGATGCAGAACGACGCGATCGCTCTGCTGGTCGACCGGAGCCCCGCGCGCTTCCTCGGGGCGGGCGGCCTGCCGCTGCAGGCGCCCGACCTGGCCGTGAAGGAGCTGGAGCGCGTGGCCACCGTGCTGCGCTTCCCCGCGGTGGAGATCGGCGCCAATGTCGGCGGCAACGATCTCGACGACCCGAGCCTGGCCCCGGTCTGGGACGCGGCGGCCGCGCTCGGCATCGCGATCTTCGTCCACCCGCAGGCGCCGATCCTGGGCGACCCGCGCTTCCGCAAGAACAACCTCACGCAGGTCGCCGGCTTCCCCCTCGAGACCGCGCTCGCCATGACGCGGGTGATCTTCGGCGGCGTGCTCGACCGCTGGCCGTCGGTGCGCTGGTGCTTCGCCCACGGCGGCGGCGCCTTCGCCTACATCCTCCCGCGGCTCGACCAGGGCTGGGGCGCGATTCCGGACGCGAAGCAGGCGCTCGCCCAGCCGCCGAGCGCCTACGCGCGGCGGGTCTGGGTGGACTCGCTGACCCTCTCGCCCAAGGTCCTCGCGTTCGCGCTCGACACCTTCGGGCCCGAGCGGATCGTGCTCGGGAGCGACTACCCGTTCAAGATGGGGGTGGACGATCCGGTGAGCGCGCTGGACGCACTCGCCCTCGACGCGGCCACGCGACAACGGCTCACGGTGGACAATGCCCGGCAGTTCCTCGCACTGGAATGAGGAGACCATGAACTTCGGGACCTTCCTGCTGATGCAGTCGCCGTCCGCCCGGTCGTCCACCGAGATCTACGCCCGCGCCGTCGAGATGGCCCTCGCCGCGGAGAGCCTGAACTTCAACAATATCTGGCTCGCCGAGCACCACTTCTCGACCTACGGCTATCTCTCCCGGCCGCTGCAGCTCGCCACCTACCTGGCGGGACGGACCACCCGCATCCGGGTGGGCACCGCGGTCATCGTGGTGCCGCTCCACCACCCGCTCGTAGTCGCCGAGGAGATCGCCACGCTCTCGCTCCTCGCCCCGGGGCGGCTCGACATCGGGCTCGGCCGCGGCTACCAGCACTACGAGTTCGAGCGCTTCGGGCTCGAGCTCGAGAGCGGGCGCGCCCGGTGGGAGGAGTCGGTGGACATCATCCTGAAGGCGCTCGCGGGCGGGCGGTTCAGCTACGAGGGCAAGCTCTACCAGGTTCCCGAGACCACGATCTTCCCCCAGCTCGAGGGACCACGGCCGCCGATCTGGATCACCGCCCAGAGCCCGGATTCGGTCGAGGGCGCGGTGCGCCGCGGCTTCAACGTGCTCACCGGCGGCTTTGGCGTCCCGGTCGAGCGCATGGCCGAGTTCCGCAAGCTCTTCGACCGGGTGGTGTCCGAGGTGAAGCCTCCGCAGCCGCTCCACGTCGGCGTGCAGCGCGCGGTCTACGTGACCAAGGACGACGCGGACGCGCGCGCGGCCGCCGAGGAGGCGCGCTGGAACATGCGGGTGACCCTCAGCCTCCGCAATCACTACGAGCGCGTGGAGGACGGCCGCGCGATCCCGGTGCCGGCGCCGAAGGAGCCCGACGTGGACGATCTCCTCGACCGCTACCTGGTCATCGGCACGCCCGAGACCTGCATCCGTCAGATCGAGCGCCTGCGCCGCGACGTCGGCATCACCCACTTCAACTGCAGCTTCTGGTTCGGTGACCTCCAGCAGGCGCGCGTGCTGCGATCCATGGAGCTCTTCGCCCGCGAGGTGATGCCCGCCTTCGCCTAGCCCCTGTGCTATTCTCCCCGGCGCATGACAGACCGGGGTTCGCGCCACGAATGGCCTGGCGCGTCATTGGCGCGCGTGCCGTACTGGGTCTACCAGGACGACGCCAACTACCGCGCCGAGCTGCGCCGCATCTTCGAGGGACCGGTCTGGAGCTACGTCTGCCTCGCCTCCGATCTCCCCAAGGCGGGTGATTACCGCACCAGCTTCCTCGGCGAGATGCCGGTCATCGTGGTGCGGGGCGCGCAAGGCGAGATCCACGCGTTCGAGAACCGCTGCGCCCACCGCGGCGCCCTGATCGCGCTGGATGATAGCGGGTCCACCGGCAGCCACTTCCAGTGCATCTACCACGCCTGGACCTACGACCTCGCGGGCAGTCTGGTCGGCATCGCCTTCGAGAAGGGCAGCAATGGGAAGGGCGGCATGCCCGCGTCCTTCTGCAAGGCCGACCACGGGCCGCGTAAGCTGCGCACCACCGTGCTGGCCGGGCTCGTCTTCGCGACGCTGTCGCCCGACACGCCGCCCATCGAGGAATACCTGGGTGACGAGGTGCTGGGCCGGCTCCGGCGCGTGCTGCACAAGGAGGCGCGGGTGATGGGGCGCTTCACGCAGGCCCTGCCCAACAACTGGAAGCTCTACGTGGAGAACGTGAAGGACACCTACCACGCGAGCCTGCTCCATGCCTTCTTCGGGACGTTCAGGATCACTCGGCTCACCCAGGGTGGTGGCATCATGGTGAGCCCCGACGGCGGCCACCACGCCAGCTACACCATCCAGCGGGCCGACGACGCGAGCAGCACCGCCTACCGGGATCAGGGCATCCGCTCGGAGAACCAGAACTATCGCCTCGCCGACCCGAGCCTGCTGGACGCGGTCAACGAGTTCGGCGACGACATCCAGCTCCAGATCCTCACCGTCTTCCCCAACTTCGTGCTCCAGCAGATCCACAACTCCCTCGCGGTGCGGCAGGTGCTGCCCAAGGGGCCGGGGGCCATGGAGCTGCACTGGACCTACCTGGGGTTCGCGGACGACACGCCCGACATGCAGCGCCGCCGCATGAAGCAGTCGAACCTGGTCGGGCCCGCCGGCTACGTCTCGATGGAGGACGGCTGCGTGGGCGGCTTCGTGCAGCGCGGGGTGGCCGCCGCGGGGGACGAGCTGTCCGTGGTCAACATGGGCGGCGAGGGCGCCGAGTCGCAGGAGACGCGGGCCACCGAAGCCTCGGTGCGCGGCTTCTGGAAGGCGTACCGGCGGTACATGGAGGACTAGGATGCTGGCCGAGCGCGTCTCGCAGCTCAACGCGGAGTACGCGCGGGCCATCGACGACGACCGGCTGGAGAGCTGGCCGGACTTCTTCACCGATCCCTGCCTCTACAAGATCACCTCGGCCGACAACTACCGGCGCGGCCTGCCCGCCGGCCTCGTCTACGCCGACTCCCGGGGCATGCTGAAGGACCGCGTCACCGCCCTGCGCGAGGCCAACATCTACGAGCGGCAGGCCTACCGGCACCTGGTCGGCCTCCCCGCCATCCGCGCGGGCGCCGCCGACACGGTGCACGCGGAGACGCCGTTCCTGGTGGTGCGCGTGATGCGCGACGGCAGCATGGACCTCTTCGCCACCGGCCGCTACGTGGACACCATGGTGGACGAAGGCGGCACCCTGCGCTTTCGCGAGCGCCTCGTGGTCTGCGACAGCAGCCGCGTGGACACCCTGCTCGCGATTCCCCTCTAGCCCTCGATCCTGGGAGCCACCGCATGCCCACGCCCCTCCGCGCCCTCATGCAGGGCCCGCTGCCCGTCACCGCGCCGCTCGTGCTGAACCCGCTCATGGCGCGCATGGTCGAGACCGCGGGCTTCCCGGCCGGCTACCTGGGCGGCGGCGCCACCGGGTATCAGAAGGTGGCGCTCGAGGCCAACCTCAACCTCACCGAGATGTGCCAGGCCGCGCTCGACATCGGGGCGGTCTCGCGGCTGCCCCTCATCCTGGACGGGGCCTGCGGCTACGGCGACCCGATGCACATGCATCGCACGATCGGCATGAGCGAGGCGGCCGGCTTCGCGGCCATCGAGATCGAGGACCAGCTCGTGCCGAAGCGCGCGCACCACCACATCGGCATCGAGCACATGATCCCGGTGGAGCTGATGGCGGCCAAGGTGGCCACCGCGGTGGCGGCGCGGCGCAACCCGGACTTCCTCATCATCGGGCGCACCAACGCGGTGCGGGCCAGCACCATGGACGACGCGCTCCGGCGCGGCGAGTCGTATCGCAAGGCGGGCGCCGACGTGCTGCTGCTCTCGATGGCGCAGAAGCCCGAGCAGCTGCGGTTCATCGGCGAGCGGCTCGGCGGTCCGCTGATGTACCTCGCGGGGCGCGGCGGCCTCGCCGGCCTCGGCATGACGCTCGCGGATCTCGGCGCGCTCGGCTTTCGCATCGTGGCGGATCCGTCCACGCCGCTGCTCGCGGCGTTCGCAGCGTGGAAGAAGGTCTACGCGGACCTGGCCGCCGGCTTCGGCGCGGGCCAGCCCCGTGGCGACTGGGCTCCGCTCGAGCACGACATGCTGGGCGTGATCGAACTCGAGAAATTGCTCGCGGTGGAGCGCCGGACCGTCGAGAAAGAGTAGAGAAAAATGCCTTCTGAAACAGATAGTTACGTGGATACAGGTGGAGCTATGCACAGACCTATCCACAACTGTGGATAGCGGCCCGCATACCTTGCGCTGCGGTCTAGCCCTTGGCCAGCTTCTCGACCTGTCGCCGTGAGAGGCTGGCCAGCCGCGAGAGCAACGCGTTGACCTTTCGTTCGGACACCTGGTCCGCGAGGATCAGCTTCTTCGACTTCGTGCGAGTCGCGAGATACGCGACCCAGTCATCGAGATCCGGCGTGCCGCGCCACGCGATGGTGAGACCGCTCAGTCGGAGCTTCCGACGCCCTTCCACCTTCGCCAGCGGCTTGCGACTCACCTGCATGAGTGAGGAGCCTAGTGAAGTCGGTAGTGATGTGTCAAGCCGATGACAAAGAAAGTTTTGTGAATAGCTGTGGATAAACCTCTATCATCCTGACTTCAAGGAGGAGACCGCGATGCGACTCAAGGGCAAAGTGGCCATCGTCACCGGCGCGGCGCACGGAATGGGCGAGAGCGAGGCGGTGATCTTCGCGCGCGAGGGCGCGAGCGTGATCGTGGCCGACGTGGACGCCGACGGCCAGAAGGTCGCGGCCAACATCACCGGCGCGGGCGGAAAGGCGCAGTTCGTGAAGCTCGACGTCGCGAGCGAGGCGGACTGGGAGGCCGCGATCAAGGCCACGGTGGCCGCGTACGGGCGGCTCGACGTCCTGGTCAACAACGCGGGGATCAGCGGCACTCACGATCCCGACTACGAGTCCACCGCCGCGTGGGATCGTCTCATGGACATCCACGCCAAGAGCGTGTTCCTCGGCATGAAGCACGCGGTGCCGGTCATGCGGCGGGGCGGCGGGGGGTCCATCGTGAACATCTCCTCGATCTCCGGCTTCGTGGGGCAGGACAAGATCCATATGGGCTACAACGCCTCCAAGGGCGCGGTGCGCATCATGACCAAGTCGGGCGCGGTGCAGTACGGCAAGGACGGCATCCGCGTGAACTCGGTGCACCCGGGCTTCCTGCCCCCGATGCGGACCTCGAAGGGCTCGGCCGATCCGGCGTGGCGCAAGCCGCTGCTCGACACGGTGCCCCTCCGCCGCGAAGGCCGGATCGAGGAGGTCGCTCACGCGGTCCTGTTTCTGGCCTCCGACGAGGCCTCGTATATCTCCGGGACCGAGCTGGTGGTGGACGGCGGCTTCCTCGCGGTCTGATGGGCACCCGGCGGATCCTGGGCTTCTGCGCGCTCTGCCGCTCGCGCTGCGGCTGCGTCTCGGTCGTGGAAGACGGGCGACTGGTCGCGGTCGAGCCCGATCCCTCGCATCCCACCGGGGCCAACCTCTGCGTGAAGGGCCGCGCGGCCCCGGAGCTGGTTTACGCGGAGGACCGGCTGCTCTACCCGATGCGTCGCACGCGGCCGAAGTCCGACCCGGACGCGGGCTGGGAGCGCATCAGCTGGGAGGAAGCGCTCGATTGGACCGCTTCAAAGATGCGAGAGATCGCCCGGCGGCATGGGCCCGAGGGCGTGGCCTTCGGCTGCACGACCCCGGCGGGCACCGCGGTCTCCGACGGCTTCCTCTGGATCCTCCGCCTCATCCGCGCCTTCGGCAGCCCGAACATGGTCTGGGGCGAGGAGCTGTGCGCCTGGCACCGTGACTTCGTCACGCCCTTCACCTTCGGGGTGGACATCGGCACGCCCGACTTCGATCGCACCGGCTGCCTCCTGCTCTGGGGACACAACCCGTCCGCCACCTACCTGGCGCAGGCCACCGCCGTCCAAGATGCGACGACGCGCGGAGCGGCCCTGGTAGTAGTGGATCCGCGGCGCGCGGGAGCGGCGGCCCGGGCGGATCAGTGGCTGCGCGTGCGCCCGGGCACCGACGGCGCGCTCGCGCTGGGGCTGGCCGCGGTCATGATCGCGGAGGGCTGGTACGATCGCGACTTCATCCGTGACTGGTCGAACGGCGCGTTCCTGGTGCGCGCCGACAACGGCCGCCTCCTCACCGCCGCCGATCTCTCCGCGGTGGGCAGCCCCGCCCACTATGTCGCGTGGGATCGCGCGGCGGGCCGGCCGGTGGCGTACGATCCGGCCGCCGCCGACTTCATCGAGCCAATCGGCGATCCGCAGCTCGACGGGACCATCCGGTGCATGACGCGCTCCGGTCCCGTGACGTGCGTGCCCGCCTTCGAGACCTACGCCACGCTCTGCCGCGAGTACCCGCCCGAGCGCGTGGAGCGCATCACCGGCGTCCCGGCCACGCAGATCGTCGCGACCGCGCGGCTCCTGTGGGAGCGCCGGCCGGTCGCCTACTTCCACTGGACCGGGCTCGAGCAGCACACCAATGCGAGCCAGACCGTGCGCGCGCTCTCGCTCCTCTACGCGCTCACCGGCTGCTTCGACGCGCCCGGTGGCAACGTGCGGCCGAGCCGGCCGGCCGTCAACGACCTGGCCCCGCTCGCGCTGCTCCCGGAGCGGCAGCGCGCGAAGGCGCTCGGCCTGGCCGGGCGGCCGCTCGGGCCCGCGCGCCAGGGCTGGCCCACCGCGGCCGACGCCTACCGCGCGATGCTCCACGGCGCGCCCTACCCGGTGCGCGGCATGGTCGGCTTCGGCACCAACCTGCTGCTCTCCGCCCCGGGCGCGGCCACCGCGCGGGCCGCGCTCACCAGCCTCGACTTCCTCGTCTATGCCGATCTCTTCCTGACGCCGACCGCCGCGCTGGCGGACGTGGTGCTGCCGGTGTCCACCGCGTGGGAGCGCGAGGGCCTGCGCGTGGGCTTCGGGCCGACGCAGGATGGCGAGCAGCACGTGCAGCTCCGGCCGGCAGTGGTCGAGCCGCGGGGGGAGGCGCGGTCGGACATCTGGATCGTCTGCGAGCTGGCCCGGCGCCTCGGCCTCGGCGACCGGTTCTGGGGCGGCGACGAGGACGCGGGCCATCGCTTCATGCTCGAGCCCTCGGGCGTCACCCTCGAGCAGCTCCGCGAGAATCCCGGCGGCGTGCGCACCGCGATCGAGCCGCGCTACAAGCGCTACGCGGCCCGCGGCGCCAACGGCCCGGTCGGCTTCGCCACGCCGAGTCGCCGGGTCGAGATCTTCTCCGCGCAGCTCCAGCAGCACGGGCAGGCGCCGCTGCCCGAGTACGTCGAGCCCGCGGCCAGCCCGGTCAGCCGCCCCGACCTCGCGGCGCGGTTCCCCCTGCAGCTCACCACCGCGAAGGTCGTGCAGTTCTGCCACAGCCAGCACCGGAGCCTGGCGCGCCTGCGTCGGCACAGCCCCGACCCGGAGGTCGAGCTGCACCCGACCGCGGCCGAGGCCCGCGGCATCCAGCGCGACGATTGGGTGCTGGTCGAGACACCGCGGGCCACCATGCGGGCACGGGCGCGGCTCAATCCGAGCCTGGCCCCTGACGTGGTCTGCGCGCAGTTCGGCTGGTGGCAGCCCTGCGAGCCGCTGGGTCTCGGGGGCTACGCGCCCGAGGGGACGGGCAGCGCCAACTACAACAACCTGATCGATCCCGACGCCACCGACCCGATCAGCGGGACGGTCGCGCTGCGGTCCTATCTCTGCCAGGTCCGCCGAGGAGAACCGTGAGCACCACCGAGCAAGCCATCGACGCGTTCTGGGCGGCGGCCCGTAACCGGACCGCCCCGCCGCCCGAGTGGATGAACCGCCTGAGCCGCGAGGAGGCCTACCGCGTGCAGCTCGGCGTGCTCGCGCGCCACGTGGCGGCGGGCGAGCGCCAGGCGGGCTGGAAGGTCGGCCTCACATCGAAGGCGATGCAGATCCAGCAGAAGGTGCACGAGCCGGTGCTGGGCTTCCTGCTCGCCAGCGGCGAGCAGCCGAGCGGCACACGCTTTCAGTACGCCGACCTGATCAATCCCGGCTTCGAGAACGAGCTCTGCCTCACGGTGGGCCGCACGCTGCGAGGGCCCGGGGTCACCAATGATCAGGCGCAGGCTGCGCTCTCCGCGATGGCCCCGGCCTTCGAGATCATCGAGAAGCGCGGCGACTTCGCGGCCGATCTGAACGTGAGCCTGGCCGACAACGCCCAGCAGCGCGCCTACGTGACCGGCGCCGCGGTGCCGGTGCCCGCGGGCTTCGATCTGGCCGCGGTGGCGCTGGAGCTCTCCGTGAACGGCGGCGCCCCCGACCGGGCCACCGGGGCCGCGGTGCTGGGCAACCCCGCCGCCTCCATCGCCTGGCTCGCCGACAAGCTCGCCGAGTTCGGATTGGCGCTGGAGGCCGGCATGAAGGTGATGTCGGGCTCGTTCACCCGTCAGTACGCCCTCACCCGCGGCGACCGCATCGCCGCGACCTTCACCCCCATCGGCCCAGTCCGCGCCGACTTCGTCTAGGGGTCAGGTCTTACATTCCGACATTGTCATAATGTAAGACCTGACCCCAGCTACGGCACCAGCACGACCTTGCCGTGGTGGCCGGCTTCCATCACCGCCTCGTGGCTGCGCGCGGCCTGCGCCAGCGGCAGCTCCTGGGCGATGACCGGGCGGAGCGAGCCGTTGCGCAGCCCCTCGACCAGCGCGGCGTGGATGCCCGCGAGCTGGGCCGGGGTGGCGTGGTTGAGCGCCATGCCCAGGATGGCCGCGTCCTTGTTCATGGCGATCCGCGCGTTGATCTCGGTGTTCCCGCGGTTGCCGATGACCACGATGCGGCCCCGCAGCGCGATCGCGCCCAGATCCTTCTGGAGATTCACGTTCGCCAGCATCTCCATGATGATGTCGGGCCCGCGCCCTCCGGTCAGCCGGACGCACTCCTCCAGATAGCCCGCCGCGGTGTGATCGAGGACGTGGTGCGCGCCCTGCTCCGCGACGAGGCGCCGCCCCTTCTCGGTGCTCGCGGTGCCGATGACGGTGAGGCCGCGCGCCCGCGCGAGCTGCACCGCGCCGATCCCGACGCCGCCGCTGGCCCCGTGCACCAGCACGGTCTCGCCCGCCTCGCCGTGCGCGCGGTTGAAGAGCGCGTGATAGGCGGTCGCGTAGGGCACGTTGATGGCCGCGCCCTGCGAGAAGGTGGCGTTGGCGGCCAGCGGGTGCACCTGCCCCTGCTCGCACACCGCGTACTCGGCGTAGGCCCCCGTGGCCGTGCCGCCCACGTAGACGCGGTCGCCCTTCTTCACCGCGGTCACGCCGGAGCCCACCGCTTCGATGACGCCGGCCGCATCGCCGCCCGGGGTATAGGGCAGCTTGGGCCCGCGGTTGTCGGTATTGCTCCGCAGGTAGGTGTCCACCGGATTGATGCCGACCGCGTGGTTGCGCACCAGCACCTGGTTGGGCCCCGGCTGGGGCGTGGGAAGCTCCTCGAGCTTCAGGACGGCCGGACCGCCATACTCCGAGACGCGGATCGCTTTCATGGATGGGCTCCTTTCGGCCCCCGAGTCTACCTCATCAGGTCGCGGGCGGGTCCGGAGTTCCCATCCAGAACGGCGAGGTCTTGCCGATCCGCTCGAGATAGGCGCGGCGCTCCGCGGCCCGGCGCGGATACCACGACGAGAGATAGTCGCCGTCCAGCATGTGCCGGCGGCTCTCGGTGCCGAAGAAGCCGGCCAGCTCCGCCAGGCTGATGAAGCCTTGCTCGGACCGCGGCTCGAACTGGCTCCAGCGTCGCGCATGCTCTTCCGACCGGAAGAGGTTCATGCCGGTTCAGAGGTAGTACGGTCGGCCGCGCGACGGCCCGAACCCGAAGGCGAGATGCCCGACGACC
>Ga0137403_10010678_pt1 | contig 10161 bp, 4 predicted proteins | sample CZOMad2_1_16fung_FD_122057 | JGI IMG/M metagenome (GOLD analysis project Ga0137403, IMG submission 122057) | Vadose zone soil fungal communities from Angelo Coast Range Reserve, California, USA - CZOMad2_1_16fungal (Hybrid Assembly) | ecosystem: Environmental > Terrestrial > Soil > Vadose zone... | reverse complement strand
CGGAGCTAGCCAATCGACATATCGGATCGATAGCGCGACGGTTTTCGATTCCGGCAATTACTCTGTCATCGTGACGAATTCTTTTGGCTCTGCATCCAGTTCGAATGGGCAACTGACCGTTGTATTTTATGCTATCAACACGAATTGTACACCCGCGCCAAGCGGATTAGTAAGTTTTTGGCGTGCCGAAGGAACTGCCAATGATTCGATCGGTGGGGCCAACGGCACGATGTATGGGGGTGTTAGCTTCGATTTTGGCAAAGTCGCAGCCGCCTTTTCCTTTGATGGAACGAACGGCGCCATCAACGTCCCTGACGTTCCTGCGTTAGCGCTGACAAACTCGCTGACCATTGAAGGATGGATAAGAGTTCTCAGCGCTCCTTCTGCAGTCGGAATGATTCTTTTCCGTGGAGATATCCGGCCCGATCTCGCTCCATACTTCCTTGATGTTGAACCGGAGGGAACAACAGGAAGAATCCGCTTTGCGATCGAAGATGGAAATCACGGGATTAGCTATGTAGATTCTCCGCTAATTGCTAATGGCGTATGGATGCATGTCGCAGCGACACTCGATGGCGACACGGGCGCTCAAAAGCTTTATACCAATGGAGTTCTTGCCGCCCAGACAATAACGTCCATAAGACCACTGGGACCTTTGGATCCTGCTTCAGGCGCAGGAGTCGGCATTGGGAATCATTCTGGCCAGCCTGGCCCGCTCAATTATCCTTTCAAGGGGCTTATCGACGAGCTCAGTTTGTATAATCGCGCTCTTTCGGCCACTGAAATCCAGGGAATCGTCAGAACTAATCTGCCAAGGTGCCCCGGAGGCGCTCCTCCTGCGATAATTAGGCAGCCCCACAGCCAAACGGTTACTGTTGGTTCTTACGCCTCGTTCATCGCCGCAGGTTCAGGAAGTTCGCCATACGCTTATCAATGGAGGAAGGACGGAGTGCCTATCGCAGTATCCAGGTTCACCGGAGCTTCATCTCTTACGATCTCGAACGTAAAACTGACCGACGCCGGCACTTACTCAGTTATTGCGACCAACCTTTACGGTTCAGCAGTCAGCTCAAACGTGATCCTTACAGTAAATCCGGGGCCAAGCGCGCTGCGCGTGGCTGATGCGAACGCCGGTTCGGGCGCCGCGGTGACTGTTCCCGTGCTGTTCGTTCCCAATGGGCTTGAGAACGCGCTGAGCTTTAGCCTGAATTGGAATCCTGCGCGGCTCAGTTACGTCAGCACGATCCTGGCGAACGGCGCGGGGGCAACCCTGTTTGTGAACGAGAGCCAGACAAGCACCGGTTGGCTAGGTGTTGCCATGGCATTGCCGGCTGGCGCGACGTTCCCCACCGGTTCGCAGGAACTGGTGGAAGTGAGCTTTACGACTGCGGTGGTGACCAGCAGCACCCCGGTAACGGTTAGTTTCACGAACCAGCCCATTATTCAGCAAGTCTCGGACGCTATGGGTAACTCCTTAGGGGCGACTTACGCCAGCGGAACGGTGGCTATTGAGGCGGTCTCTTATGAGGCAGATGTTGCACCGCGTCCGAATGGAGACAAAGCGGTGACAGTGAGCGACTGGGTAATTGTCGGTCGCTTTGCCGCGCATTTGGAAACGCCAGTTGGGTCCGAATTTCAGCGGGCGGATTGCGCGCCGCGCGTGACGTTCGGGGATGGGCGCATCTCGATCACAGACTGGGTGCAGGCTGGCCGATATGCTGCGGGATTAGACCCGCTGACACCTGTCGGCGGGGCCACAGCTCCAGTGCCGGGATCGATGGTGCAAGGCGGCTCAACGGAACCCATGCCTTTGATCAGTCGTTCGCTTCAAGCGGTGGACACGATTATCGACCAGGGCCAGAGCGGTACGCTGTCGGTAAGTTTGCGGGCTGTTGGCGACGAAAACGCGCTGGGATTCAGCGTCGTGTTTGACCCGGCGAAGTTGACTTACACTGGTGCTACCCTGGGCAGCGGCGCTGGGGGTGCGACTCTGAATGTGAATACGGACGGCATCCCTTCCGGAAAACTCGGCTTTGCGCTGGCATTGTCCAGCGGGCACAGCTTCGCTTCAGGGTTAAATGAGCTGGTGAAAGTGACATTTCAGGCTAGCGCCGCAAACTCGGGCAATACGTCAGTCGCTTTGGCGGACGACCCTATATTCCGGGAAATATCAGACGCGGGGGCTAACACGTTATCGGCCGATTACGTGAACGGCACGATTGTGATTAATCCGGTGCCGTCCCTTGGAATCGCCCAAACGGACGAATCAATCACGCTGGCCTGGCCGTCATGGGCAACCAGCTTCATCCTACAGGAAGCGGAGCTCACGGGTGAGTCGCTGAGGTGGACGGCGGTCTCCGTTTGGCCAACGATCATTCATGACGAAAACGTCGTGGTTCTCCCAATGAAGGGTGCGAGCAAGTTCTATCGCTTACAGAAGCAATGATGGATAGGGCTAATTCAGGTTAATTAGTTAACTAAGTTAACTGAGTTCATTAAGGAATTGTAGAATCTTTGCATTCTCTGCGACCCCTCCTTGCTTCACGAACCTATGTAATGACGAATACGTAACGTCGTGCCGATGACGAAACAACCGTGCTATGGTTTGACCCGTGGTCCGTGGTCTGGAGTTCTTTCTCCGGGTAGAGGCGTTCTCCAAACGTGACATGTGACAAAGTCGGTTCTGTGCAATGTTTGCAGGGCCCTGGAAATGTCACAGATGCGGAGAGTGTCACACTTCGAAGCGTGACAAACGGATTTGAAGGCGGCAAACCTGGTATGCGAAATACCCCGGCGTCGTTTTGGAATAAGGCCGATTAAGATTATGATCATGATTATGATTACGAATCCGGGTTCAGCGTAAGGAGGGGAGGGTATGTAGTACGCTGGAGCCGTTACAGCGTTACAACCCTTGAAAACATTGAGTGATCTTGATGTCGGAGCCGTTACAAAACCGTTACAAGGGCGTTACAGGGGTTACGAGTGGGAGCGAGGCGGCCATTGCCGGCCTGGTCGTAAAAGGAACAGTCAAAGTGAACATCGAAACCGTGCTTCCGTTGCCGGAAGCCTGCAAAGCGCAGGCGTTGAGCAAAACTGGCCATTCCGGCGGAAAGAATCGTGCTTGAGATATTGATGTGAGGAAGAGTTACCGGGAGACGTGTGATGCAGGCTCCGGCAGGCAATTGGAACGCCGAGTCGCATGTCGGATGGAGCGGGGGGTGTCACAATTCCGGCACCGACTCTTTCACGGGCCGTTCGAAAGTTTTTGTTTCGAAATTTTTCGGAAAGGGGCTTTTGCTCCTGCGCAGGGCGACTTAGAGTTGCCTTTTATGAATCTTGAGGAAAAGCCAGCCAGCCAGCAAAGGACGGGATTACGAGCGGGAGCGATGTTACCCTTGAGCCGTCGCGAGTTCGGCAGGATCGCATTGGCGGCCATGCCCGCAGCCAGTGTTGTGACGGTCGCGCGCCAGCTTGGCGCTGCTGAAACGCCCACAAGCGTTCGAGGCAAACCAAACTCGAAGGTGGCGGGAGTTCAGTTGGGGCTCAATGTGCCTTACAGCTTTGCCAGTCCGCAAATGAGCGGGGACGACATCCTCAAAAACTGCGTCCAACTCGGTATCAGCGCGGTTGAGCTGAGAACCCAACCCGTGGAAGTGTTTCTCGGAGCTCCGGCGGACCTCGTCCATCCTCGGAAGTCAGTGACGGGTGGCAGCGCAGCACTTGATGCCGAACAACTGCGTCAGTGGCGGCAGAAAGTCTCGCTGGAACGGGTCAAGGAATTCCGAGACAATTACGAGGCTGCGGGCGTATTGATCGAAATCGTGAAGGTGGATGGGATATTCAACATGGCCGACAAGGAGATTGATTATTGCTTTGCCCTGGCCCGGGGGCTCGGTGGCCGGGCAATTTCCACCGAAATCTCACACAAGGAGGAAGACCTTAAGCGGCTAGGTGAGTTTGCGGACAAGCACCAGTTCATGGTTGGTTATCACGGGCACGCCACGACAAAGCCCGAACATTGGGAGACGGCTTTTTCCTTTGCAAAATATAACGGCGCAAACGTGGATATCGGACACTTCGTGGCCGGGAACAATGTTTCGCCGGTCGCGTTCATCAAGCAGCATCACGAGCGGATTACGCATGTGCATTTGAAAGATCGGAAGTTTCATAATGGCCCCAACACTCCCTTCGGCGAGGGGGACACGCCGATCGGGGAGGTGCTGCGCCTGCTGCGGGATAACAAATGGAATATCCAGGCGACCATCGAGTTTGAATACAAGATTCCGTCCGGTTCGGATCGGATGAGCGAAATCGCCAGGGCCATCCAGTATTGCCGGCACGAGTTGGCATAGGCTGGTGCGGCTCGATAGTTCCCAATCCTCCGTTTGAAACGGTTTGCCAATTAAGGCAGCAGCCGGGCTCGGTAGAAGCGGTGCGAGAAATTTGCGGCGGCGGGGTCTGTGACTAAGAAAGCGGGTTCGGTCATCACGAGGTTGGTCAGGGGAGTCCACTGGACCAGGTCGGTCGAGGCCGAGACTTCGCAGCGCCTGCCAACTGCGGCGCCTAGGCTGAACTGAAACTGACCACCAACCAGGTGGGCCGAGGAGAGTTGTGGCGCCGCTCCTACTAACACGCCGCGGTAAAAGCGATAGGAGTAGGACGCAGCCTGTGGGTCAATGAATGGCAACGCGCCATTCGTAGGAATCAGATTGGTGACGAGTGTCCAGTGGACGAGATCCTGCGAGGCCTCGATCTGGTAATGTTCGTAGGGCTCACCCAGGAGGCTAAGCTGGAGCTGGCCATTGGTCCCCTGCGAGCTCAGGCGCGAGTAGCCGAGATCGGTGACCGCAACGACCGTCATCGCCACGTAACTTGTAACAGAATTGCCTTTGCCGTCATTGACAAAGAAGAAGAATTTGTCCGCGCCCCAGTAATTGGTGTTCGGCGTGTAGGTGAGATTCGGACCCGACCCGGTAACAATACCGTTGGTAGGTGGGAGGGCGAGGCCAAAGGTGAGCGGATCAGCATCGGCGTCGGAGGCGGTCAGGGTAATCGGTTGCGACGTATCTTCATTGATGACGAACGTCTGCGAATCAACGATCGGCGGATGGTTGGTCAGGACAGCGAAGAAAGTGCTCGAGCCCAAATGCCCGTTGCCATCATCAGCGACGAGAAACGCGCTGGCTGCCGGTTGCTGGATGGTGAGCGGACCGCTCCAAAGCCCGTTGCTGAACGTGAGGTTATAGGGGAAATAGTTGGTGCTCGATTTCGGGAAGGTGAGGCTGACGTTATCGAAGTAGCTCCAGAGCTCGACCGCGAGAAAGCCGCGAGTGAACGAGGCGGTGAGGGTCGAGTTGCCAACGGCTATCGGGGTGTAATTGCCGCGGAGGTGGCCACGGAAAGTGACGCCCGCCCCGATGCGGCTGCTGGTGAGGTTGGTGGAGGCGATCGTGCTGCCACCGGCCACCAATTGAGCCGAGTCCGCGCCGTTCTCGCTACCCGACTCGTTGACCATGGCCCAGTCGGCTTCCAGGGTGTAAGGAAGCCGGGCGTTGAACGGGATGCTCTGGGAGACTCCGTTGCCGGTGGATCCTCCTCCGCTATTGGGTTTGAACCGAACGGCCTGCGAAGAGAAATTGCCGCCCGCGACATCGAACTGGACCAACTGGTAAGGCGTGGAGGAAGGAGCAAGGTTGGTCCACGGCAGCAAGGTAGCGTTTTCAAAATCGAAATTCCATCCGCCCAGCTTCAGGGCCAGTGTCACTGCGCCGGTATAATTGCTGACGACCTGGTTGGAGGCGTCTTTGGCGGTGACGGTGACGGCGAACGGTTCGCCCCGAATCCGGGGCGACGCGATCGGGTTCCACTCGAAATGGTGCACTTGGCCGGGCAAGCCCGCGCTGTTGAGGATAGTGCAGCGGGTCTGCGTGGTGAGCACGGCGGCATTGGCCGGGGCGGAGAGGTTGACGAAGAAATCTTCGTTGGGGCCGGGAACGGTATTCCCATTGATCACGATAGGCAGCGATTGCGTGGTCACGCCGGGCGCGAACGTCATGGTACCGGACTGCCCCAGGTAATCAATGCCGTTGGTGGCCGTGCCGTTCGTTGTGGCGTAGTTCACCGTGATAGTCTGGCTGGACGGCGCCGCCAGCGAGATGGTGAAGAGCGCGATGGTCGTCCCGACGCTGGGTTTGGTGACGAAGATATCAGTCACGGAGACCTGTGGGACGGCCAGCGTGGCGGCAAGCGCGCGATTGTTGGACAGGTCGGGGTCCGTGCTGGTGGTTGTCACCTGGGCGGTGGCGAGCAAATTGCCGCCAGTGTTGGGAACGATGGTGACGCTAACGGTCGCAAAGGCGCCGGCGACGAGGCTGCCGAGATTCGCGCTGACGCCGTTGGTGTAATTGGTGCAAGACCCCTGGCTCGCGACAGCGTTGGTGATCGTCACGCCTGATGTCAGGAAATTAGTCACATTCAAACCGGTGGCCGTGTTTGGTCCCGGATTGGTGATGGTGAGCGTATAAGTGAGAGGCTGGAGGACCAGCGTGTTGGTGGGCAGCGGGGAGAAGGCAATCGAGACATCGTTGCTCGGCGTAGGAACAGCGAGGGTATAAGCCCGGAGGTAAGTATAAGCCGCGACGTAAAGATTGCCATCGGCCAGGGAGATGCTGCCGCCGTAGGGCAGCGTCTGGACCAGTTGATGGCTCACGAGGTCGTAGATGTAGGTTTTCGAGGATGAAGCGACCAGCAGGCAATCATCGGTAACGATGACCTGACCGGTGAGGCCGGTATCATTGGTAGCAACGTAGCTGCCAAGGAGGGAACCGCTGGCCAGGTCGTAGGCATTGACCTGGCTGCTCGGCGAACCGGAGGCGATGCAATAAACGGTGTCCGCACGCGTGGCGGGCATGCCCCCGAATGAACCTGGATTGGCCCAAGCAATCGACTGACTGTTGAGGTCAATGCAGTCCAGGTAGGTGTTGGCCATGAGCACGGCACGGTCACTTTGGATGACAGCCGCCGCGTTCATGCTGTCGGGATAGGAAGGCCCCCCAGGTGCAGGGATTACCCAGGCGTCAGTGCCGTACACCGGATCAGAGGCGTGGAACGTGGTTTCATACCAGGAATAGACGGTCCCCTTGTAGTAGGTGGGGGTCCAGCCTTCGATCAGATTGCCCCAATCGTTGAAGAAACGCTTCCCCCCTGTGGCGGTATCGTAACCGTACATGCCGCCGTAGGTGCCACCGGCGATCCAAACCCCATCGCCGACGACCAGCGGCGCCAGGGACCAGTCCCATTGCGCCCCATATGGAATCACCCAAAGGATGGCGCCGGTGTTGGCATCAAGGCAGCGCAGATGGGTGTCCGGTTCGTGATTGCTTCGCTGGAAATAAACGCGGCCGTTATCAAACGTGGGTGCCGTAATTGAATTGGCCCCTGCGAACTGATTGCGCCAAAGTTGGCCACCGGTTCGGGCGTCGAGGGCGGCAATCATGCTCAAGTACGGCACGCCAGAGGACATAGTCACGAAGACCATGCCGTCCGCGGTTGCGACCTGATTGAGCGTGCCGGTATAGATGTTGGTCCAGATGGGGCTGAACAGGTTGGTGCCTTTCGAAGAGGGGTAGTAGCCGGTGTGCTGGGGGTCTTTGCCGAGCGTAGGCCAGTCGCCGCCAGAGAGGTAGCCGATGTGGATGGTGACTTTGGCCGAAGCGGTACGGTTAAAGTCATCAATGATGGTGTAGGTGAACTGGTCTGTGCCTTTGACTACGCCCGGGTTGGGCATATAGCTGAACTGGCCGCCACCCTGCGGCGTCAGCGTGCCCAGAGCAGGCGTCGTATAGGAGTTCAGCGTGAAGGAATCGTTCTCGGGATCGAAATCATTGAACAGCACGAAGACGCTGCTCGCGAACCCTGGAATAGCGCTGACCTCGTCCGGGACCGCGACGGGCGGCTGGTTGGCTGGTGTGACGTCAATGCTCACGGCGCCGCCGGCGGAATTGGTGCGGCCATCGCTCACGTTGTAGAAGATGCTGCCGATGCCGTTGCCGAAAGTATTTGTAGCCGGCAGATAGATGACTTTGCGCAGGCTGTTGCTGACGACTGTGTCATTAGTCGTGATCGGCGCCCCAAAGGCGGCGCCGTCGGGCGTCTGGAACAGGCGGCCACTCAAGGGCAGGAAGGTGATGTTACCCCTCAGCGGATCGCCATCCGGATCGCTGCCCGGAATCGTCACGGTGATCGCAGTGTTCTCCGGCGTGGAAAGGCCAAAACTGCTGGTGACGGGCCGCTGGTTGGTGGCCACCGTCAGGCTGACAAACCGGGCGGTGCTGCCGAGGCCCGACGTGGTGTTGGTCAGGAGCACCGTCTCGAGCCACGTCCCCGGCTGCAACGTGTTGGCATTTGCGTTCACGCGCAGCGTAAGGGTGGTTGAATCGCCCGGCCCGAGCGAACCCGAGAGCGGCGAAGGTGTGAGCCAGGTGGCGCTACGGACGACGCTGAAGGTCAGCGTCGCGCTGCCGGCGTTGCTGATGACATAGACCTGGTTCGAGGGAGCAAATGGGCCGCCTGTCCCACCAGTTGAGGTCAAACCGTTGGCCGGTGTCACCGAGAGAACACCAAGGGCCGCAGCCTGGTTCGTCAATATCACGGAGTTGTTGGATGGATCGGCATCGGGTCCAGTGCGCGAGAGTGTCGCGGAGTTAGTCAGGAAGCCGCCGCTGGTTGGAATCACCACCAGGCTGGCAGCGATGTTGGTCCCAGCCGCGACGGTGCCCAGGTTCCAGCGAAGGGTTTGCCCGAAGAGCGCGTAGTCCCCCTGTCCTGGGGTGAACGAGGCGAAGGTAACGCCGGGCGCAAGAATGTTGCTTACGATCACACCGGAAGCGGCCGCCGGCCCGGCGTTGACCACGTTGAACTGATAAGCGAGGCCGGTCCCGATCGCAACGGTTGCACCTGGACTCGAGGCGGTCAGCGCCAGGTCGTTCGTGGCCAGAACGGTAAAACTATTCCCCTGGCCCGAATAGACCGTTGCCTGGGCGAGCAGGCGCACATTCGAGATCGCCTGCCCCATGGCGACCGAGCCACTCCAGGAACCATTCACCAGGTCCGCGGTGGGGGGATTGACGGGGACGGACCCCGGCTGCCCCGACAGGTTAACGCTCCCGTTGAAGCTCGAAACCGGATTGTTCGCGGCGTCCACGGCCGTAATCGTCACTGGGAAAGGCGCGTTCACAAGTTGCGGAGTGGGAACTGAGCTCAGCTTGAAGTGATCGAGCTCTCCTGCCAAACCTCCCGTTATCGAGATATCATCGAGGCCGATTCCGTCCGAGCTGGAGGCCTGGATGGGAAAGTTATCGAATTGATTGAACCGGATGCGAAAGGTCGAGTTATAGGTCAGCCCGAAGGCTGCGACGGCGGCATCGAGGCTTACAACGTACTCGACATAGTTGGTGGTCAGATTGCGCAGGCCCTGAACTTCATACCAGTTGACACCATCCTGGCTGATGGCCACGCCATCGAAATCGAAGCCAGTAACAAAAGGCGTTGGTGGTGGACCGTTGGCCTCATCGAGAAAGCCCTTGGCCCAAAAGCTCAGCACCACGTTGGTATAACCCGCCAGATTCAGGCCGAGGGTCAACTCGTTGCGCTCGTTGACGCTCTGCGACGAGCCGTCCATCGTGTAATGGTAAACACCGCCGTGGGGGACATTGGCGGTCGTGACTTGTCCGCGGTAAGGGCCGGTACCGGATTTGACCCAAAAGCTTTGTAAGACGCCCGATTCGAACGTTTCCGAAAACGGCAAGGTCGCAAACGTCTGCGCGCCGGCAAGCTGCGCCAGGCAGAGCGACCCAAGAAACATGAGAAAACCTGGGAGACGCCGAACGACGATTTTCATGGGGCTTCTGATCCTTCGAAGCAAGTGCTTAGGTTAACCGCCGGACCATTAAACTCCCTCGAACGACTTCCGACAAGCAAATTTTCGGATTGCCGCGCGGGCGCCGATCCAGGAAGCGAGCCCAAACACTCCCTTCGGCGAGGGGGACACGCCGATTAGGCAGGTGCTGCGCCTGCTGCGGGATAGCAAATGGAATATCCAGGCGACCATCGAGTTTGAATACAAGATTCCGTCCGGTTCGGATCGGATGAGCGAAATCGCCA
>Ga0137403_10010677_pt1 | contig 10161 bp, 8 predicted proteins | sample CZOMad2_1_16fung_FD_122057 | JGI IMG/M metagenome (GOLD analysis project Ga0137403, IMG submission 122057) | Vadose zone soil fungal communities from Angelo Coast Range Reserve, California, USA - CZOMad2_1_16fungal (Hybrid Assembly) | ecosystem: Environmental > Terrestrial > Soil > Vadose zone... | reverse complement strand
CTTGCCGAGCGCATCGCGCTGATGACTTCGGAAATCGAGCGGCTGCAAGCGGCCATGACCAAAAAGCGCGCCTCCAGGGACGCCGCCAACAGTGTTTTCAAGTCGTGAGAGGAGTGCCCGAGGTTCTTTGCTTCTCGCCTCGCACAACCACTCTGCCGTCATGGCCGGGCAAAAGCGCGAAGCGCGCATTCGCGCTAGACGTCCCGGCCATCCATGTCTTCCCTTTCCAGCCGCAGCCAAGACGTGGATGCCCGGCACAAGGCCGGGCATGACGAAAGGAGGCTGTATTGCGCGGGTCGGCCAATGGCCCACATGGCAAACGAAGGCTGAATAAAATAATTCATTTACGATCGATTAAGCTTTCCCCTCTATGACTGTAGCGTCCTCGTTTGGACACCGAGTGGCTCCTGTCCACTCTGTTTGACGCCTCCCTGTTATCAACTTCAAAGCCGCCGGAAACGGCGGCTCTTTTTTTGGGAAGTGTCCTCCCGTCCCGCACCAGGTGGAAACCATAATAAGTCTTGCGGCTGGACTCTCGTGCGCGGGCGCGCAATGATTTGTTCATCATAAGCCGGCGCAGAGTTAAGGCTGGCAGCGTAAACAGTGGTGTGAGGCGTTAACCATGTCGGACCGTTCGCAAGGCGAAGCCGCTCTGGTGCAATTCAGCGAACGGCTGACCAATTCCGCAGCGTTCGGCACCCTGTTCCGGGAAGGCATGGATCTGGTCGAGGAGACCGCGGCCTATCTCGACGGCGCCGGCCGCGCCCAGGCCAAGGCGCTCGACCGCTCCGTCAGCCTTACCTACGCCACCGAAAGCATGCGGCTGACCACGCGCCTGATGCAGTTGGCGTCATGGCTATTGCTGCACCGCGCGGTGAAGGAAGGCGAGATGACGCTGACCCAGGCCAATCGGGAAAAGACCAAGGTCAAGCTCAGCGCCGCCGACCCCGGCCCGGCCGACATGGTCGAAAAGTTGCCGCAGCAGTTGCAGGACCTGATCGCCCGCTCGATGACACTGCAAACCAAGGTCCGCCGCCTCGACACCACCATCCATGCCCCGGTGACGGAACGGGCCGCGATCGGTAATCCCCTGGTGCCGCAGCTCAATCGGCTGAAGGCGGCGTTCGAGCAATCCTCGCTGCGCGGCAAATGAAAAACGCCCCGGCGTGAGCCGAGGCGTCTGATCTCTGTCCCCGAACGAGAGGCCTCAATCCTTCCTGAGGAAGCCCGAAAACTTCTTCTGGAACCGGGATACCCGGCCGCCGCGATCCAGGATCTGCTGGGCGCCGCCGATCCAGGCCGGGTGCGACTTGGAGTCGATGTCGAGATTGAGCTTGTCGCCTTCCTTGCCCCAGGTGGAACGCGTCCGGTATTCGGTGCCGTCGGTCATCACGACCGTAATCATATGATAATTCGGGTGAATATCGGCTTTCATGACAGATCCTTCGGCGCCTGCGCCTGTATTTCGGTGGCTGCGGTGACGGATTTGGCGGGCTCTATAACGCGTCAGGCCCCCTAAAACAAGCGAGCATGCTCCCGAATTCGTGTGTTTACGGATTTGCCAGCGCTGGCCACGGGCCCTATTTGGGAAGGCAGTAGCGATTGGTCCAGATCTCATGAGCGCAGTGGAACCGCTGGAAGACCGGCATGGCGGAGCGTCGCTCGGAGGCCGTGCGGAGCCGGCACAGGCATCCTCCATCGAAGCCCAATTGACGCAGTCGGCGGCGAGCGGCCGCGCGCGGCTTCGTCCGCTGCTGGCGCTGGTGCCTTATGTGGCGCGCTATCGCGGGCGCGCGGTTCTGGCTTTCATTGCGCTCACGGTCGCCGCAGTCACCACGCTGATCGTGCCGGTCGCGGCGCGGCGGATGATCGACTTCGGGTTCTCGCCCGAAGGCATCGCGCTGATCAACAGCTACTTCAGCGTGATGATCGCGATGGTCGCGGTACTCGCCGCCGCCAGCGCGTCGCGGTTCTATCTGGTGATGACCATCGGCGAGCGCATCGTCGCGGATTTGCGGCGCGACGTGTTCGCTCATTTGGTGTCGCTGTCGCCGGCATTCTTCGATTCCGCGCGCAGCGGCGAACTGATCTCGCGCCTGACCGCCGATACCACCCAGATCAAGTCAGCGGTCGGCGCGTCGGTATCGACCGCGCTGCGCAATGTGATGCTGTTCGTCGGCGCCACCGCGATGATGGTGATCACGAGCCCCCGGCTTTCGGGTTTTGTTCTGCTGGCGATCCCGCTGATTGTGTTGCCGCTGGTGGCGTTCGGGCGCTGGGTGCGACGGTTGTCGCGCAAGGCCCAGGATACGCTGGCGGAGGCCACCGCCTATGCTTCGGAGCTGGTCGGCGCCACCCGCACCGTGCAGGCCTATACCAGCGAGCGGCTGGCGAAAGCGCGTTTCGGCGGCGAAGTCGAGCAGGCCTATGAAGCGGCGCGCAGTTCGACCCGGGCGCGCGCGGTTCTGACCGCGATCATCATCTTCATTGTTTTTACCAGCGTCGTGTTGATCCTCTGGGTGGGATCGCACGATGTGCTGACCGGTACCATCAGTATGGGCCGGCTCGGCCAGTTCGTATTGTACACGGCTTTCGCTGCCGCGGCGCTCGGCCAGCTCAGCGAGGTCTGGGGCGATGTCTCGGCCGCCTCCGGCGCAGCGGAGCGCTTGTTTGAAATTCTGCGCGTCAAGTCGCAGATTGCGGCACCGGCATCGCCGCGCGCCTTGCCGGTGCCGGCGCGCGGCGATGTCAGCCTGGAAAACGTCAGCTTCGCCTATCCGACGCGGCCGGATGCGCTGGCGGTGGACGGCGTTTCGCTATCGGTACGCGCCGGCGAAAAGGTTGCGATCGTCGGCCCGTCGGGTGCCGGAAAAAGCACGCTGTTTCACCTGCTGCTGCGGTTCTACGATCCCGCGCACGGCGTGATCTCGTTCGATGGCATCCCGATCAGAGCGGCCGATCCGCGCGAGGTGCGGTCGCGCATCGCCTTGGTGCCGCAGGATTCGGTGGTGTTCGCCACGAGCGCGCGCGAAAACATCCGCTTCGGCCGGCCCGATGCCGACGATGCCGAGGTCGAGCGGGCCGCCGAACTTGCTCACGCCACTGAATTCATCCGCCGCCTGCCGGGCGGATTCCAGGCGCAGCTCGGCGAACGCGGCGTGACGCTGTCGGGAGGGCAGCGCCAGCGCATCGCCATTGCGCGTGCGATCCTGCGCGACGCGCCGCTGCTGCTGCTCGACGAGGCGACATCGTCGCTCGATGCCGAGAGCGAAACGCTGGTGCAGACGGCGCTGGAGGAATTGATGCATCACCGCACCACGCTGGTGATCGCCCATCGCCTCGCCACCGTGTTGTCCTGCGACCGGATCATGGTGATGGATAAAGGCCGCATCGTCGAGCAGGGCACCCATGCCTCGCTGGTCGCCGCCAATGGACTCTATGCGCGGCTGGCGAGATTGCAGTTCGAGGGGGTGTAGCTCTTTCCCTCTTCCCCTTCGGCCCTACTCAATCACCTCGTCGGCGCGGGCGAGCATAGTAGGTGGGATCGTGAGCCCCAGCGCCTTCGCACTCTTCAAATTGATCACCAGCTCGAACTTCGTGGGCTGCTCAACGGGTAGGTCGGCGGGCTTCGCGCCTTTGAGTATCTTATCCACGAAGATTGCCGCCCGCCGCCAGAGATCAGACAAGTTTGGCCCGTACGATATGAGACCACCAGCTTCCACATGTTCCTTATAGCCGTAGGCTACGGGCAGGCGGTTCGCTGCGGCGAGATCCACCAGCCGTTTGCGGTTGATGATATATATTGTGTCCGGCACCACTATGAGCGCACTCGCGCGTTCTCTGGCCATCGCTTCGAAGGCCCCGCCGAACTGATTGCCGTCCCGCGCCTCGAGGAGTTGAAGCTCCACTCCAAGCGACTTGGCCACCGAACTAATGCTGCTAATCGCGAGCGGCTGGTTAGGATTGGCAGGGTTCGATAGGACCGCAATACGTCGCGCGTAGGGGACGGCTTCCTTGAGTAGCTCCAGCCCTTTCCCGAACGTCTCCATTCCAACGCTGAAAGACAACCCGGTGACGTTTCCGCCTGGGCGTGCAAGGCTCTTGATTAACCCCACCCCCACGGGGTCGCCGGTGGCGATCATTACGATCGGGATCGTGTCGGTGGCCTTTTTTGCTGCCGCCGAACTTGCTGTTGCCACTGCGACAATGATGTTCACGTTGAGCCGCACTAGCTCGACCGCGAGGTCGGGAAGCCGGTCAAACCCGCCCCCCGCAGAACGATAGTCGATGACGATATTCTGCCCTTCAACCCATCCGAGGTCGTGCAGTCCTTGTCGGAACGCCTCATCTAGGTGTGGGACAGCCCCGAACGAACCGGACCCCAGCCAACCGATCCGGTGGATTTTTCCCGCAGGCTGTTGCGCACCCACACGTTTGGGCCAAGCGACGGCACTACCAATAAGCGCGATGAAATCCCGCCGCCTCATCCAACCCTCATCTCCACGTTGATGCGCGACGAAGGTATCACATCTCGCTCGGCCAATTGCTGCGTCGCAGCGGGTGGACGCAGATTAGGCCCCGCTTCGGGTCCAAAATCCAGAATGAAGCGAAGTCGGTTCCGGGGGAAGATGCCTGAACGCAGTGAGGGCGGGTGAGAGGTCTCGGTCCGTCGATAGACGGCAACCCCTCATCCGGCACGGACTTCGCATAGCCGACGCAAAGCATCGGCGTCCTGTTTAAGGAACGGCGGCCGAAGGCCGCAAGGGGAGAAGGAAAGGTGCTACGGCTTCCACTCCATCCGCAGCACCGGCCGGCCCGAGGTCGGGTTTACATCGCCGCCGGCCTGCGCAAAACCGTTGCGTTCGTAGAAGCGGATGGCGCGGGCATTGTCGGTGTTGACCAATAGCGTGATCCCGTCGGGCGACAAGCGTTTTGCCTCGTCGAGCAGCGCATTGCCGAGTTCCGAGCCCCAATGGGTGGGGCTGACCACGAGCTGGTCGAGGTAACCTTTGAGATCGATCGTCACAAATCCGATCAGCGTATCGGCCTGCTCTGCAACAATGACCGCGGCATTCGGTACCAGTTCGTTGCGCCAGCGCTCGCGCCACCATGGCACACGCGCGGCGAAGTCGATTGATGGATAGGCCTGCTGCCAGGTGCGTTGCCACAGCGCGATGGCGCCGTCCTCGTCCCCGGTCCGATAGGGGCGCAGGTGGAAGGAAGCACTCATGAAAGCGACGTCGTCATGCCCGGACTTGATCCGGGCATCCATCCACTTCGCAAGAATCTTTCTTGATGGATTGCCGGGTCAAGCCCGGCAATGACGATCAGCGGGAGCTTTTTGGACGTTATCGCCACTCAGCGTTCCGTCAGCTTCAATTCGATGCGGCGGTTGCGCTTGTAGGCGTCTTCGGTCGCAGCCGTGTCAAGCGGCTGGAATTCCGCGAAGCCGGCTGCGACCAGCCGCTGCGCCGGCACGCCGAGCGAGATCAGGTACTGCACCACCGAGATGGCGCGCGCCGACGACAATTCCCAGTTCGACTTGAACAGCGGGCTGTTGATCGGCCGCACGTCGGTATGGCCGTCGACCCGCAGCACCCAGGCGATTTCGGCAGGAATCTGCTTGTCCAGGTCAATCAGCGCAGTCGCCAGCTGATCGAGCTCGGCACGGCCTTCGGGCAGCAAGAGCGCCTGTCCGGTGTCGAAGAACACTTCCGACTGGAATACGAAGCGGTCGCCGACGATCCGGATGTCGGGCCGGTTGCCGAGAATGGCGCGCAGGCGGCCAAAAAATTCCGAACGGTAGCGCGACAATTCCTGCACCCGCTGCGCCAGCGCGACGTTCAGCCGCTGTCCGAGATCGGCGATCCGCCCCTGCGATTCCTTGTCGCGTTTTTCCGAGGCTTCGAGCGCCTCTTCGAGCGCGGCAAGCTGGCGGCGCAACGCGCTGATCTGCTGGTTCAGCACCTCGATCTGGGCCAGCGCGCGCGACGACACCTGCTTTTCGGAATCCAGCGCCCGGTTGAGTTCGTTGGCGCGGCCCGCGGCGTCATTGCCGGCGCCGGCAAGGCCTTCATAAAGGCCCTTGACGCGATCGCGCTCGGCCTGCGCCGAGGCCAGCCCGGCGCGGAGCTGCGAAACCTGATCGTCGAGATTGAGCTTGCCGAGCTTTTCCACCGACAACAGATCGTTCAGCTGCGCGATCTTGGCGTTGAGCTCCTCAAGGGCCTTGTCCTTGCCGGTGACTTCCTGCGACAGGAAGAATTGCACCACCAGGAACACCGACAGCAGAAACACGATCGACAGCACCAGCGTCGAAAGCGCATCGACGAAACCCGGCCAGTAGTTGAATCCGGTTTCATTGCGGCGTGCACGGGCAAGGGCCATCGGAAAGTCTCCGCTTTCTAGCTCTTCTCGGGTTGGCGCGCGATGTGCTCGAGCAATTTCTTGATCTCGCGGTTTTGCTCACCCTGGCCGTCGGCCCATTCGCGGATCATTTGCTGTTCGGTCCGCATATGCGCGACCAGGCCCTGAATGGCTTCAGCGAGATTGGCCATCGCGGCGGTAGTGCCGCGGCCGGCGCCGCCTTCTTCGAGCGTTAGCCGCAACCGCTCGACCGCCACCTGGAGATCGCCGCCTGAGCCGGTGGCGCTATCTCCGGAATATTCGCGCACCGTGGAGGCGAGCCAGTCTTCGAGGTCGGTATAGAACCGGTTCTGCGCTTGGCTCGACTGCAGGTCGAGAAAGCCGAGGATCAGCGAGCCGGCGAGGCCGAACAGCGATGACGAGAACGAAATGCCCATGCCGCCAAGCGGCGCGGCGAGACCCTCCTTGAGGGTGTCGAAGAGCGCGCCGGCGTCGCTGCCGACCTTGAGGCCGTCGATCACCTTGCCGACCGAGCCGACGGTTTCGATCAGGCCCCAGAAGGTGCCGAGCAGTCCGAGGAACACCAACAGCCCCGTCATGTAGCGGGAAATGTCGCGGGCCTCGTCCAGCCGGGTGGCGATCGAATCCAGGAGATGACGCATGGTCTGCTGCGAGATCGTCATCCGTCCCGATCGCTCGCCGCCGAGGATCGCCGCCATCGGCGCCAGCAACGTCGGACGCCGCTCGATGGCGAGGCCGGGATCGGCGATCCGGAAGTTGTTGACCCAGGAGACTTCCGGATAGAGCCGGATCACCTGGCGAAACGACAGGATGGTGCCGATCAGCAGCACCGCGATGATCAGGGCGTTGAGGCCGGGATTGGCGAAAAAGGCCGTGACGATCTGCTTGTAGAGCACCACCGTTATGAGCCCGCACAGCACCAGGAACACCAGCATCCGCACCAGGAAAATCCGCGGTGAGGATAGCTTGTTCAGTTCGATCTCCATCGCGGAGCGGGAAGAGGAGCCTGCAGGCATTACGATGTCATCCATTGCGAGGAGCCGCTGTTCGGGCCCCCCAATATGGCACAGCGGTGCCGGGAAAAAAGGCCAGTAGGGGTGCGTTTGGGGCGGGATTAGGGAACTTCGGGGCCAAACCGGGCTTAGATGTAACGGGCATTTCATAAATCTTCGATGCCTCAGCCAGTCAACCGGCTTTTTGCATCATCGGGGGCCGGCGCTGCGAGCATTTCCTGTCAGTCGCTCACCAGCTTGTTCTTTTTGCTGCCATCGCAAACGGGAGTGGTCACATGAGCTTCGTATCCAAAATCATCGGCACCGCCGAACGGGTGCCGCTGCCGGATCTCGTGATCCGCGCCGCCGTCCAGCGGCTGTGCTCGCGCACCGCAACGCGGCTGGCCGGCGGTGATGCAGAGAGCGACACCTTGTTTGCGGATGAAATGGCAGCGCGCGCCATCGCCGGGTACACCGACGAGGCCAAGGCCCCGCATCACGAACTACCGGCGGCATTTTTCGCCCGCGTGCTCGGTCCGAGCCGCAAATATTCCTGCTGCTATTACAAGGAGCCTGAAACCACGCTGCAGGAGGCCGAGGAAGAAGCGCTGCGCCAGACCGTCGCGCACGCTGACCTTGCCGGTGGACAGTCGATCCTCGAACTTGGCTGCGGCTGGGGCTCGTTGTCGCTGTGGATGGCGCGGCAATTTCCAAATTCGCAAGTTACAGCAGTGTCGAATTCGCAGGCGCAGCGCGAATATATCGAGTGGGAAGCCGCGGTGCGCGGATTGAAGAATCTTCGCATGGCCGCGGCGGACATCGACGCGTTCGATCCGGAGCGGCAGTTCGACCGCATCGTGTCGGTTGAAGTGTTCGAGCATATCGTGAACTGGCGCGAATTGATGACGCGGGTGAGATCATGCCTCGCCCCCGACGGCCGCTTCTTCATGCATATCTATACCCATCGTTCGGGCGCCTATCGGTTCGATCGCGCCGACGGAGAAGACTGGATCGCGCAGCATTTCTTCAGCGGCGGCGTGATGCCGAGCCATCATCTGATCCGGCAATATTCGGATTTATTCGAGGTCGAGAAGGAATGGCGCTGGAGCGGCACGCATTATCAGCGCACCGCGCTCGACTGGCTCGGCAATCTCGATTCCCATCGCGACGAGATCGAGGGCATTGTTGGCGAGGTCTACGGCAACGATGCCGCATTGTGGATGCGGCGCTGGCGCTGGTTCCTGCTCGCCACCGCCGGGCTGTTCGGCTATGCCGATGGCAGCGAATGGGGCGTCAGCCATTATCGGATGAAGGCGGGGTCATAACTGCCGTCATGCCCGCCGTCGTCGGATTGGCCGGTTTCGATCATGGTTAGGACCAATTCCTGATTGCAACGCAGACCCGTGGCGGAAGCCCGTAGAGCGAATGAGGACGGAGCCGATGGCATTAACCCGAGACTTCAAGGAGACGGTAAAGGCACGCGCCGCGATATAACGCGCCGAGCGCGATATAGCGTTTCGTGAAGCGCTTTTGACCGAAGCCGTGGAGCAACTCATTGCTGGCGAGGTTGAAGTCGGTAAAGCGGTTCTGCGTGACTACGTCAACGCGACCGTGGGATTTGAGAAGCTGGCGAAGGCGACGGGCACGCCTTCCAAGAGCTTGATGCGCATGTTCGGTCCAAAGGGAAATCCACGCGCGAATAATTTGTTTGCTGTGATCGGCCAGCTTCAGCGCGTATCGGGAGTCCGCCTTGCTGTTGCCAGCAGCGGCAGGAAGCGCGCAGCGTAGGAAGCTGCGGAGAAGGCGCTGGCCCTGTCGAAGAACTCTGCGACGAGGCGATACCCAAATTTGAATCCAAGTGGGCGGGTGTGAAGGCAAGGTAGTTGCTGCGAGTTTGTCGGGTGGCGATACGCCGAGACTGCTTGACCTTGTTGAAGAACCGCTCGACGAGATTGCGGGCGCGATACATCAACCCGCAATGGTCCGTCGCGGAGCCGCTGATGCTCTGAATATACTTCTGCTTTCGGCGGCATAGCGGACACGACCGGACTTGCTGCAGGCTGGCCCGGTCGCGAATGACCCTGGCTGCGTGAAAACAAGCGGACAAGCGGCTTACGCGCGGCGTGCTGGTCTTGTCACCAGCCCTGTTGCACCTGAGGATAGTACTGGCCGCCGCCGGGCCGACGCGTATTGCCGGGTTTGCCAGGTTGGGCATCCAAATTACGCTGGAAAACATTACCGGGTTGGGCATCCGGATTACGCTGGAAAAAGAAACCGAAGCCGTTGTCGCCCCAGCCGTTCTGGCTCGCAACGGCGACATTGGCCGTAGGCCGGCGCGTCACAAAGCCGCCCTGGGGCTGGTTGTTCAGCACCGCGACGAACTCGGTGCGATAGTTGGTCTCGCGGCTCAGGGGCTCGTCCGAGACGATGATCGAGGATCGCGGCACTGCGGTCGGCGCAATGCGATCGAGCACATCCTGCGGGATGGTGATGCGCTCAAGCGCGTCCTTGGCGTCGTCCCCGTTGTCGATCGTGACCGCGGTCCAGCGCAAGCCCGCGTCGTTGCGTGCCATCGCCGTGAACACATGCGTGCCGATCGGCTTGTCGGGATTGCGGATCGTGACCGGAACCTCAAGGGTCGCATCGAACACCTCGCCCCCGTCCGCCCACGGCTTATGCGTGTTGCGCCGAACGTAAAGCTTCTGCGTCGCGCGGCTGATGAAGATTGAGACCGGCTCGAGCGCGAGCTTCGCCTCGCTCGCCGCCTTGGCGGTGTCGGCTT
>Ga0137403_10010676_pt1 | contig 10161 bp, 8 predicted proteins | sample CZOMad2_1_16fung_FD_122057 | JGI IMG/M metagenome (GOLD analysis project Ga0137403, IMG submission 122057) | Vadose zone soil fungal communities from Angelo Coast Range Reserve, California, USA - CZOMad2_1_16fungal (Hybrid Assembly) | ecosystem: Environmental > Terrestrial > Soil > Vadose zone... | reverse complement strand
GCCCCTACCACAATCATCATCGATCCACCTGCAACGGGACTCACCGAAGGAGTTCGCAAGGCGATAAGCGATCTCGCGCCGGAAACATTGATTTACGTGTCGTGCAATCCGCCGACTCTTGCGCGGGACCTGAAAGAGTTGCAGCACAGGTTTGCGATCAATTCGATCACACCGCTCGACATGTTTCCGCAAACGGCCGAGATCGAGGTTGTCGTCCATCTTCATGCATAGACCAGAAGATCGATTTCTTTTGGCAACGCGTTCGACACTTCGCGAATAACATTTCCTCGAAGCAGGTTAACCAGTGCATTGCGTTGTAGCGCGCCGACAATGACTCGCGATGCACCGAGTGTTGCGGCGACATCGACAATCGTTTCTGCAGCGGAAGGACTAACGGCATAAGCAAAGAGCGGTTGCTGGTCGCCGGCTTTTTGTTTTGCTTCCGCGAAGATTGCGCTTGCTTCGGCGTCTTCCTGCCATTTGCGTCTTGCTCAGTCATAAACAGCTGTTCACGGACGAAGAGCAAATAAAGGCGCGCGCCCGCTCTATGCGCTTCGCGCATTGCGAAGTCGAGTGTCCGCCCGGCGCTTCGAATCGCGCACAGAATTGATTCGCCGCCTAACGGGTTGGCCTTCGCATCGCCGGATCGGCGAGCCAGTCCAATTGGCGATTCTCTCCGGCGCCAGCTGAGGTTCGCCTACTTTCTTCATTCGGCGCTCTTGCACGAGCCCGCGCAGCATTGAACCAGGTACTCGCCGATCGATTCAGTGAAACAAAGAACTCCCAAAAACGCTCGACAAGTTTCCGCAGACCGCTGAAACCTAAGTCATGGTGCAGCTTCACGCCTGGCGGAATTGACCTCGAGCAGTGGGCCGCGGGTTTTCGATAAACCAAGTCCAAAATGGCGACGCCACCTCATTCGATCCAGCTTCGCCGTTTGTTTCGCCAGCACGTGCAACGTTTTGAAAGCGTTCGTTTATCGTGATCACTAGCGGTTCTCGTGCCGCCAAGTCCACGTCACTCGTTTGGACGAATATGACGAGCGTTTGCATGCGTAAGCGTCGCCCCAGCTTCGCATGAACCGTTAATTAAAATGTTCCTCTGAAATGCTAAAAGATTGTTAACGTTCGCGAGCTCCGCGCGTGTTGTCATTGCTCGGTCGAGAGCCTGTAACCGATTCCGACTTCTGTTTTGATGAGCCGGGGCGCATTCTTGCGCGCCTCGAGCTTCTTCCGCAAGTGGGTGACGTAGACGCGAAGATACTGGGCCTGGCTCTCAGCCTTCTCTCCCCAAACGGTCCGAAGTAATTGCCGATGGGTTACGACTTTCCCGGCGTTTTGCACAAGCACGCGCAACAATGAGTACTCGGTCGGCGTTAGCCTGATCTCCTCGCCACCGACCTTCACCTGACGCGCTGCAAAATCGACGTAAAGCGCTCCGGAGTTAAAAACCGGGTCACCAGTTTCCGTGAGCGAGCGGCGTTGCGCTGCGCGGACGCGAGCCAATAGCTCCGCGGTGTCGAATGGCTTGGTTACGTAGTCGTCCGCGCCGGCGTCGAGCGCGGCGACCTTTTCATCGGGGTCGTCGCGCACGGAGAGAATCAGCACCGGCACGTCTGACCACTCTCGCAAACGGCGCAGCACCTTTGCGCCTTCCATGTCCGGCAGACCAAGGTCGAGTAAAACAACATCGGGCCGTCGGTTGACGATTTCTGTCAAACCGGCTTGTCCAGTCTCGGCTTCGTAGACTTTATGATCTGCTCCTTCAAGGGCGAGGCGCAGCAGCCGGCGGATCTGCTTTTCGTCGTCGATGACCAACGCGCTGCGAGCTGATTTCATGGCGTCGCTTCCATGGCGTTCATGTCCGTCATACGAACCGGCAGGGTGATGGTAAAGCGTGCACCTCCACCGTCCCTATTCTGCGCCGTGAGTTTACCGTCATGTGCTTCAACTAACCCTCGTGCAATCGATAATCCGAGCCCGAGGCCGCCTGTTTTGCGATCGTCGCCATGGTAGAATTTTTCAAATAGTCGCTCAATTGCTTCTATTGGGATCCCTGGCCCACGATCGCTTACAGAAACGAGGAGATGATCATTCGTGTACTCGGCATCAATTTCGATTGGCACGCTGCGCGGCGTGTGACTACCGGCGTTGGCGAGAAGCTTCGCGACAGCCTGCTCGATCAGTGTGTGATCCACGAGAGCCAAAGGAATTTCTTCAGGTACGTCCAATCTGATATCTCTTCCGTTGATTGATTCGCGCTCGATGTCTATCGCCGACTGGAGTAGTTCGCGCACATCGCACCATTCGCGTTTCGGACGGATCACTCCGCTTTCAAGCCGATTCATGTCCAGGAGATTGTCGACTACGCGATTGAGCCGGCGGGTCCCGTCGCGAATTTCGCTCGCGAGCTCTTTGAGAATCTGTGGATCCTGGATGTTTGGCGCCAAGCGCAACAGTTCCTGACTGGCGGCTCCGATCGCCGCAAGCGGCGTCTTCAATTCGTGCGACACGCAATCGAGCAATGTTTTGCGGAGCCGCTCGGATTCTTGCGCCAGCTGGACTTGGGCCGCGAGGTGTTCGCGCGCCTTCAACTGCGCAGTCAAGCTGCCGACGGTGATCGCTACGATGAAATAGGTCGCAAACGTCAACGCATCTTCGAGCTTCGCGATGTGTAACGTAAACAGCGGCGGGATGAACAAAAAATTCCAAGAAAGCGCACTGAGCGCCGCAACCAGCAAAACCGGCCCGCGATTGAGAAGCATTCCAGCAAGTAGCACCCCGAGAAGAAAAATAAGCGAGATGGCTCCGTATCCGGTCAGCGGTGTCAGCAACCAACATGTGACGGTCAGCGCGGCCACCCCGATCACGGCCGTAATGTATTCTTTCAATGGTGCAAAATACGGCGGATACGAGACATCCTCTTCGCCGTTCGTCTTTGCCTCAACGGAAGGCTCGGAGGATTGCGGTCCGATGGCACGCGAACTGGACGGTCCCATCACGCGGCTAATGTAGCGCATCCAAATGCGTGCGAAATGGCGTCTCTCCGAATTTTAGTACCGTTTTAACTATTCTGGGCTTGTGGGCAATTTAAAGTCCCTGGGAAACGGTGAATTCTGGGCCCCCATCTTTAATGCCGGCTGTTGCTGATTCGGCCGGCCCTTCGGCTGTGCTTCCTGCCTCCCAAGACCGTCGTCGTCGCCTCGTTGTGCTCTGTCTTGCCAGCCTTGGGATTGTTTACGGGGATATCGGCACCAGCCCGCTCTACGCTATGCGCGAGTGCTTTTACGGACAGCACGCCGTCCCTCCCACGCATGCGAACGTACTCGGTGTACTATCCCTGATCCTGTGGTCTCTCGTCCTGATTATCTCGGTAAAGTACCTGATCCTCATCCTGCGGGCCGATAATCGAGGTGAAGGTGGCATTCTCGCCCTGGCGACACTGGTGCACGATGTGCTGCGGCACGGAAAATTCTTCTTCCTGCTGGGTTTGTTCGGAGCCGCATTGCTTTACGCGGACGGGATGATCACTCCAGCGATCTCCGTCCTGGGCGCAATCGAAGGCCTGCATGTCGCCACGCCGTTTTTTGATCCCTACGTGCTGCCGATTGCCATCGTTATTCTGATTGGACTTTTCTTCTTTCAATCGCGCGGCACTACCCGCGTTGGTTCGGTGTTCGGCCCGATCACGATGATTTGGTTTATTGCAATAAGCCTGCTCGGGATTCAGCAAATCATTCGCGCGCCTGAAGTGCTTGCTGCGATCAATCCGATACACGGATACGAATTTTTCATGATCAACGGTTCCCGCGGCTTCCTGGTGCTCGGCGCAGTTTTCCTTGTCGTCACTGGCGGCGAAGCTCTTTACGCAGATATTGGTCACTTTGGAACGACGCCAATTCGTTTGACTTGGTTTGCGATCGTTCTCCCGGCTTTGAGCCTGAATTATTTCGGTCAAGGAGCGCTCCTGCTGGTTCAACCGGAGGCCGCCGTAAATCCCTTTTACCGAATGGCGCCTTCATGGGCGCTCTATCCAATGGTAGTGCTCGCGACAGCGGCGGCAGTGATTGCGTCTCAAGCTATCATCAGCGGCGCCTTCTCGCTCACCATGCAGGCTATCCAACTCGGCTATAGCCCGCGATTAAAGGTCATTTATACCTCGGCGCGCGTTATCGGACAGATCTACGTGCCGGTAGTGAATTGGGGCTTGATGATCGCCTGCATCGCGCTTGTGCTCGGCTTTCGAACGTCGAGCAATCTCGCTGCGGCTTACGGCGTAGCGATCACGACCACGATGCTGATCACCACAATTTTGTTTTATATCGTAGCTCGCTACCGGTGGCGCTGGCCGGCCGCCGCCGCTTTAACGATCGCCGCATTTTTTATCACGATAGACCTCGCATTTTTCGGCGCGAACATGCTCAAAGTGGCACACGGCGGCTGGTTCCCGCTGCTCGTCTCGGCGTCGATTCTTTTCTTCATGCTGACATGGAGAAAGGGGCGCCACGTTCTTCGCAGCCGACTGAGCGAAATCTGCCTTCCCCTCGACGCTTTTCTACCCGATCTAAAAAACCAGAGTACCCGACGCGTACCGGGGACCGCAGTCTATATGTCGGGTAATCGATTCGGAACGCCACTCTCTTTGCTTCACAATCTCAAACACAACAAAGTGCTGCACGAACACGTCGTGTTGCTCACTGTTCGGACCGAAGAGGTTCCCTATCTTGCCAACGCCAAAGATCGCGTTGCGCTGGAGATGTTGGATGAAGGATTCTGGCGCGTACAGATCCATTTCGGATTCATGGAGAAACCCGATGTCCCTGCCGCGCTTGATAGGATAAAACAACCTGGCCCCCGTTTCGATCCCATGCGCACCACGTATTTTATTGGTCGTGAGACGATTCTTGCCACCCGCAAGCTCGGTCTCTCTTCGTGGCGTGGCTCCATCTTCGCCTGGATGACGCGCAATGCCGGCGATGTTACGTCGTACTTCTGCCTGCCACCGAACGGCGTAGTGGAATTAGGCGCGCGTGTGGAAGTTTGACTCGACCGGATCGAGTCGGGCAAACGTTCAGATCGAGGTATTCAGACTCAAGCCGACGTGCTTGAGAAAGAGCTTGCCAGCAAGCGCGACCACAATTGAAAGTTACGGCTCATAGCGATGGCCGAGATCATTTCCGCAGGCGTCCATCGGCCGCGCAACGTTGATTGGCAGCGCGCCGCCGCGCTGCTTTATGGTGATTGGGGGACGAGCAAGGCATACGTGCTCGGGCTGGCTTTTGTCGCCGCTGGCTTCGCGTCGGGTCCGATCATCCTCGCCGTTTGTCTCCTGACGGCGATCGTCGGGTTCAATTATATTATTGTCTGCGCCCATTTTCCGGACGGCGGCGGCGTCTATTCTGCCGCGCGGCAGCAGAGTCGCTTTCTGGCATCGGTCGGGGCGCTTTTGCTAATTGCGAATTTTATCGTCACCGCAGCATTGAGCGCCTGGGCGGGCGTCAGTTATTTTGGTGTGCCGACCCAGTATGCGCCAGTGATGGCGATGGGGGTCATTCTGGCGCTCGGTGCCCTCAATTATTTCGGCCCAAAACATAGCGGTAGCGTCTCAATCTGGCTGGCCGTGCCGGCTGTGATCGTGGTTGTGGCGACGATTGCTTTTAGCGCACGCCATGTGAATCTGGCGCACCTCGAACCGCGCCATACTGATTTGGAGACCGTTTGGGTGCAGTTTGTCGGAGTCATTCTGGCTCTAAGCGGTGTGGAGGCCATCGCGAATCTCACTGGCGTAATGAAACTGGACCCGGACGCCACACCGGCTGCGCCGAAAGTCACGCGCACGGCGACAAAAGCGATTGTGCCAGTGGCGCTCGAAGTGGTCTGTGGAACGGCACTCCTCGGCTTGGCGATGCTATCGTTGCCGAAATCGTTGGCGCCACAGTTAATCTCGCACAAGGAGGATATGTTGCGCTTCCTTGGGGAATATTACGCAGGATTGGTCGGAGGCGCTTGGTTCGGACAAGGCTTTTCTATTTTCGTCGGCGTCGTCTTCGGCCTACTGCTCGTCAGCGCCGTCAACACTGCCATTGTCGCATTGATCGGCGTGATCTACATGATGGCCCAGGACGGCGAGATGCCGCGGCAATTCGCGCGCCTCAACAAACACGGCGTGCCCCGCATTCCATTGATTGTCGCGGTTGCAATTCCGATCTTAGTGCTCGCGATCATGAGGCAATTCGAGAGTCTTGCCGGTCTGTATGCCATCGGCGTTGTTGGCGCTATCTCAGTCAATCTGGGTGCATGCACATTTAACAAGCATTTGGGACTGCGGGCCTACGAGCGCCTGATCATGGGTGCCACATTCCTCGTGCTCGCGTTGGTCGAAGTGACCATCGCCAAAACAAAACCTGACGCGCTCTTTTTCGCGGTATGCGTTTTGGGCGTAGGCCTCGGATTCCGCGCTTACTCACATAAGATCGCGGGGCTAAAAACGCTCACTCTAAAGCGCGAAGTTGCCGCGATGGTGACGCCCGATCTGGCCACAAACGTGGAAACGCGCATTCAAGAGGGCCACAGGATCATGGTCGCCGCGCGAGGCATTACCAGCGTCCTCGGATTCGCATTGGATGAAGCGCAGCTGCGCAACGCGACGTTGTATGTGTTGTACGTGAAGGAAATTGTCGTCTTCTATGCGGGTGGCCCGACGGTGCCCGGTCGTCCCAAATGGCAGGAGGACCCCGAGGCGGCGGCAATTATGTCCACAATGCAGAAGCTGGGGGCTGAAAGGAATGTCTGTGTGCTACCGGTGTATGTGGTTAGCGAGGACGCGGCGACGACTATTCTTGATTTAACAGCCACGCTGGGTGTGGATTATCTCATCATCGGTGCATCACAGCGCACCGCCATGTCCAAATTGCTTCGCGGGAGCGTGGTTACGAACGTGGCACAGCAATTACCCGAATCGATTCATCTGATCATTTACGGGTAACGATATGTTGTAGGGCAACCGCGCCGGTCGCCGCGGCTTTATTTTCGAATGCCGAAAAATGCTTCCAGCGCGCGCGTGCCCAGGGCTTTCCAAATTTTGATCACTTCATAAGTGATAATGGCGGTAAAGCTGACAGCGAACCAGACGCAGACTGCTTCGATCGGCAGGCCGGACCACGCTCCGATGTTCAGCCCCATCAGAATACCCGTGCGATATTCCCACCAACCATAGGGCAAAGCGAGCGTCACTTCCCAAAGCAGGCTGATCAGGAGAAGCAGAAAAAACGTGAAGCTGAATGCGCGCCAATTGATGAAATCTCGCGCGGTGTAAAAAAAGCCAGCCGATGGAATGAGGGACGCACAGACGAGATAAACAAAATACCACGGGAAGCCTTCCGGTGCGCCGGACACGAATTTTCGGTAAAGAACCGCGACAGTAATCAGGCCAACGCCGAGAATAACGGAAGCGAAATGAAAACGAACGATGCGCGGTATTCCTTTGGCAGCTGCCGTGTAATCGGGGACGTTGTAGGCCGCCATCCAGTATTCATCGCACCAGATATAACTCAACAGCACCAGCGTGAAGCCGGTGAGATAGAAGATGAATTCCTCGATTGGAATCGCTCCGCCCAGCGCGGGTATGTCGCAGCCGAGTGTCGCCGCTTTGTTTGGGAAAATGAAGAAGGTGTTCCCAAAGAGCAGATCGAGCAAAAAACCCAGCGGCGTCAGCACTACGATGGTTCGCCAAAATGCTTTTCTCGGAAACTGCAGATCGGGTCGACAGGCAAACCACCACCCAAGCGCCGCGATTGGAATAATGAACAAGAGCAGACTCCACGTATATCCGAGCGGCGTCGGATTATCGGAACTGGGCTGGAAAATGACCGGGTGAATGACGGCGCGCAATGCGATTGCAGCGGGAACAACCAGCGCCGCCGCGATGGCGAACACAACGTAGAAAGCTCTCCGCTCTCGCATGGGCCCAAGCTTAAACAGAACAGTTTTAAGTTTTAAGATTTAAGTTTTAAGTTGGGGCGGTCGTCCTTTGCCTTTTCTTAAGACTTAACACTTAAAACCTGCCGTGACTCCATCCAAGGTTCTCATTGCCGATTCGATTTCGCAGCGCGGCATCGATGAGCTTTCACTTGACGACCAGCTGGACGTCCAGATCAAGACCGGCTTGACCGAACAAGAACTTGTCCGGGTTATTCCGGCGTTCAGTGCACTGATCGTGCGCAGCCAGACCAGAGTCACCGCTGACATTTTAAATGCTGCCGCGAAACTTCGCGTGGTGGGCCGCGCTGGGGTGGGCGTGGACAATGTCGATGTTGAGACCGCGACGCGCCGCGGCGTTGTCGTGTTAAACGCCCCCGGCGGAAATACGATCTCCACCGCCGAACATGCCTTTTCACTGTTGCTCTCGATGGCGCGAAAGATTCCGCACGCAGACGCAAACGTCCGCAACAAGAACTGGGACAAAAAGAATTTCGAAGGGGTCGAGCTTTATAACAAGACGCTCGGCGTTATCGGCATGGGTCGCATTGGCAGCGAACTGACCCGGCGCGCCATTGCTTTTGGGATGCGGGTCGTTGCGTACGATCCGTACCTTTCCGTGACACGCGCACGCAGTTTGCAAGTCGAACTTGTGGACGAGCTGGACGATTTGCTTGCGAGCGCCGATTTCATCTCGCTACATACGCCGCTCACCGCCGAGACGCGCCACATTCTCGATGCGGCACGTTTGCAAAAAACAAAACGCGGCGTGCGCATCATCAACTGTGCCCGTGGCGGATTGATTGATGAAGGCGCTCTGGCTCAGGCGCTGCAGGATGGGCGTGTCGCAGGCGCGGCGCTCGACGTTTTCGAGATCGAACCGTTACCGTCCGATTCGCCATTGCGCAGCGCGCCAAATCTCGTTCTGACGCCGCACCTTGGTGCATCCACTGTCGAAGCGCAGGAAAGCGTTGGCATTGAGATCGCACAATCGATCCGCGCGGCGCTACTCGAAGGCACTATTCGCAACGCTGTGAATATGCCGAATCTCGACGCGAAAACTCTGGCGATCATTGGACCGCATCTGCGCTTCGGCGAAAAGCTCGGCAGATTTCTATCGCAGATCGCACCGAAACGCGCGGACTCGCTCAACATTAATTATAGCGGAAAAGTCAACGAGGCGGATACAACTGCGATCACTCGTGCGGCGTTGAAAGGCTTTTTGCAAATTGCTGGCGGCAGCGAGGTCAACGAAGTAAACGCGCCGGCGTTTGCTGAAACTCTCGGTCTCAAGGTCACTGAGTCGCGATTGAGTGCGCCCGGTGATTACACGGACATGCTCGAGCTTTCAGCCGTCGCGGAAGGAAAAACAGTATCGGTCGGTGGCGCATTCTTCGGGGCTACGCCGCGAATTATCAGCATCAACAGCCGGCCGGTTGAGGCGCGTCCGCACGGCGTGTTGCTTGTTTTGGAAAATACCGATCGCCCCGGTATGGTTGGGCGCATCGGCACGCTGCTAGGCGACCACGGCGTGAACATTGCCACGATGTCTCTGAGCCGGAATCAGGCCGGTGGTACGGCACTGACCGTGTTGAATCTCGACACAGCGCTCAGCGAAGAGTTGCTGAGCGAAGTTCGCGCCAGTGAAGACATTCATTCGGCGCAGGTGATTCAACTGTAGCCACGGCCCTGCGGGCCGTCTAGCAACCAACCCAGAATGACGCGCCACAGGCGCGTGGCTACAACAGGCACAGGCAGTCGAGCTATCCTATTTAAATCAATTTTCTTTCCAAACGACAATCGGAACGATAGAACTCGGTTCCATATGGACTTCAGCGCTCATTCTATCGTTTGGACCTTGGTTATCGGTTTAATTGTCGGTGCTATCGCAAAGCTATTGATGCCCGGGAAAGATCCCGGAGGTTGCATCGTAACGATTCTGCTCGGCATCGCCGGCGCGTTTGTAGGCACCTGGATCGGTCGCGTCTTTGCAGGGGGGAATTATGTGGCCGGTTGGATCATGTCGATCGTCGGCGCCATGGTTCTGTTGCTGCTGTATCGATTGTTTTTCAGGCGCGGGGTATAGAAGAGTGGTAGGCATATCGCGCAGCGATGTCTGGACGGCGCAGCGCGCCGTCGTCCCTACCAGTAGCTAACGGGCCCGCGTTTGCTCTGGCGTGCGAAT
>Ga0137403_10010675_pt1 | contig 10161 bp, 8 predicted proteins | sample CZOMad2_1_16fung_FD_122057 | JGI IMG/M metagenome (GOLD analysis project Ga0137403, IMG submission 122057) | Vadose zone soil fungal communities from Angelo Coast Range Reserve, California, USA - CZOMad2_1_16fungal (Hybrid Assembly) | ecosystem: Environmental > Terrestrial > Soil > Vadose zone... | reverse complement strand
AGCGTGCCATAGGGCTCGCCGATCCGCTCGGCGATCACCTCGGCATGATGAACGGCGGCGAATACCGTGCCGAACAGGATCACCAGCAGCACCGCCGCGAACACGTATCCTGCGGCCGAGGGCGCGAAGGCGTAGCCGAGCGCGGTTGCGCCGGCAAAGAGCAGGACAGATAACGCGGGAAAAATCCACGCCGATCGCGGCATCGGTCCGTGCATGCCCATCGAGCTCAATCCTTCGGTCTTGCGGACGGACTATGCGCCAAACGATGCCGGCCGTCAGCCCTTCGCAGCATTCATGAACTGCCGCGCCGTTTCGATGGCGCCCTGATCGCCGAGATCGTTATGGCTCCCCTCGGGAAAGCGTACGAATTGCTTCGGCTCGTGCGCGAGCGCGAATAGCCGCTCGCCCAGGCTGATCGGAATGGTGGCATCCTGCGCGCCGTGCATGATGAGTAGCGGGGCCGTTACTCGCGCAATGCGCTGATCCGAGCGAAACTGGTCCCTGATTAACCAGCGGACCGCCAGAAACGGGAACGCTTCAGCGGCAACTTCCAAGATCGAGGTATAGGGAGCTTCGAGGACGAGCTTTCCAATCCGCTGATCTGCCGCCAGCGCGACGCCAACTCCGCTACCGAGCGAAAAACCCCAGACGACAATCCGATCAGCACCATATCGCGCGGATGTGAACGCATAGGCCGCTTCGGCATCCGAGAGAAGCCCCTGCTCGCTTGGCCGCCCGCTCGATCCGGCATAGCCCCGATACGACAGCGCGACGAGTCCGGTCCCATCCGAAGTGATGTCCCGAAAGCGGTCGACGAGCCCGGCCAGGAAATCGCCGTTGCCGTGAAAATAAAGCACGGTCGCATGGCCCGGCTTTGCCGGGACGTGCCAGACAATGATCTTCTCCCCATCCGCCGTGGTCAGGAGATGTTCTTCAGCCGCTCCGAAGCCGGCGGATTCGGGTGAAGTACGTTTGGTTTGCGGAATCGGAAAGACGAACGACCGTTGCGCGAAGAACAGCACAACGAGACCGCCGAGATAGCCGACCGCTGCGAGAACGACGAGCCATTTCAGGATGGTCATGGGTTCTCGTGGAGTAGCTACATCCCCTTGACGATGTTCTCGGTCATCTTCTTGGCATCGCCGAGCAGCATCATGGTGTTGTCACGGTAGAACAGCGGATTGTCGATACCGGCATAGCCCGACGCCAGCGAGCGCTTGATGAACATCACGGTACCGGCCTTCCACACCTGCAGCACCGGCATGCCATAGATCGGCGATTTCGAATCGTCCTCGGCGGCAGGGTTGGTGACGTCATTGGCGCCGATCACGAAGGCGACGTCGGCCTGTGCGAATTCCGAATTGATGTCCTCGAGTTCGAACACCTCGTCGTAAGGAACATTGGCCTCGGCGAGCAGCACGTTCATGTGGCCAGGCATGCGCCCCGCCACCGGGTGAATGGCGTATTTCACCTCGACGCCTTCCTTCTTGAGTTGGTCGGCCATCTCGCGCAACGCATGCTGCGCCTGCGCCACCGCCATGCCGTAGCCGGGCACGATGATCACCTTCTGCGCATTCTTCATGATGAAGGCGGCATCATCCGCCGAGCCGAGCTTCACGGGCCGAGCTTCGGCGGCAGCGCCACCCACCGCCGCGGTCTCGCCGCCGAACCCGCCGAGGATGACCGAGATGAAAGAGCGATTCATCGCGTGGCACATGATGTAGGACAGGATCGCACCCGATGAGCCGACCAGCGCGCCGGTGATGATCAGCGCCGAGTTGCCGAGCGTGAAGCCGATGCCGGCGGCGGCCCAGCCGGAATAGGAGTTCAGCATCGAGATCACGACCGGCATGTCGGCGCCGCCGATCGGGATGATCAGGAGCGCGCCGAGCACCAGCGCGATGATGGTAATCAGCCAGAAGTCGAGCGCGCTGCCGGTCAGCACCAGCCCGACGATAAACACCACGAGCGCCACGCCGAGACCGATATTGATGAAATGCCGTGCCGGCAAAATGATCGGCGCGCCGCTCATGCGGCCCGACAGCTTTGCGAACGCGATCACCGAGCCGGTGAAGGTCAGCGCACCGATGGCGACGCCAAGCGACATTTCGACCAGGCTCTGCGGATGGATGTGACCGGGGGTGCCGATGTCGAACGCCTCGGGCGCGTAGAACGCTCCCGCCGCGACCAGCACGGCGGCCATGCCGACCAGCGAGTGAAATGCCGCGACCAGTTCCGGCATCGACGTCATCGGCACCCGGCGCGCAATCACCGCGCCGATCGAGCCGCCGATCGCGACACCCAGCACGACCAATAACCAGCCGATGCCGTCGGCCGGCGGATGCGCCGCGAGCGTGGTCGCGACGGCGATACCCATGCCGATCATGCCGAAGAAGTTGCCCTGTCGCGATGACGCCGGGCTCGACAAACCGCGCAGCGACAAAATGAACAGGACGCCCGCAACGAGGTATAAAACTGCGGCCAGATTGGCGTTCATCGACGAGCCCCCTCCCTTGTCATCATCCGCGAAAGCGGATGATCCAGTAACCCGAAATCGCCGTGACTTGACGAACCGTCACGGCGTACTGGATGCCCCGCCTTCGCGGGGCATGACGACGGCATTCTGTGAGTCTGCACGCCGTTCACTTGATCTTCTTTTTGTACATCGCGAGCATGCGCTGGGTGACCAGGAAGCCGCCAAAGATATTTACGCAGGCAAAGACCAGCGCGACGAAGCCAAAGCCGCGCGCCCAGACCCCGCCGCTGCCAACCATGGCGACGCCGACCGCGAGCAGCGCGCCGACCACGATCACCGAGGAAATCGCGTTGGTCACTGACATCAGCGGCGTATGCAATGCGGGGGTCACCGACCACACCACGAAATACCCGACGAACACGGCAAGCACGAAGATCGACAGCCGGAACACGAAGGGATCGACGATCTGGGCAATATGATCCATGGCGGCTCTCCTTATGAGGTCCTAAGCGCTCTTCGGCTGGAAGTTCGGATGAATGACGGCGCCGTCCTTGGTCAGGGCGGTGGCCTTGACCAGTTCGTCATCCCACTTCACGGCGAGCGCCTTGGTCGTTTTGTCCACCAGCGTCTCGATGAAGGAATACAAATTGCGCGCATAGAGACTCGAAGCCGAGGCCGCGACGCGGCCGGCGACATTGGTGAAGCCGACGATTTTTATGCCGCCGACATCGGCGACTTCGTCTGTTATCGCGCCCTCGACATTGCCGCCGCGCTCGACCGCGAGATCGACCAGCACCGAGCCCGGCTTCATCGATTTCACCATCTCCGACGTGACGAGGCGCGGCGCGGGGCGGCCCGGGATCAGCGCTGTGGTGATGATGATGTCCTGCTTCTTGATGTGCTCGGCGGTGAGCGCCGCCTGCTTGGCCTGATACTCCTTCGACATTTCCTTGGCGTAGCCGCCGGCCGTTTCGGCCTGCTTGAATTCTTCATCCTCGACCGCGAGGAATTTGGCCCCCAGGCTTTCGACCTGCTCCTTGACCGCAGGCCGCACGTCGGTCGCAGTGACCACGGCGCCAAGCCGCCGCGCGGTCGCGATCGCCTGCAGGCCGGCGACGCCGACACCCATCACGAACACCTTCGCCGCCGGGATCGTGCCTGCGGCCGTCATCATCATCGGAAAGGCGCGGCCGAAGGCCTCGGCCGCCTCGATCACCGCGCGGTAGCCGGCGAGATTGGCCTGGCTCGAGAGCACGTCCATGACCTGGGCGCGGGTGATGCGCGGCATCAATTCCATCGCGAAGGCCGAGATACCTGCATCCGCCATCGCCTTGAGCGCGGCGTCGTTGCCGTAAGGATCCATGATGGCAATGACCAGCGCGCCGCGCTTGTAAAGGCCAAGCTCAGAGGCTTCCGGCCGCTTCACCTTGATGACGATATCAGCATCCTTGACGGCATCGGCGCTGACGGTGGCGCCGGCCGCGGTGAATTCCGAATCCGGCAAGCCCGACTTGATGCCCGCGCCCGGCTCGATCGCGATGTCGACGCCAAGCGCCTTGTATTTTTTCACGGTGTCGGGCGAAGCGGCGACCCGCGGCTCGGACGGGTCGATTTCCTTGGCGACGGCGATCTTCATGGGGCCTCCGGCGGCGCAAGGCATGCGCGCGCGATCAGACTAGCGTTATTCCCGCTGAGATGGGTACCGGTTTTGCGACGGCGCTGATGCAAATTTTTTCGCAGCACCTTCGCCGTTGCGCGCAACGGCGATGGATCAGGTCAGGAAAAACGCCATCAAACCGAGTATGATGGCGACCGTGAGCGTGCCGTACTTCACCAGCATGATGAAGCCCTCATAGGTCTGCTCATGGGCCACGTAGTCGTTGCCGTCAGCGGTCGTATAGGCCACTTCGTTATGTTCTGCCATCGATCTCCCCGGTGAATGGTCGGCTCGGTCGTGGAATTACCGCAATCCCGATAGGAGGGCAACGGCAGTGGCCGCTTTCCGCACCTGCCACAAAGGCAAGTTATTTGCGAGAAGCAGGCGGCCAATTGTCCCTGATCCAGCGGGTGAGGCTTTCCTGGCTGACTTCGCCGGCCGCCAGCGAGAGGATGATAGCGGTGGCGTGAGCGGGATCGGGCTCGAAGGCAACGCCGTTCTTGAGCAGAAAACCCATCATGGCCATGAAGGCAATGCGCTTGTTGCCATCGACGAAGGCATGATTTTTCGCCAGCCCAAATGCATAGGCTGCTGCGAGCTCGGCTAAATCTGACTGTTCACAGCGCCACTTGTTGATGGGGCGCTCAAGCGCGGATCGCAGCATGCCCTCATCGCGCAAGCCGGGTGCCCCACCGAAACGCCGCAACTGGCGGCTATGAATTGCAATGGCCTGCTCATAGGTGATCCAGAGCGGTTCTCTGGGCTCACTCACGGGGGCCGTCCTTATTTTGCAAGCGCCGCAAGCGTGTCCTTGTACTTTTCCATGATCTCGTCCGCGATCTCCATGGTCTTCTCGAAGTCGGGATCGTAGGGCATGGCCTGAAACCCGCCTCCGGCGAGTTCGGTAATATGCAATTCTTGGCCCCGTTTGAGGTCGAGCCGCTGCATCAGCTCACGAGGAAGGAGAAGGCCATCCGAGTTACCGATTTTTTTGATTTCGATTTTCATGGCGGTGGTTTCCCAAGATAAAGAGTGTGTTGTACATATGTATAACACACTCCCGCCAGCCGTTCAACAAATGTTTTACGTCGTGGGATACGCCCGTTTCAGGCCGGATTAACCCCCTTCCAGTTCGCCCCCGGCATTAGAGGGGGGTGCTGGGGTGCCGACGGGAAGCCCAAGGGCCGCATGTACGGCGTCGATCGAGGCCACGCCCGCCGCCGTGAACCTTGCCATTACAGGGTCCGTTCCATCGCCGACCGCCAAATCATGATCGCCCGATAGAAACCCGTGCGTCATATGAAAGCCGAGCGCGCGGTAGACCTCGAACTGTTCCTCGCTGAAGAACTGATCGCCGGTGGTCTCATGCGGAAAGCTGTAATTGCGCCGCGCGTAGTCGCGGATGTAGTCGTTCTCGTCGCCGGACAGCGACGACTTGATGTAGACGAGATAGCCTTTTTCGTCCCCGCCGTAATCGATGACGCCGACGGCGACATGCGGGCCGTCGGAAGCAGTCGGCGCAGGCGATGGCGGCTTGCCGGCGTTACAGTTCATCCATTCCAACGTATGCGTCCGGATCGGTGTCCAAGGCAGATCGATGCGGATGCCGAGATCGATGCGCGCATAGCGCTGCAGCGTCATCAATGCCGAAAAATTCATCCCCGCATCGGCCTCGGCATCGACCACGATGATGACTTTGCAGCGGCGCCGCAGCAGCTCGTAAACACCGAGATTTTCGATGTGACCGCCGTCGGTCAGGTATACAGCGTCGGCGTTTTCATAGAGGCGTCCGGTAACTTCCGACCAAAGATAAAGCGCCGTCGAGTGATGTTTGGGTTGGTTTTGCGGCGAGGCCGGCACGTAGCGCGGATTTGTGAGCCAGTAGCCAAGCCGAACATTGAGTAGCGCCAGTGTCGGTGTCAGTGGCTTGATCGAACTCGAACCCATATTGGAGGAAGCCGCCGCGCCCGAGACGGCTATCGCGGTGGCAAGGTCGAGAGCGGGCACAACCCCCTCGAACTCCAGCGTGTTGGCGTAATTTGTGGCTTCGCTACCGACATGCAGCGGCGAGAACAAAAAGAAATCCGCATTCCTGCCGCGCCTGTTGGCGTAGTCAGAACCTTGAATATTGAGGGCGGTGTTGATGAGGTGATACGGCGCATCCAGCTTTCTTCCGGTGTCACTTTTGGCTGGTCGCCCCGCCGTCGCGGTGTGTTCGCCAGTCGCGGGCCCGGAATCTTCGTTGGGAGCGGGCGGAAACAAATCACTCAATTTCATGCGGTCAAGCGGGAGGAAGTCACGCCCTTGGTCAAGGCTCGCCTCGACACGCGCTGGCTGGCCATCGGCAAAATGTTTTGGATCGAACAGAAAGGCCTTGCTTAGCCGATCGCGATAGAGGCGATGGAGCGAATTTGCATTCGGCGTCAGAAGAAATGACAGGAAAAACAGAAGCAGCGCCACCGAGGCATACAGAGCCGCCATCGACATGCCGAATATGTAACCGAGATCGGCCTGCGACCACCTCGTCGGATCGCCAAAGATTTTTCCCAACGAAACCAGCCAACCCGGCGTATGCGACGTTAGCGTAACCGCATCGGTCTTGGGCGCCGTCGGCGCTGTGCCGGGCGCAATCTCCGCCAAAAATGTGCTGGTCTTGGAATCGAACTGTATCTTGCCCGCCAGTGTTTTCGGCGCCGCCATCGCAGTTGGCGGACTTTCGAGGCTGCAATTGCTCTGCTGCGGCGGGCACTTTCCGGCTCGGACGATCGCATCGTTGCCGATGCCCCAATAGCACAAATAGAGATAGCCCACCCATATGATCAGCGGCAGCGCCGCGCCGGCAATCCAGATCGCTGCTTTGGCTCCAAAGGCGAGGACCATTGAGCCAAATTCCGACGAAACGCTGTTGCCTTTCAGTAGCTCAGCGAATTGCTGCCTGAAGACCGTCACCACGCCGGCAATCGGCGCGGTAATCGCAGCGAGCGACTTCACCCAACTGATGGCGACGCCGCCAACGACGCTGCCGGTCACGCCGCTGTCCGCGGTATCAAACATTTCGGCGATCATAAAAGGTTGAAATTCGAAAAATCCGATCAGGGCGAGCAGCACCAGAAACGTTGCGCCGATAGTCGGCCAGTGACCGCGAAATTCCTGTAAATTGTCGGGGGCTGCAAAAGATTGCTTTAGCGCCCAGACAAAAAACAGCACCAGTCCGAGCAACGCGGCCGCCAGCGTCAATGCGAAATGCCTCACGGGAAGATAGTGCGCAAAATCGCAGATGGCGCCGATGACCACCGTAAATCCGGCAAGATAGACAAGAAATATGCTTGGGCCTCTTCCGGCCGCCGATCGGGAAACCAGGTACGCGATCCCGCTGGCGACGAGCGGCAGCAGCGCGACCAATGCCGCAACGGCGGTGAACCCATAATGATCAATCAGCCAAAAATGATGAAGATCACACTGCTTCGGAATCTCCACGCCAACATCAACGCCGAACAGGTTTGCGACAGCGAGACACGACCGCAACGGGGTTGACCAGACCGTAACCGCCGCAAGAACCAGCACCACCGGCAGCGTCAGGCTAAGATTTGCGACGAGGCCGCGGACCACAATTGCGATACCCGTCAGCAGGTCGCGCGCGCCGGCGGGAATGAGATAGTTCGAATAATTCCTGATGTGCCCGACGGCCGGTGTATCGCTGATTTCGCTGGCTCGCTCCCCGACCGACCCGGCAACCGGTGTTTGGCCGAAAACGAACTCTTTCGCGCAAGTCATGGTCGCGGTGAGCGAGCAGCCGATATAGCCGCCGCCCGATACTGTCGACAGATAATCGATACGCTTGATCAGATCGTGATGGTTGAGGGCCTGCAGCACGCCAAGACAGATGGCGGACGAGCGGATTCCTCCGCCGGATAGCGCCAGCCCCACGACATCGATCATTTTGCCCGGCCCGGGGTCCTCGACCGGCCGCGAGGTGTCGCGGCGCGTGTTTATTGCCGCGATCTCGCTCGCGACAACATAATGGTGGTTTTCGCTCCAGGGTTTGTCGCTGTCGGCGGCCCTCGTCTTTCGCACTTCGTCGGCCATGTCTGCCTCCCGATGCTGGCAGGCATGCTAGCCAACCTGCAGTTGAGTGCAAGGGCCGGAGCTAATAGCCCATCGCCTCCAGCTCGTCGATCATGCCCGCGATCACCGAAAGCCCGCCGTCCCAGAACAACGGATCCTTGGCATCGAGCCCGAACGGCTTGAGCAGTTCGGAGTAATGCTTGGTGCCGCCGGCGGAAAGCATCGCCAGATAGCGTTCGGCAAAACCTTCTTGAGCATTCTCGTAGACCGCATAGAGCGAGTTCACCAGGCAATCGCCGAAGGCATAGGCGTAAACGTAGAACGGCGAATGGATGAAGTGCGGAATGTACATCCAGAAATTCTCATACCCGGGGCGGATGTCGATCGCCGGTCCCAGGCTCTCACCCTGCACGCTGAGCCAGATCTCGCCGATGCGCTCGGCGGTCAACTCGCCGTTCTTCCGCTCGGTGTGGACGGCGCGCTCGAAAGTATAGAACGCAATCTGCCGAACCACCGTGTTGATCATGTCCTCAACCTTGCCCGCGAGCAGCGCTTGGCGCTGCTTTGCGCTCCTGGTTTGCGCCAACAGCCGCTTGAAGGTCAGCATCTCGCCGAACACGCTGGCGGTCTCCGCAAGCGTCAGCGGCGTCGGCGCCATCAGCGCGCCGTTCTTGGCGGCCAGCACCTGATGCACACCGTGGCCGAGTTCGTGGGCGAGTGTCATCACGTCGCGCGGCTTGCCCTGATAATTCATCAGCACGTAAGGATGCGCCGAGGGCGTTGTCGGGTGCGAGAAGGCACCCGGCGCCTTGCCCGGCCGCGCCGGCGCGTCGATCCAGCGATCGGTAAAGAACCGCTCGGCAATATTGGCCATTTCCGGCGAAAATCCGCGATAGGCCGTCAGCACCATGTTCTTCGCCTCGGGCCAGGCAACGGTGCCGGTGGCGGCAAACGGCAGCGGCGCGTTGCGATCCCAATGCGGAAGCTTCTTCTTTTTGAACCAACCAGCCTTCAGCCGATAATAGCGATGCGACAGTTTCGGATAGGCCGCGCGAACCGAGTCGACTAATGCATCGACGACTTCGCGCTCGACGCGATTGTTCAGATGGCGCGAATCCGCCACATCCTCGAAACCGCGCCAGCGATCGGAAATCTCCTTGTCCTTGGCAAGCGTGTTGGTGATCAGCGCAAAGGTTCGCTCGTTGGCCTTGAACGTCTTGGCCAGCGCCTGCGCCGCGGCTTTTCGCTTTTGACCGGCCCGATCCTGCAACAGAGACAGGGTCGGCTCGATGGCGAGCTGATTAGCCCCGACCTTGAAGCGCAGGCCGGAGATGGTCTGGTCGAACAGCCGGTTCCAGGCGGTGTAACCGCTCTGGGATTTCTCATGAAACAGCTGTTCGACGCGATCCTCGAGCTGATACGGCTTGTCCTTGCGCAGATCCTCGATCCACGGACGATAATGCGCGAGTTCAGGCGTCTGCATGGCGCGATCGATGATCGCATCGTCGATACGATTGAGTTCGAGCGCGAAGAACAACAGATGCACCGATGCATTCGTCAGGTGCTCGGAGACGTCGCCGTAAAATTTGGAGATCACCGGATCGACACTGTCGCCGGCATGGACGAGCCCGGCATATGAACCAAGACGCCCGGCGAGATCGTCGATCGCCTCATAGCGCCTGACCGCCTCGGCGAGCCATTTGCCCCCACTCGCAGCCGCGGTCCGCTCCGCGAGCTTGCCCTTGTAGTCCGTCTCAAACGCGACGCATTCGGCATCCATCCTTTGCAGGTCGGCCGCGACTTCCGGCGCATCGATCCCGGAATAGAGGTCGGAAAGGTTCCATTCCGGCAGCTTCCCCGCCTTTGGAGCGGCGGCGGATTTCTTTGGGTTGGATTTACGTTGGGCGGCCGATTTACCGTGAGCGGACGAGGAGCGCGAGGTCATCTTGTTCGAAACCTGTGT
>Ga0137403_10010674_pt1 | contig 10162 bp, 8 predicted proteins | sample CZOMad2_1_16fung_FD_122057 | JGI IMG/M metagenome (GOLD analysis project Ga0137403, IMG submission 122057) | Vadose zone soil fungal communities from Angelo Coast Range Reserve, California, USA - CZOMad2_1_16fungal (Hybrid Assembly) | ecosystem: Environmental > Terrestrial > Soil > Vadose zone... | reverse complement strand
TCTTCACGTTACAGCAGATTTCGGTCAGTTACTTTCTTCTCCGGCGCTATCGCGACGAAGCAACCGTCTTGGATCGCGCGTTGGCCGTCATGCCGAACGACGCTGTTAACCAAGCAGAGCGCGCGTTCGTGGAATTAAGTTGGCACGCTAATACCCGGCCCGTGCATCAAGCAATCGATTCAATTCAGGCCACAAATCCTGCCGCAATGTCCAAGATCGCTAATGCGTGGTTCCAATGTGCGCTCGCCGAACGTGACGCTATTGCAGCAAACAAGGCTTTGAACGCATTCGGCGAAAACAAACCCATTGTAGGTGTCGAAAACGTTCCTTTGACTCGCCTATTCCTGGAGGGCGTCATCGCTCGTATGACGAAGGACGAAGACAAAGCACGGTCAGCGTTCGTCGCGGCGCGCGCGGAACAGGAGAAGATCGTCCAAGCTCAACCAAATTACGGCCCAGCGGTATGTGTCCTTGGTTTGATCGACGCTGCTCTTGGAAGAAAAGAGGACGCACTGCGCGAAGGCAGGCGCGCGGTGGAGCTTCTTTCCGTGAAAAAAGATTCGACCAACGGCCTGGCGATGATCAAATATTTGGCGGTGATTGCCGCATGGGTTGGCGACAACGATCTTGCCTGCGAACAACTTGCCACGGCCATTCGGTACCCGAGCTCACTCAGCTATGGCACATTGAAACTGATGCCGTTTTGGGACCCGCTGCGCGGTGATCCGCGTTTTGAAAAAATCGTCGCCTCCCTCGCGCCGAAGGAGAAGTAACCAGGAATAGACACTAATGGACACCAAAGGACGGAAAAAGACGCGACCACGGATAGCACGGATGTTTAGAGCCTATCTCCCCACTAAACACACGAAACGACACGAAAGGTCCACAGAAAGCAATAACCGTTGATGTTTTTAATTCTCAAAGTTTCGCGCTTTTCGTGTATTTCGTGGGCAAGCATCAAGCTTTGTTTGTTGCCTTCTGTAAGAAAATCGCCGTCTCGCTGAGCAACGCTCAGTCGCTCAGCTCGAGGTTCCGGTACGCAAGATCAACAAAGTGCTTCCAGAGGCCGTGCTGCGCCACAATTTCCAATGTGGGGATTTGCACGCGGGTGTGTCGGACTCAATTTTCGAGCCCGGTCAGAGATAATTTGACTCGGTAGGTTTTTCTGGTAGAGACCGCAAATGTTTTTGCCTACTCGACGTAGCTGCGGCATCTGGATTGCATTAGTCTTGCTGGGTTTGATGCCGTTATCAGCAATCGCAGTTTCCCCTGCTCACAAATTTCCAAAGTGCTGCGTCTGGCGCGTCGTGAATTCTGAAGCGCCCTTCTATCTTGTGGGCTCGATTCATGCGCTCAGCAACAAGGATTATCCATTGCCAGGGGCATACGACCTGGCGTTAAAGGATAGCGCGCGATTTGTTTTTGAATTTGATCCAACGCGGGCCGACGAATTCGAAAAGAAATTTGAAGCAGCCGCCAAGTATCCGCGGGGACAGGACATCCGCTCAAAGATCGATCCAGCGCTCCTGAGTTGGCTTCGTCAAAATATTTTGACCCTACAGCCGGATTCTCCCCGCGGAAAGCATCCGCGAGTTGCAGGTTTCGACAGCGAACTCCGCTATAGGCCTTGGTGGATTGCGCAGCATCTTGCTGCTCCGGCTAGCTACAGCAAAAGTTCCGCATCACGTGGTCTGGACAATTACTTTGTGGACCACGCGAGAATAGCACGAAAAGAAATAGCAGGGCTTGAGTCGGTTGATGAGCACGTGGCGGTGATGGGTGGAATGTCGGATCGCGACGCCGAATTCATGCTGCGCGATGCGCTCAGTCAGCCTGGGGACGGAGCAAAGGAATCCAGCAGGATGTACAAAGCATGGCGCCGCGGTGACACCGAGGCGCTTTGGGCAGGCGACGCGCGACTGCGCAAAGAAGCACCGAGCATTGCGGCACGCCTCGTCGAAAACCGTAATGCGAAATGGGTTCCGCGCATCGAAGCCGAACTGAAAACCGGGAAACCAACAGCAATTGTTGCAGGTGCGCTTCATTTCTCCGGTCCGCGCAGCGTGATTGCGTTGTTGCAAAAACGCGGCTACACCATCGAGCAGCTGTAAGCTGTAGCGGCGGTCTGTGACCGCCGACGAGACGGACTTCCTTATGCGACGGCGCTCATAGGGCGCGGCTATAACGAATGCCAGCGCTGGCAGCGAGCACTCTTTCAACAGAACCGCGCTTAAAAGGTCTAATTCGCATTAAACAATCCCGGGCCATCACCAGCTTCCAAAACTATGAAGTTATTCATCCCCATTATTATTTCGCTTATTGCTCCGCTGGGCCTGCATGCTCAGCAGCCGCAGAGTGAGCAAAGCGCGCCACCGCTCGATCCCAACAATATGGATACATCGGTCAAGCCCGGTGATGATTTTTTCCGTTATGCCAACGGCGCCTGGATCAAGCGGACTGAGATCCCGCCCGAATATTCCCGATGGGGCGCGTTCAATGAGCTGATCGAGCGCAACAACGACGCACTACACGCGATTGCTGAAAAGGCGACCCAAACGCAACTCGACCCCAAGCTCGCGCCGGAGACACAGAAGGTTGGCGATTATTACGTGAGCGGAATGGACGAACAGTCAATCGAAGCAATGCGCACCAAGCCGTTGCAAGGCGAGTTGGATCGCATCGAGGCGATCAAAGATCAACAGGATGTGCTCGCGGAGATCGCACACCTACACAGCATCGGCATTAATGCATTTTTTGATTTTGGCGCCGGTCAGGACGCGAAGGACAGCACGCGCGACATCGCGCAGGCCGTACAGGGCGGACTCGGCATGCCCGATCGCGATTACTACACGAAACAGGACGCCGATATGAAGCAGAAGCGCGAGAAGTACGTCGCGCACGTCACAAAGATGCTGACGCTCGTGGGCGAGCCCGCCGAGAAAGCCGCCGACGATGCGAAAAAGATCATGGCGTTGGAGACGAAGTTGGCCGAAGCGTCGCGCACCCGCGTGCAACTGCGCGACCCGATCAAAAATTACAACAAAATGGGGGTGAGACAGCTGCAGGACCTGACCCCGGATTGGAAATGGAGCGATTACTTCAACAAGATCAATCTGCTCGAGCCCGGCGACATCAATGTGCATCAGCCCGAGTTTTTCAAAGCCGCCAGCAACTTATTTAAATCGACGGCGATTGACGATTGGAAGGCGTACCTGCGCTGGCACCTGATTAATGCGACCGGGCCATATCTTTCCAAGGATTTCGTCGACGAAGAATTCGATTTCAATGACCGGACCCTGCGCGGCACGCAGCAAATCAAACCGCGTTGGAAACGGGTGATCACGTCCGAGGATGACGAGATCGGCGAAGCGCTCGGCAAATTGTACGTCGGTTTTTATTTCCCACCGGAAGCCAAGGCGCGCGCGCTCGAGCTGGTAAACAATTTGAAGGAAGCGCTGGCCGATAGAATCAAAACGCTCGATTGGATGGACGAGCCGACAAAAAAAGAAGCGCTCAAGAAACTTGCCGCGATGAACGTCAAGATCGGCTATCCCGACAAATGGCTCGATTATTCGCTGCTACAGATCGACCGCGGCCCGTACGTGTTGAACGCAGTGCGCGCCGGAAAGTTTGAAGCCGACCGCGACCTCCAGAAGATCGGCAAGCCGGTCGATCGCACCGACTGGGGCATGACCCCACCGACCGTGAACGCGTATTACAACCCGAACATGAATGAGATCGTGTTTCCAGCCGGCATTTTGCAGCCGCCGTTTTTCTACGCAAATGCCGACGACGCGGTGAACTACGGCGCGATTGGCGCCGTGATCGGCCATGAAATGACGCACGGGTTTGACGATCAGGGGCGGCAGTTTGATGCCGTAGGAAACCTGCGCGACTGGTGGTCAAAACAATCAGCAGCCGAATACGACAAGCGCCGCAAAGCCGTTGTCGATCAGTATTCCGAGTATCAGCCGCTCCCGGGCCTGCATGTGAACGGCGAGCTCACGCAGGGCGAAAACATCGCAGACATCGGCGGAGTCAAACTGGCCTATGCCGCGTTGCAAAAGGCGCTCGACAAACATCCGGAGGAGCGCACGAAGAAGATCGACGGTCTCACGCCGGAGCAACGTTTCTTCCTCTCCTTTGCAGCCATCTGGCGGTCAAAGATTCGCGATGAAGAGCAAAAACTGCGACTCAACACCGATCCGCATTCGCCCGCGCAGGTTCGCGTGAATGGGCCGTTGTCCAACATGCCGGAGTTTCAGAAAGCGTTTAACATTCCCGATAGCTCGCCGATGGTTCGCCACGCTGATAAGCGCGTGAAGATCTGGTGAAAATCACATTAACACCGCGCTTCAGCGCGGTGTCAATGGTGCCATCGCTGAAACCATTTAAACGGTTCCGGTTATTGCCGCGCAGAAACACCGGGCTGAAGCCGCAGTGTTAATTTGATCGACGAATTAGATCATGAGTTCACATTTATGATCGTGCAGTGAAATGACCGCCGGCCATTTGAAATCACTCTCGTTCGGGTATCGTGAGTCATCGCCATGGACTACGCGATACGCCAGCTCACAGCCAAGGATGAACTCATTCTCTGGGAGATGTTATATCAGGGACTGGCGTCACCTGGAAAAAAAGAGCTGCCTGCACGCGACATCGTGCATCGCCCGGAGTTTGCGCATTACGTGGAAGGCTGGGGCCGCGCTGGCGACACGGGTTTCGTCGCGCACAACAAGAAGGATGAAACATTGCTTGGCGCCGTTTGGTTGCGCAAGATGATCGACAAAACTGATTCACCCCCGGAGCTTGCCTTGGTGGTAACACGGGAGCACCGCAGGCACGGCATCGGCACGGCACTGCTAACCCAATTGGTTCGCGCGCATCCCGAACAGTCAGCAATCTCGCTGAGCTTCGTCACCGGCAAACCGATTTTGCGTCTCTACGAACGGTTCGGGTTCAAAGTGGTGAAAGAACAGCCGCACGGCGTCGTGATGCATCGGGAAATCTAGGAGCGGCTCGGTGAAATTCTTCGCGTCGATCGCGATGATTGTGCTGGCTAACGACGCGATGGCGCAGTTATCGACGACGCCGAAAGCGGCGGTGGATCAACTCATCCCGTGGTTGCTCAACGAAGATCAGCAGTTGCGCGGTGTCCCATTCAGCGAAGTCATCCTGGATACGACCGGGAAAAAAGTGTTCAGGTTTGACGCGAACGAGCCAGTGGATCAGCGGGTTGCAAAAGCGATTAGCGCAGCATGCGATGAAACAATGAAGCGATTAAACGCAACGGGCAGCGCCATTCAAAATGTTGATCGGATTAACGAAGTGAGCAGCCATTTTGAAGATAATCTGCGCGAGTTGCTGAACGCCACTCCCGGTTTGCGCTGCGAGTTTCCGCTCACCAACGAAGGCAAAGTGCAGCGTTCAGGTTATCCCGACTTGCGCATAGTCGATCTGGAAAGCAAACGCGTCTTTTATCTCGATCCAAAGCTTTACGCCGCCGGAAGTCGTGACAGTAGTTTCCGGACGTTTTATTTCGAGCCAAAAAAAGCGACGAACAAAGTGCGCGACGACGCGGTGCATTTCATCGTCGGTTTTCAGCATGAATCGCGGAATGTGCCGGCCTCGCTCAGCCGCGAGGCTTCGGATTCCCGCACGGCCACAGAGCGCCATGGCTACAGTCCGGTGTGGAGGTTCACGCGATGGGATCTTGTCGATCTCTCCCGCTTCGAGGTGAAATTGAAAGCCGAGTTTCAAGGAAGTAATCGCGACATGTATCGTCCGGAAGCGATTGTGGCTTCAGGTAGCGGCGACTAAGTCAGTTGTCGCCGCGAGACTAGCAGTTGCTCATACTGGCGCGGGACGTAATGGTATTGTTTCGATGATTGCAAAACCGGCAGAGACATTTCAATTCGACGCCATTGACGATGTGCTGAGCGACATCGCGAAGGGGCGAATGGTAATCGTGACCGACGACGCCGACCGCGAGAATGAAGGCGACCTGGTGATGGCAGCGGAAAAGGTCACGCCCGAAGCCGTCAATTTCATGGCGACACATGGACGCGGCTTGATTTGCGTGCCGATCTCGAATGAGCGTGCCGAACAACTCGGTTTGCAGCGAATGGTCATTCAAAATCGCGAAAAACATCGGACCGACTTTACCGTTTCCGTAGATGCGGCACGCGGCATCACCACTGGCATCAGCGCCTACGATCGAGCCACGACGATCCTTGCAATCGCCAACCCAAAATCTTCGCCCGATGACCTTAACCAGCCGGGGCATGTATTCCCGTTGCGCGCGAAGGACGGAGGCGTGCTGCGACGCGCAGGACACACCGAAGCCGCCGTTGATCTGGCAGGAATGGCGGGTCTCCAGCCAGCGGGAGTGCTGTGCGAAATTCTGCATGACGATGGCACGATGGCGCGTTTACCGGAATTAATGGAGTTCCGCAAAAAACATGGCTTGCGGATTTGCACGATTCAGGGCCTGATCGCCTATCGCCGCCTTCGCGAAAAGCTAGTGGAACTGGAGCAAGTCGTGAAACTGCCAACTGATTACGGCGATTTCGATTTGCACCTGTATCGTTCAAAGCTCGACGGGCAGCATCATCTCGCGCTGGTCAAGGGCAACATCGACAAGAACAAACCGACGCTGGTGCGGGTGCACAGCCAATGTCTTACCGGCGACGTTTTCGCTTCACGTCGCTGCGACTGCGGGAATCAATTGCATGCGGCGCTGCGGCAAATCCAGGAGGAGGGTAACGGCGTTCTGGTTTACATGCGCCAGGAAGGCCGGGGAATTGGGCTGGCGGCAAAAATTCACGCGTACAAATTGCAGGAGGAAGGTCTCGATACTGTGGAAGCCAACGCCAAGCTTGGTTACCCGAGCGACCTCCGCGATTACGGACTCGGGGCGCAAATTCTTTTCGATCTCGGCGTGCGGCAGTTTCGGTTTCTCACAAATAATCCAAAGAAAGTTGTCGGCCTTGAGGGCTATGGCCTCGAAATGATTGAGCAGGTGCCAATTCGTGCCGAGGCCAATCCGCATAACGTTAAATACCTCGAAACGAAGAAGACCAAGCTGGGACACATGCTGTGAATGACGAAGCTCGAATGTCGAATGACGAAGGAGTGAGAGGATGACGACGTCCGAAAATATTCTCGTTGCCGCGAAAGGATCATTCGTCATTCGGGCTTTGTCATTCTTTCGACGTTCGTCATTCGTCATTTGTCATTTCTAGATGTCGAGCACCGCGCCGCATCGTCCGCAAATTGCCAAAACCAAGGCAACGTTCTGCATTGTGGCGAGTCGGTTCAATGAGCAATACGTCCAGGGACTCATAGATCACGCTACGGAAGAGCTGCGCGCTCTTGTCCCAAACGCGGTCATTTTCGTGCAACGGGTGCCGGGAGCTTTCGAAATTCCAGTCGTGGTGAAGGAACTGACATCGCAGAAAAAAGCCAACGTGGTCATCGCCTGCGGTGTGATTTTGCAGGGAGAAACCAATCACGCCCAAAATCTGAGCCGCTCCGTCACGGATGCGCTTCAACGCATTGCGGTGGAACAATCCGTGCCAGTCATCAACGTGGTGCTCAGTTTCGACAATGAAGATCAGGCGCGTGCGCGCTGTCTCGAAAATCGCATCAATCGCGGGACGGAGGCCGCACGCGCGGCAGTAGAAATCGCAAATGTCCTGACGGACCTTCGCAGAGATTGATCGTTATGGGCAAAAGACGACGAGCGCGCGAAGCGGCAATTCAATATCATTTCTGGCGCGACCTCCAGCGTGGTGAAGCGCCGGAAAAGATCGATGATTTTTGGGAATTTTGCCCAGCTACGCCGCGAGTCCGCGAATTTGCCCAGCCGCTGATCGAAGGAATGGTGACGCACCTCCCGGAAATCGATGAACGCATTCGGCGCTACTGCGAAAACTACGAATTCCGTCGCATCTCGGCGGTTGATCGCAATGTTCTCCGGGTGGCAATCTATGAGATGCTTTATCGCGATGACATACCTCCAGTGGTCTCGATCAACGAAGCTATCGAGCTGGCAAAGACTTTTGGCGGCGCTGAATCGGGACGTTTCGTGAATGGGATTCTTGATCGCGTCCGAAAAGACTTGGATCGCCCGGCCCGGGAAGCGGTGCCGAAACGCGTGGAGTGATGGAGTCATGGCGTGGATGGGGAGCGATGAGATGACTTTGCCTTTCACTACTCCATTACCTCAATACTCCATAACTCCATGAGATTTCTCGAAACTCTCGCCCAACAGTTTGCCGGCAAACCGATCGATTGGGAGGAGCTGGAAGAAGGGCTCATCCGGGCCGATCTCGGCGTGCCGATGACGACACGCATTATTAAGAAGCTGCAGGAGCGCGAGGCTTGGTCTTTGCTTGGAATCGGCGACGTGATCAAGGCCGTGCGCGAAGAGATCGCGCGGATTTTGCCGGCCGATCCGATGCCAATCCGTCGAGCAAATGGCAAACCAAGCGTGATTTTGATTGTCGGCGTGAATGGAACCGGCAAAACAACATCGACAGCGAAGCTCGCGCATTATTTGAAGCAAGATCGACATCGCGTGCTCCTGGGGGCAGCAGATACTTTTCGTGCCGCTGCGATCGAGCAACTGGATATTTGGGCGAAAAGACTCGGCCTTGAAATGATTCGTGGCCAGTACGGGGCCGATCCAGCCGCGCTTTGTTACGAAGCTTATCAGACAGCCGCCAAGCGCGAGGCCGACTTCTTGATTTGCGACACGGCCGGCCGTCAACACACCAAAACGAATCTAATGGCCGAGCTGCAAAAGGTGAAACGGACGCTTGGCAAGCTCGATCCGGAGGCGCCGCACGAGACACTGCTCGTTGTCGACGCAACCACCGGTGGCAACGCGCTCACGCAAGCCCGCGAATTCCACAGCGCGATGACGCTTACCGGTCTGATTGTCACTAAACTCGATGGCAGCGGCAAAGGCGGGATCGTCGTTGCAATTCAGGATGAACTTGGAATTCCAACGCGGTTTGTTGGCACGGGCGAACAATTGGATGATTTCGCGCTGTTCGATCGCAAGACGTACATCGATAATCTGCTGTAACGTGATTCGTTAAATCGTGAATCGCGATTCGTCTTGCCCGATGTAACCTTTCGCACCATTCGACGCGCGCGAATTTGTCGCGAAATGTTTTAGCCGGAGTTCAACACTGTGGGAGAATCGACCAAAGAGGTGTTCGTGCCAGAAGAGACCGGTCCTCCGGTCGCAGTGACAGGCTTCCTCGGTTTTCTCGCAAAATTTACCGTCCTCAAAGGAGCTCAACGCGAGTTGTGGCTCACCTTTGCGATAAAGCTGCTAATCATCTCGGCCTACTCGATCACGAACAAGACGCTCATTTTATGGCTTTCGTCAGATCTGGGGTTCAACGATCAAGCGGCCGGAGCGTTAGTCGGTTGGGTCTGGGCGCCGGCGATGACCGTGTTCACTCTGTTAGCCGGCTCGGTAACCGACGCGGTCGGCCTTCGCCGAACTTTCTTCCTTGGCGTGTTTGTCTGCCTGGTTGCCCGCGCCGTCATGGTGTTCACAACGATAAAATGGCTGGCGCTTGCGGGCGGCTTATTTCCTCTAGTGATCGGCGAGGCACTCGGCACGCCGGTGCTGATCGCAGCTGCGCGACGATATTCAACGACGCGACAACGTTCGATTTCCTTTTCGCTCATTTACATGGTCATGAACGTTGGCTATCTGATCGCAGCACGCATTTTCGACTACGTCCGGCAGTCGTTAGGCGAACATGGTCATCTCAGTCTCTTTGGATTACAGATAACAACTTACCGGACGCTGTTTTTGGTAAGCCTCGGTTTCGAGTTCCTGCTTCTTCCGACGATTTATTTTCTGCGCAGAGGAGCTGAAGCGACGGATGAAGGCGTTACGTTCACCGCCGAGCCGGTGAGATACGCCGCAGGTGCGTTGTGGGAGCGTATCTGGCTAACTGTCCGTGACAGTGCTCGCGATACCGTCCGGCTGTTTCGGCGCCTACTCAGTCAGTCCATGTTTTATCGGCTTCTTGTTTTTCTTCTCTTGATTGGATTTTTGAAACTGATCTTCCTGCAAATGGACTATGTGTTTCCAAAATTCGGCATTCGCGAATTGGGAGACGGCGCTCCGATC
>Ga0137403_10010671_pt1 | contig 10164 bp, 7 predicted proteins | sample CZOMad2_1_16fung_FD_122057 | JGI IMG/M metagenome (GOLD analysis project Ga0137403, IMG submission 122057) | Vadose zone soil fungal communities from Angelo Coast Range Reserve, California, USA - CZOMad2_1_16fungal (Hybrid Assembly) | ecosystem: Environmental > Terrestrial > Soil > Vadose zone... | reverse complement strand
AATTACCGGAGGATCTGTCGGCCAGGACCCCGGCACAACTGTTGCAGTTAACCCGCCACGTGGAGCGCTCACAAAGGGGCGAGATCTCCGGGCAAATAGCAATTGCTTGTCTCCTTACCCTTGTCCTGGTCCTGCTCTCGTCGGTGCATCCGGCCAGTGGCCAAGGCATTGCCGCGAAGTACGTGCGCGACGTCGGGATTCAGAACGATCCCGACGTCATTCTGACGGAGATGTTCGAGGACAGCATCGCCGCGCTTGCCGGCCGGTGGAGCCAGGTGCAGAACGGCGCCGGGATGTCGCTGTCTTCGGACGTCCCCTCAGCGAGCGGCGGCACGCGGTCGCTCCTCGTGACGTCGGTCGGGGGCACGAACTCGGGCGGACACCTCTACAAGAATCTTGGCCCGGGCTACGACCAAGTTTACTTGCGGTATTACATCAAGTATTCGGCGGGGGGTACCTACCATCACACGGGCGGCTGGCTTGGCGGCTACAATCCTCCGACCGACTGGCCCCAGGGTGGCGCCGGCGAGAAGCCCACCGGCGGCGACCGATTCTCGATCGGACCCGAGCCGAACGTGTCCGCTCTGCAATTCGACCTGTACACGTACTGGATGGAGATGCGCGTGAGCCCGGACAACGTCAATTACTGGGGCAACACCTTCCTCCACGATCCGAGCGTTGTCGCGAAGACCGACCAATGGATGTGCGTCGAGGTCATGGTGAAGATGAACAACCCGCTGTCGGAGCGCAACGGCGAGCTCGCGCTCTGGATCGACGGGACGCAGATCATCTACTTGCGACAAGGGTCACCACTGGGGAACTGGGTCTTCAACATGTTCACGCCCAGTCCGGCTGGAACGCCCTTCGAGGGTTTTCGCTGGCGCGCCAACGATCTGCTCAAGCTCAACTGGATTTGGCTCCAGCACTACACGACGGGCGATCCGTCGGGATTCGTCGGGAAGGTATGGTGGGACCATGTGGTACTTGCGAAGAAGTACATAGGGCCGATCAACACGTCGCCGGTCGGCGGCACGCCTGCTGCACCATCGGCGCTGAGTGTGCAGTGAAGTCCAGTTCTCCGCCTTGCGGAGCAGACGAGGATGTTGAACTCGGTCCCCGCCGTAGAAGGGCCAAGCTGACATTAGTGTCCGTTCGGATGACACTCCAATTGCCGCCGCTCGACGACGTAAAAGAAAGTCGCCGCGGTTCTGGGAGAGTCGAAAAGGCCTCGGAAAACCGGCGGGTTCGAGGGGGTATCATACGCACGGTGCCACGTGACGGTACGCTTTTTGCCCGCCTCGCGGGTAATAAGATGGTGTCGGCCGCAATGAGGGGGTTCAGCTCAATGAGGAAGATAGAGGGACATAACTAATGGCAACCAAACTAATGGCAACCAACTTCGACGTGCTCAAGCGACGTCGTCTTTTGATCGTTGCGGCCGTCCTCGCGGTCGTCTTGTCGGGCTTGTCGCTCCCGAGTTATGCCGGCTCACCAGAGCAGCGCTGCAGCCAACTCGGTGGGAACTGTCTCTGCTCGGAGCCGCTCCAGATGACCGGGTTCACGCGCTTCTCTGACTACCTCAAGCCGAACGACAGCACCACCAAGGCCTGCAACACGGAAGGCGTCGGGGACGGGTATACGATCCTTCGGCAAACCGATGATCTGATCGGCTCGTCCGACGCGACGATCCTTTCCAAGCTCCCGACAGGGAATAGCGTGGCGCGCGTTCTCAAGGGCCCGGAGGGCCACAACGGCATATGGAACCTTGGGCACATGTTGTCAGGGAGCGATCCAACGGCGCGTTACGCTGTTCGTTGGTACTTATACTATTCTCCGAACTTCCAGTTTGACGACAAAGTGACCTGCATGAACAGCCAGAAGTGGATGGTCGGGTCGACCAACTTTCCCAACAATCCACAGTCCGGGATCCATTCAAATGGCTCACTCGGTGCAGTATTTCACCAGTACGCTTGGAGCGGGTGGTCGCCGTCGCTCGACTGCTGTCCTAACGGCACTCCGGGCTACAACCCTCTTGGGCCGTCACGCTCGCTGCTTCCTGGTCGGTGGTGGCGCTTCGAGGTCGTCGTCAAGAACCGGACGGGCCCCAGTCTGTCCTTCGAGGTATACGTCAAGAACGTCACTGACAACACGGCCGAGGTCAAGGTTCTTGACACGACGATCCCGTGCGTAGGCTGCGGTAACGACCCTACGAACGATTGGTCGCTCCTTTCCGGGGCCACGTCGAGCCTCGTGCCGCCTACGACCTATCGCGAAACGCGCACGGAACACTTTCGCAACGGGCCCTGCGCGGGCTTTTACGCGGTGTCGCATTACATGTCGGCGGCATGGAGCACTAACGCAGGCCAACGCATCGGTGCGGCGCTGGAGGTCGAGGGTGGCGCTACTCCGAATCCCAGTGCTCCGGGGCCCCTGACCGTACAGTAGTCAGATCTCTCAGGAGATCGATCTCCGGAGGAATGCGGCCCCCGGCGCCTCACGTCGAGCGGCCGCCTCTACCGCGTCAAGTAGGCGCTGGGCATCCACGCCCCAGTGGAGACGCTGCTGTACGGCCTCACGCCCCCTGCGGCCCATTTCCCGACGCCGACCTTGATCGTGAAGCGCGAGGAGACATCGAGTGAGGTCCTCGACGCTTCGGTCCCGGAAGACCTCCCCGCACCCCTCGGCCTTCACTACCCGGGCTGTGGGGCGAGCGTCTGAGACGACGACGGGCAGGCCCGCCAGCATATAGTCGAAGAGCTTGTTCGGCATCGTGTGGTTCCACGCGTTCGTCGCATAGTGCGGAATCACGCCCACGTCCGCTCCTGCCATCAACGCGCGTACAGGTGCGTAGGGGAGCCGTCCGTGGATGTGCACGCGGTCCGCCATACCGAGATCGTGGGTTAGCGTGCGCAGGGACTCGAGGCTCGGCCCCTCCCCGATGACATGGAAGACGATGCGCCGGCCGCGCTCCCCGAGCACGCGGACCGCCCGGATCACGATGTCCACCCCACGACTCCCGTCCAAGTTCCCGAGGTAGACAAGGCACAGTCCCTCGGCGCCGGGGCTGCCGGAAGGGTCTCCCGACAGATCCATGGCCTGCCACTGATCGAGGCGTGGTGTGTTGCCCACAACCGTCAGGCGATCCGGCGCTACTCCGGCCTTCAGCAGGCGGTCGCGTGACTCATCGACTACCACGATGACCTGGTCGACCAGGCGCAGCGCCAGTCGCTCGACGAGCCGTGCGAATCCGGGTCGGCGGACCAGCTTGTCGAGGGAGCCCGTCGGCGTGTAGCGGAGGCGGTCCTCCAGCATCGCCGCATAGTGTTCGGCCATGTCGAGCACGACCGGAATCGACAGCTGCCGACCTACGAGCGCGGCGGGAACCGCGAGCGGCAGGTCGCGGACGAGGATGACGTCAGCGCCGATTTCGCGGACGACGCGCCAGATCGCGTGCGCCCACACGGGGCTCGCCGGATGGGGAAAGTTGCACACGGCATGAGCCGGCCCCAGGAGTGGCGGGATGGCGGGGAGGCGATGAATGCTGAAGCGGCCGTCCGTCTCCCGGCGCGGGCGGCGAGCGGCGTTCCGGCAGACGAGGTGAACGGTGTGGCCGGCCGCGACAAGCGACGCGCTCACCTTCTCGACGCGGATATCCCACGGATAGTCGGCATCCCAGACCTTGCAGATCGACAGGGCCCGCGACGAGCCCAGGCCGCCGAGGCTCACGAGAGGCGTCGCAAGGTGAAGAACGCTGCCATAGGGTGTCCCCGACCATCCGGCTCGACCGGCCGCAGTGCGACGGTCGAAAGGAACGCCTCAAAGGGTGATAGCGGGAGCCGTAACGGTCCGAGGCGATCGAGGAAACGTTCCATCCTGACGGCTCCTTCACCCCAAATACTCAGGTCAAGGATCTCAGCCGTTCCCTGGCCCAACAGCCTCTTCATGAGCGATTCGCGGTCATAGTGTCGCTCGTAGAAGACAGGTTCCGACCCAAGGGGTTTGCGCTCATATACAGGGCCCTCGACGAACGTTTCGCGATATCGCTGGTCGTAGGGAACGGTGACGACCACGATGCCGCCTGGCCGGACAACCCGCATCAGCTCCCGTATCGCTGCGGAGTCGCCCTGGTCGGGAATGTGTTCCAGAACCGACACGGAATATGCAGCGTCGAAGGAGTCGTCAGCGTACGCCAGCGCACGAGCGTCTTGCAGCTCAGAGTGCACACGACCGGGGCCTCGCCCGTCAAGCCCTTGGGCGCCGCCGTAGCGTTGGCTGAGGAGCACCGCGGCCGGAAGAATATCCGTTGCGACGACCTCGTAGCCGCGATGACAGGCGAGCATGGCCGCGAGATCTTTTGGACTACCGATGTCGAGGATGCGGGCGCCGGCTGGCTGCCGCAGCTGACGCCACACGTACGCGAACTCCGCAGCGCGCCAGTAGCCCACCGGAAGGGCTAGTCGCTTGAGCCCGAGCACTGGCTCTTTGCGAAGTGTCCGCAGCCCGACGAGGACTCCCGCGGCCCAGATCCCGAGTGAGCGTCCGCCATTCACGGCGATATTCCGCGCCGCCCGACAACCTCAGTCATCGTTCAGTTGCCTGACCGGCGCCGCCGGGTTCCCCGCGACGACCGTGTTGGGTGGCACGGACTTCGTCACGACCGAGCCGGCGGCCACCACCGAGTTGTCGCCGATCGTGACACCGCGCATGACGATGCAGTGAATGCCGATCCAGACGTTGCGGCCGATGACCACCGATGCGACCTCGGGAGGCATAACGGGCGCCCGGGCCAGTCGTCGTGCCGGCGACACCGGGTGAGTCGTGTTGTCGAAGATTGCCACGTCCCCTGCAATGAGCGTGTCGTCACCGATCCGCACGCTCTGGGCCACGCTGACGATACCGCGATAATTGAGACTGACCCGGTTTCCGATGACCAGCTCGGCGTTGGGCCCAACGTCCCATGTGCACGGACTGCCGATATGGACGTCGTCTCCGACTTCGATCCGGCCATTCCCGATGATGAGCGGCGGCGCTCCCTCGAGGTTCAGACGCCGCCCGACCCGCTCGCAGCGATAGCGGAACAACGGCTCGCGATAGAGTAGTTTGGCCACGAAGTGCCACGTAATACCGCAGATCTGGGTCAGGGTGTAGAGGATGCCGACGATCGGTCTGACCACCGGCAGTCGGATCCCTCGAAGAGCGCGTCGGACTGGTCGAGCGTAGCGAAGCACTCCACGACCCTGCCGGGCCGCTTCCACCATGTCTTCCCAGCTCACGCCTCTACCCATGCACGGCCACGAGCAGTCTCTTCATCTGGACCTCGGTCGTCCACTCCTTCAACACCGGGTCGTTCGCCTTGGCACCGTCTCCGTGCGACGCTGACATGAGGACCTCGTCGAGGGCGCACTCGATCTCCGCGTCGTCGACGCCGGTGATCACGTGATGCCCTCCGACTTGCCGTAGCATCCGGGCTGTCTCCCCGTCTGCATCGGCGAACGCCAGAATCAGGCGTCTGGTCCCCAGGTACTCGTAGAGCTTGTTCGGAACCTGGTCGGGCTGCCGTTGGGCCAGCAAGAGGAGCACGTCGGCTTCGTCGACGAAGACCTTCGCAGCCGCGTGAGGAAGCCAGTCGTGGATCCGCACGACACCGGTCAGTCCGAGCGTGTCGATTTCCTTCTCTACGGAGACCGTGCCGATCGACCGACAGGCGCCGATGAAGTCGACGCACACCTGCTCCGGCCCCATCCGGCGCTTTCGGCACGCGGCGGCGAGACCTCTCAGGAAGGGCCGCGGATCCCGAGCGTGATAGAAGGTCCCTACATAGGCGATCCGAACCGGCCCCGAGCGCCGTGGTGTGCGGACCGAGCTTACCAGGTGCTCGATCCCGTTGCGCACCACAACGAGCCGAGATGCATCCCGGGTCGGCAGCCGTGCGGCGATCCGTCTCCGAATCCCGTCCGACACGGCTACGACGAGATCGGCACGCCTGAGGCAGAGACGCTCCAGGCCGGCGTCGAGTACATCGGTCGCACGGGTGCGCACCCACCACGGCTTCCATTCGTTGTCGGTCCAGGGGTCCCGCAGTTCCATGACCCACCGAACACCTTTGATGGAGCTCAGCGCCAGCCCTACGAGGTGGGGTGAGTACGGCGGCGCCGTGCTGTAGACGAGCGCAGCTCCGGCCCGTACGAGTCTACGCGCCCTGCGCCACGCGGGAAGAATGAAGCCCTGTCTGTCGTCTGGGAGCCATTGCAGAGAATCCAGCAGTCGCTTCCAGCCCGCGACCCGCGTTGGGGGGGTCCAGTCGACCCCGCCGGCTCCTTCCGTGCCCTGGCGACTCGGCCGCGGTCTTGCCAACAGGGCCTTGAACCGGAGAAAGAGCTCGCCGGGGTGGGGCAGCAGCGTCACGGGATGGACAACCAACCCCGGATCCTCCGTGAACCGTGTGCCCGTCTCCCCCGGCAACTGGGCCGTGACCACATCCACGTGGTGACCCGCGTCGCGGAACGCACGCGCGACCTTCGCGGCCCGCAAGGAGCCGACGGCCCGGTCCGGAGGAAAGTGATAGGCGATGAGCACGACGTTCTCCACGATCGGCCGGTCTTCCCTCATTCTGTTCGCTGAACAACAGGGGTCGTTGTCGAAGATGCGGACTCGCCCCTTACCAGGCGCCGATTGATCAGCTCGTCGGCGACGATGTCGGCCGCCAGTTTGTGGCCCCGTTCGTTCCAGTGGCCATCACGCGCGAGGTAGAGGGCGTCACCGCCGCGAAGCGTCCAGTCCCGAAAGCCCGGCAGCAGATCGATCACCGCCACTCCGAGACGATTTCCGATAGGCGTCACCATGCGCTGAGGCCTGTCGATCTCCAATCCCCTCGGCGAGCCCGGCGCGGAGCGCACGAACTCGGCAAACGCTTCATTGGACAGCTGGACCGCGAGGGGCAGCAACACCACGACGACTCGAGTGCCCTCTGATGACGCGAGCGCCTGCATACGCTCCAGCAGCAGGGCAGTCAGCTCTAGCCCTTTCGAGATCTGCGCATCGACGGCAGGCCTGAACAGCTCCACGACGTGAGAGCGCAGTTGACGTGCCGCGTCGTCCACCTCGCGTGCCCGTCGCGCCCGGAGCAGCAGCTGGTAGGCGTGGGATCTGGTCGCCAGGAATGCCTTGAGCTGGAGACGCTCGTATCTGAGGAAGGTCTCTTCAGGCTGGGGTTGGTCGACCAGCGCGCCATTCCGGATCGTGTGAAACTGTTGCTGAAGATTGTCTTGAATGTCGTTATGCAGTGTCACGGCCACGAGAATGAGATCCGGCTTCCACTGCATGCCGTAGTGTGTCAGGTACTTCAGCTCGTGGTCCGTCCCCCACCCGCTGACGCTCGCGTTCACAACCTCGACGCGTCTGCCGGCTCTCTGGTCGAGGTCGTGCTCGAGGACGCTCGGAAATGACGCTTCGAACGGGACCTGCAGCGCCTCCATGAACGAATCGCCGAGCACCAGCACCCTGAAGACACCTTCCGGCTTCGTCGCGGCGTGCTCTCGGTCACGCATCCCCGCCGAGTTGAACGATACCGAAAGGCCGTACTGTGGCAAATAGGTCACGAGCCCCGGCCAATGCAGCCCGAGGCCGTCGCGGTCCTGATGCCAGACCCCCAGGCGCTGAGGATAGAAGAGCCGAAGCCCGGTTTCGCCCACGAGCACGCCAACGGCGGTTGCGCCGATCAGGAGGAGTCCCACGACGAGCCATCCCTTGGCCCGGCTCACAGTCAGCCTAAGCCTCCCCTGTCGTGACGTGTGAGCGAAACACGAGCGTGATCGCGCCTGCTAAGGCGATCAAGAGCCAGAGATAGGAAAAGTACAGAAGTGACAGGAATACCCCATTCACCAAGCAGACCAGGATGCTCCCGAGCACAGCGTCGGCGTAGCGGTCAAGACGAACCAAGTCGTCATCAGTTGTCAACGTACCCCGTCGACCCGTCCTCCCTCGTCGGACCTGCTTGAGATCGCTCCAGGTGCGCCAGAGGGTCGCGCCGAGCACGATCACACCGGTGAGCCCCATTTCCGCGAGCAGCTCCACGAAGAGCGAGTGTGCGACCTTGCTTCCCCCCAGGTCTCGTCCAAACTTCAAGAATTGCTCCGGCGACTGGTACTCCCCGAGCATCCAGCGGAAGCTGCCGGGTCCTACCCCGAACACCGGATGCGCTTGGAACATTCGGAGCCCGATCGTCCAAAGCTCGAGGCGCTCATCCGCTGTGCCTTGGTGGATCTCTCCGATCGTCGCCATCTCATCCCAATACTTTTGGCCGGCGAACCCCAAGACGGCGAGGACGATCAGCGCTGAGATGCCAAGCGCCATCCCCCTTCGGCGCGACTTTGCCAGACAGTACAGAAGGAGCACACAGAGTCCGATAAACCCGCCCCTCGAGGCGTTCTGCTCGACGGCGATGGCACCACAGAACACCAGGATAGCGAGCACGAGCAGCACCTTGCCGACGCGTCGCGCCTCAGCAAAGATCGCGAAGTACGCGAAAGAGATCGCGATTCCCATGAACGTGGCCATGTAGTTCTCGTCCTGGGCGCCGCCGGAACCGGACGGCCCGTATCCCTCGTGGGAAACGGCGTAACCCCCGACATACACGGCGACCGCGAGGAATGCGTAGATCGAGATTTTGATCCGCCGGACAGACGTCACGAGGGACGGCAGGGGTATGCAGATGGAGAGGAGCACAATGGCCATTCCGTACGTTCCCCAGAACGCCCAGTACGTGTTGGCTGCTATCGGGGTCCCCACGGCCATCAGAGCGAGGAAGGCGACGAACCCAGTGGCCTGCGGAGTCCACCGCTTGTCTCGCCTGGCGACCCACCCTCCAAACGACAGGATCGAGATCAGCATCGGGATCTTCATCATGAGCGGAGGCCGCCCGTACTCGAAGAAGAGATAGAGCAGGAGCAGGTAGAAGAAGAAGCCGTCCGGCTCTCGCAGGGTGCCAGCGACACGGCGGGCCCCGGCCAGAGCCATCGACTCCTGACTCTTCTTCACCACCCTTCCGATCGGACGCGCTGGTCGGGAAGGGTCGGCCTCCGAGTCGTGCGGTCTCACGCCAGACTGCCCTGCCACTGGCGATGCCAGCAGACGAGATTGATGAGCGCCCACAGCTTGTTCTCATGGTTCGCGCGCCCGGCGAGGTGGTCCGCCTTGATGCGTTCGACCTCGGCGTAATGGAGATACCCCAGACGGCGAACCTCCGTCTCCGAGAGGATCTCTTGCATGGTCGCCCGGAGGTCCGTCCGGAGCCACAGTGCGAGCGGCACGGAGAAGCCCACCTTGCGCCGGCCGAGGATGCTCGTGGGAAGAAGCCCCCGGAACGCTTCGAGCATCAGCACCTTCTTGGTCCGTCCCGCCACTTTGAGGCCGGCGGGCACCGAGGCCATGAGCTCGACCAGCGGATGGTCCAGGAACGGCACCCGCACCTCGAGCGAGTGCCGCATGCTGACCCGATCGGCCAGGGTCAACAGATCGCCGGGCAGGTAGGAGTGCAGGTCCGCCAGCATGGCCGCATGAAGCATTCCGTCAGCATCTCCCGACTCGAACGCCCGTTTCACCAAGCTCTCAGCGTCGTCCGGGCCGGCCCGTTCCCGGAAATCCGGCGCGAGCAGTCGGCCCCGATCGACGGAGGAGAACGTCGTCACCATCGCCGCATAACGATCGGCCGAGTCGAGGCTCGTCGTCGCGAAGAATCGCTTCGCCCGGTCGATCCACCGCCGGCCCGAGCGGACGTCGGGCAGCCGCGTGACCGCTGACTCCAGCCAGCGAAGCCGAAGCGCTTCCGGCAGCCGACGGTAGCGCTCGGCCCAGAGCAGCCCGAGGTAGCGTTCATATCCCCCGCCGATCTCATCACCCCCGAGGCCCGACAGCGCGACCGTCACGTGCTGTCGCGTCAACTGGCTGATGTAGTAGTTGGGAATGACCGAGGAGTCGGCGAAGGGCTGCTCCATCGTCGCCACCAGGTCCGGCAGTAGCGCCTGGACGTCCGGTGTGACCACGAACTCGTGATGCTCGGTGGCGAACCGTTCCGCCACGATCCGCGCGTAGCGCCGTTCGTCCTGGAACGAGCCAGCTCCCTCGTAGCCAATCGAGAAGGTCTTCACGCGCGTGCCGGATTCCTGG
>Ga0137403_10010669_pt1 | contig 10165 bp, 8 predicted proteins | sample CZOMad2_1_16fung_FD_122057 | JGI IMG/M metagenome (GOLD analysis project Ga0137403, IMG submission 122057) | Vadose zone soil fungal communities from Angelo Coast Range Reserve, California, USA - CZOMad2_1_16fungal (Hybrid Assembly) | ecosystem: Environmental > Terrestrial > Soil > Vadose zone... | reverse complement strand
GGAGGTGGCAAGCGCGAGCAGACCGAAAACCGCGTTGGCCACATGCCGCGCTTCCTTCTCATCGCCCTGCGCCAGAAGCTTTGCGTAGACTGGAATGAAGCTCGCGGACAGAGCTCCTTCGCCGAAAACGTTCTGCAGAAAATTGGGAATGCGGAAGGCTGCGCTGAAAGCGTCGCCCGCGGCCGAGGTACCGAAGTAGTAAGCAAAGACGCGCTGGCGGATCAAACCTACAATCCGACTTATCAAAATGCCGGCGCCGACGAGGAATGCAGATCGTCCCGTACTCCGTTCGATTTTCGCGCCGGGAATTGCGAGCGGGGTTTCACCCCCCGCTGCACCGACTTGCTCGATCGTCTCTCCGGCGATCGAACTCGCTTCATCGTGAACTTCGCCAGGAACCGCCGTGGCTTCAGGAATGTCGCCGGCAACATTCTCCGCTCCAGCAGATGAGGAAAACTCGTCGTGGGAAGGACTGTCGCTAGGAGGCTCGTCGTTGGAAGACTCGTTGTTGGAGAGCCCGTCGTTAGGGAGGTCGCTCATCTTTATCCGAGATCGTAATCTTTTATTTTGGTGAGCAGCGTCTTATAACTAACGCCCAGGTCTTCTGCCGTCTGCATCTTGTTACCGGCGTTTGCCGCGAGGGTTTCAAGAATCTTATGGCGCTCCACGAAGCGCAACGCGCGTTGGGCTGCTTCAGATAGACTTCCCGTCAGATCAAACAACTTTAGCGCCTCAGCATTGTCGGCTGGCTCCGTGGCCAAACCGAGGTCCTTCGCTTCGAGCGTCATCGTGTCGGAGAGAATGCAGGCGCGTTCGATTGCGTTTTCCAGCTCGCGAACATTTCCCGGCCAACTGTGTGCCCGCAATGCGGCTAATCCGTCGTCACTCAAAGTAGCCTCGCGGCCACGCAATTCTTTGCCGAGTTCCGCTGCGAAATGTTTGGCCAGCAGGGCGATATCGCTTTCGCGATCGCGCAAAGGTGGGATCTCAAGAGGGAACACGGCCAAACGGAAAAACAGATCACGTCGAAACTGGCCACTTTCTACCGCCGCTTTCAAGTCCCGATTTGTCGCCGCGACGACCCGAACGTCAACCGGCACCGGCGCGCGCCCGCCAATACGGTCCACCATCTTCTCCTCGATTACGCGCAAGAGCTTCCCTTGCACCGTCAGCGGCAGTTCACCAATCTCATCGAGGAAGACTGTACCACTCGAGGCGAGTTCAAACTTTCCCAATCGTCTGTCGCCCGCGCCAGTGAAGGCGCCGCGTTCATGGCCAAACAATTCATTCTCGATCAGCGTTTCTGGAATGGCGGCGCAGTTGATGGCGACGAAAGGCTTGTCGCGCCTGCCGGATAGATGATGGACCGCGCGCGCAAACAGCTCTTTGCCGGTTCCCGATTCGCCCAGGAGCAGAACTGTCGCTTCGGTTTGCGCCACTCGCTGAGTTTCAGCAACCGCCCGCTTGATCGCTTCCGATTCACCGATGATGCGCGGAAAGCCATAGCGGCGCGACCACTCTTCCCGCAGCAGGATGTTTTCAGTGCGCAATCTCTCCTGCTCTAGCGCTCGTTCGACCAGCAGGAGGAGGTGGTTGGAATCAACCGGTTTCTGGAGAAAGTCATGCGCGCCGTCCTTCATTGCCTGCACCGCCTCGTCAATCGATCCGAAGGCAGTCATGACGATAACTGGAATACTTCCGTCGGCAGCCCGCGCCGCGCGTAAGACGTCAAGGCCTGATCCGTTGGGCATGCGCAGGTCAGTGAGGACCAGCTTGTGTGGGCCGGACGCGATTTCGTTCAGGGCAGCGCGGGCATCGGCAGCCTCGGTGACGGTGTATCCTGCGTTCTCCAAAGTCAGACGTAAAACGCGGCGCAAGCTGTCTTTGTCTTCAACGAGGAGAATGTCAGGCATGTGTTCGTGGTTCAGTCTGTAGCGACGAATGCGACGAACCGGAATTGTACAACAGGTGAGCAGGATAGTGGGCAGTGGGCAGAAAGCAGGTACTGGTTCAGTTTGGTACGAGCGGTGTTGTCAACAAAATCCAGGGAGCAGAACTGGAGGCGGCGGCGCCACACAAATACGGAACCGGGAGCCGTAGCGACCGGGTGTGGTTTGATTACAAATCTCCTTACGAGTGCGGCGGTTGTGTGTGTCGTAACGTGACCCGGTCGCTACGGCTCCCGGTTCCGTATTTGTGCGGCCCTACGTTGAGCCGGCGACGATGAGGTTTCCACGAATTCGGAGATAGAACGTCCTTGCAATTAGCGAGGTACTCGCGGAGATTGCTCCGCAAGAGTTGTCTTTTAAGCTCGCTGCAAGTTGTGAGATGACCTGCCTGCGCTGCGCCGCGATAGAAAGCTCTGGGCGTCGGGCCGCGAGACGAGTCCCTTGCGAACCAACTCATTGATCGAACTCTCGAAGGTTATCATGCCGTGCACTTGTCCAGTCTGCATCGTCGAATGGATCTGAAAGGTCTTACCTTCGCGAATCAAATTTGCTACGGCCGGGATGTTTACCAACACTTCAACAACTGCCGCGCGTCCACTTCCATCGCTACGCCGAACCAGCGACTGCGCTACAACACCCCGCAGACTCTCAGATAGCATCACGCGGATTTGCGCCTGCTGTGCTTCGGGAAAAACATCGATGATTCTGTCGACCGTTTTCGTGGCGCTGTTCGTGTGAAGGGTAGCTAGTACCAGGTGCCCGGTTTCCGCTGCCGTGAGAGCTAATGAGATTGTTTCCAGGTCGCGCATTTCGCCAACCAGAATTACATCAGGATCTTCGCGCAGGGCGGCCCTCAGCGCCTGATGAAACGAGCTGGTATGACTGGAAACTTCTCGCTGGGTGATCAATGAGTTCTTGTTGTGGTGAACGAACTCAATCGGATCTTCGATCGTGATGATATGCGCTTTTCTATCGGTGTTGATTTTATCAATCAACGCAGCGAGCGTTGTGCTTTTGCCCGCCCCCGTGGGACCGGTCATCAGGATGAGCCCCTCCGAAACGTCCAGCAGATCCGTGAGATTGGCAGGCAGCCCTAATTCTTCAATTGTCTGGATATATTCGGGAATGAGGCGAAAGACCGCCCCGACGCCGTTTCTTTGCCTAAAGACATTTACGCGAAACCGCCCCACACCTTTTAGCGAATAACTACAGTCGAGATCGCAGGTCTCGATAAATTTCTCTCGTTGCGTTTCCGTGAGAACTTCAAAGATGAGCGCCTGGCTAACCTCGGGCGACAAGTCTTTATAGTTGAGCTTTACCATCTCACCATGAACTCGCAAATAGGGGGCGCAGCCACTGGTGATGTGGAGGTCCGAAGCCTCACGATCGGTCATTTGCTTCAGAATGTCGTCTATTCTTGCCATGGGTAGTCAATCATCCTCGAAGGGCTATTTCTCAGCGACACCTAACACAAGCGCTCTCTAGAACAAACACCCCGGACCCAAGCGTCATGATAGCTGCTTCGACCAGCGTGAATCCCGCCGGGTTAGCGACGGAGTGACCTGTTTCCGTGGGCGGAATCCATCCGCCGCTCGCTGGACGGAGACGGGCCTCAGCCTTGATTGGTTTAGTAAAATCCATATTCATGAAAACTGAGTATCGTTGGGAAAATGATTGGAGGGTTAATCGTTAGTGCCCGGCGCTACCCGCCAGTTTTGCCTCTGTACTTCGTCGAGTAGTAGGGCCGCAAGGTCATCATGTCCGAGTTCTTCTAGTTTCTTCTGCTCCTCCATCACTGACTCGTTGTCTTCCCGGTCAAGATGAACCAGTCCCAAATAATAATGGGCCTGGCCATCCGTGGGGCTGATCTCGATCGCCCGCTGGTATGCCTTTATCGCCTCGGAATAGCTGCCGATGTTGAAATAGGCCAAGCCAAGATTTCTGCGCAAGTCGATGTCATTGGGCTTATACCGAATGGCTTTCGTGTACAGCGCCAGTGCTCGGATAAAATTGCCTGAACGATCGTAGGCAAGGCCGAGATTGTTATAAGCTTCAACATAATCGGGACGAATTCTCAGAGCTTCTGAATAGGCTTGAATTGCTTCGTCCAGGCGGCCCAGGTTGAGATAGGTTGAACCGAGTTCGAGGTGGGCCTCCGGGAACTCGGAATGAAGCTTGATCGCCTGTCTGAATTCTCCCAGTGCTTGCTCGTGCCGACCTTTCCCTGACAGTTTCATGCCGATTTCATAGTGCGTCTGGGAGCGGAAAGCTGAATCATCCAACTCTCGCCCCGCAAAATTTTCCAGTATTTTTTTTCGCAGCCCCAAAGTCAGACTCTCCAGGCAAATCAGAAAGTGCTATTAGAATTCACCAATAGCCGTTACTCGCGGGCCAGTTGAGGCGAGTGCCCTGCGCGCCCAATCCGAATCATATTTAATCGTCGACGTGCCGCTGCCGTTACTATTGAAGATGGGCGCAAGAAAGTTTCCGCTGTTTCCAAAGCGCGCAACCGCTACTGCCCCGAGACTGTCGCCATTTCCGCCGCCGTCACGGAGCAGGTTGCCGCCACCGAGCACGAGGATGAGACCGTTGAATGCTGTGTTTCCGGTAAGTGTCAGCTGACCGGTGACAACTAAAAGACCGGCGCCGCCGGATAGAGGTAGAGCCATATCACCATCAACGAAGGTGAAAAGTGGCCGTGACGTAGTGCCGAAGGTGGTGGGTAGCGAAGCACCATAAAAATAACGGTTTTCATTTTGCGCAGCTTCGCGCATCTGAATGACAAACGCACGTGCGGCGTCTGCCGTTTGTAACCAGCTGGGCAAATCCGAAATGGCTATCTTTAGGACACCGGCTGGGACCCCCTTAATCTGAGAAGCAGGGAGAAGCAGACTGTCAATATAGGTTTTATCGGCAGCTCCGGTAACCGCAAATGCAGAAAGGTCTGACCCGCCTGCGTTGTCGTGTCCGTCGTAAATATACTGGGAGCTGTTGCCGGCATTGAATGTCAGTTGGGAATTGTCGTCGGCACTACGAATCGTAATAGCACTCGGCGTCGTGATGTCGAAAGCGAATCTGCTTAGCAACATGCGCAATTGCTTTTTGGCATTGCGAGGACCGAAACCGGTGACGTTGACCACCAGCCGAGTGGGCTCGGGTGCGGTGATTGTTACCGGGATCGAGTTTGTTGCGTTGCTGTTAATTGTGACTGACGACCGGGTGTATTTCACATCTTGAAGATTGTTTGCAAGCGTTGGAAAGGTGACTGTTATAAAGCTGGTAGTGCTGGTGATAACTCCAGACAGAGTGCAGTTGATTGTAGTTGTTACCGGCCAGGGAGCAGTTTGCGTAATAGTGAGCGCAAACGGTTCGTTTACAAGAGTGTAGGTACCCACGGGGTTGGTGGTAATGGTGAATCTTCCCAACGTACTGACGCCACTGGTAGTAATGGTTGTTGAAGCCTGGGGATCATACCTCAGAATAAACCTGGGGTTTCCAGATCCAAATTGATGAGGGTTCTCCGTTGGGAAATTAGTGAAGACACCCGAAGTGGAGAAAGTTACAACTGAGGAGTTGTCGGGATCGCGCAGGGCAGCGTTGAAGGCCATGCCATTAACCGGCGTATACCCGGTGTTGAGTGTTACCCGGTCAGTATAGGTGCTGTTATAGGTCATCCAGCGAGAGAGACGAGGTGTCGCAGTGTCCAAACTCACGTTAGAGGTTGAGACTGTGACAGCTTTGCGAAAGCTAATCTTGTTTGCATCGGCGATTCCCCCCACCGGATCCGTGGCAAACACGGGATTGGGTGCGACGTTACCCCGGAAGATGTTAAGGACTGCTTGTGTGCCGGCTTCCGCAGCGTAGTAGGCCTGCATCTCCGCGGCCGCATCGACCGTGTTTGTCGCCGACATTGAAGTGGTCATAATCAGTGCACCACCCGCCGTCAGAAGCAAGAAGCTAACCAACAGCATCGTAATGAGAGCGGCGCCCCGCTCATCGGCGTGACTTGACTTTTTGTTTGTAACTTTAGAAATCGCTTCCATTGGTAGATTTACCTCGCCTGCTTGATGAATCAATAATTAACAAGATCGGAGTTGCGCAGCGCCGCGTCTGAAACGAACTGCACGCGTGAAGGTGGTTGGTAGCCAGCGGAACCAGGAGTGCCCACTGCCGGAAGGGTTACGCAAACTGAAATGACGACGTATTTGGCTTCGCTCTTTTGTGTGACCTCAGAGACAGCGTTGCCGGCAGCGTCCACGACGTTGGTGATGTCGCAGAGCCCAGTTGTGTAATAAACTTTGTCAGGATAGTAGCGAAAGTTAAGGGAATCGACTCTGTTTGCGAGCACCATTTCCTGAGCCGCAATATTAACGTCGAGACGAACGATGTAACTATTGCCGCTATCGGTATAGAGGAGGAATTTTACGTCTTCGTCTTTGTCCGTGGCGCGATTGCTCGTCGTTTCGCCCTCAGACGCATTGAGGTTTGCCCTTACGCGAATCGAAGTTAAGCCAGTGTCGGCAGCAATTATTCCGTTATCTGTGAGCCCGTAACCGGAATTGGCAATCTCACGGGTAATGAGATTGAGACCGCGTTGCGAGTCAGCGAGCGCTTCAGTTCTCTGATTTTCTCTCGTGCGAAACCTAAAGGAACTGGCAAGCAGGGCACTCGACAAGCCCAAAAGCACGAGCGTTATGGTCATTGCAATCAACAATTCGAAGAGTGAAAACCCTTCTGCTGTTGTCTGGTTCAAGTCTCTTTTTTGCATGAAAACCGGCCCTTTTTCGAGTCCGACAGATTTCTTACTCAGCCTATTTAGCGATACAGGCCAAGCGAAGGAGTCGACCGTCGGGAAATTATTGTGACGGGAGTGTTTGCCCATTTGCTGCTGCCAGCTTGTGGTGTAACTTGCACGGTGATTACCTTCAATTCGGCGGTTCCCCCGATCGTGGTTAGTATGGTGAATGGATGTCCCGCGCTGGTGTAGGATTCAGTTGACGAAGCGGTATTCAGAGTGGCGTCAGTAAAGGGAGTGCGGCGCAAACGCTCCATTCGTTGTTGCGCAATTGAGAGTGCGAGCGCGCGATCATTCGCGCCGGTATCATATTTGATCGCAAATACAAAAAGTGAGGCTGCGGCAAGAGACATAACCATCATGACAACAAGCGCTATCGCGGTTTCCAGCAATGTAAAACCATGCTCGCCAGTTCTCTTCGCCCCCGTTTTGGGCCGGACGATTATCCGGCTGCCGGTTTTTGAATTCATATCGCGCTCCATCTAGTTTGTTACTTTGACAATTGTCGTTACAGTCGTACAAGCCGTGGTGAAATTTACCGCGAAGCTGCCGCGAGTTCTGTTGTTCGAGATCACAGAAAAGGTTACCGCGCCATGGGCGGGTATGGCTTGGGTGGCTGGCGTGATGGTCAGGTTCAGGGGCCCTGAAGCAGTCACAGTTCCTGAAGTATTCGAAGCGAGAACAATACTGGCACTGCTGCCGCCAGTTTTCTTTATCGTTACTGAGGAAGGATCAATTGTAAGTGTACAGCCTCCGGGTCCGGTACCCGTGACTGGGGGGCCGGCAGCGCCCGACGTTGAGGTATCGCAATCCAGCGTATTGATATGCGTGTTGGTTCCTGATGCTACGGTGACGGGCGCAATGCCTGCAGTAGTACTAACAGTTGCATAGCTAACGGTGGGCAGCACACCCACATCGCCGTTAACGGTCACGTCGCCCGCATCCGAAACGTCAACCCACGACTGCAACCCGCTGGCGTTCTGAAAAGCAATTGTATTCGTACAGGACGAAGTGCGTCCGCGCCAATTAAACGAGATGGCAGGCAGGGGTCCTGGGGGTTTTGAAACACCTGGCTCAAGGTTGAAGCTGCGAGTGTAAACTGCGGGAGTTCCCCCGCCACCAAAGTCCATTCTCACATCGTATGACGTGTTGCTGGTGAAAGTTACGCTCGAGTTGTCGTGACGCCGAACCGCGTCCAGTCGCGCTTTCTCAATATAAGCAGCCAATTTCCGCACTGAATTCTGAAGGGCCAACGAATCACGCGATTTTCGGATACTGCTAACAGTAAAAGCCGAAACTACACCGACAATCACTAGGACGACTATTAGTTCCAAAACCGAAACCCCAGCTTCGGTCCTTCGCCTATTCGCTCCTGCCATTTCCTTACGCATCGCGTTCTTGCTCCTTCCTGAGTAGCCGATAACAAAAGGTCACCAGACCTCGGCGGCATTACTTTGGCAACACTCATGCCAGCGCAAACCTTCAACGAAATCACCGGTTTTGCTAATCCGCTTACTAAACAGGACCAGCAACACGTCACCTTTAGTTACTACGACGGAAGCGCGTTTCCTATTCGGAGTTGGCCTCGAGAATGGTTTTTAGTTGCGCGGCGGGCGAATTGATTTCTTTGATCGCGAAAGCCGGGGAGCTTTCGAACTTTAGATTAGGAGTGAGATCTTTTTCGCCTGGAAGCCGGGTTGGCTATCAAGAGCTGCGCCACTCGGCTGCTGGCGCGGGACCCGGAAAAGGATCGTCCGCTCGTGCGGGGTGCCGCACGCCGCGCACGCAAGCTGGACGGTGAAGCGCCCCGTCGGTCGTCATGATCGGCGGGGCGCAGTATTTTATCGATGTGAACACCGTCAGGGAGAGTTGGGATGAGCTTGCACGTTTGGGCCCAGTTCACTGCTTGCCGATCCGGAAATGCTTTCGGTGTCCGCAAGTTTCATGGTGAGGGCCAGCGGTTTATAGTTGAAAGCCTTCGGCCCGCCGCGGCTGTTCTGCACCTGCATCACCAGGTAGTCCTGATTTGAGCGAAAGCGCAAAACGCTTCCATGTTGGTTCATAATTACGAATAGCAGGATATCGCCACTGGCAGTCCTCATCTGTCCCACCAGCGAGCTCGCGCCTCCGTCCGTTCTAACAAGAGTGCCGGTCTTTGCGATCACGCTGCCCTGCCACGCAGGGCCGGTGAAACGATCCTCGAGCGTTCCCGGATCGACTCCAGCGACCGGCATGATGTCTGACGGTGATAGTTTGTTCTTCTGAAGTTCGGCGCGGAGTCCTCTCAGTATCTTCATCATCGCCCGCGGCGTCACGCGATTCACTCCCAGGCCACTCAAAGAGGCCAACTGAACTTCATCAGGAAGAATTCCCAGCGTGGCCACCAGTTGCCGCGTTACGGAGTCTTTTCCCCCGAGGCTATCGCCAATACGTTCCGCCATGAAGTTGTTTGAATAGCAGAGCAACACCTTGAACACGTCGGTAAGTTTGCTCGACTTATGCGTGAGTAGAAGTTTGGCCCCCGGCGCCACCGAACCCACGTAGACATCACCCATCACGCTCAGGCTTGGAACCGTCTGCAAGCTCGACTGATCGCCGAGTGCCGTACGCTCATAAGTCCAGGCGCGCACGGCTTCGCTGGATCGCCGCATCGCATCAAGCGTGTCATAGAGCGATTCGCCTGAGGCGCGGGCCGACCAATTGAAGTTCATCGTAAATCCAGGCGCCACGATCAGGTCGCCGGTCACTGTTCTAATTCCCAGGCTATTTAACTGTCGCGCAATCATTACGCCATGTTCATGGTGAAACGATGGATCACGACCGGCCACGTAGAGGTTTCCCACGACTTGGCCGTTTGCCTTGTCAAAAGAGCCGTCCGTCCAAAAGCCTGTAGTGAAGCGATAGTTTGGCCCAAAAGTACGAAGAGCGACGAAGGCTGTAGCAAGTTTGATCGACGAGGCTGGATTGAATTTCTGATCGGAGGCTTGCTCTGACACGACCTTGCCGGCAAGAGTCTCTATCAACACCCCCTGAACGCCGTAAACAGGCGCCAGGTCGTTGTCACTCGCATTACCAGTTGGTGTCGGAGTCTGCTGCGGAGTAGCCACGGGAGACGGCACGCCTTGTTCTTTTGCCGGCGTCTGCGCAGGAAGCCGCCCCGGCGCCACGAACAGCAGAAGCGCGGCAAAGAAAATGTTTGAGAACCTTGCTTTGTTTTGCATACCTTGTAGCCCGCTTGTCGCTCAAAGCGCGAGCGACAAGAATAATAACATGATGTGGGAGCGCCGAGGAGAAGAGAGTTCCTTTGATGCGGTTGGCCTGGACCGGGATGTCGTCAGCAGGAACCCACCCTTTGAGCGGTGCTGCACATACGAATACGAAGTTCAATTTCGTTGACAACGCCGGAAGTGCAAACCTAGAA
>Ga0137403_10010667_pt1 | contig 10167 bp, 8 predicted proteins | sample CZOMad2_1_16fung_FD_122057 | JGI IMG/M metagenome (GOLD analysis project Ga0137403, IMG submission 122057) | Vadose zone soil fungal communities from Angelo Coast Range Reserve, California, USA - CZOMad2_1_16fungal (Hybrid Assembly) | ecosystem: Environmental > Terrestrial > Soil > Vadose zone... | reverse complement strand
GAAACCGCCCGTTGCAAATGGCCGCATTCGCTGTGCATGATTTCCGCGCTACCCCCTCCGACGTCCACCAGGAGAACCCTTTGTTTGGGGTGAGGCCAACGGCTCTGCACGCCCAAGTGGATCAACCGCGACTCTTCCTGGCCCGAAATGATCTCCACCGGTGTGCCCAGGGCCGAGGATGCCTTGGCGATGAACTCATCCTGGTTGGCGGCATCGCGAACCGCGCTCGTAGCTACCGCCCGCACGCCGGTGATGTCGAGTTTCCGGTACTGTTCCGCCATGCCGGTGAGCACCTTGCAGACCAACTCGATGGCTTCAGCGCTGACTTTGCCGGTGCGGAAGACGCTGGCGCCCAGCCGGGTCACTTGACGGTCCGACGCCAGCAGTTTCGGGGCCGAGCCAGGGATGGTCTCCGCCGCTTCCATGCGAATCGAATTGCTGCCGATATCGACTGCGGCGAACCTTGGCATATATGTATAATAATTGTCTGATACCCTCCTGAATGTCGATGTTCTCTCCGAACCGCTTTCGCGGCAAACTCATTGTGGTCGAAGGCATCGATGGCTCGGGCAAGTCCACCCAGATATCGCTGTTGAGCCACTGGCTGCGTTCGCGGGGGTATGCGGTAGCCTTCAGCGAATGGAACTCCTCGCCCCTGGTAAGGGAGACGACGCGCCGGGGCAAGAAAAAGGAGATGTTCCGGCCAACCACGTTCAGCCTCATACATGCGACTGATTTCGCGGATCGCGCGGAGCGTTACATTACCCCTCTTCTCAAGGCTGGTGCGATCGTATGCGCGGACCGCTACGCGTACACGGCGTTCGCGCGCGACGTGGCGCGCGGCGTGAGCAGGCGCTGGGTGCGGAATCTTTACCGTTTTGCGACGCGGCCCAATCTGAGTTTCTATTTTCGCGTGCCGCTGGATGTTGCGATCGGGCGCATCCTGGGCGGACGCGATGCCATCAAGTACTACGAGGCCGGCATGGATTTAGGGCTTAGCCGCGACGTCAAAGAGAGCTTCAGGATTTTCCAGGGCCATATCCTCGATGAATATGAAGCCATGGCTTCCGACGTCGGCTTCCACATCATTGACGCCACGCTTTCGATCGAACTGCAGCAGCGCCAGATGCGCAGGATTGTGATCGAAGAGCTGGGCAACCGCCTCAAAAACGGCCTGCTGCGTGTCCCGCCGGGCGAAGATCATGCGTACCTACCAGCCACTGCAGTTCTATAACGAGCCCCTGCCGGGAGTCGATGAGTCCGAACTGCACGGCAAGTTAATTGTGATCGAGGGCCCGGACGCGGTTGGCCGCACCACGCAGGTAGGCAAACTGCGGCAGTGGCTCGAGCAGGAGGGCCACGCGGTGCTGGACACGGGTATGGGGAGAGGCGCCCTGGCCGGCAAGGGGATCAAGCAGGCAAAAGAAGGCAACACCCTCGGCGCCATCACGATGACGCTCTATTACACGACGGACTTCGCTGACCGGCTGGAGAACGAAATCATACCTGCGTTGCGCGCCGGTTTCATTGTGCTGACCGACCGCTATGTATTCTCGATCATTGCTCGCGCCATAGCACGCGGCGAGGATCGGCGATGGATCGAGCAAGTGCTGGGATTCGGTCTTGTGCCCCACGCGACCTACTATTTGAGGGCGGAAGTCAAGGACCTGGTGTCACGCGTGGTCCTGGGCCGCGGGGCATTCGATTATTGGGAAAGCGGAATGGATATTCCCTTCGGCAACAATATGTTCGACAGCTTTGTACGGTACCAGACCCGTGTCATCCGCGCGCTGGATGTGATGGCGAAGAAGTACGGTTTCGTCACCATCGACGCCGGGCGTGCACCCGACCTGATCTTCCGCGATTTGCAAGAACATATCCGAAATCTGGAGTTGCGAAAGGTGCGAGAGTTCCCGCGCGTCAACGGCGCGAACGGGGCCAAACGGCCCAAGCGAAAGACCCATTGACCATCTACGTGCTGCGGCACGCCATCGCCGAAGCGCGCCGGCAGGACCGCCCGGATGCAACACGCGCGTTGACCGCGTCCGGGATGCAGAAGTTGCGCATGGTTCTTCGCAGGGCTCGTCAGGCAGGCGTTTCGCCGGCTGTCATTCTGACGAGTCCCTACACGCGCGCGGAAAAGACTGCGGAAGTAGCGGCAGAAATTCTAGGTTGCCCGAGGAAGCTGGTTATCACGAAAGCTCTGCTGCCATCCAGTTCGCCAGACCGCATCTGGAAGGAAATCTCTGCGATAGCGGCGCCGAGCGTACTCATCGCTGGTCATGAGCCTTTGCTGAGCGAATTCGTGGCGTTCATGCTGAACTGTCCCACTTTCCAGGTTGATTTGAAGAAGGGGGCATTGGTTCGATTGGACGTCTCATCATCCGAACCGCGCCCGATTGGCATCCTCAAATGGATGCTGACACCTAAGCTCGCTGGCGCTTAAGTGGGCGGGCCATGCGAGGGTCAGTTCGCCGGTGGTTTAACGCGTTCCTCAGAGGCGGGCGGCGTGGGCTGAAGGTGGACCGTTTTCCGGATGTTCCCCGAATCGACGGTCGTTCCCGTTCTGGAGATGGCCTGAAAATAGAGCTCTTCGCCGCTGATCTCAACTAACATGAACGAGCAGTCACTGTCGAATCCCGCCGCCTTGAAATCCGTTTGCCTGAGGTTGCCGGCACGCAGCTCGCCCGAAGCGCCTTCAACGAAGTAGTAAATCCCTTTTTGCGGCTTGACCCGCTCATACACGTGTTCGTGTCCAGCAAACACGACGTCAACGCCATGTTTCAGGAAGATTGGTTCCAATATAAGACGCAGCTCGGTCGAAGAGCCGTGAAATGCTCCCGATGAATATAAGGGATGGTGAAAATAACAGATCTTCCAATCCGATCCTGCATTATTCGAGAGTTCCTTTTCCAGCCACTCCAGCTGCTTGGGATCCATGTAATTCGTATCGAGAACAAAGAAGCGGACATTGCCTTTCTTGAAGGAATAGTATTGCTGTCCATTCATGTTAAAAAACTTATAGAAACGCTCGTTGGGGTCGTCGTGGTTGCCTAAGGCGGCACGAAACTGTACGCCGGCATCGATCAACGCCTGATAGGGCTTCTCGAACTTCTTCACCAAATCGTTTGGCTTCTTTCCTCCGTAAATGTTGTCGCCCAGCATAATTACAAGGTCGAAAGGAAACTTCGCCCGGTATTCCACCATGCGTTGCGCGACCTCGTATTGGGCTTTGTGTCCGGTTCCCATATCTCCGATGGCAGCGAAGCGCACCGAGCCGGATTTCAGCGGGAGAGTGATATCCTGAGCCCGCAACGGCCGGACCGGCAAGCTCAAAAGTACAACTAGGAGGAAGATCCGGCGTCGCATGTTCTGTCCGTGGTGGTGCAGAAACTTAGGGAATGGCCCCAGGAATGAAATCAATGACGATCCTGGCTTCGGTATCCAGCAGAGCTAGATCATGATCGACGATGCGGTACGCAACCTCCCGCGGTAGCTGGGGAAGGTTGATCAGCAGCGTCGGAGGAACCGTGGTGAGCGGCAGATTCTCCGGGTAAGCGCCATTTACGATCAATTGTACGTTGGTCAAAGGCTCACCCTGCCGAATGGTCTTGCGCATGTTGGGCGCGCCGGCTTCGTGAAACTTGGCGCGGATGACGCGGCGGAACTGCTCGCTGATTTCCGGAGTAAAGATGTCGCCTTGTTTGGCGTTGGAGCGCGCCTCCGCGATTTTCTGGGCAAGCGCATGCTGGCGGTCGATGATTGTTTTCCCGTGCTTAGTCGTCTTCAGGCGCGGGAGCGAACTTTCCACTGTCTTATGCAACTTCAGGTAGTCCTTTACACGCTGCGTGAAATCGTCGAATGCTTGCGGCTCCTGGCTCACGGGCTTGGCTTGCAGAGCCCAAGCGACTACCGGAACGCACTGGGCCCCGGCCAGGCCGATCAAGAAAACCATTGTACCCGCGACCATTCGTCAGCCTTCCTGGTCTTCCTCGACCATTTCCTGGACCGCCTTTTTCACAGCTTTCTTAACCGCTTTTTTTACCGTCGAGGCCATCTCTGCATGGTCAAGGTTGTCATTACCTGACTTTCTGACCGCCTTCTTAATCGCTTCCTTCACCGTGCTTGTCAACGGAGGCAGTTCTTTGGCGAGGGCTCGCGTCTCTTTTTGCGTCATCTTCTTTTGTGGCGGTTCCGCGTCGTCCTCCTTAACGGCCGCATGGCTATCGGTAAAGCCTGTAGATGCCCAGTCCTTTTCAAACGTGGCCAGCAAAGTGTTCACCACTTTCGCATCCCGAACGATGATTCCGATCTCACGGCGTGAATCCAGTTCCATTTTTCGCAGGCTCTGGCTGCCCACGAAGGCTTGCTGGCCGTCGAGGATAATCGTTCGCGTATGCAACCGCATTGTAGTGAGCCGCGTTACCGCCAGGTTTGCGGCCCGGCCTGCTATGCTTCCGATAATCTTGACGTCCACCCCTGCCTTCGCCTGGTCCTGCAAGAGACGTATGATTTGCGGATCGTTGATTTTAGGATCATAAATCAACAGTTGTTTCCGGGCTTTCTTGATGAACGCCGTCAGCTGCTTGCGGGCATTGGCAGGGCTCACGATGAAAGTGCTTAGGCCCGGGGTATAAGTTTTCCGGGTTGTATCGGCCTCGAACAGCTTCACCGCCTCCTGCACCACTTTGGCGCTCTTGGTGACGATGCCGAAGCCTCGGCTGTGATCGATATCCATGTGGACAAAGTTGAATGACAGCAGATAAAGCGTGCGGCGATCGATGATCAGCATCTTCCCGTGGTAACGAACCAAGTCATCTGCTGTGCGCATGACCACCACGCCATCCTCCAGAAAACGCATTTCCAGACTCCGCAGGCTCTGCGCACCGCCCTGGTTGGTGTGAGCGATCAACGCGCGGACGGCAATGCCCCGGCCGACGGCTGCTTTCAAGGCCGCCTCAAGCTCTTTCCAATCCATGCGGAAGATCAGGATATCGATGCTTTTCTTGGCGCTCTTTACTGCCGCAAGAAGCGGCGCGATGCCATCGTCGGGTTGTACCAGCAGTTTCACAAATTAAGTCTCCGGGCTGCCGGGTCCCTTGGTCATCGATGACATTCTAACGTTCATCGCTCCCCCTGTCGCACCAGCCCATATTTTCAGCTCCAATCACGTTTTTAGTGTAAAACAATTACAATGTTATTTGGTTCCAATGAAGCGGAAATACCCGCCCAGGAGACCCAATGTGAACGGACGCCGCCAGTTGTGGATCGCCTCCAGTATCGTCATCACCCTCGGTTTTTGTGCTCCCGCCGGAGCGTCCGGGTCAGCCAAAAACCAGGTTTCTCGCGCAGAAACAAACAGCGGTGCGTCAGCATCGATATGGCGCGACCCCGGTGATATTGCATCGCTGAACCTCCGCTACGGAGCTGGAGGCAAAGCGCACCAACCCGCCGGTAAGTTCAAGTTTGTCAAAGAAGTGAAGGAAGGGACTTCCGCGAAGTTCGACATCGAAGACGATCAAGGCGTCCGTTGGCGCGCTAAGCTCGGTGAAGAAGCCAAACCCGAGACCGCGGCGATACGCCTGTTGTGGGCAGCGGGTTATTTTGCCGATGAAGATTACTACCTGCCTGAATTGCGCGTGGAAGGGATGCAAAAACTCAGCCGGGGTAATAAGTTTATCTCGGCAGACGGCGTTATTCGCGGCGCCAGGCTAAAGCGGCACAAGGAACAAAAGAAAATCGGCAATTGGAGCTGGTTTGATAATCCTTTCGTTGGAACGAAAGAGCTGAATGGGTTGAAGACCATGATGGCCCTCATGAACAACTGGGATCTGAAAGAGATCAACAATGCCATTTATGAACGGGGTGGCGCGCGGTACTACGAGGTGAGCGACGTAGGCGCAACCTTCGGCCGGACGGGGAATCCTTTCACCCGGTCCAAGAGCAATTTGAAGGATTACCGTGGATCAAAATTCATTCAAAAGACGACGTCGGAACAAGTGGATCTTGTCTTACACAGCCGCCCCTTTTTTCTCACCGCGATTGACATCCCCAACTATAGGAAGCGCACGCGAATGGAAGGGATCGTCAAGAAGATCCCGCGCGAGCATGCCAAGTGGGTGGGTCAGTTGCTCGGGCGCCTTTCGGCAGAACAAATCCGCGACTCTTTTCGCGCCGCCGGGTACTCGCCGGAGGAAGTGGAAGGTTTCGCCCAGGTCGTCCAGGGACGCATTGCGGAGCTGAACCAGCTATAAGAGGGCCTTGCCGGAGGGCTCGGGGCTCTCCGCCGGCGGGGTGCCGTCCGATTGTTCCCCGCCGCTGGGGAATTGTATGCCATACAGTTCCGCGTATAGGCCGCCGGCGGCCAGCAGCTCTTGATGGGTTCCGCGCTCGGCCAAAGAATAATCCTTCACAACGAAAATCATATCGGCCCGCTCGATGGTGGCTAAGTGGTGCGCGATCACCACGCAGGTTTTGCCTTCCATCAAGCGGCCGAGTGCCTCAAAAACCAATTTTTCCGATTCGGCGTCCAGGCCTGAGGTCGGTTCGTCCAGAAGGAGAATCGGCGTGTCGCGGATCACCGCCCGCGCGATGGCGATACGCTGACGCTGGCCCCCCGAGAGCGTGACGCCGCGCTCTCCCACCATCGTGTCGTACCCTTCCGGCATCTTCTCGATGAATTCATGGGCGTTGGCCAACTCCGCCGCGCGGATGATCGTTGCGCGGTCCGCCTCCGGCTTGCCATACGCGATATTCTGCCAAATAGGGGCGCGAAACAACAGAGTCTCTTGCAGAACGAAACTCATTTGTTCACGCAAGGATCGAATCGTATACTTGCGGACATCCGACCCGTCAATTTTCACCACGCCTGAAGTGGGATCGTAAAAACGAGGGATCAGGCTGATGATGGTCGATTTGCCGGCTCCGCTCGGACCCACGAACGCGCTCACCTGTCCCGGCTCAATCTGGAAACTAACGTCTTTCAGGATCGGGCGATCGGGACTGTAGCTGAAGGACACTCCCTCGAATTCCAGTTTGCCTTTGAAAGGCTTGGCGCGGCGCGCGCCGGGCAGATCGCGCACGCGGCTCTCTGTTTCCAGCACTTCCTGGATGCGTTCATAGCTCACCGTGGCTTTCGAAACCGTATCCGTCATTTTCGAGAGATCCCGCATGGGTTTGTAAAGCTTGCCCAAATAGAGCAAGAAGACGATCAACACGCCGGGGCTCAGGTCTCCGGCAAGCGCCAGCCGTGCGCCATACCATAAAACCAGACAGGTGCCAACCGCTACTATGACTTCGACGATGGGCGAAAGCTTGGCTTTGATCCCTCTGGCCTTGAGCGCTATTTCTACGTTCTCGAGACTCTGCACCTCGAAACGCCGTTGTTCGTAATCCTCCCGGGCGAAGGCTTTGACGACGCGGATCGACGAGAAAACCTCCTGGACAATGGAAACCAGCTCACTCTGTTTCTGCCTTACTGCGCGTGATGCCTGCTTGATCCGGATCGTAAAGAAATATACAACCAGGAAGAGGACGGGGGAGACGGAGAGCGCAATCAACGTGAACCGCCAATTGATGTAGAACATTACGCCAATCATGCCGGCTAAGGTGAGTACGTTCACCAGCATGCCGAGAAGCGCCGTAGTGATGAAATCCTGAATGGCTTCAATATCGCTGGTGACCCGGCTGATCAGATCACCAGTTCTTTTTTCATCGTGATCAGCTAAAGACAGGCGATGGATGTGTTGATACAGCGTGCGACGCAGGTCATGCATCACCCATTGGCCCACGCTGGTTGTGAAATACTTTTCCGCGTAAGAGCTGACCGCTACAACAATGGCAATGACCGCTACCGCGAGCACGGCGAAGTTCAGCACCGCGAGCTTGTTCTGCCCCACAGTGTGGCTTACAAGCCAAGTCATCCATGGCGGCAAGGGTTTCGACTGCGCCAGTTGATCCACGACGATCTTCAACGGCCAGGGTTCCAGCAGATCGGCGGAAGTCTCCCCGATCACCGCAACCAGAGCCACGGTCAAGGCTTTCCAATGAGGGCGCAGCAGAGCGATGATTTTCAGACTGTTGGTTTTTTTAGGCGTCTTCGGCGAAGTGGAGGTTTCCGGCACTTGAGGCGAAGAGGAGGTTTCCGGCACTTGATAGGAGTTTTAGCACAGCTTGGCGTGTTTACGAAATTAACTTGGGTTATACCACCGCCGTCACCACTCCCACAGCGCAGGCGGCTGTCGTTTCCCTACCGATTGCAATATCTTGGGCAGAGCCGGATTCGCGCGAAACAGTTCGGCGGCGGATTGCAACGCTGCCGAATGGGCATATCATAAGATGTCCGTTCGTTTGCTCCGGCACAGATACTATGGAGTCCCGCGAAGGAAAACAGCCGTCGATGGTCGGCAAGCAATTCCGGCATTATCGGATCGAGGCGAAGCTCGGCGCCGGAGCCATGGGCATCGTGTATCGCGCCGTGGACACTCACCTCGATCGCCAGGTGGCCATCAAGGTTCTGCCCGCTTCCGCGCTTGCCGACCAGGACCGCACGCAGCGCTTCGTGCAGGAGGCTAAGAGAGCCTCATCCCTGAATCATCCGAATATCGTGACCATCCACGATATCGACAGCGTCGAACTCGACGGGCAACCGATCCATTTCATGGCGATGGAACTTGTCGCCGGCCAGACCATGGAGCGGCTAATTGGCCGCAAGGGCGTTCGGCCGAAAGAGGCGCTGAAATACGGTGTGCAAATCGCCGACGCGCTCGCAGCCGCGCATTCTGCCGGAATCATTCATCGCGACTTAAAACCCTCCAATCTGATGGTCACCGAAAACGGACTGGTCAAGGTCCTGGACTTCGGTCTGGCGAAACTCAACGAGCCTCCCGAACCTGACGCGTTTGCCATGACCGATGCCCCTCCGGCGCATTCCTTGACGGCCGAAGGCACGGTCGTCGGCACGGCCGCATACATGTCGCCGGAGCAGGCTGAAGGTAAGAAGGTGGACGCGAGGTCCGACATCTTCGCCTTCGGTTCGGTTCTCTACGAGATGATGGCGGGGCGGAGGGCGTTCGCGGGCGATTCCAAGCTCTCGATAATGTCGGCGGTCCTCTACAAGCAGCCGCAACCGCTCGATACATCCGTGCCCGGCGTTCCCCCCGAGCTCGACCGGGTTATCCGCCGCTGTCTCCAGAAGGATCCCGAGCGGCGCTGGCAGAACATGGCGGACGTCAAGATCGCTCTCGAGGAGTTGCTCGAGGAGGTGGCTTCCGGCGAGCCGGGTATCGCGCCGCCGGCCAAAGCGGTATCGGCCGGCAACCGCCGTTGGTGGCTGCATGGGCTGGCAGGCCTGGCCGCCGGTTTGATCCCGGCGGCTTACCTGGCAAACCGCCTGTTCCGGAGCGAGCTGCCGTCGTTTCAGAGATTGACCTTCCGGCGCGGCGACGTCTACGCGGCCAGGTTTGCGCCTGGTGGAGCGGTGGTTTATAGCTCGGAGTGGGACGGCAGTCCGGCCACTGTTTACTCTGTGCAGCCGGGAAATCGGGAGGCGCTTACCCTGAACTTGCCGAGTGCAAGCGTTCTTTCGATCACGCCTTCGGGGGAGATGGCCATCCTGATCGGCGCGACTTCGGCGGGAACCGCGGGCACCCTGGCTCGCGCGCCGTTTCCCGGTGGCGCGCCGCGCGAGATCCTCGAAAACGTGGTGGCCGCGGACTGGAGCCGGGATGGTGAATCACTGGCGATCTCGCGGACGGTTGAGGGCCACCACCGGGTCGAGTATCCGGTTGGCAAAATTCTCCACCAAACCGATGGGCGGCCGCCGATTTACGTACGCGTTTCGCCGAAGGGCGATCAGGTCGTGTTCGCGGATTATGACAAGGATGTTGGGGACTACTCGGTCATCTTGGCTGGCCCTAACCGGCCGAAGCAAATCCTGTCGCGCGGCTGGCGGGGAGTGGCGGGCCTGAGCTGGTCGCCTCGCGGCGATGAAATCTGGTTTGCGGCGACACGCTCGGGCAGCGACCCGGCTCTCTACGCTGTCAGCCTCTCGGGACGGGAGCGGGTGGTGGTACGCGAAGCCGCATGGATCGTCCTGCACGACGTGGCGCCGGATGGCCGCGTCCTGCTCGCCACTGTGAACTCCAGAGTTGGAATCCGATGTCTGCC
>Ga0137403_10010665_pt1 | contig 10167 bp, 11 predicted proteins | sample CZOMad2_1_16fung_FD_122057 | JGI IMG/M metagenome (GOLD analysis project Ga0137403, IMG submission 122057) | Vadose zone soil fungal communities from Angelo Coast Range Reserve, California, USA - CZOMad2_1_16fungal (Hybrid Assembly) | ecosystem: Environmental > Terrestrial > Soil > Vadose zone... | reverse complement strand
CTGAACAAGATTGCTGAAGCCGACGATCTGCACATCTCGCCGTTCCGCGAGGACGGGAAGACCTACGGCACCCCAACCTGGATTTGGTCCGTCGCAGTCGGCGACGCCCTCTACGTACGCGGCTACAACGGGCAAAAGTCTAGCTGGTACCAGGCCGCGGTGCGGCAGAAAGCGGGGCGAATCACCGCCGCCGGTATGACGAAGGAAGTCAAGTTCACGCCAGTCGAGGCGAAGGTAGGCGAGAAGGCCGGAGAGACGATCAACGACCTTATCGACGAAGCCTACCGCGCAAAGTACAAACGCAGCAAGTTCCTTGCCCCGATGATCGGCGCGCGCGCCCGCTCCGCCACGGTGAGGGTGATGCCGAAAGGGATTAGATGAGCATTGCGGCTCTAGGTTCAGGCTTGATGGGTGCGAAGCTCGCAAGCCCCGGATTTTGAGGCATGCTTTGAGCTTATCGAAGGGCACCGAGAAAAAGGCTTGTCATCCCACCAATGGAGAGAGCCTGCGCTGAGCTTGTCGAAGGAGACCTAAGCTGATTTAACAAACGCTTGTCATCCCGACCGGAACTGTTGCTTCGCAACGCGAAATAACAGTGAAGTGGAGGGACCTGCTTTCAGGCCTACTCGGTGGAAGCAGCCAACTTTTTACGAGACTAGCTCTACGTAAAGTCCTAAAGTAAAGACCACGAAGTAACAGGATCCGAGAGATATGGACATAAAACGCGCAGGCTCGCAACCCTCCGCCAAGGGACCCTCCGACTGGTTCACCGGCACCGTACGCATCGATCCCCTCTTCCAAGCGCCCGATCCGGCATTCGTTCAAGGAGCCAGCGTAACGTTCGAGCCCTCCGCGCGAACCGCATGGCACACGCATCCACTCGGTCAGACCCTGATCGTAACCGCCGGTTGCGGCCGCGCCCAGCGTTGGGGTGGACCAGTCGAAGAAATCCGCCCCGGCGATGTAGTCTGGTTCCCGCCCGGAGAAAAGCACTGGCACGGAGCCGCACCCACAACAGCCATGAGCCACATCGCCATCCAGGAAAAGCTCGACGGCAAGGTTGTTGATTGGATGGAACAAGTCACCGACGAACAATATCAGCATCCGAGCGGCGCGTAAGAAGCACCAACGCGGAGAGGCCGCCAAATGAGCACCGGACTTTTCGTCGCACTGCTCAAGGGAATCAACGTCGGAGGCTCAGGCCTCCTCGCAATGAAGGACCTCTCTGCCTTGTGCTCAGGGTTGGGATTTGAAACAGTCCGCACTTACATCCAGAGTGGCAACGTGGTCTTCGCCAGCACCCTGACCGAACGCGAGATTGCATCCTCCCTCGGGGCAGTCCTTCTCTCCAAAATGGGCAAGCAGATTCACGTAATGGTACGAACACAGCGCGAGATGAACCTCGTACTCAAGAACAATCCCTTCAAGGTTGAGAACCCGGCCAAGGTGGCAGTCGCATTTCTCCCAGGCGCTCCGCCGGCGGGACTGATGAAAAAAGTAATCGCGCCCGGTGGCGAGCGGGTGCGGCCGGGCAAGCGCGAGATCTACGTCTACTATCCCGATGGCATGGGCCGCTCCAAGCTCAAGCTCCCGCTAAGCGATGCCGTCGTCACCGTTCGGAATATGAACACAGTGCGCAAGCTAGTCGCAATGATGGAATCCGCCGCTGATTAATGTGCTGGTAAAAGGCTGCGGGCTAAGCTATAGCGGGAGGCAGTTTCGAGATTCCCATGACGAGCATCACTTTCACCTCAGTCATAAAGATCCGGGGCGTCAACCCTTTCATCCTCGTCAGCGCCTCCCGCGCGAACACAATCAAGCCGGACTGGCGCAAGCCGCTCCCGGTCCTGCTGCGCATCCATGGCGAACCTGCAGGCAAACCAGCAGCCAAGCCGCCAAAATCCTGGCGCACCAACATGATGCCCGCAGGCGACGGAAGCTTTTATCTCTACCTGCACGGCGATATTCGCAAAGCATCTGGTACGGCGGTAGGCGATCGCGTGGGCGTGGAGATCGAGTTCGACCCCAGGTATAGAAACGGCCCTCAACATCCCATGCCCCCGGAGTTCAAACAGGTTCTCCGCGGAAATCCGCACGCCACAAAGCACTGGAAAGCGCTGACTCCCAGCCGCAAGAAAGAAATACTCCGCTACTTCTCGCGACTCAACTCACCCGAGGCCCGCGCCCGCAACCTCGCCCGAGCCCTCCACGTCCTCTCCGGCGAACCCGCCCGCTTCATGGGTCGCGCCTGGAAGAACGGATCCTAAACGCCATCCCCGAGTCCTGATTCGCTAACAAAGCCTCGCCATTCCGACCCACGGGCGGAATCTCCTTCAACAAAGCCCTGTCATCCCAACCTCAGTGGAGGGACCCGTTGTCACAAAGGCTTGTCATTCCGACCAACGGAAGAGCCTGCCTTGAGCTTGCCGAAGGGAATCCGCTTTCTCCCGGGCAAAGCTCTCGGAACAAGCCTTTGGGCGGCGCAGCGCTTCACCGCTGCGATTAAGCGATCTTAAGCTGCGGTTTTAGCCGCCGAGGAAGGCTGGAGAGTATTCCAGGCGGTAGCTCAACGAAGGAGTTTAGTATATGGAAATACAACGTCAGGCTCACAGCTTTCCGCTAAAGGGTCCTCAGACTGTTTCACCCGCGCCGTCCGCATCGATCCACCATTCCAGGCGCCCGATCCAGCATTCGTCGAAGGCGCCAGCGTGACTTTCGAGCCCGTCGCGCGCACCGCATGGCACACTCATCCGCTCGGTCAGACCCTCGTCGTAACCGCCGGTGCGGTCGCGCCGTTGGGGCCGCCCAATCGAAGAAATCCGCCCTAGGTGATGTAATCTGGTTCCCGCCGCGAAAAACACTGGTACTTGCCGTTGAGCTTTTCCTAAATGGCGATGTGGATCGCAGCTGTTGTAGGTGCGGCCGATCCCGAACGAAGTGCGGGGAGAACCTGTTCTTGCTCGGACGAAACGAACGAATCGCTGGCGTCTGGTTCGCTATAATCGTGAGTTTATACCCACAACGGAAACCGCACAGTGCCTTGGATTCACCAGGCAGCGCGGGCGAGGCAGGTTCACTTGGCATTAGATGAACAGATTTATCAGCTCCGGCGCGAAAAGCTAAAGCAGCTCGAGGCGCTGGGGCAGGAATCGTACCCGCGGCGTTACGACTTCACGCATACGGTCGCGCAGATTCTCGCGGAATACTCCGCAAAGGCCGCCGGGGAATTGGAAGCCACGCGCGTTAACGTTCGCGTTGCCGGGAGGATTTTGGCGATTCGTCTCATGGGTAAGGCTGGATTCGCGCAATTACAGCAGGACGGCCAGCGCTTACAGGCTTACATCAAAAAGGACGCCGTCGGAGAAAAGGGCTTCGAAATTTACAAACTGCTCGACCTGGGCGACCACATCGGCGTCACCGGATATTTATTCCGCACGCGGACGGGCGAACTCAGCGTCCACGTCGACGACCTGACATTCTTGTCGAAGGACCTGCTTCCCCTTCCGGAAAAGTGGCATGGACTGACGGATGTGGAATTGCGCTACCGCCAGCGCTACGTTGATCTGGTAGTGAATCCTGACGTGCGTGAGGTTTTTATAAAGCGGAGCAAGCTCGTGCAATCGCTGCGGCGCTCGCTCGATGCGCGCGGCTTTATCGAGGTGGAAACGCCCATGATGCACTCGATTGCTGGCGGTGCGGTGGCGAAGCCCTTCGTCACGCACCACAACACGCTGGACATCGATCTCTTCTTGCGCATCGCGCCCGAGCTGTATCTCAAGCGCCTGACGGTAGGCGGCTTTGATCGCGTCTACGAAATCAACCGCAACTTCCGCAACGAAGGCCTGGGCTGGCGCTGGAATCCCGAGTTCACCATGCTTGAGTTCTACCAAGCCTATGCCGACTACCAAGTCGTTATGCAGTTGACGATGGAATTAGTGGAACAAGCAGCGAAGGACGTGAACGGTTCAACGAAAGCCAAGTGGACTACGCCGGAGGGCGAGCAGGAAATCGACTTCGCCTTGAGCAACTGGCGAAAGATGACGATGCGCGAGGCCATCCAGAACTTCTGGCCAGAGGCGGCAGGCACAAAGCCCGCGCTATCCGATTTCACGACTCATGAGGGCGTGACTGGGCTCGTAAAGCGCTACCACACCGCCGGATCGCACATGCCCTATAACCCCGCGGAACCGACTGGCAAAACGATTGCGAATTTATTTGAAGCTGTCGCCGAAGAACATCTTGTACAGCCAACGGTCATCTACGAGTTCCCTGCTGCGGTTTCGCCGCTTTCCAAGAACAAGCCCGACGAACCCGAATGGGTTGAGCGCTTCGAAATGTTCGCCGGAAAAATGGAAATCGCAAACGGATTCAGCGAACTCAACGACCCCGAGGAACAACGTCGCCGCTTCGAGCTTCAGATCAAGGAACGTGAACGCGGGGATGACGAAGCGCACCAGATGGATGAGGATTACATTCGGGCTCTGTCCTATGGGCTGCCGCCGACTGGGGGACTTGGTTTAGGGATTGATCGTGTCGCGATGCTTTTGACCGATTCGCACACCATTCGGGACGTGATCTTGTTTCCGTTGTTGCGGCCGGAGAAGCCACAGGCACATGGTGGGGACGGGGTTGCAGAAACTGCTTCCGGAAAGCCTTAGGACCTCGCGGGCGAGGGCGCTCGCGATTACACGAACAACTCCGCCTAGTGCCCAGAGGCTTTACTGCCACTGCCCACGCCAAAATTCTTGCTCAAGTACTTCACCACTTCCGCTTCATCCTCGGGTTCGATCTCGAGCCCCTTGTCCACCATCTTTTCGATCGTCGTTGCCCACCACTTCGGATCCTGGCGCTGCTTAACGATCTTCTTGAGATCATGGCAGCGCTGGCACTTGGCTTCAATCGTAGCCTTCGCCGGTCCGGACGGAAGCACAATCGAGCCGTCAGCAGCCTGCGCTACGGTCGCCACCGTCAACAAGATAACCAACAACGCAGACTCACTGCGCATTCCGTATCACCCATTTTCGCAAGCCCGAGGGTCTGCTCAGAGTTAGATTTCGGCCACCAATAACACGTGCGGCCCGGCTTGCGCAGCCGAGCCGTAGCACTCAAGAGAATACCCAGTCGTTTGCAGAGCGGTCAAGATCAGGACTCTAATGCCGGCGCTGCGTCTCTTTCAAAATCATCCCAAAATTCCTTCCCATGACGTTGATGCCCTGCATGTCAATCCGGCCGACCACGCCAACCTTGGAACCATTCGAGGGCGTACCGAAGTTCTGGCTGTACACCCAGAGTTGTCCCGATCCGTCATCAATTTTGAAGAAGCCGAATCCGAGCGCGCCAATCGATTCCACAACACGCCCACCCACGGAAATCTCCCGACCCGCATACCGGCCCGGATCGCGGTTGATGGCGGCAATACTCTCCCGCGGCGGACACGCGGTCAATACCAGAGCAGAGGTGACTAGCGCTAATATGGCGACTGCCGAAAGGCTTCGTTTCACGGTGAGGTGCCTCCGGAGTCTCTCGCTCACGGCCAAGAGATCCTGCCTAAGTCTGATGCGACATGTTGCCACGGGGTTTTATTTACCGTTCGCGGTCGCGTCGAGGCCGTAGGTGAGCGCCAGGATTCAACCCGCTTTCAGGGTCGTGCTCTTGAGCCAATAGAATGAACCATATCTGGAACTACCGGTCCTTCCCGGCCAGCCACGGATACACAACACCCGCCACCGCAGCCCCCAAAATCGGCGCCACCCAGAACATCCACAGTTGCGTCAGCGCCCATCCGCTAACAAAAATCGCTGGGCCTGTGCTGCGGGCAGGATTCACCGAAGTATTGGTAACGGGAATGCTGATCAAGTGAATCAGGGTCAGGCCCAACCCGATCGCGATCGGCGCAAACCCCTGTGGCGCGCGGCGGTCGGTCGCGCCCAGGATGATCATTAAGAACATGAAAGTGAGTACCGCTTCAGCAACAAACGCCGCTTCCGCGGAGTAGCCTCCAGGCGAATGCGCCCCGTACCCGTTCGAGGCAAATCCGCCGGACAAGTCAAACCCGACACGACCGCTGGCGATTACATACAACACGCCCGCACCTGCCACTGCGCCCAGCACCTGCGCCACGATATAGGGCAGTAAGTCTCCCCAGGAAAAGCGCTTCCCCACCGCCAACCCCACCGATACCGCCGGATTCAGATGGCATCCAGAAATGTGGCCGACGGCGTAAGCCATCGTCAGCACCGTCAAACCAAACGCAAACGCGACGCCGAGAAATCCGATCCCGAGAGTCGGAAACGCCGCCGCCAGCACGGCGCTTCCGCACCCGCCGAACACCAGCCAGAAAGTACCCAGAAACTCCGCTCCCGCACGCTTCGTTAAACCCATAGTCTGACCACCCTGAACATGGAGTAGGTGCGACGCTCAATTACGCAGCAACGAATCATGCACCTTGCTCCCAAAGGGTGTCAAGGAAATGCCAGTTTCAATTCCGGCGCGCGGGTATACTGGGCGCTGTCCGCAGTCATTTGCTTCCTTCGTAGCGTGAACGTCACCGGCACCCACGTGATCAAGATGGAAGATCTTCGAAGTCTTTGCGAGGCCACGGGTCTTCTCAACGTAAAGACTTACCTTTACAGCGGAAATGTAGTATTTGGGCGATAGCAAGATCCCGCTGAAGATTTTGCCGTAGTTCTGGTCGACGAAGTGGAGAAATCCCGGCATATTCGCCAGCGCTTTACGGTCGCCTACTAAGCCCGAACGGCGACACTTTCTCCGCTTTAATGTAAACTCAAGGAGCTGGGAAATCCCGCAATCATCTTCAATTTCCGCCCCTCTTGTGCAGACCCGCGCGGACCTAAGGACAATCATCATGGCAAAGATCGCAAAAACAGCTGACCGCAAGAAGGAAATGGACACGACCAAGTCCACCAACTGCCCCAAATGCGGCAAGCCGACTCGCATCGTGAAGCGCACCAAAGACCGCGAACGCGGCGTTCCGGGTGGAGTCTACATTTCTTGCTCCGGCTGCGAGTTCTTCGAGAAGCTATAGCAGTTTAGTATTTCATCGAGTATTGTCATCCCGACCGGAGTAGGTCTTTGCGAAGCGAAGCACCTGCGAAGTGGAGGGACCTGCTGGACCGCCGCTGTCCTTCCCTTCCTCTCACCTAGCCCAAAGGTTTTCTACCGGTTTCGTCCCCGTCTGGTTTGACCGCTCACGACACTCTCGGATGGTTTCTAAGTTCCACAACCCTCGGCCAATCCAATTTCACAGCCCGTCCGTACCCTCACCAGTATTGCAAAATTCAATTTTGGAGAGGCTTTTAGGACTATGAAGAACAAGTTTGTTTTGGGACTCGCAGTAGTAGCCTTGGCAGTGACTTCCAGTTTCGCTGGAATGAACAATCCGGTGGTGGGCGGGCGTGAGATGTATCCCACCAAGAACATCATCGAAAACGCCGTGAACTCCGCGGACCACACGACACTTGTTGCAGCGGTCAAGGCCGCAGGCCTTGTGGATACGCTTTCGGGAGCGGGCCCGTTCACGGTTTTCGCTCCGACTAATGAAGCCTTCGCCAAACTGCCCGCAGGCACCGTGGACACGCTGCTGAAGCCGGAAAACAAAGAGCTACTGACAAAGGTGTTGACCTACCACGTCGTTGCGGGCCGAGTCAGCGCAGCCGAACTGAAGAAGATGATCAAGCAAGGCAAAGGCTCCGCTGAACTGACTACGGTCGCTGGTGGCAAGCTCTGGGCGATGGAAAAAGATGGCCACATCGTCCTGAAGGACGAAAAAGGCGCGATGTCGACAGTCACGATTCCGAACGTGTTTCAATCCAACGGCGTGATTCATGTCATCGACACCGTTGTAATGCCGAACTAGTTGGATATTTTGTTCCATCGGGTGCCCCGTCCTTGTCGCGTCAGCGACAGGGCGGGGCTTTTCAGGCAGTAGAACGATCTACATAACCAATCAATGCCATCTCACTTTGTGCGGCAGCAGATACGTGAATCCCACAAACACTTCCCACCGTGTCGAAGTACTCGTCAATCCCCGGTTAAACCCGCCGTCAAACACCAGATTATTGCGCGCGTTATAGTTCACCGCCCATAGGTTGCCGACCGTGTTGCCGCGCACGAACGGCTGGGTAAGATGCCAGAGTTCTCCCGCCAAACCAAACTTCCCTACAAGTGGGTGGGACACCGAGAGCGTCTGGCCGAATTGGGCGCGGTGAGTTTGCCCATCGATCTGTTCGTTGAAGAAAAGGTTGAAGTCGCTGTGGAAACCCTTCACGTCGGCGCTCGCCAGTATTAGAGCCGAGTTGCGGGCGCTGCCGATGTCAAGATCGGGCGTCTCCCCGCCGTAAACGCTGCGGAAATAGCTGACTGCAACCGTGGGATTGAGGCCTTCGCCCCGATGCACGACTCCCTGCACCCCCAGCGCTACCCCTCCCTTGTCGTTGCTGGATTGACTTCCGAACCTGGAATGAGCAAAAGGCTCGTACCCCACCAGAAACTCCAGCCGCGGCGCAACGGACAACTTCACCACCTCGTTCATGCTGGACTGCGAGTCCACGCCAGGAGAATTCCATGCGCCCAGATAGCCGGTCTCGAATTGCAGATAACCAACGGGAGTGAGCGTGGCGGGCGTGGCCACGGTGGGCCGCCCGGGATTGGCCAAAGGAACGTCGTCGGAGGCTTCATCGGGTACCGCAGCCGCGGCGCCGCTCTGCGCCGTTCCCGGAACAACTGACATAATCAGAAACAAAACCAGAAGCAACCCAGGCAGCACGCGGGTTCGGCCGCCCTCGTGGGGACGGCCGCCCTCGGCCGTCCAGCAAGGGACGGCCTTGCACTTCGCGAAGCCGAAAGCATCTGTTCCAGCATCCGGCGCACTCATCCGCCGACCACAACCTGCCAAGCCGCTCGAACCGAATCCTTCAGACCGAAAACGTCCATGACCGTAATGAGTATCGCACTGGCCCATCCCGCAAGCAGCAGAGACCGCTCAATCTTCCAATTCCCCATCCGGAAACGCGAACTGGTGAAGTGCAGCAATGGAAACATGGCGAACGGTAGTTGCAGCGCGAGCACTACCTGACTAAGTGTGAGCAAGTCCGTGACGCTGCTATCGCCGCGGAGACCAATCACAAACACCGCTGGAAGAATCGCTAGGGTTCGAGTAATGAGTCGCCGCACCCACGGCTGAAGCCGCCAGTGCATAAAACCTTCCATAACAACCTGCCCGGCGAGCGTACCAGTGATGGTGCTGCTTTGGCCGCTCGCCAGCAGCGCTACCGCGAACAAGGTGCCTGCCGCGGCGGTGCCCAACAAAGGGGCCAATGTCAGATAGGCGACGCGAATCCAATCGCTACTGGCGCTGAAATGGACGATGTGCCCGCCCGCAACCGGCACGCTGGCTTTTCCATAGAAGACCATCGCGGCCAGCACCAGAATTGCGGCATTCACCAGGAAGGCCACGGTCAGCGCTACCACCGAATCAATGGTGTTGAAGTGAATCGCCCGGCGGATCGACGCATCGTCGCGCTCCAGACGGCGACTCTGAACCAGCGCCGAATGCAGGTAGAGATTATGCGGCATTACCGTCGCCCCGATGATGCCAATGGCGACGTACATCATGCCTGCGTGATGGAGGTTGGGCGAGATCAAAGAACGGCCAATTTCCACGAAACTCGGCCGGGTCAGAGGGAGGACGAAGATCTCGATGAAATAACACACGCCGATGGTCGCCACGAGCAACAAGATGACGGCCTCAATAGTGCGCATGCCAAAGCGTTGCAGGGCTAACAACAGCAGCACATCCAAGCCTGTGATAACCACAGCCCACAACAATGGAATATGGAACAGAAGGTTGAGCGCCACAGCGCTACCCAGCACTTCCGCCAGGTCGCACGCGCCGATCGCCACTTCGCACATCAGCCAGTTGGGCCACCGCGTCCACGCCGGATACCAGTCGCGGCAACATTGCGCCAGATCCTTGCCCGTCACCACTCCCAGGCGAGCGGAAATGACCTGCATGAAGATCGCCATCAGGCTGGCCAGTCCAACGACCCAAAGCAGCCCATATTTGAACTGTGCCCCGCCTTGGAGATCGGTCCCCCAGTTCCCTGGGTCCATGTATCCGACGCTGATGAGGATCGCCGGTCCGACGAA
>Ga0137403_10010663_pt1 | contig 10168 bp, 5 predicted proteins | sample CZOMad2_1_16fung_FD_122057 | JGI IMG/M metagenome (GOLD analysis project Ga0137403, IMG submission 122057) | Vadose zone soil fungal communities from Angelo Coast Range Reserve, California, USA - CZOMad2_1_16fungal (Hybrid Assembly) | ecosystem: Environmental > Terrestrial > Soil > Vadose zone... | reverse complement strand
ACGCGCTCGACTTTGTCCATCGTGCGATCGCCGCGGCGCCGGGGCTCGGGAGCAACAAGGGGCACGGGCCACTGAACCACTTCGTGCCCGCGCCCCCCAGACCACCGACCGAAGGTCTCTAGCCTACGGATTCCACCAGTACGTCGCCTTGATCATGAAGATGTTCTCGGCAGGCGCGCGCAGCATGCCGCGCATCGACGGGCCGAGCCTGAAGTCCCCGTTGTCGTCGGCGGCCGAGCGGCTCTGCGTCCAGACGAAGTACAGCGTCGAACCCGGCATGTACTCCCAACGAAGCACGGCGTTGCCGCGCAAAGATTTGAAATTGAAACTCTGGTTGCCGAACGACATCGGCTGCGCCGGGCCCGGGCCGTCGGGATCTACGGTGTACGAGTTCGTCGAATCGACATATGCGATCGTCGAGCCGTTGTCACGGCCGTAGCGGATGAACGACGCACTGCGCGGCCGGGCGAGCTCGCGATAGTAGTCGTAGCGGCCCGCTGAAATCAGCGGCTGCGCGTAGAGCTGCAGCGAAAGCGTCGGGCTGTACGTCCAGTTGAGACGAATGGCTGCCGACAATTCCGTCTGACTGAGCCCACCGAACACATAGTGCGTGTTGAAAGTGTTGGGCGCCCCGCCGGTCGAGTCGGGAATCGCGGTGATGTACTGATACGGCTGGGTCTGCTTGTACAGGTTCGGTCCCACGCTGACCGAGACGTTGGGAGCGGGCCGGTATTGCATGTTCACGTAGGTGGACCACTCTACGTCCTGTGACGAGCGGAAGTACGTGAACGCGCCCCCGTTCAGGGTCAGCGATTTGCGGCTGTCCGAACCCAGGTCGAGCCCGAACTGATATCCCGGCGGCATCAGCAGCAACGGTCCGCCGCGCGTGCGGCGATTGTCGACCGTCCACGGATTGTACGCGACGTTCCAGTTGATCCAGTAGTAATTATGGAACTGGACGTACCCGAAGTTGAACCCGCCCGACCAGTTGATGTTGCCGTCCCAGTCGTAGTTCCGGAACAGTGCGCCACCGGTTTCGGCATAGCGGAACAACTTGCCGGGTTTGCTCCAGGTGCGGCCGCCGCCGAGATGCATGTTGATCAGGCCCGTGCGCGACAGGAAACCGACATCGTTGACGTCGAAGCCCGGGGAGATCACGCCAAAGGCAGAGTTCACGAAAACGTTGCCGCGCTGCTTCGCGAGCGTGAATCGTGCAGCCATGCCGTTGAGCGCCGTGGCGTTCGTATCCACACCCACGCTCGGCGCGTCCGGCCGCTGGAAGTAGTGCACGGAATTGCGCTGCACGGAGGTCATACGTGCGGGTGTGCCGGCGATGCGTGAGCCCGCGACCCACGCGGTGGTTACCCACGTCTTCGCGCTGTCCAGAAACACCCAGCCGTCGGCTCCCAACGTCGTGGAGTTGTTGTTGCGGAAATCACGCAGCGTGGGATCATCAAACGCGCGGCCCGCGAATGTAGTCATGAATCCGAGCCCCTGGCGGCCTTTGGCGAACTCTTTCTGCGCGCGGTACGCGCCGTACGTCGCCAGCGGCTCCATCTCCTGGCCCCATCGCCCGCCGAGGCTGTCCTGCAGCGTGGCCCGTTCCCGGGCCGTCACGGCTGTCAGACCGCCCACGTTCCAGCTGCCGGCGACTTTGCCGGTGAGCTTGAGCGCACCGAGGATATGCGCACCGTCCGGCCCGTCCACGTACCCCTTGTCCGGCGCACCGGGGAGCCCCAGCGAGCGCCCGATGCGCCGGCTGTAAAAGAAGCTCGGTCCGGACCAGTTGAATCCCCAGAAGTTGCTCTGTCCGCCCCGCCCGAACTCAAAAATGGACGAGCCTTCGACAAAGAACGGCCGCCGCTCGTTGAGGAATGTCTCGCGGTCGCTCAGGTTCACCACTGCGGGATCGACTTCGACCTGGCCGAAATCGGGATTGACGCTGGCACTGAGCGTCAGATTCGAGCCGAGACCGATCTTCGCATCTGCGCCGAATCCTGGCTGGTACTTCGAGCCGTCGTTGAACGGGTTGCCGGCCGGCGGGTGTGTGAAGGCGGCGCGGCTCGTCGCGTAGGGCATGATTTCCAGCCGCCGCGGCGGATCGATGCGCTCGATTCCCACGAGATCCGGAAAGCGCGATACGAAGCCCCGGCCGTCCCGCGGCGTGTAGGCGATGTAGTCGAACTCATTCTTGCGAGCGATGTCGCGCCGGAAATTGATGCCCCACACGTACTGGCTCTGCTTGACGAACCGCAGCTGGGAATACGGGATGCGCAGCTCGGCGGTCCACCCCCCGGCGTCTCGCGTGACCTTCCCTTCCCACACGCCGTCCCAGGTGTCGTCGTCCCAGTCGTCGTTGTAGAGCGTGCCGTCGTACAGAGTGCCGGCCGCATTGATCCCGAAGTAGAAGCCGCTGCGCTTGTCGTGATAGGGGTCGATATAGACCTGGAAGCGGTCGGAGCTGGTGCCCTGATCGCGGCGGGCGAGACGCGCGACGATCGAGTCGGGATGGGAGTCGTAGAGCCGTGCGCCGATGTAGAGCGCCGCATCGTCATACGCGACGTAAACGACGGTACTCTCGGTCGGCACCGCCCCCTGGGTGGGATCACGCTGCGTGAACCCCGTGAGCCGCTCAGCGGTCTGCCAGAGCGGTTCGCCCAGCAGACCGTCGATCGCGACCGCTTGACCGCCGCCCAGGCGAATGGCGCGGACCTGTTGCGGCGCGGGAGGTGCCGGAGGCGGAGAATCGACAACAACGAGCGGCGGATGACTTCCCGCCAGGACGAGGAGCAGTTGGAGCATCGTCGGCATATGCGTCCGGGAGCTGAGGGTGAATGGGAACCCGGTCGCGAACGCTGACGGCGAGCGCGCGGCGGTTATCGCTTGATATGACAGGCGCTGTTCCAAAAGGGTTGCAAATCGAACGTCAGGATTGCATCAGGCGAGGATAGGGCTATTTGATCCGCCGGAGCACTCCCTTCACGACCACCGCGACCTTCCGGGCCACCTGCTCGCTTACGGCCAGCACCTCCTCGTGTGAAAGTGCCTCGCCCGTTATACCGGCCCCTGGGTTCGTAATGATGGAAAAGCCCAGGCAGCGCAGGCCGCGCGACCGGGCCACCAGCACCTCCGGAACCGTCGACATCCCGACCGCATCGGCGCCGAGCCGTTCGAGCATGCGGACCTCCGCAGGAGTCTCATACGAGGGACCAAGCAGGGCGACGTACACGCCCTCCTCCATGGGAATGCGGGAGTCGCGGGCGACCTCGCGTGCCAGAGTCCGGAGTTCCTGGTCGTAAGGCGCGTGCATGATCGGAAAGCGCTCCTCGCCGGGCTCTGGTTGTCCGATCAACGGGTTGCGCCACATGAGATTGATGTGGTCGGCGATGAGCATCAGGGTCCCGCCCGGAAAGGTCCGGCGCACGCCGCCGGCCGCATTCGTGACGATCAGGACCTCGACGCCCAGCTCCGCAAAGACGCGAGCCGGCAGACCCGCGACGGCGGCTGGATGGCCTTCGTACAAATGAAAGCGGCCGGCCTGCACGACGACCGGCACGCCTTCGAGCGTCCCGGCGACCAGCTCACCTTTGTGGCCTGCGACCCCAGGCTCCGGGAAGCCGGGGATGGTGCGGTATGGAATACGGATGGGATCGGCGACTTCATCGGCGAGAAAGCCCAGTCCTGAGCCGAGGATGATCGCGACTCGGGGTTTCAGCTTGCCGAGGCGTTTGGCGACCGCCTCGGTGGCCTTCATCATAAGAGAATGCCTGCGAGGGTGGCCGAGAGAAAGTTCGCGAGCGTACCGGCAATCATTGCCCGGAATCCGAGTCGCGCGAGATCGTGCTTGCGCTCGGGCGCCAGGGCGCCGATGCCGCCGATTTGAATTCCCACCGAGCTGAGATTCGCAAAGCCGCAGAGCGCGAACGTCGCGATGGTGAAGGACACGGGATCGAGGCTGCCCTTCATCGGGCCGAGATGCGCATAGGCGATGAACTCGTTGAGCACCATGCGCTCGCCCAGCAACGACCCCACCGTGCCGCTGTCGTGCCACGGGACCCCCATCACCCACGCGATGGGCCGGAAAATCCACCCGAGCACGGTCTGCAGCGTTTCCGGGAACCACGGCACCAGCCCATGTATCCAGCCGAACAGGCCATTCACTAGAGCGATGAGCGCGATGAAGGAGACGAGCATCGCGATGACGTTCAGCATGAGCTGGAGCCCTTCGCTCGTCCCGCGGGCCGCGGCATCGAGGACGTTCACGTCGGTGCGTGGGATCGCTACCTTGACCCCGCCCAGCGTTTCCGGGACTTCGGTCTCGGGCTCGAGGATCTTCGCCATCATGATCGTGCCGGGCGCCGTCATGATGACCGCGGTGAGCAGGTGGCGCGCTTCAATCCCGAACGCGATGTAGGCGGCCATGATCGAACCGGAGACGTGGGCCATCCCCGCCGTCATGACGGTCATCAGCTCGGAGCGGGTCATGCGCGGCAGGAACGGCCGGATCGTCAGCGGGGCCTCGGTCTGCCCCATGAAAATCGACGCCGCGACGTTGAGACTTTCCGCTCCGCTCGCACCCATGATCTTGTTCATCAGCCACGCGAACGCCTTCACGACGACCTGCATGATGCCGAGGTAGTACATGATCGCGAACAGCGCGGAGACGAAGATGATCGCCGGCATGATCTGGAACGCGAAAATCACGCCGAGGCTCGAGTGTTGCTTCCCGATCTCGCCGAAGACGAATTCCGAGCCGGCGTAGGAGAAGCTGAGGATTTTCGTCACCGTGGCGCCGAGCCAGCCGAAGATGTCCCGGCCCCACGAAACGCGGAGCACGAAGATTGCGAACAGGAGCTGCAAGCCAATCCCCCACGCTACCACCCGCCGGCTGATCGCCTTGCGGTTCCGCGAGAACGCCACGCCGATGCCGAGGATCAGGATGAGACCGAAGATTCCCGTGAGCCGGGAACCGAGAGAGCGCGGCTCGGGTGCCACCGCCGGCGCGGGTGCGACCACCTGAGCCTTCGCCGTATCCTGTGCGAAGGTATGGATCGCAGCGCCGATCGCCCTGTTCATGAAACGCGGGAGCGTAAACACGATGGCGGCACAGAGGAATGTGGCCGCGAACGCGAAGACGAATCGGCGCCAGGACGTCACGGCTTTCCTCCTTGTTCGTCGAGTTCGCTCTGCACGCGCGACACTAGTGCGACTTTCTCGTACTCCGGAAGAAACGCGCTCTCGCAGGCGTTCAACACCACGCGCTGCAGCTCATCCGGCGAGAGACCCAGCACGGCGTGCGCGAGAAAGTATTCGTCCGTCAGCGTGATGCCGTCGGTCAACGGGCCATCGGTGTTCAACGTGACGACGACGCCCTGCTGGAAATAGCGCTTAAAGGGATGCTCCGCCACCGACGCGACGACGTGCGTGTGAACGTTGCTGCTCAGGCACATCTCGAGCGGGATCTTCCGGGCCACCACCTCGTCGAGCAGCGCGGGATCCTCGGCCAAGCGCGTACCGTGCCCGATCCGCTGCGCGCCGACTTCGTGCAACGCCTGATGAATCGAATGCGGCCCGTCCCCTTCCCCTGCGTGACAGGTGCAGGCCATCCCGTGCGCGGCCGCGTACTCGAATGCCGCGCGGTGATCGCGCGCAGGATGGCCGCGCTCCGCTCCGGCGAGATCGAACGCGGTCACTCCCGCGGCGCGATACTCAGCCGCCGCCCGGGCCAGCTCGAGCGACTCCGCCGGGGGCCGCGTGCGCATCGCGCAGACGATCAGCCCCACGCGCGTGCGCGTCTCGGCGACGGCGCGGCGGATCCCCGCCAGGGGCGCCTCGATCGCTTGCGACAGGGTCAGCGCCGGCCGATGCAGCAGCGGCGAGTAGCGCACCTCCACGTAGCGGACGTTCTCTGCCGCCTTGTCGAGCACGAATTCGTACGCGACGCGCTCCAGTGCCGCGGCCGTCTGCAGGACCGAGAGGGTGATCTCGTATTTCTGGAGGTATTCCTCGAGGCTTTTGGCATCGCGCACGAGCATCGCCTTGGCGAGCGCGTCGGGCGTGTCGGCCGGCAGCCGGATGCCCTGCTCGCGCGCCAGCTCGAGCATCGTCGCGGGCCGCAGTGCGCCGTCGAGGTGTACGTGCAGCTCGGCCTTGGGCCAGCGCCGCAGCGCGTCCTTGGTCAGCTTGGGCTTGCCTTCGCGCCGCGCGGAGACGATCACGCGATAGACGGAGCCCGCTTCGCCGACCGCGTCACCGGCATCGATCGGACGCCCCGCGGCGTCCGTTACGTACGCCGCACTGCCGAGCAGCCGCGCCAGGCCGTCGTCCGCCTGTGCCACCGCGTCGCGTACTCGCGCGCCCCGTGGTACATCGACGGCTCTGTCGTTGACGAAAACCCGCATCAGCGGTCGGTGCGGTGGAAGCGTTCGTCCTCGGGCGCCTCCACGGGCGACCGCAGCACACCCAGATAGCGGGTCACAGCGTCGATATCGACGACGTCGAAGTCTTCCCTCGGCGAGCCGACCAGCATGCGGAATCCCGAGCCACCCGTCGCCATGAAGTCGCTGACGACCAGGGTGTAGGGGTGATTGTCATCGATGTCCTTGCCGGCCACGCGCACCCGGCTGATACGCTTCCCCGGTGCCTTGCGCGGGTCGTACCACACTTCCGCGCCTGCGATGTGGCAGTCGGGGAGATGATCCTGGCCGGCCACGCACTGCTCCAGCGCGTCCTGCAGGACCGAGCCTTTGGCGGTGAGCCGCAGCAACCGGTTTTGGAACGGCTGCACCTGATACGCCTGGCCCCACGTCACCTCGCCCTCCGGTAGGTCCGCGCGGATGCCGCCGTTGTTCATGATCGCCACGTCGGCCCGTCCCGCGGCGCGCTGGGCGTCGGCGATGAGGCGTCCCAGGCCATACTCGTCACCTGCCCGCTTCAGCGGGAACTTGAGTCGCGCGACGACGCGCTCCGAGATGTTGCGGACCGCCTGTTGCTGGCGGCCCAGCGCGTCGGCCATGGCGACATTGGGGGTGACCTGGTCGGCGTACGGCGTGACAAGCTGCACGCGCACCTCGCGTCGCCCACCGACACGCACAAAGTCGACCACGCCGATCGAGCGGCCACTCGATTGCGCCTCCACAATGGGGATGCCGTGCACCGTGGTGTTGACCCGCAGATGCGTGTGCCCGGCAACGATCAAATCGACGGATCCGGAATCGAGTTGGCGCGCGACGTCGAGAATCTCGCCGTGACAGGACGCGGTGTTTCCCCCGCCGGTGCTCGAGTCGCAAACCGCGCCGATGTGGGCGACGACGATGACGTAATCGGCGGCGGCCCGCGCCTCAGGCAGATAGCGCTTGATCGCCTGCGCGCCGTCCCCGAACGCGAGACCCTGGATGTTGCGCGACGCGGTGCTCGTGGGCGTCTCCGTCGTCGTGAGGCCGAGCACCGCGATCTTCACATTGTTCTTGGTCACGAGCTTCCACGGCGTCGCCCACTCCGGCCGCGCGGTACCCGCGGCGTTCGTGATGTTGGCCGAGAGGAACGGGTATTTCGCTTCGCTCATGCGCGCACGCAGCGTGTCCACCGACCAGTCGAACTCGTGATTGCCGATCGCCGCGGCATCGATGCCGAGCGTGTTCATGGCGTCGATCGTCCCGCGCCCGAACGTGGCATTCGACAGGAGCGTGCCCTGCATCTCGTCGCCGGCGTCGAGCCGCACCGATGTGCAGCCGCACACCCGGGCCAAGCTGTCGAGCCACGGCTTCAGCGCCGCTACGCCGCCGACCGGCCGTCCCTGCGACCAATCCCAGACGCGCGGCTCGAGCTGTCCGTGGAGGTCGCTCATCGTGAGCACGCGCAGCAGCGTACTGTCCCTGGTGCTGACCGGCGCCGCCGCGGGCGCGAACGCTGCGCGCGCGGCTGCGCGTGCGGGATCGGGGATGATCGCCCAGCTGGGCCGCAGATAGGTGGCCGCTTGGATCGTGCGGGCGCGGCGGATTTCGTCCACCAGCAGCTCGCGAATGTCTTCGCCCTTGTCGTAGATGACTGGCGCGCCGGCGAGCATCGAATAGCCACCGCCCCCCGCCTGCCGGTAACTGTTCAGCGCCATCGTGAACGTGTCGGTCGGTTGCACGATCTTGCCGTTATACGCGAGTCCGCGGATGCGCTGCCCCGCCGGCCGGGAGAGATCGACGTTGTAGACCACGCCGCTTACGACGTCGTAGTTGTAGCCCGGGACGCTGTCATTGATGATCGGCTGGCCGGGCTCGTAGGTGCGGAAGTAACGGGCGGAGTGCTCGAGGTACTCGCGCAGCTGCTGTCCCGAGATCTTGACCGCGCGGAGCGTGTTTTCGTATGGGTAGATCCCCACCACATCGCGCTGATGGACATCGCCCTCTGGCAGTCCAGGCTGCACGTCGAACGCCGCGGCGGCCGACAGCTGCGCCCCGGCGCGACGGCGCTGTACCTCATTGATGAAGTCGAGCAGCGGCGTATCCTGCGCGCGCGCGTACCGCGCATCGAATCCCGGTCCCGCGGTGCCGACGCCCGAGCCGGCCCAGAGGCGCGCCGCTTGGTGCGCGGCGTTGAGCCGTTGAGTGAAGCGCGACAACTCGACCACGTTCCCCAGCGGGATCAGATCGCTGTGGACCGCGGTGACGCGGTAGCGTCGAGTCGAGTCCCGGGCCAGCGACACGTGTATGACCGCGATGTTCTGCACCCAGTTCTTTGGCTGCACGAAATGCACGCCGTTGATCACAGTGTCGCGCATTTCGCGGTGCGTGTGCCCGACAATCACGATGTCCGGCTTCGGATTGACCGTCGCGAGCGCGGCGGCGTCGTTCTCCGCGCCCACACCCGTCGTGTCGTAGCTCGATTCGCCGAAGCCGCTGTGGATCAGCACGACCTTCACGTCGGCCCCTTCGCCCTCCAGGCGCGCGAGCGCCGCGGTCGCGGCGCCGGAGATACGTCGCACGCGCACGCGCGCCGCGGCGAGCTGGGCGCGATCCCACAGCATCGTGCCCGGCGTCGTGAATCCGGTGATGCCGACCCTCACCAAGCCGCGGGGCAGGATCACCGTCTTGGGGAACAGCGGCGCGCCGGCCGAGTCTTCGACGTTCGCCGAGACGTATCGATAGGTGGCCTGGGTAGCGGCCCGGCGCAGGAAGTCGACGCCGAAATCGAAGTCGTGGTTGCCCGGTGTGACGACGTCGTACTGGAGGGCGTTGAGCGCGTCGACGATCGGTTGCGGTTGTCGTTTGTCGTAGCGGCCGAAGAACGTCGCGAACGGGTTGCCCTGCAGCAGATCGCCGGCATCGACCACCACGAGCTGGCCGGGATAGCGGCTGCGCAGCGCTTCGAGCGCGGTGGCGGCGCGCGAGAGCCCGCCCGGGGCCGCGGCGTCACGAACGTAGTCCCATCCGAACACCCGGCCGTGTACGTCGGTCGTGGCGACGATGACGATGTGGGCGGTGTCGGCGCGAGGTGGATTCTGGAGCGCGAGGAGCAGTGAGCAGAGGAGCCGCATAGTGCGCTCAAAATTGCGGAATGAGCGTCGCCCGCGCTACCTTCCGGCCTGCTCATGGCGAATGAGACGGCCGCAGCCGCCCCACATCGCATTCTCGTCGTCGACGACGAGCCCGACATCACGGCGCTCGTCGCGTACCACCTCGCGAAAGAGGGCTACCGCGTAACGACCGCCGGCACCGGCGCCGACGCGCTCCGCTCGGCGCGCGAGGAACGGCCCGACCTGGTCGTCCTCGATCTGATGCTGCCGGGGCACTCCGGGTTCGAGGTCCTCGCCGAGCTGCGGCGCCGGGACGAAACGCGGGACGTGGGCGTCCTGCTCCTGACGGCCCGCAAGGACGAGCCCGATCGCATCAGGGGTCTGTCCCTCGGCGCCGATGATTACCTCGCGAAGCCGTTCTCCCCCAAGGAGCTGGTCCTGCGCGTGGGCGCGATCCTGCGGCGCCTGGCCGCGCCGCCCGTGGCCGCCGGCGGCCGTCTCGTGGGCGGTCCCATCGTCCTCGATCGCACGGCTCATCGCGTGACGGCGGAAGGCAAGGAAGTCGAGCTCACCGCGACGGAATTCAAACTGCTGGAGCGATTGATCGAACGGCGGGACCGCGTGCAGTCACGGTCTCAGCTGCTCGAATCGGTCTGGCAGGCA
>Ga0137403_10010661_pt1 | contig 10169 bp, 10 predicted proteins | sample CZOMad2_1_16fung_FD_122057 | JGI IMG/M metagenome (GOLD analysis project Ga0137403, IMG submission 122057) | Vadose zone soil fungal communities from Angelo Coast Range Reserve, California, USA - CZOMad2_1_16fungal (Hybrid Assembly) | ecosystem: Environmental > Terrestrial > Soil > Vadose zone... | reverse complement strand
GACGTTGGGCGCTTGCGGACGCGTCACGCCGGCTGCGTTGGGCCGGTTCTGTGCATTGCCGGTGTTCGGTTGAGCCGGAACGTTACGCGGTTCGATGCGGCCGGCGTCGGCGCCATTCGGCCGGACGTTGCCATCCGGACGTTGCTGTGCGCGATTGCGCTGATCCGGCCGGTTGTCGCGATCGGGCCGATTGTCACGCGGGTCGGGACGATTATTCGGTCCATTGCGAACATCCGGCCGGACATTGGGGCCCTGCACCCGTTGCGGTTCGTTGCCGCGGAATTCCCGTCTCGCATCGGGCCTCGTGTCGCGGCGGCCGAATTCCTGGCGCAGCACCGGGTCCCGATAAGGAACGCCGCGGCGGTGGCTTGGATCATGGTACCAGCCACCCGGCGGGCCGTTCGCAGCGCGGGCAGGCGGACGGTAGTAGTAGTTGTTGACGTTCACCACGGTGACATGGCGATGCGGCCAGTCGAAGGTGCCGAAGAAAAATCCCGCGCCGATCGTAATTCCGGCACCCCAATAAAATCCCGCGCCGAATCCCGGACGCGCGTAATAGCCCGGCCACGGCCCCCAGTAGACGGGAGGGTATTCCGGGTACCACCACGGTCCGTAAACCACGGTCGGGTTGTAGTAAGGCACATAGACGATCTGGGGATTCGCCTGTTCAATGACGATGGTTTGCCCTTGCGGCTCCACGCGCACGTTTTCGTTGGATTGCAGGTTGCCCGCGGCCTGCGCCTTCTGGCGCAACTGCTGAACCGTGTCCATCACCTGCTGCTGCTGCGACAGAAATGCATCGCCGAGGCGCTCCATCCAGTCGAGCTTCTCGTCCATCATGGAGATGACTTGCGGAAAGGCGACCAGCGACTTGACGCTGGGATCCCAGTTGTTCTGCTCAACCGCCTTGACCGCCGCGTCGCCGCTGAGGCCGGGGTTCGCCCTGGACCAGCGCGCGGCCTGAACGACTTCGATGGGATAAGTCGACGCCATCAGGATCTGCGACAGCAGCGAATCGGGATAGAGGGCGACCGGAGCCAGCATCTGGTCCAGCTCCTGCTGGGTGAACTCGGGCTGTATCGGTGCGGAGTCCACCGGCCCCAGCTCGGTCGTCTGCGCGAAAACAACGGACACGCAAAGCAGCAACGCGAGCAACTGCGTCGACAGGAAGCTTGCGCGTGCTTTCATGAGCAACTCCTATTGTTGACCGGACGCAGGAGCCGACCTTCGCGCATCCGCGCCGGTGACGGTCCGGCAATCCTCAGCGATGACGGGTATCCCGTCCCGCGCCAGGCACTCCATGCGTTGCCGCGCAGAAGTTTCTCCACGGTAAGGCACGACGATCGCTACCTCGATGGAGGCATACAGTAAGTGGATTGGACAGACGCCGGTTCTGCCAAGTTTCAACCTTACAGAAAGATGTCGGAGCCCGGCATCGCAGCCAATGCGATCGCGACCGGCGATTCAGGCCAGCCTGCCGCTGCATGATCGCGGCGAACGCCCATGACCGCGACCAGCATCGATGATGCCGGCCGGATCTTCCCCGGCTCTTCCTGATTGCCGCTTTCGCGCGGCCGTCGAACCCGTTACTTGACGATTTCGATCAGCTCGACTTCGAAGATCAAAGTCGCACCGGGCTTGATGGCGGGCGGGGATCCCCGGTCTCCATAAGCGATACCGGCCGGGCAAACCAGGCGGCTTTTGCCGCCGACCTTGATCTCCTGCACGCCTTCGGTCCAGCATTTGATGACGTTGCCCAGCGGGAACGTCGCCGGCTGGCCGCGCTGAATGGAACTGTCGAACACCGTGCCATCCACCAGCGTTCCCTGGTAATGGACCTTGACCGTATCGGCCGCCTTCGGCGACGGGCCCTTGCCCTCCTTGAGCGTGGTCACGATTGCACCCGATGCGGTTTTCTTCGCGCCGGCCTCTGCCGCCGCCTTTGCCAGGAATGCGGCGCCCGCTTTCTTTTCCTTTTCCGCCACGACCCCCGCACGAGATTGCGCCAGCTGCTGGATCTTCGGCTTGACCGTCTGCATGTCGACTTTGATCGTCCGCTTCAGGATGCCGTCGGACAGACCGGCCTTGACGATTTCCAGATCGGATTCGCTCAGCGCGAAATCGTTCAGCGACTGGCTGATGGCGACACCGAGGGCATACAACTCCTTCTGCTCGTCGGTCGCAAGGTCCGCGGCGCGCACGCCCGCAAATCCGATGCAAAGCAATGCTGACAGTGAGACTGCTAGGGCTTTCATGAAGAATCCTTTTCGTTGGGAGCCGCGATAGTACCGCAGCCGGGGAAATTCACGAAGACGGCAGCGCATGCCGACGACCGCTTGCGCGGGCAACTCAGCGCGATTTCGCTCCTCCGACGTACTTGCGCGTGGTGCGCGGGTCGATGCCGGTGCGTTTCGCAACCTCCGCATATGTGCCGAACTTTCGATAGAGCATCGCACAGTAGCGTGCAAGAACGTCCGCCGCGGTCAGTTCGCCCGCACGCATCTGATCGGTGAGTGCCTCGTTTTCATCCGCGGCGGTATCGGGAATGTGAGGTGCATATCGCCCGGTAAGCAGGGTGCGCCGCCCCGCCTGTTCCAGTTCACGCACGTTTCCCGGCCACGCATAAGCGCGAGGCAAGCCGTTGTAGAGCGCAGCAATCGCATCGGCAGGAACATCGATTTCAGCGATGTCGAACCGCTGACCTGGACGCCGTATGAAATGGGACGGCTGGTCAGTACCTCCGACCACCAGTTCGCCATCGTGGAATTGCAGCTCGTATCGCACCGCATCGCATCGCGCAGATGTTCACCGCATGCGACATCCTGCTTACACCGGTGCTTACCGAACCGCCGCCACTGCTCGGCAGCTTCGACGCGCCGGCCGGCGATTCACTGGCCGCGCTGTGGCGCGCCTGGGCGTTTGCGCCCATCACCGGCATATGCAACTTCACCGGACAGCCCGCCATGTCGGTACCGCTCTACTGGACTGCGGAAGGCATGCCGATCGGCTCGCACTTCGCCGCCCGCTTTGGCGAAGAAGCCCTGCTTTTACGGCTGGCCGGCCAGCTCTAGCGCTGCCGTCCGTGGGCCGGGCGCTGGCCTTTGGCGTGGGCAGCGGGACGGGTGGTGTGACCGCCAGGCGTTGCTGCGCCGGCCCGGCACTTGATTGCGTCGAATTGAATGTCGGCGTCCATCGACAATGCCCGGAAGGGATCCGGACACCGGTGCTTCCCTATCTCTTGATGTTCAATCCCGAGAAAACGAATTTCGCATACGCGGTGCGGCCGCTGCTGTCGATCGCATGCCCGTTGGCCTTGCACCAGGCGGCCATTTCCGCCGGCTTGATGTTCATCTGCGTGGGCGATACGCCGCTGGCGCGAAGCTCGCCCAATTCCTGGTTGTAGGTTTTCAGAAAGACTTTGTAATCGTTCGGCATGCCGTCGCCGTCGACGCAAATGGCGCGGAACTCGGCGTAATCCTCCCGTGATATGAATCCGACGACTGCTGGTGTTTTAGCCATGAATGTCCTCCATGTTGCGTTTTGTGCCTTCAAGTCTGCCAACCCGGATCGTCCGCGACATTCCGGACGAGGTCACGAGCTGCATGACAACATCGAACATCCGGCGCGGTTGCGCGCCCAGTCCGGCCGGCGCTGGGCAAACTGGTCGCGGCCGGCCTGATCGTCGTACGGACGGCGCAGCACCTCGAGCAATTCGTGGATGCCGGCGTCGTCGCCATGCTCGGCGCGGTCGATCGCCTGCTGCGCCAGATAATTGCGCAGCACATAACGCGGATTGGCGGCGTGCATGCGCGAACGTCGCTCAGCGGCCGGCATCGCATCGCTGCGCACGCGCGCGGCATAACGCAACAGCCAAGCGACGAATGCCGGCGCGCTTCGCTGCCGCTTTTCCTCGTCATAGAACGCGTGGCCGAGCGGCGCAAGATCCGGCGCATCGAGGTCGACATCGCTCAGTGCGCGGAAGAACAGGGTCATGTCGACCTCCGCATCCTGCAGCAACGCCTGCAGAGACTGCATGAGTTCCTCGTCTTCATCCCGGCATTCGGCAAGGCCCAGCTTCGCGGTGATGTTGCCGCGGTCCGTTGCCGTAAAAACGTCCACGAAACGCTGCAGGCCCGCGTGCAGCGGATCGACCGAGGAAAAGGCCGGCACCAGCGCGTTGGCGAGCTGCCCGAGATTCCAGTACGCGATTTGCGCCTGCTGGCCGAAGCGGTAGCGGCGTCCATGCGCATCCGTCGTATTCGGCGTCCAGTCGAAATCGAAATCGTCGATCCAGCCATACGGACCATAATCGATGGTCAGGCCGAGGATCGACATGTTGTCGGTGTTCATCACCCCATGCACGAAACCCACCCGCATCCAGTGCGCCACCATGCGCGCCGTGCGCTCGCACACCTGTTCGAACCAGGCCGCCCGCAGGGATTCATCGCTGCCGGCGTTTGCAAGCAACTCCGGAAAATCGCGGCGAATCGTGAAGTCGACCAGCTTGTTCAGCAGGGCAGCGTCATCGCGCGACGTCGGCAACTCGAAGTTGCCGAAGCGGATGAACGACGGCGCCACCCGGCACACGATCGCGCCAGGTTCGGATTTTGGATGGCCGTCGTAGAACATGTCCCGCATGACCGGTTCGCCGGTCGCCACCAGGCACAGCGCGCGCGTCGTCGGCACGCCCAGGTGATGCATGGCCTCGCTGCACAGGAATTCGCGGATCGACGAGCGCAGCACCGCGCGGCCGTCGGCGGTGCGCGAATACGGCGTCGGGCCGGCGCCTTTCAATTGCAGTTCCCAGCGTTCGCCCTTTGCATTGACGGTTTCACCGAGCGTGATCGCGCGGCCGTCGCCGAGCTGGCCGGCCCAGTTGCCGAACTGGTGTCCACCATAGTTGGCTGCGTACGGCTGCATGCCGTCGAGCAGCGCGTTGCCGCCGAATACCTGCGCGAAAGCCGGCGATTCGACGTCGGCCGGATCGATGTCCAGCATCGCGGCCACCTCGCGCGACCAGGCAATCAGCCGCGGCGCGGCCACCGGCGTGGGCTCGACGCGCGAATACAATGCACCGTGCACCTGCCGTCTTCCCGCCCCGGTGGCCGGGTCCGCAGGCAATTCGCGCACGAAGGTATTATCGAAACTGAGGGCTTGCATACATCGTTACTCGGAAACTTGGACAGCGGCAGTGGCGCTGGATTCCCCTATTGTAAGTCTGTACAGGGGCTGCGCGACGCGGGATTTGCCGGGGACCGGCTTCGCGTTTTCGGCACAAGTGGGCTAGAGTCGAATCGTAATCACCGGGACTTTCTGTGGAAACCATCCAGATTCAGCTCAAAGGCGAGTATGTCCGGCTGTGCGATCTGCTCAAGCTGGCCGGCATCGCCGACAGCGGCGGACGCGGCAAACAATTGGTCGCCGAAGGCGCGGTAATGGTGGACGGCCAGCCGGAAAGCCGCAAGACCGCAAAGATCCGGGCCGGGCAGACGGTGGAGTGTCGCGGCGCCAAAGTCGTCGTAACGGCGTGATGCCCGGGCCGCGCCGGCAGTGGAATGCAGCGGAATAAAGGAATGAACATGGAAACCCGCCTCGCGGAAATAGAAACTAAATTGAGCTTTTCCGAAGAATTGCTGGAAGCGCTGAACGGCACCGTGTACCGGCAACAGCAACAGATCGATCAGCTCCAGCAGGAACTGCGTGCCCTGCGCGAGCAGGTGCGCAGGGCTGTTCCGGCGGAACCGCGCAACTTGCTGGATGAAACGCCGCCGCACTATTAGAACCTGACCGGTCCGGCTGCCTGCCACCCCGGGGGAAACGAACGGTTCGGGGTACGATACGGACCCCGACGTACTGAAGAAACACAAACCCGCGCACGGCCTGCCCTTGACGCGAAACTATGCCCTTGGCGCGGCACTAACCGACCTTGAAAAATATTCATGGCTGCCAAACCGTTCGACTACGCCGACCTGCTCCGCCCCGATCTGCCGCCGGCCGCCGTCAGGTGGACCGGCTTCCCGAAATACAACTTCGTCGGCGGCCACAACGATGCCGGCAGCGTGCCGGTGGAGGACCTGGTCGCGGCCGCGAATACGGTGCTCAAACGCGAAGGCAGGACCTTGTCCACTTACGGCCTTGAGAGCGGCCCGCTCGGTTATCGCCCGTTGCGCGAATTCATCGCGCGCAAACTCGCACGGGATGCTGGCATTGCCTGCCCGATCGACGAGATCCTGATTACTTCGGGTTCGCTGCAGGGCCTCGATCTCGTCAACCAGGTGCTGCTCTCGCCGGGTGACACGGTCATCGTCGAGAAAATGACTTATGGCGGCGCCATCACGCGGTTGAAGCGCCTGGGTGCAAGCATCGTCGGCGTCGAGGTCGATCACGACGGCCTCAGCAGTTCCGCGCTGAAGACGGCGCTCGAAGCGCTCAAACGCAGTGGCATCAGGCCGAAATACATCTATACGATCCCGACCGTGCAGAACCCCACCGCCACTGTCATGAGCGAGGCACGGCGGGCGGAAATCCTCGGGCTCTCCTCGGAATATGGCGTGCCGGTCTTCGAGGACGAGTGCTACGCGGACCTGGTCTGGGAGGGCACGCGTCCGCAGGCGATGCGCGGGATGACCCAAGACGACCGCGTCATCCACATTGGCTCGTTTTCGAAAACCATCGCGCCGGCGCTGCGGATCGGTTACCTCGTCGCCGGCTGGCGGCTGATGAGCCGTATCCTCGCCGTCAAGAACGACGGCGGGTCGGGCGCCATCGAACAGATGATCCTCGCAGAATACTGCCCGGACCATTTCGAGGCGCACGTGCGCACGCTGAGGAAAACCCTGCGTCGCAAGCTCGACGTAATGATCGAGGCGCTGCGCGCGCAATTCGGGCCGGGGGCCGAGTTCGACGATCCTGTGGGCGGAATTTTTCTCTGGGTGAAGTTGCCGCACGGCGTCGACACGACCCGTCTGACGCAAGTGGCGTTGCAATCGGGCGTGGCCGTCAATCCGGGCGCCGAGTGGATGACCGACGCGGACGCGGGCCGCACCCGGTTGCGCCTTTGCTTCGCTCATCCCTCCGAGCAGGCAATCCTCGAAGGAGTCGCCCGGCTGGCGCAGGTGTGCCATCGCGAGTTCGCCGTGCCAGTGCACGGCGCGAAGGAACACAGATAGCGGCATCCGGGCAGATCCGTTTTCATTCGCGACCATGATTCCTTTATTACAAAAATGACATCGAGTTACAGGCTGTAGCCTGAGTCATTTGTCATCGGCGTACCATCTCTCGAGCGGCTGGTCAGGACGAAACGGCCGCATCGAGAGGAGAACGCCATGAGCCCGGAATTGCTGAGCAAGGTCGTCTGGGTCAGCGCAGCCGCTTTCTTTGCCGTTGATTTCGCGCATGCCGAACCGCCTCCCGGCGACTACACCTTCAAGTTCAAGCACGACGGCCGCGAGCGCAGTTACATCATGCATGTTCCAAAAGATACGCTGACCAATCCCTGGCCGGTGGTCCTTAATTTCCATGGCGGAGGCAGCAGTGCCGCCGGACAACAGGCCTATTCGCGCATGGACGAAACGTCGGACCGCGAGGGATTTCTCGCGGTCTATCCGAACGGCACCGGGAAATTCAGCAACCGGCTTCTCACCTGGAATGCGGGAATGTGCTGCGGCTATGCCGTCAACAACAAAGTTGACGATGTGGGATTCGTGCGGGCGCTGGTGGACGACCTGGAAAAACATGCGGTCATCGACCGCGCGCGCATCTATGCGACCGGCCTGTCCAATGGCGCGATGATGGTCTACTGGACGGCCATCAAGGCACCCGGACTGATAGCGGCCATCGCGCCCGTGGCCGGTGCACAACTCGAGCTCCCCTCCCGGCCGGCGGCACCCATTCCCATTCTGCACACTCACAGCGTGGACGACACGCGCGCCCTGTATCGGGGCGGGCTTGGCCCGCCTTATCCCCTGACCAACATCCGCGTCAAGCATCCTGCTGTCGAGGAAATGATCGCGCGCTGGGCCGCGTATGACGGCTGCCCGTCAGAGGCCGGCGTCGAGCCGCCCATCCATGGCAGCGCCGGTTCGGCTTCGCACACGGCAACGCGAATGACTTACGGTCCTTGCAAGGACGGCATCGAGGTGGTGCTGTGGAAGCTGACGGGCGCGGGCCATGTCTGGCCCGGCGGCGCGAGCGAATATCTGGACAGGATGCTCGGCTCGCAGAGCAAGATCCTCGGGCCGTCGACCGACGTCATCGACGCCAACACCCAGATGTGGCAATTCCTGTCGCGTTACCACACCAACTTGATCAGGCAGATGCCCGACTGACGTCCGGTGTCGTTTCACTCGCGAGGACCGAGGAGCGAGGGACGAGCGACGAGGGGGGAAACTTCCAAAAACTCAGCTATCGCCGTACACCGGGATGGCCGCGCCGTGAATGACTTTGGCGTCATCACTGCACAGGAACAGGATGACGCGCGCGATCTCTTCCGGTTTCGGCCAGCGCGCAAAGTCCGCTTTCGGCATGGATTTCCGGTTGGCCTCCGTGTCGATGATGCTGGGAAGAACCGAATTCACCCTCACCCCGCTGCCCTTCAGGTCCGCGGCCAGGGAGTCCAGCAGTGCCAGCGCCGCGGCCTTGGAAGCGGCATAGGCGGCCGCACCGGCAGGATGATCGACCGCCGCCTTGGAGACGATATTCACGATCGCGCCATATTTGCGCTTGCGCATCGCCGGCACCACGGCACGCGACAGCGTGTAACCCGAGCGCAGGTTCAGTGCCAGCATCTGGTCGAGGGTTTTGGCCTCGAGATCCCACAATGGCACGCCGCCGGCATAACCACCGACGGTGTTCACCAGCGCATCCAGCCGACCGTGGTCCGCGAGAATCTTCCCGACGAGTTCACCCACTGCGGTTTCGTCGGTGACGTCGGTAACATGGCCTGCGAGCCGTGAGGCGTTTGCGCCGGCCGCCTGCTTCAAGGCTTCGAACTCCTCCGGTTTGCGATAGGTGACAGCCACTTTGGCGCCCTCCTGCAAGAACGCGAGGCTCACCGCGCGCCCCAACCCGCCGGTGCCGCCGGCGACCAGGGTGGCCTGGCCCGAAAATCTTTCACTCATTTTGTCGCTTCCCCTTCACTTAACAACAGAGGTCACAGAGAAAAACCAGGTGTATTCACAGGAGCAATCCGCCCAGTTTCAGCAAGCACTTCCAGATGATTTTCCTCGATGCTTTCTTGTGTCATTGATTCCGCCCTTCTGTGTGTCCTCTGCATCCCTTGTGGCAAAAAGGGTTTGGTCTAGTCAAGCGTTTCTTTCAAGATCGGCGCGATTCCATTTTGCGAGCGCAGCCGCGCGGTCGTATGTGCTCTCAAGAAATGCGGTCAGTTCCTTTTCGGGCGATGCCGCGGTCCGTACTGCCTCATACGGCAGCAAGAACTCGGAGAGGTCCTTGCTGTAAAACGCGGCCGCCGGACGCACCGGAGCATCCTTGAAACCCGCGGGTTCGGGTGCCGCATAGGCGTAGAACGCCGGTTGCCGGATCGCGCCGCTGCCCGGCCAGAAGCCGTGGCTGATGACCTCGTGCGAATACGCTTCGCGCGTGATCGCGTCGGCGCCGGCGCGCGCTGATGCCCGCTGGCCGGAGAAACGCGTCACGGCCAGATCGAAGCTTCCCCAGAAGAAATGCACCGGACTGCATTTTCCGATGAAGTCGCAGCGGAAACGCTCGAACACGGGCTTCATCGCGATCAGCGCTTGCCAGAAGGCGGCCGCATACGTCCGGTCGTAGGAGCGGTGCAGCGTGTCCGCTTCGAAGCGGATCGGATCCGGAATTTCGACCGGCATCGTCCAGATCCTTGCCTCGACGCCCATCCGGCTCAGTGTCTCCATCACGAGATGGTAGAAATCGGCCACCGTGCGCGGCTCGAGCGGAATCGTTTCGGTGCGGCCGTCCGAACACTGAAAGACGAGCTGATGGCTGACGAAGTCGAAGGTGATCGTCAGCGAGTGGTCGCCCACCGCCAGCGACGGCGTCGCGAGCCCGCGGGACGTGACCTGAAATGCGACATTCCAGAAATGATTGGTACGCGGCGTGAGGGCGAGGCAGACTTTGCCCACGATCTGCGTCCACATGTGCAGCGTCGCGTAGGTATCCCGCCATGCGTCAAG
>Ga0137403_10010660_pt1 | contig 10169 bp, 12 predicted proteins | sample CZOMad2_1_16fung_FD_122057 | JGI IMG/M metagenome (GOLD analysis project Ga0137403, IMG submission 122057) | Vadose zone soil fungal communities from Angelo Coast Range Reserve, California, USA - CZOMad2_1_16fungal (Hybrid Assembly) | ecosystem: Environmental > Terrestrial > Soil > Vadose zone... | reverse complement strand
CATTGACATGGCCCACCCAAGGCCGCGATGTGCCTTGTGCAGGTTCAATCGAAGTAGTCGTTTCTAGCCGCGCCGACCCGCCTTAAATCCGCTGCAGCTGAATCACATCGGGTTGCCAGCAAGCCGGCAGCCATCCGGTAGCCCAATTTAGCTGCTCATGCAATGGCAGCCTTGACAATCATTGCCTAGGCAGTAAAATACCGGTGAAGGTATGAAGCCGTGAGCCCAGACGCCCAAATCTACGACATAGAGACGTATCAGCCTGCCAATTGTGTCGGGCAATTGATGTACCGCGTTCGGTCCGCGCAGATGAGTGCCCTCGACGAGGCACTGGGCCAAGACCCCGACTTGGCGTCGCTGGAGATCAGTGCGGCGCAGTACATCATCATCAGTGTACTGGCTAAGCGGGGCGTGGATTCGCCGGTACAACTGTGCAAGGACCTCTCGTACGACGCGGGTGCGATGACGCGGATGCTCGACCGGCTCGAAGCCAAAGGCCTGATCATCCGGCGCCGCTGTCCGGATGACCGACGCTGTGTGAAGCTGGAATTGTCCGAGGCGGGGCGGACGGCGCTGCCAAAGCTCCGTGCCTGTTCAGTCCGAGTGCTGAATGACTTTCTGCGCGGTTTCAGCCACGCAGAGGCCCGGCAGCTCGAAGGATTCATGCTCCGCATGCTGCAGAACGCCTGATTTTATTTGCGTATTTCATTGCCTAGGCATTGACCGCCCAGGCAATAGTTAGGTGACGAGGAAAATGATGGAAAGCTTTCTCATGGTCTTGATCCAGCGCACCCGCCTGATGCTGCAGGAATTCGCGCCTCACCTAGCGCTTTTGACGCTGCCCGGCGGCTACCTCATCGCCCTGACCGGATTGGTTCACCGGCATTGGCCGGCAACATCGCTGCGCACATGAATGGGAGGGCGCAAATCAGTCCAGCGCGGCACCTCGCGGTCCTGCTGACGTGCGTCCTCAGCCTCTGCACTCTTCAGGGTTGCGCTCCGATGGTCATGAGGGAATCATCGCCGCCGGCGGCGGAAGTTGCGGCCGACTCGCCGGGCGGCATACGCGTGATGGGCGCCGATCATCGCTTCGCGGATGTCTCCATACTGAGCGTGGCGCGGCGAGCTCGAGATTTGCGAGGGGGTGAACCTGTCACCATCCTCGCCCTGTCCGGTGGCGGCGCCGACGGGGCGTTCGGCGCGGGCGCTCTGGTGGGGCTCACGCACGCCGGAGCGCGCCCGAAGTTTTCCGTCGTCACAGGGGTGAGCGCCGGCGCCTTCCTCGCTGCCTATGCCTTTCTGGGTCCCGAATGGGACCAGCAACTCATCGACTCTTATACGAGCGGACGCGCCGAGCACCTGCTGCAGCGGCGCGGACTCGGCATGATCTTCGATTCCAGCGTCTATCGTGGCGGGCCGCTCGAGCAATTGGTCGACCACTACTTGAGCGATGCACTCATACAAGCGGTGGCCCGCGAGGCAGCCTCGGGGCGCCTGCTGTTGGTAGGAACCACCAACGTCGATACCGGAGAGACCGTCATCTGGGATTTGGGGTCCATCGCGATGAACGGCGGTCCCAATGCAAAAGCTCTCTTTCGGGATGTCTTGGTGGCATCGGCCAGCGTCCCGGGCATGTTTCCGCCGGTGATCATCCGTGTTCAAGGAGAGCAGGGAGACTACAGTGAGGCTCACGTCGATGGAACCACGACTGTGCCCTTCCTCGTCCCTTCCGCCTTGCTGCACGCGCCCGGACAGGTTGCCGATCACTCGCCGCCTGAGGTGTATGTCATCGTCGATGGACGATTGAGCGAACAACCCAAGTCAGTCCAGTTGCGTTTCAGGACCATCGTGTCGCGAAGCATTTCCGCAGGTCTGACCCACATGACAAGGACCACTCTGGAATTGACCGCGACCACCGCACAACTGCAGGGCGCGAGTCTTCAATACTCGGCGATCCCGGCCGCGTACCCGAACCTTGCTCCGTTTGATTTCCGCACTTCGACCATGCGCTCCTTATACCAATACGGCTATGAGTGTGCGCACGCCGGTCAGCTGTGGGTCGCCTCACAGGGCGCGGTTACCGATCGCCCACATCACGGTGAATCCGCTTCCGGGCAGAGGGTTGGGTGCCCTGCGGACGATGATTACATCGCGCGCTTTGCGGTGCGCTGAATTTTTTCGAGGATTTTCTTCAGGAGAACCCACATGACCGACAAAGCAAATCACAATCTCGAATCGCTGCCCACGGCAAACTATAGTTCGGCCGTCGCCCGCGCGGTCGCCTGGTTGGGGGATCGCTATCTGCTCGCGAAGCCGATCAATGCCGCGCCGGGTCGCGGAACCCCGGCGGCGCCTCGAAATTGATCGCGTTCGCGTCACTGAACGCTCGACCTCCGGATTCCTTCCTCAGTCCTGCAACCGCCCGTGATCGAGAATCGCGCGCTGCACGTCGCGCAGCACCACCTCGCCGTTGACGTAGTGCGCGGCGCCTTTTGTAAGGCAGCCGCAAGTACGGAGCTATCGTGTTTAACGATGAGGGCTATCGAGAGATCGTAGCTTCTCACCGCCAGGCGTTCGTACTAGTCTGCAGTAGCAATCATTCGCGAGTTGACAGGACTACCGTTGGAGAAGCCAGTGACCGAAAGCAAAAAGTTGACCTTACTGCGCGCTAAACTCATCAGGCGCCGGCGAGAAATCGTCGAGCATTTACAGACCGCCTCCTTTGACCAAGATAGCGGCGATGATCTTGCACGGATCCAGAACGCCATTGACGCGGTGGTGAAGGCCATTGCCGATGAGCAGTACGCCGAGTTTCATCCCTAAGCATGTCGGGAATTCCAGCAGGGCGCGATAGTGTGCGCTCATCGCCTCGACTAACGAAGCACAGTCAGCATTTGGCCCGATCACGGTGATCATGAGCACGAGCAACGAACTCCTCACGACGACACAAAAGGCTCGCACCATGAACTTCGACAAAGCGACCGCCGGGTTCGTGAAGCCGGGCTTTGCAGCCTTCGATCATTGCGTCCCGGTCAGCGGCCCGGAGGAAGGGATTGAAATTGTTGTTGGTCTTGGCGAGGCATCGTGCCTGGGATGCCAGTGTTCAGAATATGAGCAAACAGTTCATTCTGCGAAGTCACGTGGAGCTTGGCATAAGCCCGACGTCGGTAGGTCCGAACTGAATGGAACGATATATCGAGATCGAGCGCGATAGCTTCATTGGAATAGCCCGTCACGATCCGGGCACAGACCGCCGCCTCCCTGGACGACAGCGTAGGCGCACCTTCGAAGCTCTGCAGGATGTCAGTCATGCGGGCCAGGCTGGGCGAGCTAGGTGTGGGCTTGAGATCCAGATGACGTTCCAATGCCGCGGCCAGCGGCGCCTTGATCGCATCGATCTTGTTGAATTCCTCGCCTCTGAAACTTCCGTAGCGGCGGTCCCGATAAACTGAGAGGCAGATCGCATCGCGCGGCCTGCGAAGAATCACAGAGAGCCTGCCGGCGATTCCCGGTTCGACGTAAAACCGCTGCGAGTATTCGGGATCGGTGATCTCTTTGACAGCGAATCCCTGCAATTCCACCGTCCGGGACTTGGCCGGGGTGCAGCGAGAGCGGAATGGATCGTAGACGTGGTAGCGCTGAACGTAGTCGCGAACCAACGAATGCACGCAGCCGTCTTCGCGATCATCCTTCGCCGCCAGCGTCTCCACCGTCAAGTCGTCGCGGAAATGAAACAGCACGACCTGGCGTGCGCGCATTTCCCGATGTAGTGCATCGAACAGCACGTCTGCGAATTCGTCTTTGCCGATCGACAGAATGACGTTTTCGAGCACGGTCCCTCCGGGACAACCACCTTTGGATCGCCAGCTTGTAGAGCATCCTAAGTCGGCACCGTCCAAGTCTCAAGTAACTCTTGGTCGCATATCTCAGAGATCAAGCACCAATTCAGCATCCAGACTGCGTGATACGCAGAGCAGCATCCGGTCTCCTGCCTTCTGCTCCTCCTCGGTCAGTATTACGTCGTGATGATCAGGCCGCCCGGCCAGAACCGTCGTCAGGCATGTTCCGCAAACGCCCTGTTCGCAGGAGGTCTCAACCTCGATTCCCGCAGCCCTCAGGGCCTCGACAATGGTCTGACTGGCATCGACCCGTATTGTCGTCCCCGATTTCGCGAGCTTTACCTGGAACGACCCGGCGGTAAGGTCCAGGGGCGGAGGTTCGGCGACAAAGTACTCCAGATGCAGCACCAACCCAGGCTTGGCAGCGACCAACTCGCGAACCACTTGCATGAACGGGCCCGGCCCGCAGGTGTAAACGTGTGCATTCCGCGGAACCGTGTGCAGCCGCGTCTCCAAAGCCTGCCGAACCGCCTCACCGGTCAAGCCAAGGTGAAACCGCGTCCGCGGCGCCAGTGCAGTGGCGCGGATTTCCTGTGCGAACGCCACCGGATCATCCGACCGTGCGAAATATTCGAACGAAAAGGATTTGCCCCGGGCATGCAGTTGATAGGCCATGCCCAGCAATGGCGTGATACCAATGCCGCCTGCCAGCAGAACTGAATGAGTCGCGTCGGGGTGCAGCGCAAAATTGTTTCGCGGCAATCCTATCTTTAGCGTCTCTCCTTCCGCGAGCGCGTGCATGCGCCGCGAGCCGCCTCGCGAAGTCGGCTCCAGTTTGACCGCGATTCTGTAGGAGCCGTCGGTATCGGTCGTGTTGATCAGCGAGTATTGCCGGATCAATTCGCCGAGATATACATCGATATGAGCGCCGGCTTCGAAGGGCCTCAAAGGCTTGCCGTCGGCGCCGACCAGTTCGATCGACCGGATATCGGCAGCTTCGACGCCAATTCGTCGGATAATGGCACTCTGAGTGGTCAATTTATGCCTTCCCACTACCTTGGTCGACCGCTGATCAGAAGAAACCGCAGGTCAAGCCGCCCGGCCTTCCTCACCTTGCAAAGTAGCGGCTTCCTGTTCCTGCCTAATCAGCGCCTCCAGAACGCGCTTGTACCTCACGGGGCCGGCGTCAATTTCGAGGAGCACTGGATGTGCCGAATTCTTTTGACCTCGTATCCTATCTTGCTGCGCCTTGATGATGGGCTGGTCCTGTTCCTCAAAAGCAAACCGGCGCAGATCAGACAACTTTGCCCGAATTTCATCGTCGAGCGGCTGGCCCCAGGAGATCGGGTTGTAGCGGACTGCACAGAAATGATAATACGTGGTCGTTTCGGTTTCCGGCGTCAGAAAATGCATGCCGTAGATACCGCTGCCCTGTTCGCGGGGCGCTCCGGGGTCGGTGACCCCAGAGTCGATTATCATGCAGGCAGGGGCATCCCAGCGCACATCCTGCCAAAAGTCGACCTGTCGGCCATCATTCTTGTACATGAGATCGTAGAGGCCGGGGGCAGGCACGTTCTTCGGACTACGCCCGGCCTTAACGGTGGTCCCCGTTTGCTCGATCGTGACGTTCCCCTTCACCGTGTGCTCGGTGCCGAGAATGCCCTCGTGCATGATCGCGGTGTGGCTGAGGTCCATCAAATTGTCGGTGATCAGTTCGTAGCTTGCCTGCATCAGCAGCCAATCGCGTTTGCTGACCACCTTTTTCGGATCCGGATCGAGAATGCTGAAATCCGGAATCAGCGACGGATCAGCTTCCTTCTCACCCATCCAAATCCAGATCATCGAATGCTTTTCCGCCACCGGATAGCTGCGAACTTTCAGGGCTGGCGGAATCCGCCCGCTGCCGTGCGGGTTGAACACGCATTTGCCGGAGCCATCGTATTCAAGCGCGTGATAGCGGCACCGTACGTGGGTGCCTTTCACAATCTTGCCCATGGACAGGGGCGAGAACCGGTGGGCGCAGGCGTCTGCGAGGGCCGCGACCTTGCCGTCCGCCTGCCGGAACAGAACGATGGGCTCATTGAGAAATTTGCGGGAGACCATTTGTTCGGGCGCGAGGTCCTGCGACCACAATGCGACGTACCAAGTGTTGCGAAGAAATTCCATGGTGCCTCTCCTCCGTACTGTTAACTGTTAGTCGATCACCGATCGTAGCGAAAACAGCCAATGCCAGAATTTTTCAGGAGGGAATCGTGCGCCGAAGCGCCAAGCTCGTAAAGTCGCCCCAATGAGTGACAAACGCGAGGCGTAACCTAGCCAAATAACTCTGGTCCCGGAACCCAATGATGCACGAGCGCGAACGCCCGCCAACGCAATTTGGCCTGCCGGTGCCAGTTCTGTTGTCTCTTTCGATGTAATGCGGTATGAACCTCCGATGCCCACCACCAAACAAGAGAGCCACACCGCCAAACCCTCTCCCGATCACATGCTGGTCCTAGAAAGGGGCTTGGCCGTCATCGAATGCTTCGACGGGCAGGCCGCCCTTAGTGTCACAGACGTGGCGCGACTCACTGGAGTCTCTCGCCCAGCGGCAAGGCGCTGTCTGCTGACGCTCGTGACGCTCCACTACGCCACCTTCGACGGGCGGCTGTTCCGGCTGGCGCCACGCGTGCTCAAGCTCGGCTTTTCGTACCTATCGAGTGCCGACCTTCCGCAGATCATCCAGCCCGTGCTGGAACGGTTGAGCGCTACATTGTCGGAATCCTGCTCGGCGGCGGTGCTGCATGAGACCGACGTGCTTTACGTGGCGCGTGTCGAAACCAAGCGCATCATCTCGACGAACCTGCGCGTCGGATCCAGGCTACCGGCCTATTGCAACGCCATGGGTCGAGTCCTCCTCGCTTCGCTCCCTGAGCAGGAGGCGCGGTCCGTTTTGCAACGGACGGATCGGATCAAACGCACTCAGAGGACCTTGACGAAAATTCCCGACCTCGTGGCCGAGCTCGGCCGCGTCCGCGACCAAGACTACAGCGTAGTGCACGGGGAGTTGGAGCCTGGGCTGCTGACGATCGCAGTACCGATCCGCGACACTCGCGGAAATGTTGTCGCTGCGGTTAATGTCGGCGAGCATGTCGAGCGAACGACGCCCGAACGCCTCGTCAGCGAGGTTCTGCCACGGATGCGCGCGTTGCAGAAGGAAGTTGCCCCGCTCCTCAGGGGCTAGTAGCTAACCCAAGAATCCGTTGCTTTCCGAGTCGCCCTTGACAGCGACAGACCTTTGCTACTATCTTGTCCTTATATCGTACATATGTACGATTATCGTACAATAGCAGGTGGCAGATGTTCGTCCGGGTAAACGGAATAACGATGCACGTGCAGGTCCGTGGCGAGGTTGGAGCGCCGCCGGTCCTGCTACTTCATTCGCTCGGCACCGCCCATCAACTGTGGGACGGTGTGGCAGAACTCCTTTCGGCCCGTTACCGGCCGGTGCAGATCGATCTGCGCGGTCACGGTCTGACGAGCGTCCCACGAGGCCCCTACACGATCGACGACATGGCCGCCGATATCGCCGGGGCGTTAGAGGCGATGGATATCGCCGAGGTGCATGTCGTCGGCGCATCGTTGGGCGGCGCCGTTGCGCAGCGCCTTGGCGTCATGCTGCGAGGGCGCGTCCGGTCGCTGGTTCTGCTGGGTACCGCTACGAGCTTTCCACCACCCGATTTCTGGCTCAACCGCGCAACCGCCGTCCGCAATGCCGGTATCGAACAATTCATTGAATCGTCAGTTGCCCGCTGGGTCTCGGTGGCGAGCCTCGGCACGCCCGCCGCCGATGGACTTCGCGCAATGCTGCGGCGAACGGACCCTGAAGGTTACGCGGCCTCGGCCGAGGCGCTGGCCACCGTCAGCCTCGCGGATGACGCGGGATCGCTTGACCTGCCGACGCTGGTCATGGTGGGCGAGGCTGATCACTCCACCCCGATCGGAACCGCGACCGGGCTCCGGAATGCCATTTCGGGCGCACGCCTTAAAACACTGCCTGGCCTTGCACACCTGCCTCCTGCCGAGGCCCCGGCAGTGGTTGCGGCGGCCATTGTCGAATTTCTCGATAGCTTGCCTCGACAAAACGGCGAGCACTGACGGAGAGGATACGTTGGCATCCGAAAAAAACGTGCATGTCACTACCCACGATGCTCGTGGCGCGAAGATCAGCGAAGCTGACGAAGCGCGCTGCCAGCAGATCCTAGCCGACTGGATGGCGGCGCTGAACGCCCATGATGCTGCGAGGATGGATTCCTTCCTGCGTTTTCCACATGCGCGTGTCGCGGCTAACAACGTAACCGTCTATTCGAGACCCGGCGACAACCCGATGGATGTGTTCCGGAAGCTGATAGACGAGCAAGATTGGCACCATAGCGCCTGGACTCACATCCATCTGGTGCAGTCCTCGCCGAACAAGGCGCACTACGCCGTTCAGTACACGCGTTATCGGGCGGACGGCTCCGTCATTGGGGTCTTCGACTCCCTTTACGTTTTCACCTGCATTCATGGCGACTGGAAGATCCAGGTTCGCTCGAGCTTCGGCCCATGAGCAACCGTCACGCAACCAAAAAAACCGACAGGAGGGAACACTTGATTTTCAATGTCAGGGAGGGCATGCGCGCGAGGGAGCGGCGCGAAATTTGGACACTATCGCAACCATAGTTGGGGAGTATAGAAAATGAATTCCGCCAGCATCAATCAGTCAGTCAACTCGATCTGGTCCATCAGAACGGGCTTGTTCCGTATAGTAGCCACGGCAATGGCGTTTGTCGGCCGCAGAAACATCACGTCCAATTGGTTGGCTGCCCCGACGATTCTCTTGCTCTGCGGCTTTTACTATGCCGCCTCGGCCAACCCGGTTGCCGAAATCATCGATGGGGCAAGTTGGGATTTACCGATCGGCGAGAACGTAAATATCTTCCTTCAGAGAGGCTGGTATCAATCGAGCGGTACGCGCTATAACGCCAACCGATCGGCGATCTCTGGACCTAGCACCACCGAATATATCGGGCTCCCCAGCTTCGCTCATTTTTTCTTCTACGATGCGTTACCTAAGGTCGAATTTTACTGGGAGGTCTTTCAGCCTGCAGTCAATGTCGAACCGCCGGGTCACGCGCAAAGCGTGAGCGGATTGGGTGATCCGCTGATTAACCTCTCAGCCTATGTAAGACCGATACCCAATTTGCTGCTTGGCCTGGAGAACCTCACCTCAATTCCTGTCGGAAACAGTAATCTCACGAATCATCGCTTCGAGAACTACCCGCACATCATTGCCGACTACAAGCTTGGCCAGTTGGGCTTCGACGGGACATTCGGGACCGGTATTTTTTCTACTCAACACAATGGGATCGACTCGGTAAAAAGTGGCAACGTATATTTTGCCGAAATCGCCGTGCGCTACCGGATCAATTCTACGTTCGAGCCGTTCATCACCAACACCTACCAGACCCAAAACTCCGGCACGGCTCTGCGCAACAACGCCTACATTCCCCGCAATCACCAGGACGATTTCGGCGGGGGCACCAAGATCAACTTCTCCCACAAACGGTGGATTTCCTTTTGGTACTACAGAACCATCGGCGGTAAGAATATCGGCGAGACCAACGCCGTTTACTTCAGATTCGTCAACATATTTTAGTATTCCGCAATAAATGAGGTACACGGACATGGCTTATGCAACAATCAACCCATCGACAGGCGAACTCGTGCAGGAGTTTGCGGACATTGGCGACGCCGATCTCTTCGGGGCTCTCGACCGTGCACATCATTGCTACGAAAGCGATTGGAGCCGCCGATCAGTTGCCGGCCGTGCCAAGGTCATGTCTGCGGCCGCCGCAAAGCTTCGCGAGAACATCGACGAGTATGCCGCTTATCCGACACTCGAGATGGGTAAGCTCACTGCGCAATCGCGCGGAGAAGTCGAACTGTCGGCGAAGATTCTGGATTACTACGCTCAGAACGCAGAACAGTTCCTCAAGCCGACACGGATCGGCGGGGTCGCGGACGCCGTCGTGCAGACCGTGCCCATCGGCGTCATTCTCGGCATTGTGCCTTGGAATTTCCCCTACTACCAGGTGGCGCGGGTTATCGGACCGCAGCTGATGGTCGGTAATGTCGTGATTGTCAAGCATGCTCCCGGCGTGCCGCAAACCGCGCTGGCACTGGGACGGTTGCTGGAATCGGCCGGCGCGCCTCCTGGGCTCTACACGAATATCTTTGCCAGCAATGAACAGATCGCGCGGCTTATCGACGATGAACTGGTTCGTGGTGTCACGGTCACCGGCAGCGAAC
>Ga0137403_10010659_pt1 | contig 10169 bp, 8 predicted proteins | sample CZOMad2_1_16fung_FD_122057 | JGI IMG/M metagenome (GOLD analysis project Ga0137403, IMG submission 122057) | Vadose zone soil fungal communities from Angelo Coast Range Reserve, California, USA - CZOMad2_1_16fungal (Hybrid Assembly) | ecosystem: Environmental > Terrestrial > Soil > Vadose zone... | reverse complement strand
ATTTCTTTGTCGTGTTCGCTCCGGGCAGCTTGGAGCAGGCGCCGCAAACGTTGGTGGCGCTCACCCGAATCGACGATGACGTCATGCGCGGCCGGTTTCAGCGGGCGCTGGCCGAGCGCTTCAGCAACGTCACCAGCGTGGATCTCGCGCTGGTGCAGCAGGGAATCGAGCGGCTGGTCGGCCGGGTCGCGCTCGCCATCCGGTTCATGGCGGCCTTCAGCCTCGCGGTCGGCGGCCTCGTGCTGGTAGGCGCGATCGCCACGACGCGGCTGCAACGACTCCGCGAATCGCTCCTCCTCCGCACCCTCGGCGCAACCCGGCGCCAGGTCCTCCGGATCGCGTTGGCGGAGTATCTCGCACTCGGACTCCTGGCATCGCTGACGGCGGTGCTGCTCGCGACCGGTGCGGGCTGGGGCCTGACCCGGTGGTACTTCGACGGCCGATTCTGGATACCGGTGTTGCCGCTGGCGGCGCTGGTGGCGGCCATCGCGGCGCTGAGCGTTCTGGTGGGTTTGTGGACCACGCGGGAAGCGCTCGCGGGCACCCCGCTCGAGGTGTTGCGGGCGGAGTGAAGCCGCGTACTATTCCTCACCCATGAACAACTGCAAACCACAGAGGCACGGAGCTACAGAGAACAAGCACCAAATGAAATTTTCCCTGCCTCCGTGCCTCTATGGTTGGCTTTTTGGACCGGGACTCCAATGCTCGCCATTGACCTGAGCGGGAAGCGTGCGCTCGTCGCGGGAGTCTCCGACGACGGCGGCTTCGGTTTTGCGATCGCGAAGTCGCTGGCTGAAGCCGGCGCGTCGATCTGCGTGGGGAGCTGGCCGCCCGCGCTGGGCATCTTCCTCAAACTCCTCGAGCGGGGCAAGATCGAGGAATCGCTCCGGCTGTCGGACGGGCACAAGCTCGAGTTCGAGCAGATCTATCCACTCGACGCCGCCTTCGATCGCCTGGCCGACGCGCCGGACGATATTCGCGACAACAAGCGGTACAAGGAGCAGGGCGACTTCAGCGTCGAAGGCATGGCGCAGCGCCTCCGGCAGGACTTCGGCGAGCCGGCGCTGGACCTCGTGGTCCACAGCCTGGCCAACGGGCCCGAGGTGAAGAGCCCGCTGCTCGAGACCAGCCGCGCCGGGTATCTCGCCGCGGTGAGCGTGAGCGCGTACAGCAACGTGTCGCTGGTCCGCCATCTCGCCCCGCTGATGCGGCCCGGCGGCTCGTTCGTGTCGCTGACCTACCTGGCCGGTGAGCGGGTGATCCCGGGCTACGGCGGCGGCATGTCGAGCGCCAAGGCCGCGCTCGAGGCGGACACCCGAACATTGGCCTACGAGGCCGGGCGCCGCTGGGGTGTCCGGGTGAATGCCATCTCCGCGGGGCCCTGGGCTTCCCGGGCCGCGAGCGCGATCGGCTTCATCGACACGATGATCGCCTACACCAGCGCCAACTCGCCGCTGCCGCGGCCGATCGCCGCCGCCGACGTCGGCCGTACGGCCGCGTTCCTCCTGAGTCCGCTCGCCGCCGCGATCACCGGAACCGTGGTGTACGTGGACAACGGCTACCACGCCATGGGCATGGCGGTCGCCCCGCCGGCACCCACCAGCATCGAATGAAAATTTACCGCAGAGGCGTAGAGGACACAGAGACCCACAACTGTGGTGTGCTTCCTGACCGAGGATCCGCATGACCGCCACTGACGAGCTGCTCAGCCGCGCGGATGGCCCCGCCTGGCGCCTGACGATCAATCGCCCGGCCCGGCGCAATGCGCTGACTCCCGAGCTGGCCGCCTCGGTGGCGCGGGAGATCGAGCGGCTGGGCTCGAGCGACTCGGCTCGCGTCATCCTGCTGGAAGGCGCCGGCGGCCATTTTTCGGCGGGCCTCGACCTGCGCTGGCTGACCAGCCTCGGTCCGACGCCGGCCCGGGCCGAGATCCGCGACGGCCTGGAGCGGTTTCAGTCGGTCATTCTCGCCATCGTGCGGGCCCCGATCCCCGTCGTGGCGCTGGTGCGGGGGACTGCCGCCGGGTTCGGGGTAGACCTGGCCGTCGCATGTGACACCCGCCTGGCCGGTACCAGCGCCACCTTCACGTCAGCCTTCTCCCGCATGGGACTGGTCCCCGACGGGGGCTCGACCTACGGCTTGCCCCGGCTCATCGGCGACGGCGCCGCGCTTCGGTTCCTGCTCGCCAGCGAAACGGTGGACGCGGCGGCGGCCCTGCGCTGTGGCCTGGTCGATGAAGTCGTAGACGACGCCGAGCTCGATGCCCGCGCGGCGGCATTGGCCGGGGCGCTGGCCGCGAACGCGCCGGTGAGTCTGGCGTCGATCAAGCGGCTCTGCCGCACCGAAGAGCTGAGCGGCCTCGAGCGCGCGCTTCGCGCCGAGGGCGAGGCGCAGATCGAAGCATTCCTGGGTGCGGAGTTTCAGCGCCGCCTCGCCGCGTTCCTGGCCCGGGCCGGTGCCAAGGAGACGGCGTGAGCGAAACGCCGGCGGTGTTCACCCCCGACCTGCTCGTGGGGAAGGTGGCGTTGATCACCGGCGGCGGGACCGGCATCGGCTTCGGGATCGCGGAGTGCCTGGCCCGCGCCGGCGCGAGCGTCGCGATCGCGAGCCGGAAGCCCGAGCATCTCGAGCCCGCCCTTGCCCAGTTGCGGCAGCTGGGCGGACGGGCGGTCGCGGTGGAAGCGAACGTGCGGGAGCCCGAGTCGGTGGGCCGCATGGTCGAGCGAGTCGCCAGTGAGCTGGGCCGACTCGACATCCTGGTGAACAACGCCGCGGGAAACTTCTATGCCCCTTCGGCCGGGCTGTCTCCCAATGCCTGGCGCTCGGTCATCGAGACCGACCTCTACGGCACGTTCTATTGCTGCCAGGCGGCGTACCCAGCGCTTCGCTCGGCCGGCGGCGGGCGCATCATCTCGGTCTCGATGACGCTCCACTATCGCGGCTGGCCCCAGATGGCCCATGCTACCGCGGCCAAAGCCGGCGTCGATGCGCTCACCCGCACGCTCGCGCTGGAATGGGCGCCGGACGGCATCAGAGTGAACGCCGTCGCGCCCGGCCCCATCCCGACGGAAGGCGTGAGAAAGGCGTTCACCCCTCCCAGCGCCGAAACGCCGGACCTTTTCCGGATGGACGCATATGCCAAGCGCGCCATCCCCGCGGGGCGCTGGGGAACGCCCCAGGACATCGGGCAGATGGTGACTTACTTGGCGAGCCCGGCCGCCGAATGGATCACGGGCGCGATCTTCGTAGTGGACGGCGGGCATTGGCTGATGCCGGCAGACCGGCAATAATGGATCGGGTGTTCTTTGCGCTGGGCTCGGTCTCCGGCCTGGTCGCCGTCGCGGCCGGGGCGTTTGGCGCTCACGGACTCCGGTCGCGGCTGTCGCCCGACCTGCTGGCGGTCTTCGAGACCGCGGCCCGCTACCAGATGTATCACGCGCTCGCGCTCATCGCGGTTGCTTGGGCGACGACCCGCTGGCCCGGGTCGCTTGCTACCTGGGCCGGCTGGCTCTTCACTGCCGGCACCCTGATCTTTTCGGGAAGCTTGTACGCCCTCGCTCTCAGCGGGCTTCGATGGTTGGGGGCGATAACGCCGCTGGGCGGCGTCTGTTTCCTGGCCGGCTGGCTTTGCCTCGCGCTGTCGGTTCGGCGCTGAGCCCCGAAGAATGACCCTCACCCCAATCGACGGAACCTCTCCCGAGCAACGGCCGGAGGCGAGCCCGAGACCGGGTGCCACCGACCTACGGGGCGCGGCGCCCGGACTCTGGACCGGGCTGGCGGCGCTCTATGGCACAGCTCTGGTCGCCTGGGTGGCGTCGGGGTGGGGAGTCTCGAGCGAGCTCGGCAAGGGCCTGCTCAACCTCGCATTCCAGCCGCTCAACCTGGCTGCGGCAGCCGCCTTCTGGCGAGCCTCCACCCGCGCCGACCGGGAGCGCCTGCGACCGGCGCTCCGCCTATTTGCCGCATGCTACCTGAGCATCTTTGCCGGCAACACGCTGTGGTTCGTTCAGGAGACGCTGCTTCGGACCGATCCCACCTACTCCTGGCCGAACATCCCCTATCTGTTGTCCTACGCGCTCGGCATCGCGGGGTTGCTGTCCCTCCCCATGGCGCGCCGGAGTCGGTTCGAGTGGTGGAGGTTTCTACTCGACGCGGTCCTGACCGGGCTGGGAGGCGGCGCGGTCATCTGGTTCGTGGTGATTCGTCCGCTCTCGGTGGTGGAGTTGCCGCCGCTGCACCGGGCGATCCTGCTCGCCTTCCCGTTCGCGGCCCTGGTCTTCTTCGTAGGGCTCCTCATGGTCCTGCTTCGCCGGCCCGCGGAGGTGAGCCCGGCTGCGCTCCGGCTCTACGTGGTCGGCGAGGGTGCCACCCTGGTCGGCGACCTGTTCTATCAGCTGGTCTATCAACACCCGTCGTACTCGGGGATTCAATGGACCTACACCCTGTATGCCGCGAGCTACGTGGTGATCGTCTGGAGCGGCGAGGTGTTCGCCCGGCGTCCCTCACCCCCGAGGGAGCCGAGGCCGGTGCTCCCCGTAGACATCCACGTGTGGAGCCCGCTGCCCTGGATCGCCGCCGGGGGAGTGTACGTGCTGCTGCTGTGGAACGCGATCCAGACCTGGAACTCCTCCCTCAGCGGACTCGCCGTGGTCGCGATCGCGCTCACCGTGTTGCTGGTCGCGCGCGAAGCCGCGACCGTCGGCCAGAACGTCCGGCTGCTGCAGGCGCGCGCCGAGCGGAAAAGCGAGATCCGGTTCGAGTCGCTGGTCCGCCACTCGACCGACCCGCTTCTCATCCTGGATGCCCAGCTGATCACCCGCTTCGCGAGCCCGGCCGCGGGCCGGGTGGCCGGACGGCCGGCGGAAGGGCTGGTGGGGACCCGGCTCCTCGATCTGATCCATCCCGATGACGCGCCCCAGGCCGAGGCGCTGCTCCACCAACTGATCCCCGGCGTCGGCCTTGCCTGTCCGGTTCGCTGGCGGATGGCGCACCAGGGCGGATCCTGGCGTCACCTGGAAGCGGTGGTCACCAACCTCCTGGCCGACCCGAGTGTCCATGGGCTGGTGGTGACGGCGCACGACGTGACCGAGCGCGACTCCCTGGAAGAGCAGCTTCGCCACGCCCAGAAGATGGAGGCCATCGGCCAGCTCGCCGGAGGCATCGCGCACGACTTCAACAACCTGCTGACCACGATTCTGGGAACGGCGGAGCTGGCGCTGGAGCGCCTACCGCCGGGGCCGCTGCGGGGCGAGATCGAGGAGATGCGGACCGCCGGCCGCCGCGCGGCCGCGCTGACGGGCCAGCTGCTGGCCTTCAGTCGAAAGCAGGTGATCGAGGCGAAGGTGATCAACGTGAGCGACGTCGTGGCCGGCACCCATCGCCTCTTGCAGCGACTGATCGGCGAGCACATCAATCTCGTGGTGCGGATCGAGCACGACATCGGATGCGTGCGGGGCGATGTGGCTCAGATCGAGCAGGCTCTGGTCAATCTGATCGTGAATGCCCGCGACGCCATCACCGACACAGGCACGATCACGCTGGAGGCGGCGGCCGCCGAGATCCCCGCCGGCACGTCGGACCCGGAGCTCGGCGCGGTGGAGCCGGGCCCGTACGTCGCGCTCCGGGTCACCGATACCGGCGCCGGAATGGATCCGGCGACACAGGCGCGGATCTTCGAGCCGTTCTTCACCACCAAGGGACTGGGCCGGGGCACCGGGCTCGGCCTGGCGACGGTCTACGGCACCGTCCGCCGTCACGGCGGTGCGGTCACGGTGCAGAGCACGGTTGGGGAGGGATCCCGGTTCACCATCTATCTGCCCCGGATCGCTGGACCGGCGGAGGTCAGACCGCGCGATCGCGCGCTGGAGGCGACGGAGGGCAAGGAGACCATCCTCGTCGTGGAAGACGAGGCCGCGGTTCTGCGCACGACATCTCGCGGGCTCCGCTCTCACGGGTACACCGTGCTCGAGGCGGGTGACGGCATCGCCGCGGTCCAGGTAGCAGAGGCTCACCCGGGAGCCATCGACCTCGTCGTCATGGATGTCATACTGCCGGGTCGCAGCGGCCCCCAGGTGGTGGTGGACCTCCACCGGATCCGGCCGGCAATGCGGGTGCTGTATGCCTCGGGCTACAGCGGCCGGGAATTGACCCCCCACGGCCTGCTGACCGCCGACATCGCCTTCCTCCAGAAGCCGTACTCGATTTCCGAGCTGAGTCGGCGGATCCGGCAAGTACTCGCCACCGGGACCACCTCGACCCACTAGATCGAGGGCCGGGTTCTCCTGATCCGGGGTGCTTCAGGCATTGCTGGCGGCCGCGCCGCGGCCCTGCGCGTCGAGGACGATGCGCACCTTCTGCGCCAGCGCCTCGGGAGCGAACGGCTTCTGCAGGAATGCGGTGTCCGGATCGAGGCGCCCATGGTGCACGATGGCGTCCTCGGCGTACCCCGACATGAACAGCACGGCCAGGCCGGGGCGCGACACCGTGAGCCGGTCGGCGAGCTGCCGGCCGGTGAGGTCGGGCATCATGACGTCGGTGAGCAGCAGATCCAGAGGTCCCGTGTGGCGGGCGGCGATCTCCAGCGCCTCCAGGGGAGACGCCGCTGGGAGCACCGTGTAGCCGGCGGCCTCCAGGGCCCGGCGCGCCAGCTTGCGCACCGGCTCGTCGTCCTCGACCACCAGCACGGTCTCGCTGCCCCGGGTCACGACCGGCCGAGCCCGGACCCCGCCGTCGAGCCCGGCTGCCTCGGTAGCCCTCGGCAGGTACACCTTGATCGTCGTGCCATGCCCTACCTCCGAGTACACGAAGATGTGACCACCGGACTGCTTGACGATCCCGAACACCGTCGAGAGACCCAACCCGGTTCCCTTGCCTCGCGGCTTGGTGGTGAAGAACGGCTCGAACATCCGCGCCTTGACCGCCGGACTCATTCCCTGGCCGGTGTCGCTCACGGCAATCATGATGTATGGCCCCGGCGTGACCGCGATGTGCCCGTCCGCGTACTCGGCGCTCAAGGGCGCGTCGCGCGCCTCGATGGTGAGCCGGCCGCCTTCAGGCATGGCATCGCGGGCATTCACGGCGAGATTGACGATCACCTGGCTCAGCTGGCCTCGGTCGGCCAGCACGGCACTCAGGATCGGGCCCGCCACCACCGACAGGTTGATGTGCTCGCCGATGATGCGCCGGAGCATACGGCCGGTGTCGTCCAGGAGCTCGCGCAGATCGATGAGGCTGGGCTGGAGCACCTGTTTACGGCCGAACGCGAGCAGCTGCTGGGTGAGGGCCGCCGCGCGGGCGGCGGCTTCCTGGATGCCGACCACGTCGTCCCGCCGGGGCGTGCCCCGGGCGAGATCGGCCAGCAGAAACTCGGTGTAGCTGCTGATCGCGGTCAGAATGTTGTTGAAGTCGTGCGCCACGCCCCCGGCGAGCTGGCCGATGGCCTGGAGCTTCTGCGCGTGCAGGCTCTCTTCCTCGGCCCGCCGCCTGGCGGTGACATCGAGAAAGGCCCCCACCGCGCCCCGAGCTCGGCCACCCTCGTCGAACAGCGGCGCGGCATAAGCCAGCAGATGCATCACGCGGCCATCCGGGTAGACCACGTCGTACTCCTCGGCCATGACCGGTCGTCCGGCAGCCGCCGCCCGCGGCATCGGCAGATCCGCCGGCGTCACCGGCTGGCCATTGCGCAGAATGCTGTAGGGGGGCGAGTCCCCCAGAGACTGCGCGAGGCCCCCACCGTCGGTCGAACCCAGCATCGCGGTAAACGCTTCGTTGCCGTGGAGCCGCTCGCACCCCGGATCTTCGGCAACGGCGATCCCGACCGGCATGACGTCGAGCAGGGTCTTGAACTCGCTCACCCGCCGCCCGAGATCCACATTGAGCCGCTGCACCGATTCCATGGCAACCCGGCGCTCGGCCGATTCGCCCGCCAGCGCCCCCGCCGTCAGCTCCAGCTCGGCGGTGCGGTCGCGCACGCTCGCTTCCAGTGCCTGGCCCTCCGCCCGCAGCACGGCCTGGACCCGGAGGCTCTCGCGAACGTTCCGCACTAGCAAGCCGAAGCTCACGGCGAGCAGCAGCAGGGCCAGGCCGGCCAGGGCCATGACGGTCCGCAGCGCGGAGCGGGCACCTTCGTTCGAGGCGGCGGCTTGAGCACGCAGCTCCGCCTCCCGCTCCGTTTCCATGTCGCCGATGATCTTGCGGAGGCTGTCCATCGCGACCTTTCCCCGCCCGGTCAGGGAAATCCGGCGCGCCGCATCGAGCCCCTGCTGCCGTCGCGCCTGAATGGCGCTCTGGAGGTCGTTCAGCTTCGCGTTGATCTGACGCTGAACCGCGGCCACCCGGACGGCGTCGCTGCGCCGGTTGGCGGCGAGCGCCAACAGCCGGTCGCCGTCGGTGCGGATCCGCACCAGCGCCTCCGCGTACGGCTGGAGGTAGCTCTCGTCGCCGGTGATGAGAAAGCCGCGCTGCCCGGTCTCGAGATCCCGCATGGTCGACAGCGTACGCTCGAGCTCCAGCAAGAGACGGCTGGTCGCGGCCGTCTCCTCGCTGGCCGCCACGAAACGTTCGGTAGTTTGGTAGGAAACGATGACGATGATAGCGAGGAGCCCGAGCGCGACCGCGAAGAGCAGCGCGAGGCGCAGCCGCAGAATCCTGCTCATGGGAGCCCGGATGAGCCGTCCGAGGCGCGCGGCGAGCGCCGCACGAGCCGTGGGAGGCGGCTCACCAGGTTGAAGCGATGATATCATGCAGCGCCCCTTGGGCCCTCGAGGCGCGTAGAAAGCCTGATAGAGGGCATTTTGAACGTAGGACGTCGGGAATGAGACCGCAACCCGCCCGCTAGCCTTCCTGGCCCGCCCAGATGAAGAACACCACGGCGATCGCGCCGAACAGGTACAGGTTCCCGGGCACCCACATGAGGAGGCCTCCCAGCTTCTGGTCGTCCAGCGCGGAAAGGCCCCAGGTCCGAGGCGCCGCCGCATACCACTCGTAGAGCACCGAATCGGCGAACGTGATGATGGCCGCGACCAGCTGCATGGGAATGCCGACCACGAAGAGATAGAGCATGCGGGGGCCGAGGCCGAGCGGGGGCAGCTCCGGCACCGGGCTCATCACCGGCCACCACATGATGACCGCGGCGATCATGAACAGGAGGTGGGTGAACACGTGCACGTCGTGGTCCCGCATCATCAGGTCGTAGAGCGGGACCGTGTGCCACGCGGCCAAGGTAACGGTGAAGAGCGCGCCCGCCACGACGGGATGGGTCACTATCCGGGCTGCGCGACGCACACCCGAGTGGCGGAGCAACGGGCTCAGCAGCCAGCCGGGCGTGCCGGCGAGCAACAGGGGGGGCAGCACCAGGGTGAGGAGCAGGTGCTGCACCATGTGAACCGAGAACAGGTAGTAGTCGCTCAGGTCGTGGATCGGGCCGTTGAGCGACCCGAGCAGGACCACCAGACCGGCCATGAAGCACGCGACCCGCCAGGCCGGCACCGGCGGCCCCCACCCGTGCCGGCGACGCAGCGGTCCGATCCCCCAAACGTACAAGGCACCGAGAAGCCCGGTGCCTATCAGTACGCTGGGATGAAGCGCCCAGGTCGGTTCGAAGGGAACGGTGGGTCTCGGCCGGGTATCCAGAAGGAGCGGCCCGAGAACCCCGGGCATCAGCCGCCCGACTTGGCGAACGCCCAGTGGTAGGCCATCAGCGCGGCGAGCGCCAGGATCATGATCGCGGCGATGATCAGCGGAAACACGAACACCCCGGTGAACAGCCGGCTGTCCTGCCTCAGATGCATGTAGAACATCGCGACCAGCGCGAACTTCGCCGCCGACAGGGTCAGCAGCATCGGCACGAACACCTTGGTGAGATCGCCCAGCGAGCCGGCGTGCTCTCCGAAGGTGATCTCGTAGAGCGCCACCTCCAGCGCGGTCAGGATAAACAGCACCAGGCCAACCTTGGTGTACGTCCCCGGGGTCGGGTGCGAGGGGGCGTGCTCGTCTGCCGCAGTCACATGCGAGGTCATGGCGTGGGCCTCACTGCATCAGGTAAACGACAGGGAAGATGATGATCCATACCACGTCCACGAAGTGCCAGTACAACGCCGCCATTTCCAGGTTGATCGCATTTTCCGGCGGCAGCTGCTTGCGCAGTGCCAGCACGAACATCGTGGTCAGCC
>Ga0137403_10010658_pt1 | contig 10171 bp, 9 predicted proteins | sample CZOMad2_1_16fung_FD_122057 | JGI IMG/M metagenome (GOLD analysis project Ga0137403, IMG submission 122057) | Vadose zone soil fungal communities from Angelo Coast Range Reserve, California, USA - CZOMad2_1_16fungal (Hybrid Assembly) | ecosystem: Environmental > Terrestrial > Soil > Vadose zone... | reverse complement strand
CGCCGAGGCGCGCGCATTCGATTGCAGCGCAAGGCGGAATCAACGCGGCGAAAAATTATCAGAACGATGGCGACAGCGTTTACCGCCTGTTCCATGACACGATAAAAGGCGGCGACTTCCGGTCCCGCGAAGCGAACGTTTATCGGCTCGCGGAGATCAGCAACAACATCATCGATCAATGCGTTGCGCAGGGCGTGCCCTTCGCGCGTGAGTACAGCGGGCTACTCGCCAACCGCTCGTTTGGCGGCGCCCAGGTGTCACGGACGTTTTACGCACGCGGTCAGACCGGCCAGCAACTTTTGCTGGGTTGTTATCAGGCGCTCTGCCGCCAAATCGCCGGCGGCACTGTGCGGATGTTCCCTCAGACGGAGATGCTCGATCTGGTGATCGTGGATGGACAGGCAAAGGGAATCATCACGCGCAGCCTGCGCTCAGGAAAAATCGACAGACACGCGGCGGACGCCGTCGTGCTCGCTACCGGCGGATACGGCAACGTGTTTTATCTCTCCACGAACGCGCGCGGCTGCAATGTCACAGCCACATATCGCGCTTACAAACGGGGTGCGCTTTTTGCCAATCCAGCATTCACGCAAATTCATCCCACGTGCATCCCGGTCAGCGGCGACTACCAATCCAAGCTTACGCTGATGTCCGAGTCGCTGCGGAACGACGGGCGCGTCTGGGTGCCGAAGCGCAAGGAAGACCGCGACAAGCCGCCGGGCGAAATTCCCGAAGCAGATCGGGACTATTATCTCGAGCGAAAATATCCGAGCTACGGAAACCTCGCGCCGAGGGACATTTCATCGCGCGCAGCGAAGGAAGTTTGCGACGAGGGTCGTGGCGTTGGGCCTGGCGGACGCGGCGTGTATCTGGATTTTGCCGACGCGATCAAACGCCTGGGCGAAGATGTGATTCGCGAGCGCTACGGAAACTTGTTCGAAGTTTACGAAAAGATCACCGGTGAAAATGCCTACAAGATGCCGATGCGGATTTATCCCGCCGTCCACTACACGATGGGCGGGCTTTGGGTCGATTACGACTTGATGAGCAACGTGCCGGGTTTGTTTGTTATCGGTGAAGCGAATTTTTCCGATCACGGCGCCAACCGCCTCGGAGCCAGCGCGCTGATGCAAGGTCTGGTTGACGGTTACTTCGTTTTGCCTAACACGCTCCCAAATTATCTCGCCGGTCAAATGGGAAAACGGCCGTCGCCAGATTCTCCGGAGTTTCAAGAAGCAGAAGAAGATGTTCGCGCCAGGATCGAGAAACTCCTGAAAGTCAATGGAACCCGTTCGCTCGATTCGTTTCACCGAGAACTCGGCCTTCTTCTCTGGGATAAATGCGGGATGTCGCGTCACGAAAAAGGGTTACGCGAAGCGCTCGAAAAAATTCCCGAACTGCGAAAACAATTCTGGCGCGAGGTGCGCGTCCCGGGCAGCGAAGAAGATTTTAACCAGTCCCTGGAACGCGCCGGCCGCGTCGCCGATTTTCTCGAATTTGCCGAGCTAATGTGTATGGACGCGCTCGAGCGCGACGAATCGGCTGGCGCGCATTTTCGCGAGGAACATCAAACCTCCGACGGCGAGGCACTACGTGACGACGAACGTCACGCTGCGGTGTACGCGTGGGAATTTCAAGGTGACGGGCAACGCCCGAAGCTGCATCGCGAGCCGCTACATTTCGAGACCGTGCATCTCGCACAAAGGAGCTATAAGTGAAGTTAAGAGTCGTTAGTTGAGAGTTGAGAGACAAACCTATGTTCAATTTCGAAAAGCTCGATGTCTGGCAGAAGGCGATTGATTTCGCCAACCTGGTTTACAACGAGACCCGAGCATTCCCAGCCGAAGAGCGGTTTGGCCTAACAAACCAGCTCCGCAGAGCAGCCGTTTCAATTTCGTCGAATATCGCAGAAGGTTCGTCTCGATCTTCTAAGAGTGATTTTGCTCGATTCTTGGAGATCGCGGCTGGGTCCGTCTTCGAAGTAGTCTCGCAAGCTTTCATTGCGCAGCATCAAGGCTTTTGGAGCGGCGTCCAGTTTCGACGAATCTACAACGATGCCGAAGAGTTGAGCCGAATGCTCAGCGGCTTGAGAAAATCGCTACTCTCAACTCTCAACTCTCAACCATGAACTTTCAGTTGAGAATCTGGCGGCAGCCGAATCCAAAATCCCCCGGCAAACTCGTCGATTACGACGTGGAAAACATCTCGTCGCACACGTCGTTTCTGGAAATGCTCGATATTCTGAATGAAAAGTTGATCGTGCGCGGCGAGGAGCCAATTGCATTCGATTCCGATTGCCGCGAAGGAATTTGCGGTACGTGTTCGCTCACGATTAACGGCGAAGCTCACGGTCCCGATCATCCGGCCGCGGTATGCGAGCTTTACATGAGAAAATTTCGAGACGGCGCCACGATCACAGTCGAGCCGTTCCGCGTCGGCGCTTTCCCGCTCGTCAAGGATCTGGTGATTGATCGAAGCTCGTTTGATCGCATTGTGCAAGCCGGTGGGTTCATCAGTGCCCGTGCAGGGTCCGCCCCGGAAGCAAATTCGATCCCGATTCCCAGGCACGATGCCGACCTGGCCATGGAAGCCGCGGCCTGCATCGGCTGCGGCGCGTGCGCCGCGGCGTGTCCAAACGGGTCGGCGATGCTCTTCACTTCCGCGAAAGTCTCCCACCTTGCGTTCCTGCCACAGGGCCATCCGGAGCGGGAAAGTCGTGCGTTGAAAATGGTTCGCGTGATGGATGCGGAGGGTTTCGGCAATTGCACTAACACTTATGAATGCGAAGCCGTGTGCCCCGCCGAGATCAGCGCCAGTTTGATTGCGAAATTAAATCGCGAGTACGCGCGAGCACAATTACGCCAACGCTTGGGCGAGTAATCCCCCGCGCGTGTTTGCGAATTCTGGGGAGCGCACGCGTCTCGCGTGCTGGTTTCGGCGTCGCGCCGAAACGATCCTTTCTCTAATTTCCGTTGTCGTCGAGGATGAACGGACCTCGAGGAAGGTTCGCGATCGCGAGGACGCGCGCGCCAGCACGCGAGACGCGCGCGCTACCCGATCGTTTCGCAAGCGCATGTCCACAATTCCGGATCGAGCTCTGCCTTCGCCCGCTCAGCTATATGATCGGCCTCTGCATGCTTGCGCAGCACTGCGAACGCTGCCGAGCCAGAACCAGACATTAGCGCCGCGCCCACTTCCGGTTGCTTGAGCAACCACATCTTCAATTGCGCGAGAAAAACAAACTTTTCAAAAGCCGGACGCTCAAGGTCGTTGACGAAAGTCTGGCCCCCGAATTCTTGAGTTGCGTAAGAGACTCTTGGAATTTCTCGCGAGGCTTGCCAGTGGTGATATGCCCATGAAGTCGAAACGGCAAAGCCCGGTTTGAGCAATAGCAGCGATCGGCTTTGCCGTAGCTTTAGGGGCGTGACCAGTTCGCCGCCTCCCTTACAAAGTGCGGCGGACTGGAAAATAAAAAATGGAATGTCTGATCCGATCGTTTCCGCTATTTTCGACAGCGCTTCGCCCGGCAAGTTCGTCTCGAACAGTTGGTTGAGCGCCAGTAGCGTGGAAGCTGCGTCGCTGCTTCCGCCACCCAGACCCGCACCATGGGGAATTTTCTTCTGGAGCTCGATTGAAATCGCGGCATCGATCTTTGCCTTGGCTACGAAAGCTTTCGCCGCGCGCACGACAAGATTATCGTCGCCCTGCGGCACCGAAGGCACGTCACAGCGAAACACAATACCCGTTTTACCGCTGCGCTTCTCAACTTTGATCTCGTCGTAAAACGAGATCGGCGTGATGACCGTTTCGATTTCGTGAAAAGCGTCGCTGCGCCGTCCGAGGATTTTCAACGAAAGATTGATCTTCGCAGGCGCGAGCACTTGCATATATCGTCATGTCGAGCGTAGTCGAGACATCCCGTGTTGCCAGTCAAACCTAGTGCCGCGGGATCCCTCGACTCCGCTCGGGATGACAGACGCTGCTGACAAAATCATCGTCGCGCTGGACGTCGCGACAAAAGAAAAAGCGCTCGAACTCGTTCAAGAGTTGCGCGACCAGATTTCTTTTTTCAAAATCGGACTCCAACTTTACACTGCCGAAGGTCCGGAAATCATCGGCGCTGTCTTAGCTACCGGCTCCAAGGTCTGGCTCGATCTGAAACTCTACGATATTCCGAACACGGTCGCAGGAGCAGTCAAATCCGCGAGTCACCTCGGTGTGCACATGCTTACCATTCACTTGAGCGGTGGCAGCGAAATGATCCGCGCCGCCACTGACGCTCGCGCTAACGACGTAGTGATCCTTGGGGTGACTGTTCTGACAAGCGCGACGGAACAGACACTGCGCGAAATTGGGATCGCCGACAAAGTGGCCAATCAGGTCCTGCGCCTGGCTGGGCTGGGTGTCGAAGCAGGCATCGACGGACTTGTGGCGAGCCCGCACGAAATCAAAACTCTTCGCAGTGAATTCGGCGGCAAAATCAAAATCGCCGTCCAGGGAATTCGTCCGCGCTGGGCAGAACCGGGTGACCAAAAACGGTTCATGACGCCGCGCGAGGCACTCGAAGCAGGCGCAGATTATATCGGGATTGGCCGTCCAATTACCGCGCACCGAAATCCGCGAGAAGCCGTGGAACGAATTTTGGAGGAACTATCGCTGCGCTCATGACATGATGACGCTGACGGAATGAAAGCGATGCGAAGACACATCGCACTCCCAAAGCACTTCGTGCAAAATCCACGGGAAACGCCCGCCTTATTTCGCGAAGCTTTTGGAGTGCGCGCGCGTCCTCGCGCCGCTTTAGCGTACGGTCACCATGTTGCGCGAAGATGAATAGGCGCGCCTGACGCGATATGTCGATGTTTGCCGCGCTCGATGTTTATCATGACGCCGCTGCGCATTCGGCGGCGATGAACATGGCCATAGACGAAACTCTTCTGGAGTACGCGGCGGTGCCATCCATCCGCTTTTACCGTTGGCACTCCCCTGCTCTTTCGTTCGGCTATTTTGGAAGATTTGCCCATGTGGCGTCTTACGCCGGTGAGCGCGATTTGGTCCGCCGCTGGACGGGCGGCGGAATCGTTTTTCACGGAGATGATCTTACCTATTCGATTGTAATTCCCGCCAACGATAACGCCTTCTCGGAATCATCGATGTCGATCTACGAAAAAGTTCATCGCGCCTTGTGTGATGCCTTGGACGGCAACGGGAAACGCGCGGTTGTAGCCGGGCGCGGTGACCCCGGCCGCACTGCAGATGCCAGGCGGACCGCCTTCAGCGCCGGCGGCTACAATTGCTTTGCGAACCCGGTGCGCGCGGACGTGATGGTCGATGGTCGCAAGATCGCCGGTGCGGCACAACGCCGAACGCGTCGCGGATTGTTGCAACAAGGCAGCATTCAAGGGATCGACCTCGAGAACGGTTTGGCGGAACGATTTGCCGTAGAGTTGTCGAACAATTGCGAGCCGCAGAGTTTGCCGAAAGCCGTTCGATGCCGGGCGCGGGAAATTGCCGCACAAAAGTACGGAGCCGAAGCGTGGTTACGTAAACGTTGAGGTGGGGAAGCGCCGGGTTCCAGCCGACAGCGTTTGGCCTAGCGCCCTACGCTCCCGCTCTTCGGCAACACGCTGACGAAAACACGCCAGATGCGGCGCGCTTCCGGAAAATTTACGGCGCGAAGCTTTGACAAGCTAGAACCCGCGCCGCTATTCTCGCCTCGTGGAATTCACTGCGCACTCACGACCGAGGCGAACTGATCTTACGGCTTTCGCTTCGTCTGCCAGTTCGCTGGCTGAAGTGGCGCGGTTAGTTCAACCGCATCTCGAAGAAGTGGAGATCCGAATTGCACAACAGGCGGCGGCTTTTGATCCGGCGCTCGAAGGGTATGTCGTGTATGCAATTGGCGGTCGCGGCAAACGCCTTCGGCCGATTCTGGCGCTTCTCGCCGGTGGCGCCACGGGCAAGATCAACTCGAACCACGTTGATCTTGCAGTCATCGTTGAACTCATCCACATCGCCACCCTTGTGCATGACGATGTGATGGATGAAGCGGAGCGACGTCGGGCCCAGCCCACCGCGAACGCGCGCTGGGGAAATTCTCTGAGCGTTTTGCTGGGCGATTGTCTCTTCGCGCATGCGCTCACGTTATCGACAAATTTCGAGAACTCAGATATCGGTCGCGCGATTGCGCGCACGGCCGCAATCGTTTGCTCTGGTGAAATGATCCAGACGCAGCGCCGGTTCGATCTGAACCTTACCGTGCAGGATTATCTGCGGATCGTGCAGATGAAGACCGGCTCGCTTTTTTCGACGGCAGCGGAATTGGCCGCAGTCACCAGTGAAGCCGACTCGAACGTGATTGAGATATTCAAAAACTTCGGAACTCAGGTTGGGACGGCCTATCAGATTTATGATGATTGCGTCGATATTGCCGGCAGCGAGAGCGTGACGGGCAAAACGCTCGGGACCGATTTGCGCAAGGGAAAGTTTACGCTGCCGGTGTTAATCTTTCTCCGCTCGGCCTCGGAGTTTGAGCGGGAACGCTGTTGCCAGCTTGTACTGGAAGAAAAGATCGAAGAAATGATAGAGCTCCTTAAGAATGGTGCGAACAACGGGGCGTTAAACGAATCAATCACAGCTGGCAGCGATTTGATTCGCCAAGCGCAATGCACGCTGGATGGAATCGCATCGAATCCTTATGCCGATGCATTGTTCTCGCTCGGTGACGCGCTGTGCGAAATGTTCGATCAGCTTCGCGTCTGATGAAATGTGGGAGGGACCTCCAGTGTCCCGACTCTTGGCAACCTCCCATCGCGGCGCCAAGGCCGCTCCCACTCTGATTTATGTCGCAGCTTAAAATCCGCGAAATGCCGCAGGATCAGCGGCCTCGGGAAAAATTACTCGGACGCGGACCGGATTCGCTGACGAACGCGGAACTGATCGCTATCTTGCTGCGCACGGGCCGGCGCGGAATGAACGTAGTAGAAGTAGCTCGCGAGCTGCTCGACAAATACAAATCATTCGCAGAATTGAGCCGATGCTCGGTCAAGGAACTTAGCGCAATTAAGGGGATCGGCCCGGCCAAAGCGTTGGAACTGGTGGCGGCCTTTAATCTGGGAAAGCGTTTTGCACAGGAACCAGTGTCTCAGCAAAAACTCGATTCGCCCGAACTGATCCATGAATTGCTGGGCCGTGAAATGCGAATGCTGCGGACCGAGTCGCTCCGCGTTGTCTTGCTCGACACTCGTTACCGTTTGATCCGCGTCGAATCTGTTTCCACAGGAAGCATGAATGAGAGCATCGCTCATCCACGCGAAATCTTTCGGCCTGCGATTACCTACTCCGCTTATGCCGTGATCGTCGTGCACAATCATCCGTCCGGCGACGCTTCGCCGAGCCAGACCGATCACAGCCTGACGCGACGTTTGGCTGAAGCCGCCGAACTTTTACAAATCAAATTGCTCGATCACATCATCATCGGCGCACCCTCGGAAGGGAATCCGGGTTACTTCAGCTTCAAAGAGGCAGGGGTGTTGTGAGCGGGAGATTTTCAATCGCACATCTTTTCCGGGGAGCGCGCGCGTCCCGCGTGCTGGCGAACGCGTCCTCGCGGTCGCGGACTTTTCCTAACGCGTTCCTTACTGACGAAGTACCGCACGACAAAAGATTATTTCGGCGCAACGCCAAAACCAACACACGAGACGTGTGCGCTACTCAGAAAGAGCGTCGGTTCGCTCGCCTCTCCCCTTGCTCAAGGGGAGAGGATGAAGGTGAGGGGTCCGAGCGAACTCGCTTTGGAGCAACCCTCACCCCCCCCTCTCCCTTCGAAAGGGCGAGGCGACCCAGACCGACCTTCGTCGCTCGAAAATTTCTTCAGTGGGATGAGTAACGCGAAAATTCATCCCACGGCTCTTGTCGATCCAGCCGCAAAGATCGGCGGCGCTGCGGAGATCGGTCCGTTCTCAATTATCGGGCCACAGGCGACGATTGGTGAAAAAACGATCATGCAATCACACGTCGTAATTGAAGGGGACGTCGCAATCGGAACTGGAAATTTTATCGGACATGGCGCAATTATTGGCGCACCACCGCAGGACGTTTCGTTTTCACCGGAACGCAAAACGATGGTGAAGATCGGAAACGACAATATCATCCGCGAGTACTGCACGATTCATCGTGGCAGCGCCGAGGGCAGCGCGACAAAGATCGGCGACAAAAATTTCCTGATGGCGGGAGCGCATATTGGCCACAATTGCATGATTGGAAACAACGTCGTCATTGCAAACAACTGCTTGTTGGCTGGGCACGTGCGCGTGGATGAGGGCGCATTTCTCGGCGGCGGATCGACGTTTCACCAGTTCATGCACATCGGCCGGCTGGGGATGGTGCAAGGCAGCTCCGCCTTCGGCAAAGATATTCCACCGTTCGTGATCGCAGCGGAGCGCAATTACGTCTTCGGCTTAAATGTGGTCGGGCTGCGTCGCGCCGGATTCAGCGCAACGGATCGAGAAGAAATCAAAGCTGCATTCAGGCTGGTTTACACGACCGGACTAAACATATCGCAGGCTCTTAGAAAAGCGGCGACGATGAAATTCGGTGCACCAGCGCGCGAATTCCTGGACTTCGTCGCGAATGCGAAAAAACGCGGCATCTGTCCGCTCAAACGCGGGGTCGAGCGGGCATTACACGAAATTTCGTAACGAAAGGCAAACATTTCTTGTAGTGCAATTGACGACAGCTTTTCCGGAACCACTGAAGAATTACGGCAGCCGACTGCTCGAGGGGCGCTAGCGAGACACGCGTTCGTGACGCAGGCAATCCTGCCTGCGAGGCTTTGAAACAGCAGACAGGATTGTCTGCTTCACATGAGCCCAAGCAAGGCCAGCATGCGACCGGTTTTTCCTTTCTCGGCGCGATAGGAATAGTAACGATCCAGATCGCAGGCGGTGCAGATGCCGGGGTCGTGAATTTCTTTTACGCCGAACGCTCGACATTGCCGCACAATTTCCGCCGCAAAATCGACTTCGTAGTGCGGCGGGCGAATGCACGGGCTGAGTTGGACGATCATGTTCGCGGGATCGGAGCTGAAGCGGTGAACCATTTGGTTGATCGCATTCGTGACAACGCCAAGCTCGGTGCCTTTGCGGCCCGAATGCACGAGGCCAATTGCCGGCGTTTTCGCATCGACGATGTAAACGGCGCAACAATCGGCGACGTAGATACCCAGTGCCACACGGCGCTGATTCGTGATGATGGCGTCGCAGCCGGGAAATTCGTTCCCGTATTTTTCCGGCATCTTGTTACTTGCCGAAACTTTTGCGTGGTCACGCGTGGCTTGGGTCGCCTCTCCTTTTCCAAGGGAGAGGGGGAGGATGAGGGTTGATTTGCGGCTGGTCCGTTGGAACCCCTCACCTTCGTCCTCTCCCTTTTCCGAAGGGGAGAGGCGAGGAGAACGAGCCTGGAGTGGTATCGGTAAATCGACAACGGCGATTTTGTTTCCATGAACTTGTTGCGCGGTGACCAGCGGCCAATCGCCGATGCCGATTGCGTTGCGGATCTCGCGATGCGCCGAATCCAGCCGCTTCAACACTTCGGCTTTATCGTTCGAAACATCGATGCCGGGAATTCTTTGTGTAAAAACGTGGCGACAAATTTCGACCGTGCTGAGCGCGGGAAATTGTTCGAAGGGAAGCGCCATTACTGCGTAAGCTCCAAACCCCAAGTTCCAAATCCCAAAAAAAATCCAAATCACCAAATCTCAGAAAGGAGTCAACGCGAGTTTTGAACTGGGATTTGAGAATTGTTTGGGATTTGGAACTTGGAAACTTGCGATTTACTTCGAATACGAAGTCCGGGATCTTCCAGCCGGAATTCGCAGCTCGCTATCGTCACGCTGTTTTGGTTTTCCTTCCGCGTCGACGCCGCTGCCGGTATAATAGGTCTTCGTTTTCGTGGCGCGCGGCGCCAGGTTGGCGAACGATTCGGTGTAGGTACTCTGCGCACCTGTGGCCCGGTCGAATTCCGCGAGGGAGGAATTGTATCCGAAAAGCGCTTGCAAACGCGTCGTTTGCGCCGTGAGCAACTGGACCTGGGCATTGAGGACATCCAACTGCACCCCTGCGCCAGCGTCGAGCCGGGCTTTGGCCAGGCGTAGCGCTTCGTCGGCTAGCTC
>Ga0137403_10010657_pt1 | contig 10172 bp, 10 predicted proteins | sample CZOMad2_1_16fung_FD_122057 | JGI IMG/M metagenome (GOLD analysis project Ga0137403, IMG submission 122057) | Vadose zone soil fungal communities from Angelo Coast Range Reserve, California, USA - CZOMad2_1_16fungal (Hybrid Assembly) | ecosystem: Environmental > Terrestrial > Soil > Vadose zone... | reverse complement strand
GTTCGCATCGACAACCAGCACGGAGAACAACCAGCACGAAAGAACAAAACGTGCCAAACGAAACGTGCCGCCTTTTCGGGGCGGCACGTGAGAGGCATTCTATGCCGGCGGCGATGGCTGTCAACCGGTCCCGAAACGCGCTCGCAGGCAGCGCCCGTAAGTTTGCGGGACACGAAAAAATCACACCGCAAGGCTTTCGCGACGGAACATGTGGACGCGAGCACGCAGACTCTTGCGCCGGAGTCACGCCATATTGTAGCCTTTGGGTCGTCGGGTACGACATCTCGTGCAGCAGTATTAATCTTCGATAGTCCAGTGTTCGGCGTAAACGCCCGGGCGCGCTTTTGGCGCCCGGCGAGGGCTAAGGGATTCTGCCTGCAGGGATTTTGAAGACAAAGAGCCGAACGCCGCATTCAGAATAGCTGGCGCGACACGAAGGGAAAAATGCGATGACGGTATTGACCTGGACCGACGATCGCGTCGAACAACTGAAAAAGTTCTGGGAGGCCGGGCTTTCGGCCAGCCAGATCGCCGCCGAACTCGGAAATGTGACGCGAAATGCCGTGATCGGCAAAGTCCACCGGCTCGGCCTTTCGGGCCGCGCCAAGAGCCCGGCTTCGGCCGCGCCGCGCCAGCGCAAGGCCCGCCCCGCCCAACACATGATGCGGGTCGCGCGCCCGGTCTCGCGCGGCAACACCGCGCTCGCCCATGCTTTCGAGGCCGAGCTGGAGCCGGATCCCATAGCCTTTGACAACGTCGTGCCGATGAGCCAGCGCTTGTCGCTGTTGGAATTGAACGAAGCCACCTGCCATTGGCCGATCGGCGATCCCTCGAGTTCGGAATTCTTCTTCTGCGGCGGCAAGGCGCTCGCCAGCCTGCCCTATTGCGCGCACCACTCGCGCATCGCCTATCAGCCGGCAAGCGACCGCCGTCGCCAGACGACGAAGCCACCGCGGTAAGGGCTAAATCTCTGTCGTCCCCGCGCACGCGGGGACCCATAACCACTCGTGTTCGTGGTTAGGACAAACTGGTGCTCCAGCTTTCGTAAAACCGAAATCGGCGGCTATGGGTCCCTGCTTTCGCAGGGACGACCAATGGCGCTATTCCGCTTTCGCGAAGCGGTCGTCGAGTGCGTAGCCGGCGCCGCGCACGGTGCGGATCGGGTCCTGCTCGCGGCCCGGATTGAGCAATTTGCGCAACCGCCCGATATGCACGTCCACGGTGCGCTCGTCGATGTAGATATCGCGACCCCAGACGCTGTCGAGCAATTGCTCGCGGCTGAACACCCGGCCCGGGTGTTCGAGGAAAAATTCGAGCAGGCGGTATTCGGTCGGGCCGAGATCGATCGGACGGCCGGAACGCGCGACGCGGCGCTTTTCGCGATCGAGCTCGATGTCGCCATAGGCGAGCACGGTGGCGAGGCGCTCGGGGCTCGCACGGCGCAGCAGGCCCTTCACCCGCGCCAGCAGCTCCGGCACCGAGAACGGCTTGACGATGTAGTCGTCGGCGCCGGTCGCGAGCCCCCTGACGCGCTCGCTCTCCTCGCCGCGCGCGGTCAGCATGATGATCGGCAATTGCCGCGTCTCCGGCCGCGCCCGTAACCGACGGCACAGTTCGATGCCGGACAGGCCCGGCAACATCCAGTCGAGCACGATCAGATCGGGGACGCGTTCCTTCAACCTTGTGTCGGCATCATCGCCGCGCCCGACAGTCTCGACTTCGTAGCCTTCGGCATCGAGGTTGTAACGTAACAGCGTGGTCAGCGCCTCTTCGTCTTCCACCACCAGAATGCGCGCGTTCATTTGCTAGCCTTCTCTTTTTTGGTTTGACGCGTTTTCTTCACGCGAACCGGCCTCCCAAAACCCTGGTTAATTCCCAGGTACAGTCGTGGCAAAATTCGTCATGTCGCCTTTGGGGCGCTTGTCGAGTATCTGCTGGCCTTCGATCATGTAGAACACGGTCTCCGCGATATTGGTGGCGTGATCGCCGATCCGCTCGATGTTCTTGGCGCAGAACATCAGATGGATGCAGAAACTGATGTTGCGCGGATCTTCCATCATGTAGGTCAGGAGTTCGCGGAACAGCGAGGTGCAAATGGCGTCGACTTCCTCGTCGCCCTTCCACACCGTCATCGCCGCCGGCAGATCGTGCGCCGCGTAAGCGTCGAGCACGGATTTCACCTGCGACTGCACCAGATCGGTCATGTGCTCGAGGCCGCGGATCAGCTTCAAGGGGTGGAAATCGCTTTCCAGCGCCGAGACCCGCTTGCCGATATTCTTGGCGAGGTCGCCGATCCGCTCGAGATCGACCGCGACCCGCATGGCGCCGACGATTTCGCGCAGGTCGACCGCCATCGGCTGGCGCTTGGCGATGGTCGAAACCGAGCGCTCCTCGATCGTGCGCTGCAGATTGTCGATCTCGGCGTCGGCGACGACGACGCGCTGGCCGAGCGCGACATCGCGGCGGATCAGCGCATCGACGGACTCGACGATCATGCGCTCGGCAAGACCGCCCATTTCCGCGACCAGCCGGGTCAGTTCCTGCAGATCGCTGTCGAACGCCTTGGTGGTATGTTCAAAAGTCATATCCGTCCTTCCCCGCGACCAAATCGCGTCAGCCGAAGCGGCCGGTGATGTAGTCCTGGGTGCGTCGATCGCTCGGCGACGTGAAGATCTTGTTGGTCTCGTCGAATTCGATCAGCTCACCAAGATACATAAAGGCAGTGCGGTCCGAGACGCGGGCCGCCTGCTGCATGTTGTGGGTGACGATTACGATGGTGTAATCGGCCTTCAACTCGTCGATCAGTTCCTCGATCTTGGCGGTCGAAATCGGATCGAGCGCCGAGCACGGTTCGTCGAACAAAATCACTTCGGGGCGCACCGCGACCGTGCGGGCGATGCAAAGCCGTTGCTGCTGGCCGCCCGAAAGGCTCAAGCCGTTGGCGTTGAGCTTGTCCTTGACCTCGGTCCACAAGGCGCCGCGCTGCAACGCCTGTTCGACACGGCCGTCGAGTTCGCTCTTGGGCAGCTTTTCATACAGACGGATTCCGAAGGCGATGTTTTCGTAGATCGTCATCGGAAACGGCGTCGGTTTTTGGAACACCATGCCGATCCGCGCCCGCAACAGGTTCAAGTCGAGCCCGGGTTCGAGAATGTTCTTCCCGTCGAACAACACCTGACCCTCGGCGCGCTGACCGGGATAGAGATCGTACATCCGATTGAGAACGCGAAGCAACGTCGACTTGCCGCAGCCCGAGGGACCGATGAAGGCGGTCGCCTTGTTGGCGTAGAGCGGCAGGCTGATGCTTTTGAGCGCCTTGGTTTGCCCGTAATAGAAGTCGAGATTGCGGATGGCGATCTTGTCCTTCAGCGCGGCGCCGTCCGCCTGGTGCGGCGGCGTAACAGGCGCGACTGTTACGGTTGCCATATTCATGATGATTTCCTCGTTCGTGTCAGCGAGCGGGCGATGATGCTCATGGCAAGCACCGCAAGCGTGATGATGAGCGCGCCGGTCCAGGCCAGATCCTGCCAATCCTTGTAGGGGCTGAGCGCGAACTGGAAAATGACGGACGGCAGGCTCGCCATCGGCGCATTGAGATTGATGCTGTAGAATTGATTGTTGAGCGCGGTGAACAACAGCGGCGCGGTCTCGCCGCTGATGCGCGCGACCGCGAGCAAAAGCCCCGTGATGATGCCGGCCCGCGCCGCGCGATAGGCGACCTGCCGGATCATCAGCGAGCGCGGCAGGCCGATCGAGGCGGCGGCTTCCCGCAACGTATCCGGCACCAGCGTCAGCATGTCTTCGGTGGTTCGCACCATCACCGGGATCACCAGCACCGCGAGCACGACGGCGCCGGCGACGCCCGAAAAATGCCCCATCGGACGAACCATGACGTAATAAATGAACAGGCCGACCACGATCGAGGGCGCGCTCAACAGGATGTCGTTGATGAAACGAACCACGCTGGTGAGATACGAATGCCGGCCATATTCGGCCATGTAGGTTCCGGCGAGAATGCCGATCGGGGCGCCGATCAACAGCGCCAGCGTCGTCATGATCAGGCTGCCGACGATCGCGTTGAGCAACCCGCCCATAGCGCCCGGCGGCGGCGTCATTTCGGTGAAGACGCGAAGCGAAAGCCCGCCAAGACCTTGCCAAAACAGCACACCGAGAATCAAGGCCAGCCAGGTGAGGCCGACGAAGGTCGCCCCGTAAGAGGCGATCGCGGCGATGACGTTGCGGCGACGACGCGCGGCGTAAAGCGAAGAATCCATCAGCCGACCCTCCGCTCGATGCGAAGCAGCAGATAGCGCGCGATCGCCAGCACGATGAAGGTGATGACGAAGAGAATGAGACCGAGCGCGATCAAAGACGACGTGTAGAGATCGCCGACGGCTTCGGTGAACTCGTTCGCGATCGTCGCCGAGATCGTGGTGCCGGGCGCAAACAAGGACGGAGAAATCCGGTGCGCGTTGCCGATCACAAACGTGACCGCCATGGTCTCGCCGAGCGCGCGGCCCAAGCCCAGCATCACCCCGCCGATCACGCCGATGCGGGTGAAAGGCAGCACGACGTAACGCCAGACTTCCCACTGGGTCCAGCCGAGCCCGTAGGCGGCTTCCTTCAAGACCGGCGGCACGGCGTCGAACACGTCGCGCGAGATCGAGGTGATGAAGGGCAACACCATGATCGCCAGAATCAGGCCGGCGGTCAGAACGCCGATGCCGAAGGGGGGACCCGCGAACAGAATGGAAAGTCCCGGGACATTTTCGAAGGCCGCGATCACCGGCGGCTGAATATATTGCTGGATGAAGGGCGCAAACACGAACAGGCCCCAAATTCCGTAGATGATGCTCGGGATGCCGGCCAGCAATTCGATCGCAATCCCGATCGGCCGGCGCAGCCACATCGGGCAAAGCTCGGTGAGAAACATCGCGATCATCAGCCCGAACGGCACCGCGATCAGCATGGCGATCAGCGAGGTGACGATGGTACCGTAGATCGGCGCGAGTGCCCCGAATTTCTCGGTAACGGGGTTCCAGCTCTGGGCCGTGAGGAAGCCGAACCCGAATTCCCCCAGCGCCGGCAATGCGCCCAGAAACAGTGACACGATCACGCCGCCGAGCACCACCAGCACGAACAGTGCCGAACTCCGCGTGATGTGATGGAAAACGATGTCGCCGATCCGGAGCCTGTTAAGGACCTTGGCCCGCTCTGCGACGTCCTGAGCGCTCACGTCGGTCTCCTGCCAAGCCACATCGACCACGCTTCACCTCCCACTTTTCTTAAAACCAGGAATTCGGCGGCCGGACTGAAACAGCTACAAACACTTAATATAAATGGGAAGGGGATAAGTGAGAACGGGGAGGCTAATGCCTCCCCGCTCCCGTTGACTTCAGTTGGACGCGCCGAACAGAGGCTTGCCGCTGCCGTCCTTGATTTCCGCAGTCCACATTTTCTGGATCGAGGTCACGATCTTGTCCGGCATCGGAACGTAGTCGAGTTCCTCGGCCATCTTGGAGCCGTTCTTGTAGGCCCAGGCGAAGAACTTCAGCGCTTCGGTGGCCGCCGCCGGGTCTTGCGGCTGGGTGTGGATCAGGATGAAGGTCGCGCCGGCGATCGGCCAGGAGGCCGCGCCCGGTTGATCGGTCAGGATGACGAAGTAATGGTCGGCCTTTTCCCAATCGGCGTTCGACGCCGCGGCCTGGAATGCCGCCGCGCTCGGCTCGACGGTCTTGCCGTCCTTGTTGATCATGGCGACCGCCGTCATCTTGTTCTGCTTGGCGTAGGCATATTCAACGTAGCCGATCGCGCCCTTGGTGTTGGCGACGTTGTTCGCCACGCCTTCGTTGCCCTTGGCGCCGATGCCGGCCGGCCATTCGACCGAAGTGTTGGCGCCGACCTTCGACTTCCAGTCCGCGCTCACCTTGGAAAGGTAATCGGTCCAGATGAAGGTGGTGCCGGAGCCGTCCGAGCGGTGGACGACGACGATCGCCTGCTTGGGAAGTTTGGCCTGCGGATTGAGCTTGGCGATCGCCGCGTCGTCCCAGGACGTGATTTCGCCGAGGAAGATTTTAGCGAGCGTTGCGCCATCGAGCTTGAGGTCGCCCGCCTTGACGCCGTCGAGATTGACCACCGGCACGTCGCCGCCGACCACGGTCGGGAATTGAACGAGCCCGGACTTGACCAAATCTTCCGGCTTCAACGGCATGTCGGAAGCGCCGAAGGTGACGGTCTTGGACTGGATTTGCTTGATCCCGCCGCCAGAACCGATCGATTGATAGTTCATGCCGTTGCCGGTTTCCTTTTTATAGGAGTCGGCCCATTTGGCATAAATCGGATAGGGGAAGGTCGCGCCCGCGCCGGAAATATCCAAGGCGCGAACGGGTAGTGTCGAGGCGGCGACGAGGCCGGCCGCAACAAGGGTTTTAAGGAATTTCACTGGCTCTCTCCATGGTGAGCGGGCGCTCTATCAGATCGGATCGCGCTCCGAGGCCGCCTCTATAGGAGTCCGGCATGGACCTAATATTTCAGTTACATGACAGTTATATGACGCAACCCCGACGGCCGAGCTAACCTTCTGTTAACGCTTGAACTATTGGAAAAATGCCAAATCGCGCTTCGGCCCAGAAAATAGTTAACAATATCTCAAAGCGCACAGGCTTTGGGATCATCCGCGATGCGGATCCCGATCCCCGTCGGGGCACTGCTCGACCTAAACGGGTACCCTTCAGCGACGCCTCGCGGTCGATGCTGGAGGCGTTTGCATTTTCACCCCCGCGTGATAGCTCAGCCGAGCGAATGACCGCGCCTGCTTTGGATATTAAATCCTATGCTTCGTATTGCAATTTCGTCGGCCGCACTCGCAACGCTTGTGGCGGTGGGCACATCCCCGACGCTTGCGCAATCGTCCTTCCCCGCACCGACATCTTCTGGAGAAATCGCCGCGGCCAGCAGGCTCATGGCGGAGAAACAAGAGAGCTGCCGTCTTCAGGCGAAACAGCAGAAATTGAGTTTTCTGAAACGTCGCAACTTTGTTCGCGACTGCATGAAGGGCAAAACTTAGAGCACTGAATTGGGTCTCGCCTGAGGGAAGCAGGCGATAAAGGTCGCGCCGTTTTTCAGCACGCTTTCGATCAAAAGCCGGCCGCGGTGACGGTTGACGATGTGCTTGACCAAAGAGAGTCCCAATCCCGTACCGCCTTGCGCGCGGCTGTCGCCGACGTCCACCCGATAAAACCGTTCGGTGAGCCGCGGCAAATGTTCGGGCGCGATGCCGGGGCCGAAATCGCGCACCATGACGCGAACCTCCGGGACGCCCTCGCCCGAGAGCGCCGAAGTCAGCGACACGATCACCTTGCCGCCGGAAGCGCCGTATTTCAGCGCGTTTTCGATCAGGTTCTCGAACAACCGCAGCAATTCCTCGCGGTCGCCCGCGATCAAGACCGGCGGGTCCGGCAGATCGATGTCGATGACGACCTGACGTTCGCGCGCCAGCGGCTCCAGCCCGTCCGCCACCTGACGGATGATCGGCACGATATCGACGAGCGTGTCGGGGCGGACATGGGCGGAGAGTTCGACCCGCGATAGCGACAACAAATCGTCGATCAGCCGCGCCATCCGCGTCGCCTGCGTGTGCATGATGCCAAGAAAGCGCTCGCGCGCCTTGGCATCGTCCTTGGCCGGGCCTTGCAGCGTATCGATAAAACCCGACAACGCCGCCAGCGGCGTGCGCAATTCATGGCTGGCATTAGCGACGAAATCGGCCCGCATTTCCTCGACCCGCCGCAGCGGGGTTTGGTCGTGGAACGTCATCAGCATGCATTTGTCGGTACCTCCGAACAAAGTCGGCACCGGCACCGGGGTGATGATCAGCTCCATCCAGCGATCGACCGGCACATGGTCGAGATAGGTGGCGCGCCGGCTTTCGGTGGTGGCGATGGCTTCCCGGAGCGCGGTGATGATTTCGGGCGATCGCAATGCGAACTGGGCGAGTTCGTTTTTGCGCAGCGCCGGCGCGAGCTGCGCCGCGGCGGCGTTGAGGTGAATGACGCGGCCGGCGCGGTCGAGCAGCACGACCGGGTCTGGCATGCCGGCCACGATGGCGCTGACCGCCGCGGTTTCGACCGGATTGACCCTGCGGACGTCTTCGCGGGAGGTGACGGCGTTGTGCAGTCGCCACGGCACCAGCGCGGCCGCGGCGATGCAGACGAATACGGCGGCGGCCCGGAACAGCGGCAATTCGCCGAACGCGACCAGGACGGCGAGCGCCATAGCCGCCGCGAGCAGGATGATGGCCGAATGCCGCAACCGGTCCGGCCACAGCGAGACGGAAGTAGAAGACGAAGGAGCATCTATCGCCATCAGGCCGGCTCTTTCCCGCTCAAAGGTCTATTCGGGCCTCTATCGTCAGCCGCCAGTGTCGCCACGCTTTGTCACATAGGCGGCTTCGTGCTTCGGCTTAGCATCGAGCCCCGACATCGCCCGACGCAGACGCTTTCGCCGGGCACCGATTATAACCTCACGAAACGTCAGCAAGATTACAGATATGACGAACGGCGAAATATAATAGAGGACGCGAAACAGCAGCATCCCGGCGAGCAGCCTTTCCCTGTCCAACTGCCACAGGCCGACCAGCATGGCGGCGTCGAACACCCCCAACCCGCCCGGGGAATGGCTGGCGAAGCCCAAAAGCGTGGCGGAAACGAAAATCACCGCGACGACGACGAAGCCGAGGTTCGGTTCGTCGGGCACCAATACGTACATCGCGAGCGCGCAAAAGCCGAGATCGACAATGCCGATCGCAATCTGCAGCAGCGTCAACGGGCCGCCCGGCAGCACGACGGTCCAGGGCCCGCGGCCGACCTCCCTCGGCTTCGTCCAAACCCAGACCGCATAGCTCACCAGGCCGCCGATGACCGCGCAGGCGACCGCGCGGTTGAGCCAGGGCGGTAGCTGGTCGATCGCGGCGGCCGCTTCCGGGTGAAAGGCGATGCCGAGCCCCAACACCGCGGCATTGCCGAGCCAGAATGTCAGGCCGGCCAGAAAGCAGATTTTCGCGACATCGATCGCGTTCAATCCCCACGCCGAATAGATACGGTACCGCACCGCGCCGCCGGTAAAGACGCTGGCGCCGACATTGTGCCCGATCGAATAGCTGGTGAAGGCCGCGAGCGCATTGACGCGGTAGGGAATTTCGCTGTGGCCGATCGCGCGAACCGCGAACAGATCATAGAATGTCAGGGTGAAGTAGCCCGCCGCCACGAACAATGCCGCCAGCGCGATCGAGCGGGGCGCGGTCTGCCTCATGGCCTCGACGACCAGACCGACGTCGATGCCCCGGAGCATGTGGTAAAGCACGTAGCATGCGACGCCAATGACCGTGATGCTGACGACAATTCCCAACCTATGCAGGATTTGCTTCCGTCGCAGAAACGAGATCGCCCTGCGTATTGCTTCCAGCATCTCCACCTCGAACTACTTGCAACGCCATCGGCGCCACGCCCCATCCCCCGGCACGATGTGGTAGCGTGTTTTGCGCCAAAGTGGAATTCACTTGGTGTGAATAAAACACGGTTTTTCAATATATTAGGGGACTTTCCGACGCCGGCTTCAGGCCATCCATTCCAGCCAAGCGAAGCTTGAGAGGTTTGGACGGCGCACACGAGGCGGTGAAGTTCTCGTAAAGCCAAAGGCCGGCCGGCCCGGCCGAGAGGCGGCGGAAACCCTCAAGACATCGGCACATGGCGCGAAAGCACCCAATCGCGCAGCCGCGATCCGGCCACGCAGCCGGCCAGATACAGTGCAAACATGATGAGACCGAGGTCCAACCAGTAGCCGGGGCGGCCGGGGATCACGCGTGCAAGCGCGGCAGTGACGAGCAGCGCCGCCACCACCGCAAGCCACCGCGACGTCCGCCTCGAGACGCGCCGGCCGCGATGAACCACGGCGATCCAGCCCATCGCGAGGCCCGCAAGCAGCGACGTCACCAGCCAACCCCAGTAAAATATCACGAGTTGCGCCATCGCTATTCCTTCACCGTGAAATCGATGCGACGGTTCTGCGCCTTGCCTTCGTCGGTATCGTTGGTGGCGACCGGCCGCGCGCTGCCGTAACCGACCGCCGCGAAGCGGCTGGCCGGCAACCCGGCTCTCACCAGATAATCCACAACC
>Ga0137403_10010655_pt1 | contig 10174 bp, 11 predicted proteins | sample CZOMad2_1_16fung_FD_122057 | JGI IMG/M metagenome (GOLD analysis project Ga0137403, IMG submission 122057) | Vadose zone soil fungal communities from Angelo Coast Range Reserve, California, USA - CZOMad2_1_16fungal (Hybrid Assembly) | ecosystem: Environmental > Terrestrial > Soil > Vadose zone... | reverse complement strand
GAGTCGAACCTGCAGCAGGCGGAGGAGTTCCAGAAGGAGCTTCGGAACATGAAGCCGGCGCTGCCGACGCGCACGGTGTCGACGACGACGACGCTGCACGAAGGCGGTCGCGAGATCCAGCTTCACGTGCTGGGCCGCGCGCACACGAACGGCGATCTCTTCATCTACCTGCCGAAGGAGAAGGTCGTCGCCACCGGCGACGCGCTGATCGACTGGATGCCGTTCATGAACGACGGGTACCCGGCCGAGTGGCCCGAAACCTTGACCGAGCTCGAGAAGCTCGGCTTCGACCACATCATCCCCGGGCACGGCGAGGTGCGGCCGATGGGTCAGCTTGCGTTCTTCCGCGGCTACTTCGTCGATCTCATCGCGGCCGTGCAGAAGGCGTCGGCCGACGGCGCGACGCTCGACGAGATGAAGACGAAGGTCGGGGACCAGCTGGCGGCGAAGTACGAGGCCGGCTTCTCCAAGTACCCGCTCGGTCGCTACCGCGACCGCGTGGGGACGAACGTCGAGGCCGTCTACCAGAAGGTCGTCAAGAAGGCGTAGCGCTCCGGCGCGAGGCCACGGCGGTTCGCCACAGGCGCGAGTGCGCCGGAGACTCTTCGGCGCGCGACTTGTAATCGGCGAGTCGCGTCCGAAGAGACAGCCGGGCACGGTGGACCCGTGACTTCACGTTCGCAATGCTGAGGCCGAGCGCCTCGCTGATCTCGACGTTCGACAGTCCGTCGACGTCGCGGAGAACAAACACGGCACGGTAAGCAGGAGGAAGGCCGTGGATCGCGCCCTGAAGCACTGCGCGTAGCTCGTTCTGAAGTGCGGCATCGTCTTCGTCGCCGGAATGACCGCTCGGGCTCCCGCTGGCGTCCAATGAAAGCTCGCGGGGGCGGTCGCGGAGTTTATTGTACGCAGCATTCGCCACGATCCGATACAGCCAGGAGCTGAATGCCGACTGTCGACGGAACGCGTCGATCTTCCGCACGATCGCGCAGAACGCGTCCTGTACGACTTCCTCGGCATCCGCGGTGTTTCGCGTGATCCGCAAGGCCAGGCGATAGGCCCGGTCACCGTAGGTGCCGAGAAGTTCTTCAGGCGCCCCCGGTTGTCCCGAGGAAAGCGCGCTCACCAGTTGACAGTCACGATCGATCCTTTCCTCCCCTTGCCGGACCATCACGTTCTCTCACTGACCGTAACGTCCAAACGACGCGCGCGTTCCGATTCGGAGGACGATGCAACGGTCACCTACTTCGTGTGGTCACCGCGCGGCGGAGGGATGTGAAGCTACTGCGGTGGGGTCGGCGGCGAGACAGGCGCCGGTATCCAGACCCACTGGTACGCCTGGTTCACGCCGTCGCCATAAACCGCCAAAGCGCTCGAAACGACCGAACCGGCCGCCGCGGAACCCACCGTGAACCCGCCCCCGCCGCGGGCGAGAGCGGGCGTCGTTGTCACGGCCAGAATGGCCAGCGCGAGGATCAGCTTGCGGCTCATTGGCGAGCCGCCGCCGTAACTTTCTCATCTGAGTCTCATCGATCTCTCACCGTCGATCGATCATCCCTGGAACGGATCGCGCTCCAGCGCGTTTGCACCAGCGAGAGAGGAAAGGACGCGACGGGTCTTGGACGAGATCCTCAGCATCATTACGAGAACGCAACGAGGGAACGAAACGTGCGAAGAGACGTTGGAGATCGGTGATGAGGACATTCGCTCTGATCCTACTGCTCGGGTTGCTGGCATCGCTCCAGGTCCGCCAGTCATACGGTGCGTCCTTTGACGAGGTCAACCAGGTCTTGCAATGGAATCGAACCCTTCTCGTGATTGTTCGCACCCCTGGCGCGCAACCCGCAACCGTGCACGCGACACGCAGCTTCGCGATCATGCACGCGGCGATGTATGACGCCGTCAACGCCATTGACGGGACCCACACGCCTTACGTGGTTGACGTCACCGACGTGTCGCGATCTGCTTCACAAGATGCAGCAGCCGCGGTCGCGGCCCATGAAGTCCTCGTCACACTCTATCCACGCTTCCAGGCTCAGCTCGATGCCCAGTTGCTGCAGGTGTTGGCCCAAATCCCGGAGGGAGCGGATAAGGCGCAAGGCATCAGCATAGGACAGGCTGTTGCTGACCGAATCTTGGCTCTCCGAAGCAATGACGGAGCCCATGCCCAACCCATACCCTTCGTCTTCGGAAACGCCCCGGGAGATTACCAGTCCACGCCACCGAATTTCCCGAGGCAGCCTCAATTCACTCATTGGTCACGGGTTACACCGTTTGCCCTGGCGCGCGCGAATCAGTTTCGTCCTGGCTCTCCCCCGGCGTTGACCAGTGATACGTACAGCGATGCGTTCGATGAAGTCAAAGCACTGGGGATCGTGAACGGCACGGCCGGCTCTGCCGACGAAGCGCTCACCGGGCGCTTTTGGAACGGGGCCATTCAAAACTATTGGAACGAGATCACCCAGACGGCGGCCTTGGCGCATCACCTGACGACCGCACAGAGCGCCCGCCTCTTCGCCCTGCTTAACCTGACACTGGCCGACGGGGTGATCGCCTTCTATGACGCCAAGTACACGTACACCTTCTGGCGGCCGGTGACTGCGATCCGGGCGGCCGATACGGACAACAACCCTGAGACGCTGGCCGACCCGAATTGGCTTCCCGAGGTGATCAACACGGCTCCCGACCCGTCCTACCCCGGCGCGCACGCGGTTATCAGCGCGGGCGGAGCCGCGGTGCTGATCTCCGTCTTAGACAAGGATGAGTTCGACTTCAACGTCACCTCTGAGGTCATGCCGGGGGTCGAGCGCTCATTCGAGCGCCTCTCGGCGGCCGCGGAAGAGGCTACGGTGAGCCGGATTTTCGCCGGAGCTCACTTCCGCTTCGACCTCACCACTGGACAACGGCTGGGCCGCGACGTCGCTGATTTCGTGGTCGATAACTTCTTGACTCGTCGTCACCGAAGAGACCAGCGCGACGACGACAAATGACTCGATCAGCCCAGCTTGAACCGCACGCCGCAACGATCAAGAAGTGAACGTCAGACGAGGGAGGTTCAGTGATGAACGCTCGCACTGTGGCCGTAGCGCTCATGCTCGCGATGTCGGCAGCCCTGCTCTCTCCACCCCGCGGTTACGCGGAGCAACCTCCGGCGCCGTGCCATGCGAATCCGAACGCGGCGGCGGATAGTGCCGCGGTCGCCAGCCGGGGAGATGTCGTCAATCTCCCCCAGCCGCTGAAGGATCGGCTGATCCAACTGGCCGATCGCCCGCACAGCTACCTGCCGATCCAGGCGTTTGCCGAAGCGGACCGGGCGAGCCAATTGTTCCAGTATTACTTGCTGGACACGACCGGCTTCGAACCTAATGTCTTCACGACCCTCATCCCCGGCGTGAACGATCATGTTCAGCTGACGGTCACCGGAGGGAACTGCGGGCTTCCGACGATTGGCGCCGTGCGTGTGGTCCTGGAGCCCAAGCCCGGGCTTCCGACCGATCCCAATGATCCACGTGCCTTCAACGACGTGTTCACCGACATCTCCCCGCTGTTCGTCATCAACAATGAGAGTGGCTGGTATGAAGGGTGGATGATCCACGACATCACCGTCCCACCGGCCGCCCCGCCGCGCCCCGGCGGTCGTGCGGCATTCGGAACGATCACCGCCGGCGACGCGGAGATTCTCAAGAAAATGGGAACCGGCAACAACGTGCCGGGACATATCTTCACCGTCGACGGCAGAGCCCCGCACTTTCCCAGCGCGTCCGATAAATTCCCCAACAGCCAGAGCAACGTCGTGCCAATCCATGTGAGCATGGGGACCTACAACGCCATGCAACAGGCCGATGCCCATTCCTACTGGGAGTTCAACTATCTCGGCACGAACTGGGTCCACCCGCTCTACGAGCTGCCGTTCACGGGAGGCTTCCCGGACAATTTCGGCCAGGCTCCCGACGCCTTCAAAGACGGCGAGATCGGCAAGCTGCAGTCGATCGTTCCCGGCTCGGGGCCTGCGGGGATCCAAAACGAGCCCCAGGTGTTCGGTGACAACCCCAACCTTCCACGCGATCCGGACAAGTTTGACGGGGACGTCGATAAGCAGCGCGAATTTCGCTTCCGCAACATTCCCAGTGGTCTGGCCAACGAAATCTATCTGGACGTCTATGAGCGCCGGGCGTCGTTCGAGCCGCGTGTGACCAATCTTCAAACACGGCTCTTCGATGCCTATGCTGCCGAAGTCGCCCGCGTCGACTCGGACGGTGACGGCGTCATCTCCGCGGTGGAAGGCGACATCGATACCCCGTCGGACGGGTTCCCGGACAATGCGCGCCTCTTCCTGCCCCCGACGGCGTTCAACCGCTTCGCCGTCACGCGGGAAATCAACGATGGATTGCTGGCGCCGCGCTTTGCGCCGAGTCAGCGGGCGTGGGTGCTGAGCGGGTTCCGGGTGCCGGTCGACCCTGCAGTTCCCGCCTCAGCCGGCCGGGACAGTGACGACCGCTAAGTGATTGGAGCAAACGGCGTAGCGCGCAGCCAGGCGGTTTCAGAGAGGTGGCGCTCGACGAGCGCCACCTTTCTTGACGGGCGGGGCCCGTCCAGATACTCTCGGCGCCCATGCGCTACGACGCTGCCCAGATCAATCGCTTCGATCTCACTCGCTATCCCGACTACCGTGGAGACTTCCCGCCCGACGTCTACCAGCTCCATCGCTTCGGCCACCTCGAGGAATACGAGGCGGAGTGGGGCCGCCGCTGGGGCGCCAACGGCATCGGCCGGCTGCGTGACGTCGCGCTGTCGCGCCCCACCTACGTCGGACGGATCCGCTACCTGATCTTCGCGAAATTGTAGGAGCCCGATGGGCAAGATCGTGTTCGCCGGCGCGATGTCGCACGTCCTGGACCCCGAGTACTACCAGCGCGTGTGCGGCGACGTCGGCCGGCAGAAGACCGAAGAGGCGATAGCGGCGATCGCCGGGATGGGCGAGCGGTTCTCCGCGACGAAGGCCGACGCCCTCGTCGTGGTGGCCGACGACCATCTGAACGCGTTCTCCTTCAACTGCGTCCCCGCCATGTGCGTGCGCATCGGGCGCGAGGTCCAGCGCATGACGCAGGACCACGCCGAGGCCTTCGACGCCGTCCTCGAGCACATGCCGCTGAAATACCCGCTCCACGAGGGGCTCGCCAACGCGATCCTCGAGCAGGGGATGGCGGCCGGGTTCGATCTCGCGCTGTCGTGGGAGGCGCCGGTGGATCACGCGTTCCTCGCGCCGGTCAACACCATGCACGGGACCCGGCCCATTCCGCCACTCGTCCCAATCTGGGTGAACTGCTTCGTGGCGCCGCAGCCGAGCGCGCGGCGCTGTTTCGCGCTCGGTCAGCACATCGCGCGCGTGGTAGCCAAGAGCCCATGGAACGTCGGCATCATCGCCACTGGCGGCCTCTCGCACTTCCCCGAGCTGTCCGTGCCCCGGATCGGCGAGACCGACACGGTGTTCGACCAGAAGCTCATCCACTGGATGGAGCGCGGCGAGCACGAACCGCTACAGGAGCTCAGCGCCGACGAGCTGCACAAGAGCGGCGGCCACGAGTTCCTCAACTGGATGGTGCTGCTCGGCGCCGTGAGCCCGGCGCGCGCCGACGTCCGCTACTTCGGCGAGCTGCGCCGGATCAACCTGGCCGCCGTCGAGTGGAAGGTTGCATGAGCCGCTACGCGGTCAACAGCCTGCTCTATCGGCTCAAGAAGGATCCCCAGTTCCGTGCGCTGTTCATCAAGGACCCGGGCGCGAGCATCGGCGACCTGGACCTCACCGACGCCGAGCGCGCCGCGTTCGTCGCGCGGGACCTACGGAAGGTGAACGAGCTTGGCGGCTACCTCCACCTGGTCATCTCGATCCCGAGCCTCGCCGCGCGCTAGGGCCGCCGTGTTCTGGAGCCGTCTCACCGTTCGCTGAACGCTCGATCTTCGAGCCTGTGGGGGGCGGCGGATGGCCGAACGCGCGCCTCGCTGGTCGACGAGGTGCTGCCGCGGGTGCCGGTGGCTCGCTTCACCGCAGCGGTGTTGTCCTGACCGTCCTGATTTGCCCCGACACCTTGAACGCAATAGTAGGGTACACGTATAACCAGGGCGGAACTGCAACCGGCCAGCATCAAAGCGGGTATGGGGAACATCTTGAAGATCGACAAAATCGAAGATTTCCATTGCGATGCCGGATGGAGGACATTTTCATTCCTGAAGGTGACCACTGACGACGGCCTGATCGGCTGGTCGGAATACACCGAGGGTGACGGCAGCCGCGGGCTGACATCCATCATCCATGGCATGGCCGAGGCGTTGATCGGCATGGATCCGAGGCCAGTGCAGGCGATTTCATCGCTGCTCTATATCCGACACCAGCAGGCGGCCAATGGCGTCAACCAGCGTGCCATGGCGGCGATCGAGAACGCATTGCTGGACATCAAGGGCAAGGCGTTGGGCGTGCCGGTGTACGAATTGTTCGGGGGCCCGGTGCGCACGCGCTTCCCCGTCTACTGGTCGCATTGCGGCACCTATCGGGTGCGCAATCATCTTGACATCGGGATGCCGCGCGCCCTCAGCTACGACGATATCGCCGCGCTGGGCGCGCAGGTGAAGGCGCGGGGGTTCAAGGGGCTGAAGACCAATATCCTGGATTTCGACGGCGAGAAGTTAGTGGGCTTCGGCCCCGGTGCCGGTCGCACGCCAGGCTGGCCGGAATTGAATGTCGACCGAAAGACGCTCAAGTCCGTCCGCGATACGCTTGCCGCCTTCCGCGCGGGCGCAGGCCCCGACATGGACCTGTATCTGGACGTCAACTACCATTTCAAGACCGAAGGCTTGCTCAAAGTCGCAAGGGCCGTGGAACCCTACAACCTGACGTGGCTGGAATTCGATACGTGGGATCCGCAGGCGCTGGCGCTCGTCCGCAATCATGCGCCGTGTCCCGTCGCGTCATCTGAGTCGGTGACCGGGCGACGCGCCTATCGGCCGTTTCTAGACGCCTATGCTTCGGATGTCGTGATCATCGACGTGCTCTGGAACGGCTTCCTTGAATCGATCAAGGTGGCCTCCATGGCCGAGGCCTACGAGGTCAACGTCGCGCCGCACAACTACTACGGCCATCTGGCCACGGCGATCAGCGCTCACTTCTGCGCCGTGACACCGAACTTCCGGGTCATGGAGGTCGATATCGACAGCGTCAGCTGGCGCGACGAACTTTTCTTGAACGCGCCTGTCATCGAGAACGGCGATCTGTTGCTGCCCCGTGGCCCGGGCTGGGGCGTCGAGGTCAATGAGGCGGCGGTGCGCGCGCGCCCACCCAAGTAAACAAGAGTGGCCAGGCTATCGACTTCACGGGCGAGGTTGCCCTCTGCCCCGGGATGCTCGACGGCGGCCGTTCTGCCACCGGCGGTGCACCATCGCCGAATACGCAATTGGAGAGAACGAGATGAAAGTACTTGCCGGCAAGGTAGCGGTCATCGTCGGCGGCACCAGCGGCATCGGCGCGCGGACGGCCGAACTCTTCGTCGAGGAAGGCGCCACGGTCGTCATTGCCGGCCGCCGGAGCGACGCAGGCGAAGCGCTGGTCCGCAAGCTCGGGGCGGCAGCGAGCTTCGTGAAGACCGATGTCGCCCGCGAGCAGGAGTTGAAGGAGCTGATTGACGGTAGCGCCGCGCGGTTTGGCCGGATCGATTGCCTGTTCAACAACGCCGGTTACGGAATTCCCCAGCGCAGCATCGCCGATCTCGATATCGCTGGGTTCGACGCGCAGATGGCGGTGATCGTGCGCGCCGTGATGCTGGGCATGAAGTTCGTCGCGCCGATCATGCTGCGCCAGCGCTCCGGCTGCATCCTCAACACCGGCAGCATCGCCGCGCATCGCTCGGGCCTGAGCTCCCAGACGTATTCCGCCGCCAAGGCCGCGGTGGTGCATGCAACCCGCTGCGTGGCGGCCGAGCTCGGTGAGAGCAACATCCGTGTCAACAGCATCTCCCCGGGCGCGATCGTCACCGGTGTTTTCGCCAAAGGCGTGGGCGTCGACCCCAATACCGCCGACCGCCATCTCGAAACCGTGACCAAGCACTTTGCCAACGCGCAGCCGATTCCCCGCGCCGGCATGCCCGAGGATATTGCGAGGGCGGCGCTCTATCTGGCTTCCGATGCCGGCAGTTTCGTCAATGGCATCGACCTGGTGGTGGATGGCGGCGTGATCACCGGCAATCGCTTTTCCGCCGGCGCCGAGGCGCGTCGCGAGTTGGTCGCCGCGGTGAAGGCAGAGATCGATGCAGCAGGCTGATTCGCCAAGTCGCGTAGTTCATCTCCCCACCATCGACTCCATCATCGCAGCGCAACGCAAGGCTGCCTCGGACAACGACATCGCCGGCTTTCAGGAGCATGACGAACGTTTCCTGCGGCGTTCGCAGCCGGCGCGGACCTGACGGAGGTCCTCCGGTCGCTGCCGAAAGTCCTCGTGGGCCGCGCCAACCTGTTCGAATAATTTGTTGCCGACACCTGGAATGCTGTAGTTATGGTAGCGAAATCGAACGGAACTGCGACCGGCTCGCGCCCGCCGATCAGGCGGCGAGATCGAGGGCCGTCGAGGCTCCACGATCGATCTTGAGGAGGGGGAGCCGCCACTCGGTATCTGCCAGAATCCCGGCCACTCGGCACATCAGCCGGTGACCATCAACTCGGTGTCTACGAAATCGTGGGCGGAACGGCATCTTGAAGATCGATGGATCGGTATGAAGGCTTGGCTTTTGAATCACACGTCGGTCGAACGCTTCTTCGATCGATATTTCGTGCAGGTCACAGTGCTGCCGACATTCCTGATGATGGTGTGCGTATTCGGCCTGCCGCTCGTATTCTCCTTGTATCTAAGTTTTACAGGCTGGGGCCTGGACCAGCCGCTATTCGCGGGCCGATTTGTCGGCCTAATGAATTACGACGACGTGCTGACAAACGCGGTCTTCACCAAGGCAATCTATATCACCCTCGGCTACACAGCCGCCACCGTGGCCGCGCAGATGCTGCTCGGATTGGGGATCGCATTGCTGCTGAACGTCGATCTACCGGGAATGCGCGTTTTTCGCACCGCGTTGATTGTGCCGATGATGATCACGCCGATCGTGGGCGCCTTGTGCTGGAAGCTATTGCTCGACCCAAGTCATGGTGTCCTGAATCAGTGGATCGGCGAGAAAATAGTCTGGCTGGGCCGACCCGACACGGCAATTTATGCAATCTGGTTGGTCGGCGTGTGGCAGAACACGGCCTATGTCACGCTCATATTGTTGGCCGGCCTGCGGTCGCTGCCCACCGAACCGCTCGAAGCCGCGTCGATCGACGGCGCCAACCGGTTGCAAGCGTTCTGGCTCGTCACGCTCCCCATGCTGCGGCCCTATATCCTGGTTGCACTGCTGCTGCGTACGATCTTCGAGTTCCGAGCTTTCGACAATATCTATGCGATGACCGGCGGCGGCCCGGCCAACACGACAATGGTGTTGTCGATGTACACCTACCTGGTGACGTTCGTGCAATTCGATTTCAGCATCGGTGCCGCCGCAGCGTGGCTGATGCTGCTGATGTCGATGGTGCTGTGCGTGTTTTTCATCCTCGTGATTCGTCGACGGGAGGCGCTCTGATGGCTGCCGTGGTCGGTTCCTCGCGTGTGCGACACCTGGAGTCCGCACTGATCTATGCGACGCTCACCGTCCTTGTTCTTGTATTCCTGTTTCCCGTGCTCTGGGTTCTCGGCCTGTCGTTGAAAACACGCGCCGAGGTGTTCGCGTCACCGCCTCTTTACCTGTGGTGGCCGACTTTCCAACACTATGCCGATGTGCTGACACGGTCCGACTTCGTTCGGGCGTTCATCAACACCCTGATCGTGTCGACAAGCGCGGTTGCGCTGTCGCTGGGCATCGGCGCCCCGGCGGCTTACGCGTTTGCGAGCTTTCCTTTCAAGGGCCGATCGATCCTGTTCTTTGCCTTGCTTGTGATGCGCATGCTGCCGCCCATTGCGGTGCTTGTGCCCATGTATCTGCTGTTCAACAAGATCGGCCTCGCGACCACACGGTTGAGTGTCGTGCTCGCCTACACCACTTTCAGCTTGCCGTTGGTGGTGTGGATCATGCGTAGGTATTTCGAGGATCTGCCCGTGCGGCTG
>Ga0137403_10010654_pt1 | contig 10175 bp, 2 predicted proteins | sample CZOMad2_1_16fung_FD_122057 | JGI IMG/M metagenome (GOLD analysis project Ga0137403, IMG submission 122057) | Vadose zone soil fungal communities from Angelo Coast Range Reserve, California, USA - CZOMad2_1_16fungal (Hybrid Assembly) | ecosystem: Environmental > Terrestrial > Soil > Vadose zone... | reverse complement strand
GCATCGTCGAGCGCAACAAATCGATTGCCGTCCCACGTCACCGCCGTGACGACGTTGACGGTTGGTTGTGGGTTGACGAAGCGCCACGGCGGCTCCGCCTGCGCAAACGCCAGGTGAGCGCAGGCAAGAATGGACAGGCCAACCAATGCAAAACAGAATTTTTTCGACTTGCCCATGAAATATCCCTTGCTCGTTCTGCGTTTGTGCGTGTAACAGGCTAGAACGAGAATTCATACCCAAATGCGACATGCGTGCCACGGGCGGAAAGAAATAGCCGCGTGGCGTTGCCAGTTCACAACGACGCAAGTACGAACGCACCGCGCCCGACCGTGCTCGCCAACCCCCGCTGCCAGCGCCGTACGAACGCACACACATATATGCCCCGGTAGCCGAGCTCCCGCAACCACGCGTGCATCGGGCACGCGGTGCGTTGGCGCTTACGCCCTTTTGCTGGGCGCGCCCGCCAGCCGCGCCGCAAACAAACCGCGCTGACTCGGTCCCTGGTGGCGATGGTCACGCGAGTGCGCCGGACCATCGATGCTCCGTGTTGTCGCATCAAGCCATCTTTTTTCGTTCCACTGCTACGAAGCTTCCCGAAACATGATTCCACGCATCATCAATCGAGGGGAATATCGTGTCTGCAAAGAAGCCAAGCCGAACCGGCCATGTGGTCGGATTAATCAGTGTTTTGTTGACTACGTTGCTCATGCCCTTACCGGGCTTGGCGCAGATCGTGCCGACCGGTGACCATTCCGCGGCGCGTCCTTCCGATACCGGATTTGAGGGGGCGGTAAACTCAAGTGGAGGCTACGGGGCGTCGGTTCCGTTGAACTTGCCGCCGGCACACGGCGGATTGCCGCTGCCGCTGCACATCTCCTACGGCGGCCGCCGCGTCGGTGCCGCAGGGCTAGGCTGGGACGTACCGCTCTCATTCATTCGGCGCGACACGACGATTGCGCGTCGCCGGCCGGCCAATTTCCCTGACGCGAACCCGCAAGCGCGCGAACAACTCTCGCTGACGCTCGAGGGCCAACGCATTGATCTGATCCGCAATGCCGCCAACACCGCCTGGCTGGCACGGCGCGATGGCGCACAGATCGAGGTACGTGATCTTGCCAGTGCCTTGATGGTGATGTACGACGGCAACGGGCTGAAGTATGTGTTCAGTGCCCAGGGAGGGTGTGCGGGCTGCCGCCTCGACAACGGCAACCTGTATTTGCTGAAAGATATTTTCGGCCCCGGTGGCACGAATGTGCATCTGGAATACGGATTCGGCGCACCGGCACTGCCGGGCGGTGGCAGCGGCCTTTCAATCGATCTGAAGAGTGTACGCTACAACCTGGACCCGACAGGCGCCTGTGCCAAACACCAGATCAATCTGATCTACGACTCACCAACGACGACGCCGTTGTCGATATCGATGCTCGGCAGCACAGTGCTGGCCCGGGCGGACAAACTGACTGCCGTCGACGTGACCAGCAGGGCGAACAGCACTAACCCGAGTACCCCCTGTACCGGCGCCATTCAATCACTGCGCAAATACACGTTTGCGTACCAGACTGATCCGGACACGCAGCAACCGCAATTGCAAAAAGTGACAACAATCGGCCAGCAGGGCACGCCCGAGCGCAATGTCACTTTGCCGGTTGCGACCTACACGTACGGCCAGGCCACCGGCGTCGACGGCAAGCTCACCTACCGCAAGACGCAAAGTATTCCATTGCCATCCAGCGGCGAGAGTATTTTCGGCATCTCCTACACGAAAGATGAAGACTCCATTACCGCGCAGAACCTCATTGACCTCAATGGCGACGGTCGGCCGGATCTGATTTTCACTGATTCATCCAGTCTTATGCGTGTGGCATATAACTCGCCCGGTGCCGCGGGCACAACACGCTTTCCTGGCGAAGACGAGCTGAACTTCGTTGGAGGCATCGACGGCGCCCTTTTTTCCCCAGAGGAGCAACAGTCTTTTCCGGGCCCCGACACCGAGAACCCTATCTACTTTTACAACGCACTGGAAGATGGAGGCACTAGCAATACCTATCAGTTTACGCAGCTCATCGACGTCAATGGCGACGGTCGTCTGGACGTTGTCGACGCCCATGACCCTGATCGGTGGCTGGTCTATCTGAACACGCCAGCGCCAGAGGACCCGCATCGTATTGTCTGGGTACTGCGCGCCATTGCCACTGCCCCGTTGGTTCAGCATCTCCGGGACGCAGGGTACGAAATACAGGACCAAGGATTTGGCATAGCTTTGCCTTTGCAGAAAATTACCACGACACACAACAGGGAATTCACTCAGTGCTGGAAGTGGGAGACAGATACGGCAGGCATACTCCGCTGGGTTCTTACGATCGAAGGCTTTTCAGGGTCTTCTGCAAACCGGTGCAATCTCCCGCAGGGCATGGATCAATACGCCCCCGAGTATGGCTCATTTAAAGACTTCCCCGCCCACACGATTACCGAATGGGAACTGAAAGATATCAACGGCGATGGCTACCCTGATTTCGTCTACAACGCCTCACCTGTGGGCCCCATTGCAGGCGAAAATCCGCCGCCGTCCCAACCCGGTGATTTCGTGGGGCAGTTCAAACAGACCGAAAGGGTTGTCGACCACGATCTCGTCGGATCGACCGATGTCAAGGTTCTGCTGAATGTTGCCGGTGTGCATTTGAACCCAGGTTACCTGGGGAGCATTGATCCGAACTTGCCACCATCCACTAACGCCTTTTCATCGCCGACAACCCTGGAAGTAGGACAACCCGTAAGCTCGGGAATGGCATGTGGCCTCAGCCGTTGGGTCCAGGATTTTGGCGCAGCTCCTGGAGAGAAGGTTCAAACGTGTGGGTTCAGTGACATCAACGGCGATGGTGTAGCCGATCGTTTGACGTCTGTTGTGCATCAGACGCCGCTTGGGACAGCCTCAAGCGGCGTGGTGGCGCTTGGTACGGGCGACATGAACGCACCCTTCTCCGCTACGAAGATTGGCTTGCCAGGCCCCATCGCGCGCGTCTACTCCGACCTTGTACACAGCAGCGATGGCAATGACAGTCACTTTACGCCCAGAGCCTGCCCGTCCCCTGCCCCATCATTCCCTCCAAGTGACAATAACGTTTTGCTTCCCCCGAAAGATACCTTTCCAATTCAAACGACTGCAGGACTACGTGACATCAATGGCGATGGGATTCCCGATTACATTGCATATGACAACCTCACGGGGACGATAGGTTGGTCCGTGTCCTTCGGTACGGGCACCAACTTTGCTCCCCCGATACCTGTTGAGAGTTCGGTAGGGTTTGAGCTTTCACTGCAGGCCAAAGGTTGCTTCAGCTTTAACAGCTCAACGGCGACCACTCGAGGAGTTTACGACATCGACGGTGACGGCCAGCCTGAAGTCGTCGTTCTTAACGGCACCAACCTGGATGTGTATCAGCTGAACGCCACATACCAACAGCCGGATGTCAGCAATACAGCCAGCGAGCCCACCGCCGGGCGCTTGATCAAGGTGGGCAACGGCTATGGCGTGATTACTACCATCGGCTATCGATCAGCCAAGGAAGACGCCTCCACCAATCATCTGGTGCCATTCCCCGAGATCGTTGTCACCGCGGTGGGGACGAGCGACACGTTTGGCTCGCCCCTTGTCTCCCCCACCTTGTATGCATACGGTGGCGCCGAGCAGATCTTCGACCCCGCATACGATGCTTTCCGCTTCCCGGGGTATCAGCGGTTGGTGCAACTACGCATCACCAGCGATCAGGTCATTCCTCCGCCGACGGACGGCGTGGCAACCCTGACCGACAGGTACAGGCTTGTCCGGTTTGACCCAAACGCCCCAACGCAGACTGACGCAAATGAGCGCGTCAAGCGGTATCTGAAGGCTGGGCGCTCCAGCGATGTGACGACAATCAGCGGCAACGTCGGTGCCGATCCGTGGGCATTACTGACCACGAACATTGCCAACGACGCGCGTCGTATCGCCAGTACCCATTATGAATGGGACACACGACTTCTCGCCCCAGGCCCTTCGGGCAACGAAGTCTGCGTGGACATGGTGTTTGCGTATGATTTTGCCGGGTCTCTGGCGAACAGTCTTTCAGACGATCAGTGCACCGCTCATGGCTTTGCGTTTCAAACAAGCACCTTTTCCTGGCGCGGCATGCCTGGGACTGCGGATGCAGCCACGAGTACATCCACGGTGCAGACCAGTGCCGCGATAGAAACGGTCGACGACTTCGGTCGAGTGACCACCCTCAGGCAGAACAACGATCTGACGCGGACTGATGACGATCTATGCACGCAGACGGTGTACGCCACGCCGACCGGAACAAATGAGCGCGTGCTCAATGCGCCAGCCTCGCGCGCAACGACCAATTGCAATTCGACACCGGTGACACTCGCGCAGGAAAACTGGGAGTACGACACCTCGGCCGCAGGTGTGAAGTTGCCGGCAGGGAAAGTCTCGACCGGCTTTATTACCGCACACATCATTTCACGTCTGAATACCGATACCGGCGCTCCGATTGCGGATGCGCAAGGCAAGAGCGACATTCGCGCGTTCGATGCCACCTACGATACCTCGGGCAACCCGGTCAGCGTTACCAAGACACGTGACGACAGCGCCACGCAAACGGTCACGACGGTTTATGATCCGTTTGGTCTGGCTCCGATCAGCGTGAAGACAGAAGCGACGAACGCCGACCGCACCGCACTCCCGCCGATCACGGCGACGGTCACGCGTGACCCGATTACGCTCGCAACATTAAACACCACCGATCCGAACGGCGCGCAAAGCGGCAACACGTTCGACGGTTTTGGGCGCGTGCTGCTGTCGACAGTGAGTCTGCCGGACGGTACGTCCGGTGCACTCTCATCAATCAGCTACCTGGGTTTTGCCTCGGGCGATACCAGTGGCCGGCGCATCGTGCAGAAGGTGTTCACCGATCCGGTCGCCCCCGCGAATGTCGCTACCGCCGTTGGACGCGCGGGTACGACATTTCTCGACAGTTTGGGCCGTCAGTCGCGCATAGAGACGGCGCTTGGTACGGACTATCCGAACCAGACTTTGATCGTTGGCCAGCGAACCTACGACCTGCTGGGCCGTGTGCTATTCGAGGCCGATCCGCATCCTGCGAGTGAAAGCTTCGGCACGGCGTATGGCACGACGCAACACTTCAACATCGATGGCACACCATCGTGCTCCATTCGCGGCAAAGGCATCCAGCCACCCACTAACCTCAACTTTCCGAACATCTGGCCCTATGTGACCGACGAGGCCAACGAGGTATATCCCACGTGTTTCAGACACGGTTTTGAGTTGAACACCGAGTTCACAGAAACACGAGATGCAGCATCATTGCTCACAGGCTCGCCGCAATTTGGTCAGCAGAACGAGGCGACGCGCAGTGCAATCGGCAGGGTTCTCACCAGACGGTCGTTTACCGGGAGTTCGCATATTCATGAGTACATGGCGTTCGACTACGACGCGCTAGGGCAGTTGACCGGCATGAAGCGCTATCAGGATCCGTTTTTCATCATAGATCCGGTAATAACCTCATGGCACTACGATTCGCTTGGTCAGGTTGTCGAACTCGACGATGCGGACAGCGCCCCGCAATTTCGTAGTTACAACACCTGGGGTGAGTTGACGTCCACGCAATGGTGCGACACCACAGTCTCGTCTTGCTCTGCCCCGACCACGTTCAACCGTGGAACGATTCACCGGTATGACGCACTCGGACGTGTGGTGCACAGTGAAGATAGAACCAACAGCGCGGCTATTCCGGAGACAGTCAACGACTTTGCCTATGACCAGCCGGTGAACAATGCAACGCCGCCGGTGACCGCAACCAACGTGATCGGTCGACTTGCCCAGGCCACATCGCCGACCAGTTCGGTGTCTTTCAGCTACGATCCGTTTGGCCGGATCAACGCGCAGGCCTTCACCGACCGTACCGCACACTCGAAAAATGTATACGTGGAGAAATTCACGACCCACGGCGACGGTTCACCGCAAACGCTTGATCTGTTGCTGCCGGATACGAACTACGCGGACGAGAACGTCAGTTACGCCTACGACTCAGCCGGTCGCACGCGTTCGGTCATGTACTCCAGCGGTGCTGTCAGCCAGAGCCTGTTTTCTGCCTCCAGCAGCACGGGCGCCTATGACGTATTTGGCCGCATCCGTAATGCACAGTACGGATTGGCCACTTACACGGCCGCTTATGCCGATACCGGGCGTCGTCTGCTCACCGATTTGAAGGTTTCCTCGCCGTCGCCTTTGAGCGCCTCACGCGAAATTTCATTTCAGCCAGTCGCAGGCACGGTTGGATCGGTCACCGCCTTTGATCCGGTGGGCCGCGAGCGGGTGCGGCAAGAGCTCACGAACGGGACGGCTTCGCCGGTGAAGGTGAGCAACTACGACGAAATCGGCCGGTTCACCACCTCGTCGCTGTTCAATCCGTCCAATTCGACGCTGACCACGCAGCGTAGCTTTACCTACGATCCGCTCGGCAACCTGCTCACGCAGGATGATCCGACCGCGCCGACCAAGCCCGGCGCCGTTGCGCTGAGCTACCAGAGCACCGACCGCGATCGGATCTGCGGCGTCGGTTATGGCCTGGCGACTGCGCCGGTTACCTCTTGTAACGTGGCGTATGACGGTGTGAGCAATATCGTCAGTTTGCCGTCACGATCAGGCAGCACGCGCACGCTGAGCTATTTTCCCAGCGGTCAGGTGAAAACGATCGCCGATGGCAACACCAGCGCGACCTTCAGCTATGACGCATTCGGTGCCGTGCAGCAGCTCGCACTCACCAGCGCGACTTCGCCGGACACCCGCCACGACAAGCACTTCGGCGTACTGATCGCCCAGCGCGATGAAGATGGCACGCCAGTGACTACGCGCACGATCCCGGCCCCTGGCCTGACCGCCACGCGGCATGGTCCGACCGGATCGTGGACGTTCGCCTTCGGCGAACGGCGTGGCAATCGCTTCGTCACAAACCAGAACGGCGCCTTCGTGCAGGACATCGACTACCAACCGTACGGCGAGGTGAAGGACCCGACGGGCGTGTTGCCGGGGACGACGAACTACACCAGCGGGCAATGGAATGGCGGCGATGCGCTCTCAGCGCTCGGTCTCGTCCAGCTGCGCGCGCGCGTGTACGACCCGGTGATCGGCCGTTTCTTAAGCCGCGATCCGCTGATCATTCCGCGTAGCGCGGCAACGACCAATCCCTATGCGTTCGCGAACAACGATCCGGTGAACGGCTCCGATCCAACGGGGTTGGATCCAGACTCGCCTGAACAGGGCGACACCCCTGAATGCACGCCACCGAATTGTTACAATGTTCCAGACGGTGTTGTTCGCAATAACATTGCCGGCGGGTATTGGGTGCAGCCTGACGAGACAATAGAAGTCGTTGATAGCAAGCCGCTGCCGGAAGGGGCGGCCGGTATTATCGTAGCAAGCGTAGGGACTGTAGCAGGCGTCATAGGCGGCATCGTGGCGGCATTTACGGGTGGGGCTGAGGTTGGAGCTGCTGGAGCTGGGGTTGCTGGAGCTGGGGCTGCTGGAGCTGGGGCTGCTGGAGCTGGGGTTGCTGGACCTGGGGGTGGAGGTTTACCTGGTTTACATAGGGGTGGCTCTGGCTCCGCAGGCGCTGATCCCTGGGCTGCCACAACCGTTGATCCTTGGCCATCTAACCCAAACACGCTGCTTAGACCAGGTGCATTCGGACCGGGAGATGATTTCTATGGTAGCTACAACTACTATGATGCAGACCACAACCTGCGTGGTGGAATTGCTGAGCTCAACAAGGATGGAGTCCTCTCTATTGATGCGATCAGAAGTGGGCCGAACACTCCTGGTGCCAAGGCGATATACGACGAGATCTTGACCGCCTACGGCTCGAACGTGAAGTCCATAAATGAGATTTGGCTTCCTAGAGAAGGCATCAATTCGACTTTAGTGTCCCAAAATTGGACAATTTATAGGGAAGCTCGTTTGCTAGGCGCCTCTCAGGCTGACGCTATAAGAGCAACGTTCTCGGGGAGTCAGCATTTTAAATACGGTTTCAATGCATTCAGAGTAATCGGGGAAAATCTTAATAAAGGAGTCGAAATTAACTTCTATAAACTAACTGGAACCTAGTATATTTGGACATCAAGGCGTTCAAAGTAGGCTTTGGAGTAAAACGCTAGTTCGCAACGCAAGTGCGAGGCGGTCAGGCATGTGCTCGCCGTCTGGGATGAGCGAACGCCGAGCTTCCCGTCTTGCGGGGCTCTTCCGCGATGCGTTTCGCCATTTACCAACACCATCAGCGGCGGCGTGAGCGTTGTCGGTGCGGATTGTCGAGCCGGCGCAAACCCGTCGCCGGTTTAGCTATCGCTGTCTGCACGACTTGGCGGGAGTGAGTGGAATCTAGGGCTCAACAGTGCATTCAATAGACAGGTTCGAACCAATACGATTAATGCAGTTGTGACTGCAGGAAAAACTCTTCATAACAGCTAAACGCATCATCCCCAGAGGTTGTTAGTCTGGCGATTCTTGGTGATAACTGTGACCTGGCACGCCCTGTGCTGGGCACGCTACGTGCGCTGGCTACAGACTCCGCCGCGCGCGCCGTAAAAGCCGATGTAGAGGTAGCACAGCAGCGGCAGTACAAACGCATGCTGAATGCCAAAGCGGTCGGCCAACATGCCTTGCAGCAGCGGAATCACCGCACCGCCGACAATCGACATGATCAACAGGCTTGACGCTTTGCCAGTCAACGGTCCGAGTCGCTCGACACTGAGGGTGAAGATGGTCGGAAACATGATCGAATTGAACAGGCCGATTGCCACGACGCTCCACACAGCGATCTGGCCGTGACTTAGCATCGTCGTAAGCAATAGCAGCATGTTTAAAACCGCAGCAATCTGCAGCAAATTGCGCGGCCCAACTTTCCGCATCAATGCTGCACCCACAAAACGCCCGGCCATCGCGCCACCCCAGTAAATCGCGACATAGTTCGCCGCCTGGGCCTGGGCCATGTTGCCGATGTCGGCCTGGGCGATGTAGTTGATCAGAAAGCTTCCGATCGCAACCTCCGCGCCGACATAGACGAAGATCGCGAACGTGCCCAGACGCAGATTACGATAGCGCAAGGCGTCGACAAAGCGATGAGTTCGTGCCTCTTCCGCGCTGGTCTCGTCGACGATGACCGGCAGTCGCGCGACATAGAACAGTAGCGCGAGTACGGCCAGGGTGATCGCCAGGCCCAAGTACGGCCCTTGTACCAATTGCGCCTGCTGCAAGCGATACGCAAGCCGTTCGGCTTGCGGCAGTTGGATAATTTCCGCCGCACCGAGCACGACTCCCGACAGGATCAGCACACCGCCGAATTTCGGCGCGAGCGTCGTGCCCAATGAATTGAACGCCTGTACCAAATTCAATCGCGTCGCGGCACCGGAGGCGGGACCGAGCAAGCTAACATACGGATTGGCGGCGACCTGCAGCAGGGTGATGCCGGTGGCCAGAATGAAAAATGCGCCGAGAAATAGTACATACGACGGCAGATTCGCGGCCGGATAGAACAATAGTGCGCCGCACGCGGCGATCACAAGACCGAGCACGATACTGTGCTTGTAGCCGAGCCGCGATACCACCTTGCCGCACGGCAACGACATCACGAAATACGCGCCGAAGAACGTGAACTGCACCAGCATGCTCTGCGTATAGTTCAGTGAAAACAGTGATTTCAGATGCGGGATCAACACATCGTTAAGGCTGGTCAGAAAACCCCACATGAAAAACACGAACGTGACCATGCCGAGCACGAACCAGTTCGCTTGCGATCCTTGCGCGACGGTGGCCCGAGTCGGGTCTACACTTTGAATGGAATTCATAGAAACCTATTCCTTCCGGAGTTTGTCGCAGGCAAATCTGTTGGCTGCGAGCTGGCGATTGAAACGGACTTTGCCATCGAAATCTGGTGTGATCGAAAGCTGACTCGCGGCCACGTGCTGCGAAGCCTGGCTGACCAGCGTCGTCACTTTATTTTCGAGTTGGCACGCCAATTGCGATCGCCCCCGAAACTTGATTGATTCGGGTGATTAAGTGGTTCCAGCGTGAACAGCAACACAGATCACCGTGGTTTGCGCGCCAACTTCACTTGGCCATTGGC